>Ga0182030_10016348_pt1 | contig 14459 bp, 12 predicted proteins | sample 812S3MmetaG_FD_121299 | JGI IMG/M metagenome (GOLD analysis project Ga0182030, IMG submission 121299) | Permafrost microbial communities from Stordalen Mire, Sweden - 812S3M metaG (Illumina Assembly) | ecosystem: Environmental > Terrestrial > Soil > Wetlands > Permafrost | place: Sweden... | reverse complement strand
CTTTTCGGCGATTTCCAACTTCCATTTGCACGCTACTTTTTTTCTGCAATAGCCAACGGCAACTAGTTTTCGCGACTCCGCCTCATAAACACAGACACTTGCTTCATATATCGTAACACCCTCCGCAGGGACAAATGACAATAGCCCGGCATTTTAATGCCGGGACACGTTGGAAAAAATACGGAGTCCCGCAGGGACTACCGGAAATTAGCCAGCTACGAAATGGCTGGTTGATCGCATAAAACCAATTTCGTCCTGAAGGGACGCTGGAATCCCTCATCACATTTTCCGACGTCCCTTCAGGACGCATTTTATTTCCGGCTGCCAACCCGGCACGATGTGCCGGGCTAATTTCCATCCGTCGCGCCGCGACACCGCGGGTTGCGTTTGATCCTCCCCCTTCCGGTTTGCATCGTGCCGGTTTACCGGTTAGATTTTACGACGCCGTTTTTATTCGATGGACGCGAGGAGCATTTTGTTCGCATTCGTTGCCGTCATGCTGGCTATCCGGTTTCGAGCGCCGCCAAGCTTTCGGTTTGGGTTGGAGCTACGCTGGAGTCAGGACGCAGCTTTATTGCGAGAGTTGTTTTATGTTGAGTCACACAAAGTCGGTTAGTTTCAAATTTGTAGTGCGACAAAAGAGTTGGCAGCAGGTTTCGTTGCAGGGTCTGGAAGCCCAGCTACTGTCGCCAGCAAAATGAATTCTTTCATTCACCAATGAAGCGCAGCGCGACGCGGTGGCAATCACCGTGATTGAGATTTAATTCCGCCGTTTGTATCGTGCGGCCATGTCGTCGCCGGAAAACAACATTTCCCCGCCTGCCGCGCCCGCCTGCCGGGACGAAGCCGGCTTGCGCCGGCCGGTGGCCTCCGTCTGGGGTGTGGGCGAGGAACGCGCGCGGCTGCTCGCGCGCCTGGACATTTTCACCATCGAAGACCTGCTGCTGCACAAGCCGCGCCGTTACGAGGACCGCCGGAAATTTCTTTCCATGCGCGATTTGAAACTCAAGGAAGCCGCGACGGTGCGCGGAAAAATTGTCGCCGCCGGCGTGAAGCGTTTCCGCAAGGGGGCGCGCGCGATGTTCGAGTGCGTGTTTGACGACGGCACGGCGCATCTGCACTGCCGCTGGTGGCAGGCGCAGCCGTGGATGGAAGACTGGTATGCCGTCGGCCGCGAGTTTCTAATTTTTGGCAAACCGGATTCGCTCAAGCCGCGCAACATGGACCATCCTGAAACCGAATTCATGGAACCGGGCGAGGATGAATTCATCCACGTCAACCGCATCGTGCCCATCCATCCGCTGACCGACGGCCTGACCGCGCGCGTGATGCGGATGCTCATCTGGCGCGCGCTGGAAAAATTTGAAAGCCAAATTGAGGAACCGGAAATCAAGCTGGATTTGAAAACGTATCCGGCGCGGGCGAATGCCGTACGCATGATTCATTTCCCCGAAGAACTGACCGATGTGGAAATCGCACGGCAACGGCTGGCGCTGGACGAATTCGTGGCGCTGCAATTCCAAATCCAGTCGCGCCGGAAAAAATTTGAGGCCAGCGCGAAAGCGCTGCCGTGCGCTGGCGACAATCGGTTGATGAAACCGTTTCTCGCAGAACTCGGTTTCAAGCTTACCGCCGCACAAACGAACGTGCTGCGCGAAATCCGCGCCGACATGGGTGGCGCGCATCCGATGCGGCGCTTGCTGCAAGGTGACGTCGGCTCCGGCAAAACCGCCGTGGCGGCGTGCTCGGCACTGATGGCTTTAGAGAGCGGATTCAACGTCGCACTGATGGCACCGACGGAAATTCTGGCGGAACAGCATTTCCGGAATTTTCAAAATTGGTTTGAACCGCTGGGCGTAAACGTGGAACTGCAAACGGGCAGCCGGAAAACGGTTCAAGCAGATACGCCCAAACTCCAACGCGTGCCGCGCGGAAAACCTTCAACCTTCAACCTTCAACCTTCAACGCTGTTCATCGGCACACACGCGCTATTCACGGCCGGTTTTGATATTCCCATGCTCGGCCTGGTGATCATTGACGAACAGCACAAGTTTGGCGTGGCGCAGCGCGAGACGCTGGTGCGCAAGGGAAATTATCCGCACCTGCTCGTGATGACGGCGACGCCGATTCCACGCACGCTCGGCCTGACGCTTTACGGCGACCTCGACGTGTCGGTGATTGACGAACTACCCGGCGGTCGCGGCACGATAAAAACCTTTGTGCGTGCGGCGGACAAGCTGCCGAAGGTCTGGGATTTCATCCGCGAAAAAATTTCCACCGGACGACAGGCGTTCGTGGTTTATCCGCGCGTGGAGGAAAATGCGGACGGTCTGAAGGCGGTGACGAAGGAATTTGAGCATCTGAAAAAACTGCTCGCACCGTTCAAGGTCGGCCTGCTGCACGGACGTTTGAAAGCTGCGGAGAAAGAAAGTGTGATGGCCGAATTTCGCGCGAACAAAAATCAGGTGCTGCTGGCGACCTCGCTGATCGAAGTCGGCATGGATGTGCCAAATGCGACAGTGATGCTCATCGAAAACGCGGAGGCGTTCGGGCTGGCGCAGTTGCACCAGTTGCGCGGCCGCATCGGCCGTGGCGCACACGAGAGTTTTTGCATTTTGATTTCGGATGCGAAAACGCCGGACTCGCTGGATCGGCTGAAAATTTTGGGGGAGACAAACGACGGTTTCAAGATCGCGGAGGCGGACTTGAAGCTGCGCGGGCCGGGCGAACTGCTCGGACAGCAACAGAGCGGTTTGCCAAATCTGCGATTTGGCGATCTGGCGGAGGATTTGAACCTGATCCGTCAGGCGCGGGAACTGGTGGCCACAACGCTTTGAATCTGCAACAACAACGCGATGCTTGGATTTTTCGCGAGTTGGGTTAGATTTTTTCCATGAAAAAGTTTCTTTTGCTTCCGCTGGCCGCCGGATTATTGCTGACGGGCTGCGGCGACAAGTCTTCTCCGAAGACGGCGGCGGATACCAATGCACCGACGGGCTATCTCGGAACCCTGGTGGATGCAAAAAAGTCCGCCGACAAGAAAATTGACGTGGCCTACCTCAACCAGGCGGTCCAGATGTTCAACGTGCAGGAAGGACGCTACCCCAAAACGCTCAATGAGCTGACGCCCAATTACGTCGCCAAAATCCCGGAAGCCCCCATCGGCTTCAAAATTGATTACGATCCGGTCAAGGGCGAAGTCAAGGTGGTGCCGCAGTAAAAATCAGAACGACAGGAAGTGCAGCACTTGCACTTCTTTTTTGAAGATAAGTTGGATGGAATTTCCGTTGAAACGCACATCCACTGGACAACGGTATTGAAAATGTTCCCACATTAAGCGTCCGTCCGACGGACGGATTCGCACGATACGCAAATGGGCCCGCTTCGTCAGGGCGTCGTCGGTCAGTTCGTTCCACTCTCTTGCGTCGGTTGGGATCGGATCATACGACTCGACGGCGTAAATATACTTTCCTGACACATAGGCGATGAAGCCATAAATAAAGGCGCTCTCGTTGACAGGCTTGATGCTCCACAAAGTTTTACCAGTCTTCTCGTCCAGTTTGAATAGAACCGCCTGCCGGTTTCGGGAGGTGTCAATCTGGCGTGAATACTTGATGTCATCGGGATTGCCCGTGGTGGTGTTGACATAGACACTGCCCTGATCATCAAACAGCAAGCCAACGACGCCGACGGAGGGCAGACGCCAGCGGGCATTCCCGTTGTTTAATGCAAACGCGCTCAACACCGCCTGATCAAAAACATAAAGGGTGTCGCCATGTTCCACGCACGGACCTTCGCCAAACCTTGTCGCAAGGCCGGAATTTTCATCTTTGCGAACAGGGACATCATAGGTAAGCGAAGCCCGCCAGATCTCCTTGTTCGACTTGTCGAGGACGATGACGGTTTTGCCCGCCGCAATGACATTCACCGTTTTCAAAACAAATAATTGCGCAGGCCCGACGACTTCGCCGCTCCAATCGGCGGTGCTGCTTGAATCGGGCAGATGCATGGTAACTTGATAAAGGCTTTGATCCTCCGTAACCGTGTCGCCGCCGCGATTGCGCTGCATTTCGTTCAGGATTTCGTTGGCTGCGTCCGTGGTTTTCTCGCCGTTCAAATCGCCGTCGAGAGCGGATTTTTTCGGCGGCGACTGCATGGCCGAGCGGGTGACGAGATGTTCTTCCAGCAGCCGTGTTGAAAATAGCACGAAACCGTTCTGGCCGGGAACGAGCCTGAAGGTTTCGGCCCGCGTTGGCCGCACCTGAGAATTGTAGAAATGCGGATGCGGCAAATCGTCTGTAAGGGCGGCCTCGATCTGTTGTTCATAAGCTGCATTGGCAACCAACGCCGGCAGTGCAACCCGCGCGGGCAGGTTCAGATTCTGGACTTGCGCTTCGACTTTTTTGGGATCCAGCGGCTGATTACTGGTCGTGCCCGGCAAACCAGCGGTATCGGGCTTCGGTACGGCAGCCACTGCATGCTCCGCATCGGAGCCAAATTGAACAAAGCGTGAATCGCCGCTGGTGAGATTGACGCGAGCGACAGATTGCGCACCGACCACCAACAGTTCGTCGCCATTTTCAACCAGTTCGCCGCCACGTTCCGGCAGCGTGATTTCACGCAGCACCTTGCCGCTGTCCCAATCGTAATGCGTCAGCTTGTCCGCGTTGGCCACCCAAATATTCTGGCCGGACACCTGTAGCGATAGCGCGCCCTGAAGCGCGATTTTCGCCAGACGTTCCGGAGTTCCGGCCGGTGGGTTCCGGTTGTATTCACCCGAAAGGTTGAAACGCGCGTGCAGATCGTTTTCCACTTTGACCATGTCTGCGATTTGCTCCTTCGTGATTAGTTCCAGCAACCAGACCTGTTGCTTGGTTTTCAGGTCGTAGCGCGCGAGCGTGCCGCCATGCAGGAAAACAAACTGATCCTTGCCGACCAGTTGCGAAGCGCCAAAATATGCGCGGTCGGTGTCATCAAAGAGCACTGAAAGTTGTGGATGCGGCACCGAACCAATCCACGCATACCAGACCCAGAAACCAACGGCCGCAATCAGTGCGACCACAATCAAACCAAAAAACAATCCGGTCCTGCGCCAGAACCGCGCCTCCGCCTGGATCTTCTTTCCGACATGAACCGGCGCGGCGATGCCCTGCAAAACGGCGTTGCTTTTGCAAAGCGGTGAGCAACATTCGCCAAACAGCTCCATGCACTCCGGGCAGATTGGCTTTCCGCAGATGGCGCATTTCCCCGTCACCGGCACCGTGCGATGCTTCGCGCAATACTTGCTGGAAGTGGCTGGCGGCGGCGGCTCTGGCGGTTTCGCCTCATGCGAAATTTTTAGGCGCGGCTCCGGCGCTTTCTCCGGCAACAGCTGGCTGGCGGCCAGTCCCGCCAGTTCCTCGCGGACCATCTGATTGACGTATTCCGACGAATCCAGTCCGCAGTTTGGGCAGACGAAGCGGACGGGGTTCCGCGCCATTTCGGGCGTGACCTCGAAACTATACTTCGTGCCGCAGGAACACTGGATTTTCATGGCGCTAGGGCTTGGGATTTAACAGCACCACGCCGGGCGCGGCGGGAAGCGAAAACGTGAGCAGCGCCGGGCTGTCCTGCACGCTGCCGTCGCAGAGCAAAAAATTGCCGCCGTATTTGTGATGGTTGTTGCCGGGCGACCGGCCGTTCGGGGAAAAAACATATTCACCCGCGACCTTGGGCTGCGTGTCCACCTGCCGGTCCGACATTAAAAACGCTTGCGGCGTGTCGAGCCGCCGGCCCATAAAATACGCGTAGCTGATCTTGTGTTTGATGAGCGGTTCGCCGGAGGGAATCTGCGGGTCGCGGCCGCCGGGGCAGATGAAGATGGACGTGTCCGCCGTGTATTTGGGAACCAGTTCGCCGAGCACCGGCTCGGAAGTCAGCGCGTTGGTGGCCTGCGGCAGCCGGCCGCCGAAGTCGTTCGCGTAAATCTGCATTGCCAGGTAAATTTTCTGAAGATTGTCCGCGCAGAGTTTTTTTTGCGAGCGCTGGTGGCTGCCCGAGGCGAAACCGTAAAGCATCACCGACAACACACTCAACAGCGCGAGCGTGATGAGCAGTTCGACAAGCGTGAAACCGGCGTCCGGGCGGCGAAGACGTGGGACAGGTTTCATGCCGGCTTTGTAGCGGAATCCGGTGCCGGTGACAATGCCAACCTGTTGTCCGTTCCGCTTCCAGCCCGGCAAACGGCGTGGCCAAAACATTTTTCGCTCGCAAAGCCGGGCGCGCACTAGGACAATCTGTCCTCGATTTTTAATCATGAACGAGCAAATCATCCTCCTCGATTTCGGGTCGCAATACACGCAGGTCATCGCGCGCCGCATCCGCGAGTGCAATGTCTATTCGCAAATCCTGCGCTTTGACACGCCCGCCGCCGAGATCGCCAAGCTCAAGCCGAGCGGCATCATCCTGTCCGGCGGACCGTCGAGCGTGTATGCGCCGGACGCGCCGCTGCCGGACAAAAACATATTCGACCTCGGCGTGCCGGTGCTGGGCATCTGCTTTGGCGTGCAACTGTTCGCGCAATTTCTCGGCGGCAAAGTCGAAAAAGGCCAGAAGCGCGAATACGGCAAGGGCACGCTCACGGTGAAGGATTCGAGCTGCGCGCTATTCGCCAAACTGCCGAAGTCGCTCCAGGTCTGGAATTCGCACGGCGACAAGCTCACGAAAATTCCCAACGGTTTCAAACCGGTTGCCGTCACGGAAAATTCCGAATACGCGGCGATTGAAAATCGCGCGAAGAAATTTTTCGGGCTGCAGTTTCATCCCGAGGTTGTTCACACACCGCGCGGCAGCGAAATCATCTCCAACTTCGTCCACCAGGTCTGCGGCTGCGGCAAAAGCTGGACGATGCGCAGCTACGTCGAGCAGGCCGTCGAGGAAATCCGCGCGCAGGTCGGCAAGGAGAAAGTGATTCTCGGCTTGAGCGGTGGCGTGGATTCCAGCGTGGCGGCGGCGCTGCTGCACAAGGCCATCGGCGACCAGCTCACCTGCATTTTCGTCAACAACGGCCTGCTCCGCGCGCGCGAGGCGGAAGTGGTGCAGGAAGTTTTTGGCCGCCATTTCAAAATCAAACTGCAATACGAGAACTCGACGAAACTGTTTTTGACGCGGCTCAAGGGCGTGACCGATCCCGAACGCAAACGCAAGATCATCGGCAAAACGTTTGTCGAAGTTTTTCACGATGCGATGAAGCGCGTCGGCCAGGCGAAATTTCTCGCACAGGGCACGCTGTATCCCGACGTGATCGAGTCCGTGCCGATTGCCGGCAATCCCGCTGCGATGATTAAGAGCCACCACAACGTCGGCGGCCTGCCGAAGAACATGAAGTTTCAACTCGTCGAGCCGCTGAAATGTTTGTTCAAGGACGAAGTGCGGCTGCTGGGACTGGAACTGGGTTTGCCGAAGGAGATAGTTTATCGCCAGCCGTTCCCCGGGCCCGGTCTCGCGGTGCGGATTCTGGGCGAAGTCTCGCCATCGCGCTGCGAAATTTTGCGGAACGCCGACGCCATCGTCGTCGAAGAGATGAAGGCGAGCGGGTTGTATTACAAAATCTGGCAGAGCTTCGCCGTGCTGCTGCCCGTGCGCAGCGTGGGTGTGATGGGCGACGAACGGACTTACGACTACACCATCGCCATCCGCGCCGTGGAATCGCAGGACGGCATGACGGCGGACTGGGTGAAGCTGCCCTACGACCTGCTGGAGAAACTCGCGAGCCGCATCATCAACGAGGTAAAAGGCGTGAACCGCTGCGTCCTCGACATCACCAGCAAGCCGCCGGGGACGATTGAGTGGGAGTGAAGTGGTGGTGTAGCGGCGCGTCGGCAGACCGCCGCATTTTCCTCCCCAAACTTGGAAATGCGGCTTTCTGCCGAAAGCCGCTACGCCGGTTTTGACCTGCTCCGCCCTGCGGACAGCCGCGCCGGTCATTTTCCCCTTCGCCGTGCGGTCATTTGTGTTCCGACGGGAGAATTTCGTGTTCCGCCACCTCCGTTTCGTGTTGCCGGCGCAGCGGTTCGTATTGGGCGCTCAGCCGTTCGTGTTCCGCACGGGACGTTTTGTATTCCCCACGATGCATTTCGTATTCGGCGCCGTTCGTTTCGTGTTTGGGCGACTCCGTTTCGTGTTCCAGCGGCTCCGTTTCGTATTGCCCGTGATCCGTTTCGTGTTCCGGCTGCAAAAATTCGTATTGGGAGGCCGCCAATTCGTGTTTTATCTGCCTAAACACGGCCAAAATTGGCTTTTCCATGGCGTCTGACCAGGTTTCCGACCCGATTGAGGGCGGTTGGGACACAAAATGACCCGTCGCCAGCCCGTCGCGGACCGCGCGAAACTCCTTTTTGGTGGGCGGCGGGAATCATTCGCCGATGATCTTCACCAGAACGCGCTTGCGGCGGTTGCCGTCGAATTCGCCGTAGAAAATTTGTTCCCACGGGCCGAAATCCAGTTTCCCCTTGGTGATGGCCACGACGACTTCGCGGCCCATGATTTGCCTTTTCAAGTGCGCGGCGGCGTTGTCCTCGCCGGTGCGGTTGTGCTGGTAGTGCGACGTGGGCGCGTGCGGTGCGAGTTTTTCCAGCCAGACTTCGTAATCGTGCAGCAGCCCGTCCTCGGCGTCGTTGATGAAGACGCTGGCGGTGATGTGCATGGCGTTGACGAGGCAGAGGCTTTCCTGCACGCCGCTCCGGCGGACAAGTCCGGCGACGGTGTCGGTGATGTTCACAAAGCCGCGCCGGCCCGGCACTTCAAACCACAGCTGTTCGGTGAGCGATTTCATGCCGGAGATATGCCGCAGGCGCGGACGTTGCGCAAGCCGGACGGAGGCGTGATTTTTTTCTGGCCTGCGTTGCGGTGCGGGTTTAATGTCGGCGCACAGTCACACCAAAAATAACCGGTTACGTTTATGGATATTGTCTTTAATTGCCCCAACTGCGAGCAGGAACTGGCCGTGGACAGCAGCGGTGCCGGCACCAGCCTCGAATGCCCGACCTGCCACGAAACCATCACCGTCCCGGCCGCGCCCGCCGGTGCGGCGGAACCCGCCGCGCCGGCGCTCAGCCTCGCGGCCAGCCCCATCTCGACTTCCGCCGCCGCCAAAGTGGAAATGCATCTCAAGGTGCCGCAGTTCGACAAGGCCCCCGCCCCGCTCATCACCAAGCCGAAGGCACCCCTGGAGGCGGTGGTGCGCGGCGCGGGCAAGAAAATCATTTCGCACACCATCAAGCACGGGGCGTGCATCGAATCCGGCCACGACAAGTTCGATGAAGTCGTCGCGAAGTTTTTGAACGAGGTGGGCGAAACGAACATCATCGCCATGCACACGGTTTCCTATACGTTCCTGGACATCGGCACGCAAAAACTGCTGAACGATTACGGCCTGATGGTGATTTACCGCGGCTGAAACCGCGCGCCTTGACTTGCCGATTTGCGGTCGCTACCGTCAACGCATGAATCGTCGGTTTATTTTCCTGTTTTTCGCCGGAGCGTTCGTCGCGCTGCTGCCGTTCCGCTCGCCCGCGCCGCTCATTTACGCGCCGGGCGAAGGCTGGTATTACGAACAGGCGGGTGCCACCGGCAAATGGACGCGGACCCGCGCCAAAGACCAGTTGGACGTGGCGGAGGCGGCTTTCAAGACCAGGGATTATTCCACCGCGATGCGCGCCGCACGCCGCGTCCTCAAAGTCTGGCCGCTGTCGGATTACGCGCCGCGCGCGCTTTATCTAGTCGGCCGCTGCCTCGAAGCGCGGGGCCGGGACGAGGCGGCGTTCGACAACTACCAGGAGCTCCTGAAAAAATATCCGCGCACCGATAATTTTGACGAAATCCTGTGGCGGCAATATGAGATCGCCGGCCGCTTCTACGGCGGGGAATTTTTCCGGATTTTCTGGGGTTACCTGCCGCTCTACACCTCGATGGATGAGACCGCGAAGCTGTATGGCAAGATCGTGAACAACGGGCCTTACAGCGCCGTGGCTCCGCACGCGCAGTTGCAGATCGGCGCCGCGCGCGAAAAGGAGAAAAATTACGAGGAGGCGGTGAAAGCCTACGAGACCGCCGCCGACCGTTACAACAACCAGCCGTCCATCGCGGCGGACGCGATGTATCGCATGGGCCTGACCTATGAAAAACAGGCGACGAAGGCCGAATACGACCAGGGCAAGGCCGGACAGGCCATCAGCGCCTACACCGATTTCATGACGTTTTATCCGGACGACAAGCGGGTGCCGCAGGCGCAAAAAGCCATCGCCGCGCTCAAGATTGAGCAGGTGCGCGGCAGTTTCCTCGTCGCGCAATTTTACGAGAAGAGCAAGACGTTGAGCGCCGCGCAACGGCGCAGCGGTGCCGTGGTCTATTACAACGAAGTGCTGCAGCTGGATCCGAACTCGCCCTACGCCGCGCAGGCCCGCCAGCGCATCGAGGCTTTGAAACCTCTGCTGCAAACCCCGCCCGCCAGTTAACATGCGCCTGCCTGGAATTTTTCTGGCCGGCGTTGCGGCGCTGTTGCTCTCCGGCTGCGCCGGTTATCATCTGGGCCCGGTCAACAACATGACGGCGGGTGCAAAATCCATCGAGGTTTTGCCGTTCAACAACCAGACCCTGCAGCCGCGTCTCGGCGACGCAGTCACGCAGTCGCTGCGCGAACGCTTCCAGACGGACGGCACTTACCACCTCGTCACGCAGGGCGGTGGTGATGTCGTCGTCAGCGGCGTCATCACGCGCTACAACCGCATCGGCTTGAGCTATCTGAACAGCGACGTCACGACCGCGCAGAGTTATCGCGTCAACATCACCGCCCACGTCGTGGTGCGCGAGCGCGCGACGGAAAAGATGCTGCTCGACAAGGATGTGAGCGGCTACACGCTGGTGACGGTCGGCTCGGATCTGGCATCCGCCGAACGGCAGGCCATGCCGCTGCTCGCGGAGGATCTGGCGCAGAACATCGCCGAGCTGATCACCGAAGGCGCGTGGTAAAAAAGTTGAGTTTTTTAAACAAAATCTTATCATTCCTTTTCGCAGTTCCAGTTCAAAACAAAACCCATAACATCCATATGAAAACAACCATCCTCAAAATCTCCCTCCTGAATCTGTTAGCAGCGGCCATCATCGCCCTGCCTGCCGTCACCCGCGCGCAGGATGCCACGACGCCCAACGCCCCGGCCGCGCCCGAACAAAAGTCCGAAGCCCCGGCCAAGCACAAGAAACACGACACCATGCCATTCCATGGCAAGATCAGCGCCGTGGACGACAAGGCCATGACGTTGAAAGTCGGCGAACGCACGTTTGAAATCACCAAGGACACCAAAATCACCAAGGACGGCAAACCCGCGACCCTCGCGGACGGGGTGGTGGGCGAAACGGTTGGCGGCGCCTACAAAAAAGACGCGGAAGGAAAATTAATTGCGACGAGCATCCATTTCGGCGGGAAGGCTGATAGCGAAAAGAAGCACAAGAAGAAATCTGATTCGGAAACGGGCATCAGCACCAACAGCGTGGCCCATTAAGCGCTGGAACAATTTCGACCGGGCGAGGCGGGCGGCAACCCCGCCTTTTTCTTTTTCTTTTAAGACGGCTGGCAAACCGGACGTCGAGGCATCAAGGCATCTTAAAAAACAAGATCCCCAGATAGACCAGCGCGCTCCCAAAAAGGACGGCCAACAGCAGGAAGATGCAATAATTCATCCGTTGCCACTTCCGGATTTGTTTGGAATGAGCGAAATCTGTTTTCATGGTTGGGTATCATGCATCCGATAGAAGCGTCGTGAAAAACCCGCCGAGTTGGTGTCGGTAAAAGCCGATGAACCGCCGGTGTCCGTCGTCACCGTGCCGACGACGGCCCAGGTGATTAAGTCCTGTGAGGCTTGAATGTCATAAGTGTGGCTCGCCCGGCCGTTCACGACGAAACTGAAACCCGCGCTCCCCGGCTTGAACCCGGACAATTGCGGCAACGGAAGAAACACCGCATTATTAAAGGATGCGGCGCGGTAAAATTTCTGCGGGAAAGTTGGCTTCAGATCAACGATGGTGACCGAACCATCCGGAGAAATTGTGTTCGTGGAGAGCGGCGACCAATGCACCAGATCGGTTGACGCCTGAATGACGTAGTTGCTGCCCGCCGGGCCGTTCAGGACGAAACTAAAAACACCCCGGCCCAGCTGGAAACCGGACAGTTGCGGCAACGGCGGAACGCTCGCAATGAAGGGCACGGCGCGATAGATCTCCAAGATGGAAGTTGGGTTCGGGTCAATAATTTGAACCGACCCGCCCAGCGGAATCGAATTCGTCGAGAACAACGTCCAATTCAGGAGATCGGTTGACGACTGGATGACATAGGTTCCGGCCGGGCCGCTCAAGGTGAAGCTAAGAACTCCGTTGGCAATCTGGAAATTGGACTGCTGCGGAGTTGGCGGCGCGCACACGACATACGGCGCGGCGCGGTAAAATTTCTGCGGGGAATTGGGATTGAGGTCAACGACGTCCACCGAACCGCCCGGCGCAATGGTGTTGGTTGAAAACGGCGTCCAATGCACCAGATCCGTTGACGTCTGGATGACGTGGCTGCTTCCGACCGGGCCGCTCACGGTCAACACCATCTGCCCGCCCGGCGTCCGGCGAAGCTGCTCGGTGACGAGGCCGACCGTGACGACGAAGGACCGCACGGTGACGTTGTTGCTGGCGGCGCCGTTATTGACCGTGACCGTGATGGTGGCCGAGCCGCTGGCGTTGCCGGCCGGACTGAAGGTCAGCGAACCGCTGCTGTTGGTGCTGGTGTAATTGATGACCGGATTGGAAACCAAGCTGGGGTTGCTGGAGGTCGCGGTGACCGTGATCACTTGATTTCCGGCCGGCGAACCGGAAGCAAGGCCGGTCAGATTGACGGTTTGCGCCCCGGCATTGGCGTTGATGGTCAAATTATTGATCGGGTTCAACGCCGGCGGCTGAATCACCGGCACCACCGGAACGGTGTAAGCCACCTCGCTGGAAAGCGCACTCACCGCGCCGGCGGCACTGTAGGTGGCCGAGGCGAAGTAATAGGTGGTTCCATTGACCAGGTTGGAAATGGTCACGCTGGTGTTGGCGCCGGCATCAATCACGTTGGGGTAAACACCGCTGACATTGCCACAATAAATGTTGTAACCCGCAACAATCGGAGCGGAGCTGCGACTCCACGCCAAGGTTATGTTTGCGGACGCGAAGGATGAAATCGGATTGATGGCGAGGATGATTCCGAGGAACAAAGAAGATTGAATTGCCGTGAACATTTGCCACACCCTGCCCTTGCTTTCACGCGCCCCGCCCATGATGAACGCCGTGATGAATATCCACTTCGTCATTAAAAGACTGCCGTCTGCGGGTTGCGCCCTATGTTCGTAAATCCTGCTCAAAATTACTGTAACCACCAGTGAGACCGGCTTCGACCGGTGGTTTCAACCCCGCCTTATTGCAATAACCATGCCGACCACAACCGCCCGGATGGTTTTTTAAAAAAAGAAATAATTAATGCTGGATTCTGTTGTTTTTGCACAAGTGCCAATTGGGTTTTTAAACTTGGAAACCAGAAGTGGAGCGAAGGTTTACACCGGCTGGAAAGAAAGTTTACAGAGGCAGGAATGTGCCGCCCGGATTGAGGTTAAAGTCTGACACAGCCATCACCAGTCAAACACAACAGCACGACCAACTCGTGTTCCAAGACAAATAAACTGCGATGAGCTGTCCACTTCTGCCGACATCACGAAAAGCGGCGTGCCCGAAGAAAAATTAGAAAAAGACCGGCGCAGACAGTTCGACGACTAATCCCGCATTGAAAACCTGATTTTCCGGCACTCCGGCGGCGGCAACCGCTCGCCGTCATTGCTTCCTAGCGCCGCCACCAACTGGTCAGACCTTTCGGCTTTTGTTGCGACGGCGACTGGGTTTGGTGAATCAGTAAATGGCTACGCGCAATCGTCAGTTGCAAGATGAATTCATCGTAGCTCAAGAATCGGTCGGCCGGATTTTTGGCCATGGCTTTCACGAGGGCGTCGCTCGTGAGCTGGGAGATTTCCGGCAGAACTTCGATCGGGGGTGTCAATGGCGTCTGCACCTGGGCCATGATGACTTCCTCAACCGTCGGGGCATCGAATGGTACCCGCCCGATCAGCGCATGGTAAAGCGTGGCGCCGAGGCTATACATGTCCGACAAAAACGTTTCCGCCTCGCGCTTGATTTTTTCCGGCGCGACATAATACGGCGTGCCCTCGGTGACCGAGGAGGATTCCTGTTCCGCGTCCACGTTCCGCGCCAGGCCGAAATCCACCAGCTTCGGCTCCTGGTCGTAATCAAACAAAATATTGCCCGGCTTGATGTCGCGGTGAATCAAGCTGTGCTTGAGCGCCAGATCAAGTGCGCCCGCGATTTTGATGCCGATGTCCAGCACCGCCAGTTCG
>Ga0182030_10016347_pt1 | contig 14460 bp, 12 predicted proteins | sample 812S3MmetaG_FD_121299 | JGI IMG/M metagenome (GOLD analysis project Ga0182030, IMG submission 121299) | Permafrost microbial communities from Stordalen Mire, Sweden - 812S3M metaG (Illumina Assembly) | ecosystem: Environmental > Terrestrial > Soil > Wetlands > Permafrost | place: Sweden... | reverse complement strand
TGTTTGCCGTTGACGTCGAGCGTGAGCATGGAAACCTCGAAAGCAAGTGGAGTACCAGGTCACTGGCCGGATAATTACACATCAAACTTTAATTTGAATCATCGAATATTCATGCGAGCAAGAGCGCCAACGGGCCAAGGGGGTGGCTCGGTTGTCCGCCCCCTTTCCCGCACGGAGCGCTATCAGACAAATTGGACGGTGCAGCCGGGCAACTTGGTGGCGGCAGTGAACCGGATTGGAAACTCACACGGAATTCACACCGGAACCGTGCTGCGATTGGTGGCGTAATGCGCAAGTCGAAATGGTGGAAAGGGAGGGAATCGAACCCTCGACCCCGGCATTATGAGTGCCGTGCTCTAACCAGCTGAGCTACCTTTCCAGTGTGCGGGCATAGTACCGGTCGGAAACCGGGCGCGCATTGTCTGCGGCCGCGTATTCGGCGTCAAGAACCGAAATTAGACATGGAAATCAGGATCATAGGGGGCGCAATGGAGCTGAAACTGGTTGGGGAAGGCCTGCAGTTCCCGGAAGGGCCGGTGGCCATGGCCGACGGCTCGGTCATCCTGGTGGAAATGCGCCGCGGCACCCTGAGCCGCGTCACCCCCGACGGCAAGCGCAGTACGGTTGCCGAGCTGGGGGCGGGTCCCAACGGCACCGCCATCGGTCCGGATGGCGCGGCCTATGTCTGCAACAACGGCTACGCCTGGACCTGGCAGGACGGCGAACTGAACATGCCGAACGGTCCACCGCCTGAATATCACGGTGGCTCCATTCAACGAGTGGATCTCGCCACCGGCAAATTCATCACGCTCTACGACAACTGCGACGGCAAACCGCTGAACAGTCCCAATGACCTGGTGTTCGATAGCCAGGGCGGTTTCTGGTTTACGTGTCTCGGGCAGACCGACGGCGAAGTACGCCGCATGGGCGCGCTTTACTACGCGAAGGCCGATGGCTCAAAGATCAGCCGCTGGCGCAGCGACCTGTTCTCGCCCAACGGCGTCGGGCTCTCACCGGATGAACGTACCGTGTACATGGCCGACTGCAACGTGGGCCGTCTGTACGCGTTCGACCTCACAGCGCCAGGCGTCATGGCGCCACCGGCGGGCCCGCCGACCGCACCGGGCCGCGTGGTCTGCACCCTCCCCGGCTACCAGTGGCTTGACAGCCTTGCGGTCGAAGCCAGCGGCCGGATCTGCGTGGGCACGCTCTGGAACGGTGGCATCACGACCTTCGAGCCCAACGGCGCCTATGAACACTTCCCGTGCCCGGATGCGGTGACAACCAACATCTGCTTCGGGGGCGTCGCTATGCGCGATGCCTTCATCACCTGCTCGAGCACCGGCAAGCTGTATCACACGCGCTGGCCGCGGCCGGGCCTGAAGCTGCCGTTCAATGCCTAACGGGTGATCGCCGTCAGACGTTGAAGCGGAAGTGCATGACATCGCCCTCGCGAACGACGTATTCCTTGCCTTCGAGCCGCAGTTTGCCGACCTCGCGCGCACCGCTCTCGCCGCGATAGGCAATGTAGTCCGGATAGGCAATGACTTCCGCGCGAATGAACCCGCGTTCAAAATCGGTATGGATCACGCCCGCCGCCTGTGGCGCGGTGGAACCGGCGCGCACGGTCCACGCGCGCACTTCCTTCACGCCCGCCGTGAAGTAGGTCTCAAGGCCCAGCAGTTTGAACGCTGAGCGGATGACGCGGTTCAAACCCGGCTCATCCAGCTTCAGCTCCGCCAGAAACTCGGCGCGATCGGCCTCTTCCAGCTGCGAGATCTCCGCCTCGATGGCGGCGCACACGGCGACCACCTGCGAGCCTTCCGCCGCCGCGAGCTTCTGCACGGCGGCGAGCTGCGGATTGTCGGTGAAGCCCTGCTCGTCCACATTCGCAACGTACATGACGGGCTTGGCCGTCAGCAGGTGCAGTTCCTTCAGGTCCCGACTCTCCTCGTCAGTGAGTTTGAGGGCCCGCGCCGGCTGCGCGGTATTCAACTGCGCCTTGACCTTCTCGAACAGCGCGACCTTGCGGAGCGATTCCTTGTCGCCGCTCTTGGCGGTTTTCGCCGCGCGCTCCAACGCCTTCTCCACCGTCGTCAGATCGGCGAGCGCGAGCTCCGTGTTGATGGTCTCGATATCAGCCAGCGGATCGACCTTGCCGGCAACGTGCACGATGTCGCCGTCGTCGAAGCAGCGCACCACGTGCGCGAGGGCATCGACTTCGCGGATATGCGCGAGGAACTTGTTGCCGAGACCCTCGCCCTGCGAGGCGCCGGCGACCAGGCCCGCGATATCGACGAACTCGACCGTGGCGGGCACCAGCTTCTCGGGCTCCACGATGGCAGCCAGCTCCTCAAGACGCGGATCCGGTACCGGCACGACACCAACATTCGGATCGATGGTGCAGAACGGGTAGTTCTCGGCGGCAATCTGCGCCCGCGTCAGGGCATTGAACAACGTCGACTTGCCGACATTCGGCAGGCCTACGATTCCGCATTTGATGGACATATTGGTTTACCTTGAACTTAAGGCGGGCGCCCGTGGAGGGCCTGAATGGCGCGTTGCGCTCCGTGTTGCATCATCATCGGCACGGCATCCGCCGCAGCGGCAATGGCCACCCCGATGAGTTCCTCGTCCGCCTTCGACGGGCGGCCCAGGACGTAATTGAGGACCTTGCTGCGATCACCGGGATGTCCGATTCCCAGTCGCAATCGCCAGAAACCTTCCGCGATACTCGCGAGAATGTCGCGCATACCGTTGTGGCCACCGTGACCACCGCCGAACTTGAGCCGCGCGTCCCCGGGTGGGAAATCCAGCTCATCGTAGGCCACCAGGATTTCTCCCGGGCTTATTTTGTAGAAGCCGGCCACGCTGCTCAACGGCCCACCGCTGCAGTTCATGTACGTCATGGGCTTGGCCAGCCACACGTCGTGGTCGGCAATCCGCACCCGCGTGAGATCGGCCTGGTGCTTGGGCTCGTACCGGAAGCTGCCGCCATGTCGGGCGGCAAGCGCCTCGACAAACGCAAAGCCCGCGTTGTGACGTTGACGCTCGTGTTCGGCCCCGGGGTTGCCCAAACCCACGATCAGCTTCAGTGGCACGGCATCCATGAGCTACGCCTGTCTAAGTAAGACCACCGCGGGCGGCGCTTGCGCGCCCGCGGGGCCTTGGAGCGCTACTTCTTGCCCGCGTCCTTCTTGGCCGGAGCGGCAGCAGCAGCCTTGTCGTCCTTCTTCGCATCCGCCGGCGCGGCACCCGCGGCAGCAGGTGCTGCAGCGGCCCCTTCGACCGGTGCAGCCTCGGCGGCGACCGCCTCGGGCTCCTCGGCACGCGGGCTGTGGATGGACACCACCGCCGGATTGCGGCCATGACCCAACGCCGGCAGCTGGACGCCCTCGGGCACCGCGATGTCGGCGAGGTATTTGATGTCGTTCAGGTTCATGGTGGCCATGTCGACTTCCAGGAACTCCGGAAGATCCTTCGGCAGACACACGACTTCCACATCGTTCATCAGGTGCGACACGATACCGCCCTGCGTCTTCACGCCCGGCGAAACGCTCGCGTTGCGGAAATGGATGGGCAGGCGGATGCGGAGCTTCTCGTTCTCCAGCACGCGCTGCAGGTCCAGGTGCACGACCAGGTTCTTGGCCGGGTGCATCTGCACATCCTTGACGATGGCCTCCTGCGTCTCGTTCGCCACTTGCAGCTGCACGATGGACGAGTAGAACTTCTCGTTGTCGATGATCGTCAGCAGCTTCTGCTGATCGAGGACCAGGGCGCGCGGGCTCTGACCGCCGCCGTACAAAATGGCCGGAACTTTTCCAGTGACACGCAGGCGGCGGCTCGCACCTTTGCCTTGTGTGTCCCGGAATTCCGCGCCGATCACAAATGAAATGCGCATTTTAAGAACTCCTGACAATCTTCAATTCGCCGCACCATGCGGCATCCACGCCACCCCGCGACCAAAGGGGCGTGATCAACACGGCCCGCCGACACCCGATGTGCCGGCGAAGCCTCATCAATTCCTAATCGACGTACAGCGAACTCACGGACTCTTCGGCCCGGATCCGCCGTATCGTCTCCGCCAGCAACGCCGCCACCGACAGCTGGCGGATGCGGCCGAGCTGCTGTGCCGCCGCTGACAGCGGAATGGTGTCGGTCACCACCAGCTCATCGAGCGCGGACTTCGAGATGCGCTCCAGCGCGGAGCCCGAGAGCAGCGCGTGGGTGATGTACGAGGTCACCTTCAACGCACCCGCATCCTTCAGCGCCTGCGCCGCCAGGCACAGCGTACCGGCGGTATCCACCATGTCGTCCACCAGCACGCAGTTCTTGCCGGCAACCTCGCCGATGATGTTCATCACCCGCGATTCATTCGGTCGCGGCCGGCGCTTGTCGATGATGGCCAGGTCCGCATCATCCAGCCGCCGCGCGAACGCCCGCGCGCGGGCGACGCCGCCCACGTCCGGAGACACGACCACCAAATCGCTGTCGTTGCGCTTCCAGGCATCCCCGAGCAGCACCGGCGAGCCATACACATTGTCCACGGGGATGTCGAAGAACCCCATGATCTGGTCCGAATGCAGATCCAGCGTCAGCAACCGGTCGACACCGGCGCCCGCGATCATGTTCGCCACCAGCTTCGCCGTGATCGCCGAGCGCGTCGCACGCGGCCGCCGGTCCTGGCGCGAATAACCAAAGTACGGCACCACCGCGGTGATGCGCGCCGCGGAGGCACGCCGACACGCATCGACCAGCACCAGCAGTTCCATCAGATGATCGTTCACCAGCGGACAGGTCGACTGCACGATGAACACATCGCGGCCACGCACGTTGTCGATCAGCTCGACGGCCACTTCCCCGTCGCTGAACTTGCCGACTTCCGCGCTGCCCAGTGGCACCGCCAGGTGTCGCGCGATCTCCTGCGCGAGCCCCCGGTTGGCATTCCCGGTGAACAGCGCCATCGTGTCGTCAGTCAAGATCCGCCGCTCCTTCGCAAATGTCGCCCGCAGATGTGGCTGGGGTGGAAGGATTCGAACCTCCGAATGGCGGGATCAAAACCCGCAAATAAGCCCTGTAGAAACAGTAACTTACTGATTTTCCGTAGTTCAGCATCCCCGCGAATCCCATCGATTCCCCATGGCTGGCACCAAAGTGGGCACCAGACTCTCGGCCTACGCTCTGGTCGCCCAATCGGGCGGCGGATAATACACGATGGCCTTGCCGTCCGGGTCGATTTCAAGCTCGCCTAAAGCGCTGTCGCCCTAGGGTATTTTCCCTGAGAATCCTGTTTGGGTATGGGAAGAAATCCGAAGCCCAAGCCCCTGACCACAGCTGCCACCCCGCCCTCCAATCGCGACCCTCTACGGAGCTTTCGGCTACCGAACTGGTTGCCCTGCGTGGCACCGGTGCCCTAAAGGATGGGGCGGTTGCGGGGGCGCCTCGTCATTCCTGGTCTTGGCCAGGTCCTGAAGGCACTCCCACCCGACCTGTTCCCTTTGGACGTGATCGACTGGTTTCTGCTCCCCGAGCGTAGGCTGCAACTCGGCAGTGACACGGTGGCCCTGACCCTACGAGCCTGGCTGCTTTCCGGCCGTCCCATCGGCGCCGTGGTGAGAGTTTCCCGCGCGGGCGTCGAGGCGACACAGCCATCGCTGAGCCAGACACTGACGAATCCCTCATCCTTCCAGGACAGTAATAGCGAATCGATCCTGGTCGCCAGCAAGAGAATCATGCTCGCGGCGGCGATCGCGACAGCCACCCCGTTTTGATGCGCCGGCATGACGCCCGAAAAGCCGCTCGATGAACTGGATCGATCAAGAGCCCCCTTGGCGTGAAGGTAGCCAGATCCGACCTAGGCGACATTCACGAAATCGCGCATCCCCCGCTTCGCTCCACTTTGGAGTAACCGAATGCACGGACCCTGGCTACTCATCAACGTCACACCGCGTGAGCGTTCGCGGCATGTAGTTTGATCACCACCAGCTGACCGCTTGGGAAGCCGTGGGAGCCGAAGCGCCGTTTCCAGAGGTATTTTCAACGTCGGCCAAACTTGACTTGTAGGCGGCAGCTGCTGATGATCGGTATGGGTGAAGCGGCCCCCGCGACAGTCGGGGGATCGCGACACCACTGTTCGTGAAGCACTATGTGTCTTCTTCAATCGCTCCGGTGGGATTCACCATGGATGAGCCGCGCAACCCCAAGATTCGTCGTCGTGACCTGCTTCTTGCGGTGTCTGTGTCCGGCGTCGCGGCTGTCGCGAGCGTGGCTTCAATCGGATCGACCCGCTCGGATGCCGTCGTTCGGCGCGATAAGCGCAAGCCACAGTACCAAGCCAATTCCCCAGAGGTTCAGACCTTCTACCGCGTTAATCGCTATCCGGGAAAATAGCGTCGTTTATGCTCATACGAAGACCAGAACGGCACGTTCGCCGCGGCGGGGGGACTCCGGTCGCCGACGCCGGACAACCCGAATGTGGGCTTGATCGCCGCTCCTTCCTGCGCCGTTCGGGTCTTGTTGCCGGCAGCCTAGCCGGGCTTGGCGTGCTTCCGCTCGGCAGTGTGCGCGTGACGGAAGCCGGCGCGCCGGCGCCACCCGGTGCAGCGGTGACGCTCCGCAAGAATATCTGCACGCATTGCTCGGTTGGCTGTTCCGTCATCGCCAAGGTGGCGAATGACGTTTGGATTGGCCAGGAACCGGTTTTTGATAGCCCGATCAATCGCGGCTCGCATTGCTGCAAGGGCGCGGCGGTTCGTGACGATGTGGTGGGCGATCGGCGGCTGCGCTATCCCATGAAGCTCGTCGATGGCCAATGGAATCGAATTTCCTGGGATCAGGCGATCGATGAGATCGGCGACAAGCTACTCGAGATTCGAGCGAAATCCGGACCGGAATCGGTCTACTGGCTCGGGTCGGCAAAATTCACCAACGAAGCCGCCTATCTCAACCGCAAGTTTGCCGCCTTCTGGGGAACCAACAACTCGGACCACCAGGCACGCATCTGCCATTCCACCACTGTCACCGGTGTCGCCAATACCTGGGGCTACGGTGCAATGACTAATAGCTACAACGACATCCGCAACGCCAGGACCATCATGGTCATGGGCGGCAATCCAGCTGAGGCGCATCCGGTTTCGTTGCAGCACATTCTCGAGGGGAAGGAGCTCAACCGCGCCAACATGATTGTTATCGATCCGCGAATGACGCGCACAGCGGCGCATGCGACCGAATATGTGCGCGTGCGCCCCGGCACGCATATTCCGACCGTCTACGGGATGATCTGGCACATCCTCAAGAACGGCTGGGAGGACAAGGAGTTCATTCGTCAGCGGGTCTACGGCCTGGAGGATATCCGCGAGGAAATCGAGAAGTGGACGCCCGATGAGGTGGAACGCGTCACCGGTTTGCCGGAGGCTCAGGTCAAGCGTGTTGCTCAAATATTTGCCCAGGAGCGGCCCTCCACACTGATCTGGGCGATGGGTCAGACCCAGTTCACCACTGGGACAGCGAATGTCCGCGCGAGCTGCCTGCTCCTGCTCGTCACCGGCAATATGGGCAGCTTTGGGAGTGGTGCGAATATTTTCCGCGGGCACACGAACGTTCAGGGCGCGACCGATCTCGGCCTCGATGTGACAACTCTGCCGCTTTACTATGGTCTCTCCGAAGACGCTTGGCGACATTGGTGCCGGGTGTGGGAGGTCGACTATGACTGGGTGCGCTCCCGCTTCGTCAGCAAGACTTTCATGGAGACCCCGGGCATTCCCAGCACGCGCTGGTTCGATGCCACGCTGCTGCCGAAAGAGCAGGTCAGCCAACCGGACACATTGAAGGCAATGTTCGTCATGGGGCATGGCGCCAATACGATTACCCGGATGCCAGAAGCGGTCCGGGGAATTGAGAAGCTCGATCTTCTGGTCGTCTGCGATCCCTATCCGACGAGCTGGTCAGTGCTCTCGGAGCGGAAGAATGGGACTTATTTGCTGCCGGCCTGCACCAGCTTCGAGATGGACGGCTCGCGTACCGCTTCCAACCGTTCGCTGCAGTGGGGTGAACAAATCGTCAAACCCGTGTTTGAATCTAAGAACGATTACGACACCATGTATCTGCTGGCCCGCAAGCTGGGCTTTGCCGACCAGTTGTTCAAGAACATCAAGGTCGACAATGGCACGGTGTCGGCAGAGGACATTCTGCGGGAGATCAACCGCGGCGGTTGGTCCACGGGCTATTGCGGTCAATCGCCGGAACGCCTGAAGGCGCACATGCGCAACCAGCACAAGTTCGATCTGGTGACGCTCCGGGCGCCCAAGGACGATCCGGAGGTAGGCGGCGACTATTATGGATTGCCATGGCCTTGCTGGGGAACGCCGCAGCTTAGACATCCCGGAACACCGGTGCTCTACAACACCAATCTGTCCGTGGCGGACGGCGGCGGCACATTCCGCGCCCGCTTCGGCGTCGAGCGCGTGGTCAAGCGCAAGGTGATCGAGAACGGTGTGGAGGTTGAGAAGGAGATGCATGAAAATCTCCTTGCCGAGGGCTCCTATTCGGTCGGTTCGGAGATCAAGGATGGGTACCCCGAGTTCACACTGGGTGTACTGAAGAAGCTGGGCTGGGATAAGGATCTCAGTGCCGAGGAAATGGCGGTCATCAAGCGTGTCAACGCGACCAACCCCGATGCCGTGTCCTGGTCGCTGGACCTTTCCGGCGGCATCCAACGCGTCGCGATCAAGCACGGCTGCAGTCCTTACGGCAATGCCAAGGCACGGATGATTGCCTGGAATCTGCCCGACCCTATTCCGGTACACCGCGAACCGATCTATACCCCTCGGCCCGACCTCGTCGCCAAATATCCAACGCTTCCGGACGCCCGGCAGTTCCGCGTACCGAATATCGGTTTTACCGTGCAGAAAGCGGCCGTCGATAAGGGTCTCGTCAAAGACTTCCCTCTGATCTTGAGTTCTGGCCGGCTGGTCGAGTATGAGGGTGGCGGCGAAGAATCTCGCTCGAACCGATGGCTGGCTGAGTTGAAGCAGGACATGTACGTGGAAATCAACCCCGCGGACGCGGCTGAACGTGGCATCGTCAACGGCGGCTGGGTGTGGGTGACCGGCGCCGAAAGCCAGTCAAAGGCACGGATGAAAGCGCTGGTGACGGAGCGCGTCGGCAAGGGCGTGACGTGGATGCCCTTTCACTTTGCGGGCTGGTTCGAAGGCGTCGACCAGCGCAGCAAATATCCCAAAGGCGCCGACCCGTACGTACTTGGCGAGAGCGCGAATACCATCACGACCTATGGCTTCGATCCGGCCACTGGCATGCAGGAGTCGAAGTGCACGCTCTGCCAGATCAGAGCCGCATAGGGGAAGTAGAAACATGGCGCGGATGAAATTTTTGTGCGACGCCGACCGCTGCATCGACTGCAATGCATGCGTCACCGCGTGCAAAAACGAAAACGAGGTCCCCTGGGGCATCAACCGCCGGCGTGTTGTTACCATCAACGACGGCAAGCCGGGGGAGCGGTCGGTCTCCATGGCGTGTATGCATTGCACTGATGCGCCCTGCGCCGCAGTGTGCCCGGTGAGTTGCATCTTCCCGACCGAAGAAGGCGTCGTACTGCATTCCAAGGATCTGTGCATCGGCTGCGGGTACTGCTTCTACGCCTGCCCGTTCGGTGCGCCGCAGTATCCTCGCATCGGTAATTTCGGGTCCCGCGGCAAGATGGACAAATGTACTTTCTGCGCCGGTGGCGGCGGCAAGGAAGAGACCGGCAGCAGTGAAGAATTCAAGAAATACGGCGCCAATCGTCTTGCGCAGGGAAAGCTGCCGCTATGCGCCGAGATGTGTTCGACTAAATCATTGCTTGCAGGCGACGGCGACATCATCGCCCAGATCTACAAGGAGCGGGTGTTGAAGCGCGGCTACGGGTCGGGCGCCTGGGGTTGGATGACGGCCTACCACGAGGAGATCCCAGTGTGAGCAGCCGCGCGGACAGCAGGATCATGCTGGCACTTCGTGCGTCGGTGCGCTGTGCCGCCGCGCTGCTCATCGTGGCGATGCTAGCCGGGCAGCCGGCGGCGGCGGCGCAAGCCAATTCGAACCAGCCGGTCGATCCGGATGCGAGCGCGGTGAAAGAACAGCGCCTGCTCGAGCAGGCGCCGCGCATCGAGGGCCGCATCGACATTCCAGACAAGAAAGCAAGCGTGCTCATGCAGCCCGCCGGCAGGAAATGGGATTACTTTCATGAAGTCATTTTGCACTGGCTCGGCGCGATCGTAATCCTCGGCATGCTTGCTCTGTTGGCGCTCGCCTATCTGGTCATGGGGAGGATCCGGATTCCATCCGGACGATCCGGCAGAAAGGTCCGGCGCTTCACCAGCTTTGAGCGCTTCTCACATTGGCTCACAGCAGTGTCGTTCGTGCTGCTCGGTCTGACGGGCCTGAATATCACCTTCGGGAAGCTCGTGCTCCTGCCAGTAATCGGACCCGAGGCATTCAGCAACTTCGCGCAAACTGCCAAGTATGTCCATGATTTTGTCAGTTTCTCTTTCGTCGCCGGCCTGGTCCTGATCGTCGCTCTGTGGATCAAGGACAATATCCCCAGAAGAGTCGACATCGATTGGATCAAGCAAGGCGGTGGCTTCATTAAATCGAAGCATGCGCCTGCCGGGCGCTTCAATGCCGGCGAAAAACTGGTGTTCTGGTTCGCTGTCGTCGCCGGGATTGCCGTGATCGTTTCAGGATATCTGCTGCTGTTCCCATTCTACCTGGTGAATATTGCGGGAATGCAAGGCGCGCAAGTCGTCCACTCCGTCGTGGCCGTGCTATTTGTCGCTGTGATTCTCGCCCACAGCTATATCGGCACGCTCGGCATGGAGGGTGCGTTCGAGGCCATGGGAAGTGGCGAAGTGGATCTTAATTGGGCCAAGGAACATCATGATCAGTGGCTCGTAGAGACACTCGAGAAAGACCGTCCGGCCAGCACGCCCGAGCCACCATTGACCGGCGCAGCCGCCAAATGAGCGCCACCTCAGCTGCTCAGCCCTCTGGCTCTTCCGCAGGCTTTCCCTCGGCGCGGTCGCGCAGATAGTCGTCTGTCGTGCGCGCGGGTATGCGCGGTGGCCCGTAGGGATCGAATTCCTTCTCTGAGACAAAGGCGACGCGGCAGTCCTCGCACATCCGAATCAGATCCAGACGCTCGGGGGACTCCTTGAACATCCAATGGGTGCCTGCGAGCTTTGCAACGACGCGCTCGATCGTGCTCTTGACACCGAAGGGCTTGGCGCAGCGGATGCAGCAGTAGGGCTGCTCCTCTTTGAGGACTCGCGCGCCGCGTGAGTCCGCGCCGAAATCCAGCTGAGGCTTAAGCGTGATGACGTTCTCCGGGCAAGTTGCCTGGCACAGCCCGCACTGCACGCAGGCCTGTTCGGAGAAACGCAGCATTGGCCGCTGGGGATCGTCGGTCAGTGCACCGGTTGGACACGCCGATACGCAAGAAAGGCACAGCGTGCACCCGGCGGTATCCAGCTCCACTGCACCGAATGGAGCGTGAGCGGGGAGAGGGATCAATTCGGTGGGTTCAGGCGCGGCGCGGTGCAGTTCCTGCAATGCGAATCGAAGTACGCCTCGCTTCTCTCCAATCGGCAGGAAGCTGCCGGGGTGTGGTGCGCCCGCCATCCTGGGGATGGTCCGCAGTTCAGTACCTAGGGCATCGGGATCGTCCGTCTCGATGGTGGCGATCCGGCCGCCGCCGAAGCCAAGCCCGGCCAGAATGGGCTCAGCCAGGGCGATGGTTCGGGTCAAGCCGGTTACATCGTGGTGCGGCCGCGCCCGCAGCAGCAGACGCACAGCGGATGCCCCATAGGCAAAGAGGGCTGCGATAGCCTCGAGCCCGATTTGCGTGACCTCGTTGACGGAAAACGGCAGCACGTTCGCAGGCAGCCCATCGCCGAACCGAGCCAGGGCGTCGATCAGCGCCGCTCCGTGCGGAGCATCGTGAAACAAGACGACGGCGTGCTTACCGCCTGCTTCACGATACGTCATGAGCAGCGCGCGTAGCTTCTGCAGTAGCTTATCGGACGGCGGCAGCGCATAGGCCGCGGCACCCGTGGGACAGGCAGCGGCGCACTGGCCACAGCCCGCACAGATATTGGGATCGACTGCGACGTGGTCGCCGGCGGGTGCGATAGCGCCGGCCGGACAAAGGTCGAGGCAGCGCGTGCAGCCGATGATCTGCGAGCGCGAATGCGTGCACAGCTGCTCGCTGAAGGTAATATAACGCGGCTTGTCGAAGGTGCCGACGAGATCACGCGCTTTCAGCACGACACTCATCACCGCGGCGGGATTGCCGGGGTCGGCGCGCAGATATCCGTCGCGTAGATCAGAAGCAGGAAACAACGGTGTGCCGCCAGAGAGGTCGAGAACGACATCACAGCGCGACAACGCTCCATTGCGCGAAGGCCCAAACGACAGTACCCGGCGCGAGGACGGCGCTGCCTGCGCAAAGTCATCGACCGTGATCTCAAAGGCGCCGAGATGTCCCTTGGCCGAGCGGATCGTGCCTTTTGCGACCGGGAACTCACGGACGCGCGGCGGCATGACAGCGGCTGGGGGCTTGATCAGGACCGTGATGTCCAGATGCGCCTTCAGCAAGTCGCCCGACTCAACGGCCTGCTCGTCGCGGCCGTATATGAGCACGACGCCATCACTCTTGAGAGTGAGGTGGGAGATTTCGGGCAAAGGCACCGCGGCCGCAGCGAGCAGCGCCGCCATCTTCGGTCCGGCCTCTGCCGCCTCGGAGGACCAGCCTGCACTCTCGCGGAGGTTGACAAAATCGATGGGCGTCGTACGCCCCAGTTCCCCTGCTGCCGCCGAGAATAGGGCGGCCTCCTGCGTGCAGGCGACCGTCAGTGAGGCAGGGTCCTTCGCGATTGATTGGAAGCGTTCCAGCTCCTTCCGGCACAGTTGGTGTGCATTCGTCACCAGCGCCCCGCGGCAACCGCGACGTACCGCGTCGGGATCGAGCGGCATCGTGTCTTCGCACGTGCACAGCAGGATATTGCGAAGTGAATCAGGCATTTTCTCGCGATCCGTGACTGCCGAGGCTTTGGCTTCACCCACGAACTGCAATGCAGCAGAATAGCACTGAATTGGGCGCGGCCATCGTCCTTGAAGAGTACTTCCTATCAGTACCAAAGCGGAACTATAGTCTGGAGGATATGACTCTGCAGGAGGTCTCCGTGCTGATCAGGCCACGCGCGTGAAGCTGCTGAAGACCATACGGGCAGACCGGTCGGACACGTTTATCTTCGACAAGGCGGCGGAGCCTGGCGAATGGGCTGTATCCGGTGCCTTCGTGTTCGCGCATCGGGATCCAGCCTCGCTGACAGGGAAGGCGCGAGCCGCGTTTCGGGGCGGGTTCCTGGGTATCGACTCTTGCGGCTGGTCGACCTTGGTACAGATTGTCGAGGCAAACGAGGCGGACCGGGCGGCGGCAATCGAGATCTTGGCGGCACAATTGGTTGCACTCTTCAAAGCTCCTGATCTCGTCACGGCGCGTGCCGCCGCGGCGGAGGAAATCGCTTTCGCAGAATCGCTTTGCGAACATCCGCCCGGGATGCTGATTGCGGTCTCGCGTCGCTACGAGAAGGACATGACGCACGAGGCGTTTCGCACGTTACAGTCAAGCGCCCGATGGAAGCAGGCGCCTGTCTTCACCTTTGTCGACGTGCCCGACGAAGAGGATGTACCAAGCGAGCTGATCGACCTTGCTGCGCTCGCGAATTCGGAGCGACGTTGAGCACGAAACGCGACTTTTGGCTTTCTTGCGGCCACCACCTGCTTGATCGCGGCGAGGATGGCGGCCTGATCGTTTCGGATGAATTTCTGAAGGCCTACCTGGCACGGCCCGAAATGACACCACCCCCGGACGCCTGCCGGGCGGAGCGGGAACTGCACCAGGAATTGCTCACCGATCCGCGGCAGCCTGTAGGATCAGGGCAGATCGCCGCGATCGCCGATGCGGACGCCCGCGAGAACTGGGAACTGATGGTCTCATGGAGGGATCATCTGGCGCGGCATGTCACATTGGAGGCGGCGTACCTCGCAATCGTGCGGCACGAGCTCAAATTTCCGCATCTATTTCTCAATCAGCTCGTGCAGGTTATCTTGCGCAATGCGCTCGATGACTGCGAGGACGCCTTCATGCTGCGCGCGGCGGAGCTGTTCTTCCGCCCCCAAAAATTGGCTTCCTACCAAGGGACTCTGATGGCCGCCGATCAGGAGACCACCTCAAACTTAAGCACAGGGGCGCCATCGCCGTTGATCTCGCTATTGGGGCTGGGTTCCCCGGAGATTGACGTGCTGAGCGAGGCCAATGCTGCGAGCTACTGGGAGCGCAGCGACTTGTTCGACATGGCACTCGATCTCACCGCAGGCCGCCGCGGGCTCGCGGCTCTGGGCGAAGTC
>Ga0182030_10016346_pt1 | contig 14461 bp, 12 predicted proteins | sample 812S3MmetaG_FD_121299 | JGI IMG/M metagenome (GOLD analysis project Ga0182030, IMG submission 121299) | Permafrost microbial communities from Stordalen Mire, Sweden - 812S3M metaG (Illumina Assembly) | ecosystem: Environmental > Terrestrial > Soil > Wetlands > Permafrost | place: Sweden... | reverse complement strand
GTGAGAAGCCGCCCGCATCACTCTCTATGGCTAGCACGTGCTGTTCTTGTTTGGATTTGGCAGAGTCTGCGTAAGCTTCCCCGCCTTTGTCCCCATTTTCCTCATTCATAAATAATACGGCGCGAATAGTACACTTCGGCCGCAGGCCCAGCGCTTTGAACGCCCTGATGATCTCCATAGATTGTACGCATCCCGCCCCGTCATCAGTCGCCCCTTCGCCTACGTCCCATGAGTCTAAGTGGCCGCCTACAGTAATAATACGTTCCGGGTGTTCAGAGCCTTTCATTTCGCCTATCACGTTGTAGGAGTGCACTGCATTTGGCATCATGTGGCATTCAGATTTCATTTTAGCCATCACCGGGCCATGGGCGCACGCTTTTTCCAGCAAGTCTGCTGTGGCATTGCCAATGGCCATTTCGGGTATCTTCTTAGTGGAGTCTTTATAGTGCATGCCCCCCGTATGCGGGAAATCATCCTTACCTGTGGACATAGACCGGATGATCACACCGACCGCGCCTTTCTCCACCGCCACGCTGGCGCCATTTCCACGGTATTTCACCGCGTCGCCGTAGGCCTCAAAAGTGAAAATGATATCCTGACGGAAACGATAATCGAAAAACACGATCTTGCCTTTCACAGCACTCTCCGGCAACGCCTTGAACTCATCAAAATTATGCACCATGATTATCGGAGCCTTGAGCGTTTTGCCATTAGTGCCCTGGCTGTTACCGAGCGACAATGCATCTACCTCCTCATACTTCTTGCCCATCTTCAGCATCAGGCGCTCTTTACCCCTGTACCAATACGGCACATCTGCAGGCTGCAGATATACTTTATCCGCTCCTGCAGCCCTCATCGTATGCTCGCCCCATACTACCGCTTTGGCAGCCGACGGCGACCCGCTGATGCGGTTGCCCACAGTTTTGCACAGTACTCGCAGGTTTTCATAACAGTTGCCATGTAACATGATCTCATCCGATATTTTCCGGAACATCAGTGAATCCTGTGCAAACGCTGTGCAAGTTGACGTCAATACGAGAATGGTAAGAAAACGTAATTTCATGTGATAAAAGTAATAGAAATGCTGAAAACTAAATTTGGCATTAATAATTTTTATTTTATTCACACAATAAAGAGGGTTGCTATTTTATTTGAAAATGTGCTATTTTTGCTAGCTTCACCATTCCGACACAAAAAATTGTAGCTTTTGAACAGAAAATCGCAAAAAGTTTCCTCATACGATTGTTGAGACGCAACTGTTAGGTTGATCGTTGCAAGTGTCCGGCTGATAGCATGCACGCCAAATAATGAACCGATAATTCCAAAAGTTTTACTCCAGCTTCAATACAGCTAAGAAAGCCTCCTGCGGCACTTCTACATTACCTATCTGCCGCATACGCTTCTTGCCTTCTTTTTGTTTTTCCAGCAGCTTGCGTTTACGCGAAATATCACCGCCATAACATTTTGCGGTCACATCTTTGCGCATGGCAGAGATGGTTTCACGGGCTACTATTTTTGCGCCTATGGCTGCCTGTATGGCTATCACAAATTGCTGCTTGGGCAACAGCTCTTTTAGTTTGGCGCAAAGTTTGCGCCCGAAGTCAGTGGCGCGGCTCCGGTGTATAAGTGCGCTCAGCGCATCCACAGGATCACCATTAAGGAGGATATCCATCTTGGCTATATCGGCTTCGCGGTAGTCCATGGGGTTATAGTCAAATGAGGCGTAACCTCGTGTACATGATTTCAGCTTGTCGTAGAAATCAAATACTATTTCGGTAAGCGGCATTTCAAATATCAACTCTACGCGGGTTGGTGTCAGGTAATGCTGGTTGATAAGAATGCCCCGTTTGCCAAGACAAAGGCTCATGATGTTACCAATGTAATCAGGAAGAGTAATGATCTGAGCGCGGATGAATGGCTCCTCAATACGGTCCAGGCTGCTCGGCTCAGGCATTTCGCTTGGGTTGTTCACCGTGATCATTTTCTCCTTATCCCTGGTCTTGTAAGCCCGGAAGCTCACGTTGGGCACGGTTGTAATTACCGTCTGGTTATACTCCCGCTCCAGGCGCTCCTGGATGATCTCCATGTGCAGCATACCCAGGAAGCCGCAACGAAAGCCAAAACCCAGCGCCTGCGACGTTTCCGGCTCAAAGGTGAGGGAGGCGTCATTGAGCTGCAGTTTCTCCATGCAGTCGCGAAGATCTTCAAAATCATCGGTTTCTACCGGGAAGATGCCCGCGAACACCATTGGCTTTACTTCCTGGAATCCCTTTACAATTTCCTGCGTTGGATTAATAACCGTAGTGATCGTGTCACCCACTTTTACATCTTTGGCATTCTTAATACCTGTGATGATATAGCCTACATCGCCGGCTTTTACTTCCTGCTTGGGAGTAAGGGTTAGTTTCATGATGCCAACTTCATCGGCAGTGTATTCGGCGTCTGTATGTATGAACCTGATCTTGTCGTTCTTATGCAGTGTACCGTTAAATACCCGGAAGTACGCAATAATGCCACGGAAGGAGTTGAACACGCTGTCAAAAATCACCGCCTGCAATGGCGCATCAGGATTGCCTTTTGGAGCAGGTATGCGGTCAATGATGGCAGCCAGTATTTCTTCAATGCCTATGCCGGTCTTGCCGCTGGCAAGTATGATATCTTCCGCTTTGCAGCCTATGAGGTCCACTATCTGGTCGGTAACCTCCGGTATCATAGCTCCGTCCATGTCTATTTTATTGATAACAGGGATGATCTCCAGGTCGTTATCCAGTGCCAGGTAAAGATTACTGATCGTTTGCGCCTGTATGCCCTGCGATGCATCTACGAGCAGCAAAGCGCCTTCACAGGCCGCCAGTGCGCGTGATACCTCGTAGCTGAAATCAACGTGGCCGGGTGTATCTATGAGGTTCAGCGTATATTTCGTTCCTTTCCATTCATAATCCATCTGTATGGCATGACTCTTGATGGTAATGCCTTTTTCACGCTCCAGGTCCATGTCGTCAAGCACCTGGGCCTGCATATCGCGGGAGGATATGGTTTTGGTGAATTCAAGCAGTCGGTCAGCCAGGGTACTTTTACCATGGTCTATGTGGGCTATGATACAGAAATTACGGATGTTTTGCATATAAAATTAAGAGGCGCAAAGATACGGTATAAATGGCTCATTTGGCATGAAGTAGGCTGTGTTTGCTAATTGCTTTTCTCACTTTATTTAGATGAAATGAACTACTTCCCTTTAGAGATCGTAGAAAGGGAATTGAAAGGAGATTTTGAAGGGGGAAAATAATATTACATTAGTAACTGTAATTATTATCGCTGTTATAAGGATTGTTTTGCTTGCGAAAATCACCTCTTTTCCAGGCTTCGAAAAATTCGCCCCAGGCCAGTGGGTTAAAGATATTCATAGGTTGCTGTTGCCCATAATACACCGCCTGACGTGCCTGCTCCTGCATGAGCCGCGCCTGCGACTCACGGCCATCGCGTGGCAAAGTATATGCTAATGCGCGCAGCACATAAGCATTTGTATTTCTGCGGGCAAGCTCGTATTGGTCGCTTGGTACACGCCAGTGGGTAAATGCATAGTCAAATCCTTCTTTCGAAGGCAGCGGACGCACGATAGTTTCCGGCAGGTAAAAAGTATCCTGCACCATCAATTGTATTAATGAAAAGTAAAGGCCTTTAAGGTCTTTTGATACTACATATTCCTTAGACCGGAAGCCCATGCAGCTAAATTCAAGCGTATCCCCTTTACTGCATACCAGTGCGAAAACGCCGGTATATTCTGACTCTACCCCGCGATTCTTGTTTTTTACCAGTATCGTTACATCCGGTACCGCCCTGAGACTATCGGCAGTCATAGTGACCCCATCTATCTGTATCACGTTATCAAAGCTATTTTGCGCAGGGGAATGGTATCCCGTAACCAGCAGGCAAGAAAGCAAAATGCAATATGGTATTAACTTCAACCGCATATAAAATACAAAGTTAAGGGCTTTTTGGATTGAGAAACGGTGTGACAACGAAGCGTGGAAAAGTTAGCAAGCATTTAGCATACTTTATATCTCCTGGCCTGCACACATAAAAAACAATTTACTTTCACCAATTTTATGATTCCCTATTTCGCCAAAAGTAAGTGTGTTTACCGTACTTTTGCCCTGTATTTTACGTACTTTAACAAAGGTTTATATGATAACAAAAGAAGCGGTAATAGCAGCTTTGAGCGAGGTACAGGAGCCCGATCTGGGCAAAGACCTGGTGACTCTCAACATGGTGAGTGATATTGTGATAGATGGGAAAAATGTTTCTTTCACCGTGATGCTGACAACACCTGCATGCCCGCTAAAAGAAATGATAGAAAAAGCATGTATTAATGCAATACGGCTCCTTGTGGACAAAGAGGCCGTAGTAAAAATATTTATGGACGCCCGCGTGAACAGCAACCGGAAAGACAATAAAACTATTTTACCTGGGGTTAAAAATATCATCATGGTGGCCTCCGGAAAGGGGGGTGTGGGCAAGTCAACGGTAGCAGTAAACCTGGCTATTGGCCTTGCGCAGGAAGGCGCTTCAGTAGGATTACTCGATGCTGATATATACGGGCCATCCATACCCATAATGCTGGGCATGAGAGACGAGCGGCCCAAAATGACGGAAATAAACGGCAAGGGCATGATCGTGCCACTGGAGCGATTTGGTATTAAAGCCATGTCTATAGGCTTGCTGATAGATGAGAAACAGGCTGTAATATGGCGCGGCCCTATGGCCAGTTCCGCACTGAAACAGTTTATATCAGATGTGTACTGGCAGGAGCTTGATTACTTGGTTATAGACCTGCCACCCGGCACCGGCGATGTGCACCTAACGCTGGTGCAAACTGTTCCGGTTACGGGAGCCATCATCGTATCTACCCCCCAGGCTGTAGCCGCCGCTGACGCCCGAAAAGCAATAATGATGTTCAAACAACCGCAGATCAATGTGCCGATACTCGGAATTGTTGAAAATATGGCTTATTTTACGCCTCAAGAACTACCGGGAAACAAATATTACCTTTTCGGAAAGGGAGGTGCGAGGAGCATGGCAGAACAATTTGAGCTTCCTTTCCTGGGTGAAATACCCATAGTGCAGAGCATAATGGAAGGTGGAGACAACGGAATACCCGCAGTAATAAGTGATGAACCGGTGGCCAAAAATGCTTTTATTTCGCTGGCTAAAAAAGTGGCGCAAAATATTGCGATACGCAATGCCAACCTGGAGCCAACGAAAGTAGTGCAGATGATGGAGTAAGAAAGATGACAAAATAAATAACATCAAAATATACTTATGACACGTATTTTATCCGCTCTGTTCCTCCTTGTTTTTTTGCAGCCCGTATTGGCACAAAGAAAAATCAATAAGGTCAATGATGACCCTTCCTATTTTTATATGATAAAAGTGCAGGGAGGAAGTTTTTATCTGGGGAGTGATAACGGCGCCATGGACAGAAGGCCCGAACATACAGTAACCTTAAAAGACTTCTATATCGACGCTTATGAAGTAACACAGGAGCAATGGAAATCAATTATGGGAGATAACCCTTCTTCAAATAAGTGTGAAGAGTGCCCTGTAACCAACATTAGCTGGGAAGACGTGCAAAATTTCATAAGTAAATTGAATAGCAAAACAGGCAAACATTACCGCCTGCCTACCGAGGCCGAGTGGGAGTTTGCAGCCAGGGGAGGTGTAAGAGGAGTAGAACTGGTAAAGCCAGGCAAGGGAATAGAAAGAGGAGGTGTAAACCAATTCCTGATCACGCACCCCGATGATCGGGTACCCGAAAAAGACAAAACAGGCAAAAGATACAGCGGTAAGAGATTGCCGCAGGACGTGGCATGGTATGAAGCTAATTCAAAAGGGCGCATTCACGCTATAGGCCGTAAAAAAGCGAATGAGCTGGGTATCTATGATATGTCCGGCAATGCCGAAGAGTGGTGCAGTGACTTTTATGCAGGTAATTATGGCAGTGCAGCTGACGCCGATAATCCCCAGGGGCCTGCAACCGGCAGTTCGCATGTAGTTAGGGGCGGAGGATGGAACAGCGACAAGGAAGATATAGTAGTTACCCACCGCGTGGCCTATGTGCCGGGAACAAAAGCCAATTCGCTTGGTTTTAGATTAGTGGAAGATAAATAGCTATCCTAACTGTGATTAGTATGTAGGAACATATTTGTCTGGTAATATTGATTGGCAGGCGTGTTATATCCAAATACAACACTGAGCTGAAAGGTCATGCTGTCCTTTAGGTAATAATAAGTGAGTACCGCCGTTTGCGTTCCCGTAATGTCTGAGTCAAATAGCACTGTTTGGGTCGTTAATGAATCTGTTGATTGGTAATCCAGCATGTAGCCAAGTACGCTAAGTGCAAAACCATTGATCTTTTGCACTGAAAAAGATGTGTCTGTAATAACGCGGGCAAAATGCAGCGCCCAAACGCTATCGGGATTTGTGCCAATTGCAGTATCTCCCTTGTAAAAGCCGCCTGAGGTCCCGGACCAGCTTCTCACGGCTATCATTCCTACCGTATGGTCTGTGGTTGTGTAACTATTGTTGCCCTTATTACAACCCCAGGAAAGCAGTGCAATAAAAAAAAGAGCGCTGGTACAGGATAACAGGTTTTTCATAAAGTGGTTGTTTTAATAAAACTACTACTTTTCCGCATATTATACATAAACAGATCAGAATATTTAATGTATTGATTGTGTTTTCAAATTTTAGGCATTTCTTGACGTTTCACTTATTAATTTTGTTTCGTTACGGTTATACTGTACTAAATTTCCCTTAATGAGATCAAAACTAATACTCTCACTATTTATTGCAATATCCGGATTATCTGCCTGCAACAGCAGTAACCGGAAGTTTACTATCATTGGGAATATTACTGGCATGCCCGTACAAACCGTAGTATTAGAGCAACTTAATGCCAATGATGTTATTACTATTATAGACTCTGAACGCACAAAAGCAGATGGCCATTTTGAAGTATCCGGCATTGCTCCCGAGGCGGGATTATACCGGCTGCATTTCCGTCCGAATAAGTTTATTCTTCTATCAATAGATAAAGGCAATACAATGGTTACAGACAATTGGGCTTCATTTGAAAACTATACGATAGCTGGTTCTGATGCTTCTGACGAGCTGAAAAATTTTTTAGTATCTATAAGAAAGCACCTTCGCGACTTTAATACAATGAGCGTCGTATTAGATACATTACAAACAAGGGGCAATGACAGTATTCTGGCTTCCGCGAAAAAAGATTTTGATGACATGCGCCTTCACTTCACGGAATATGTTGAACATTATGCGGATACTACTTCTTATGAGCCCAATGCAATTTTTGCGGCGCGCATACTGAATCCTGCTACCGAGACCAATTATCTCGAAGCATTCACCCAAAGCCTTGGTCGCCGGTTTCAAAACACAAAAATGACGCGGGATTTTGTGGAATACAATACGAAAATGGCTGACAAAACCAGGAAACCATTGCCCAGGGCGGCATCGGTAAACCCCGGAGCACCTGCACCTGATGTGAACCTGCCTACACCTGAAGGCAAGATGGTATCCCTGTCGTCGTTAAAGGGGAAGTACGTATTACTAGATTTTTGGGCTTCCTGGTGTGGGCCATGCCGGGCCGAAAACCCAAACGTAGTCGCAGCCTACAACAAGTTTAAAGATAAAAATTTTACTATCCTGAGCGTTTCTCTTGATAATAACAAAGACCCATGGACTAAAGCGATAAAAGATGATGGTCTCGTATGGACACAGGTTAGCGACCTCAAAGGCTGGTCGTCAAGTGCTGCTGTAACCTACGCTGTTCAATCCATCCCTACTAACTTTCTCATTGATCCGGGTGGGAAAATAGTAGCGCGAAACCTTCGGGGCGGGGAACTGGAAGGAACACTACAGCAGCTTTTGAAATCTAATCCCTGAACCTCTAAAAGTAATGTCACTTAGTCAAGCAAACCGGGCGACATAATAGCTACCCTTTATTGACGAAATGACATTACGTTAAAAATCTTATCTATAGGACATCGCCTCTTTTCCTGCCATCTTTCGTAACAAACCCAGCTGGCCAACATGGTAGGCTTCATGCGATATGAGGAATGAAAATAGTCCACGCATGGAATCATCTGCGACAGGTGCCTGTACGGGAGCCTTCGACGCCAATACTTCTTCAGAAACATTATTCAGCCGCTCGCTGATTGCAGGTGATGCCTCATTCCATTTTGCTTTGATCTCTTCAAGTGACGGGTACTGCGCTGCCGGATCTAAAGCTACTCCTCGGCCAAATTGAGCCCCATAAGTATTGTCTGGTTCTCCGCCTGTCACTTGCGTAATAGTGTTTAACCGGGAATGAAGCATATGGCCGGCTACCCACTTTAAGTGGTTGATGTCGCCATGTGCGCGGGTGTTCGCATCCGAATCTGCTATGCCATCCAATGCGTTATTGAACAGGCGTGTGTGCAGGTCAAATTGCACCTTAAGTGAGGCTGTCGGTGTTGCCATGATATTTTTAATTTAGAATGTTAGTGCTAATAAGAAAGGCAGTTGGGGCTGCCCCAACTGCCATAAACCGGAAATAATATTAGTTGCCTGAGTGCAGTGCAACGTTGTTGCCCTCTGAATCGATAAAGAAAGCCATGTACCCTACTTCGTCATTGATGTGCGTTTTCGGCATAGTCACCTTTCCGCCTGCAGCTTCGATCTTTCCAAGCGCAACTCCCAGGTCGGGATTCCCGTTGAAATATATCTTTGCACCATCCGCACTTGGTTTGTGCATTGGCCCCTGCACCAGTGCGCCTGATACTTTGCCATTCATGTTTTCTGCGGGGAACATGGCCATTTGCATCCCCATCATATCCATTTGCTGCAGCTCAACGCCGAATACCGTTTCATAAAATTTCTTAGCCCTGGGCATATCGTTTACAGATATTTCAAACCAGTTGAGAATGTTTACACTGCCGTCCATAGTTTTTGTTTTTTGATTGTTAGAAAATACTTTTTTGTTGTGTTAGATTGTAAAGCAAACCTACGGCCGTTAAACGAAAGCAATGGCGTGTAAATACGCCAATATAAGGGGTTGATTGCGACAATAGTTTGTGGTACTTTTGTATTAACCTGGTATTATATGAAGCATATTTCGATTATTGTTCCGCAGGGAGATTCTATTTTGAGCAGCATTATCGGGCCTTACAAAACCTTTAGGTCTGCAAATGACTACCTGGTTAAAACAGGAAGAAGCCCTGCATTTGATATTCATTTGGTGGGGCTAACGAAAGAAACCCAATTGTATGGCGGCCTGTTCTCCGTACACCCGGATGCAATGATACAAGATATCCGGAAGACTGATCTTATTATCATACCAGCTGTGCAGGTCGGATCGCTGGAGAAAAACCTGGAATTCGTACCATGGATAACGCAACAATATAAACATGGCGCCGAGATAGCCAGCCTTTGCGTGGGTGCATTTTTGCTTGCCTCTACCGGATTACTGGATGGCAGAAAGTGTACTACCCACTGGATGGCAGCAGATCTGTTCCGGTCAAAGTTCCCGAAAGTGAACCTGATACCGGAGAAAATAATAACCGACGAATACGGCATATATACCAGCGGTGGCGCTTATTCTTTTCTTAACCTCGTATTCCACCTGATAGAAAAATATTGCGGACGCGATTTAAAAATATTTTTATCAAAACTTATGGAAGTAGAAATTGACAGGGATAACCAATCTCAATTCAGCATTTTCACCGGTCAGAAAGATCATGAAGACGAACCCATAAAAAAAGCGCAGGAATACATAGAAAGTAATGTGGGCCAGAAAATATCAGTAGATCAGCTGGCGGGTTTATTCCTCATCAGCAGGCGCAATTTTGAAAGGCGATTTAAAAAGGCCACTGCCAACACCCCTGTCGAATACCTGCAAAGGGTAAAAATAGAGGCCGCAAAAAAAAGTCTTGAAGCTGGCCGGCCGAACATAAACGAAGTCATGTATGCAGTGGGCTATTCTGATGTGAAGGCATTCCGTACTACATTTAAAAAGATAACCGGTGTATCTCCGCTTGACTACAGGAGGAGGTATAAAACCCCTTAACCCCCTACCGCGTGTCGCCTTAGCTTTTTTCGATAGCCATAGCTTCTGCGAAGGCTATAGCGGTGGCGCAAAGGGGAACCTGCTATTTAGCTGATGAATAACTTTGAGCCACAGAATATTAATTTGGTGATTTTTTTGAACAACTGCAAATTTACACCACAGGAGGAAGCCCCTTTAGGGGTTTGGGGTTTTTATGGAACAAGTAATACTAGTAGACGAACAAGATAACGAAACCGGGGTCATGGAGAAGCTGCAAGCCCATATAGACGGCCGGTTGCATAGGGCCATTTCAGTATTTATTTTCAACACAAAAGGGGAATTGCTGCTGCAACAGCGAGCTCCGGGCAAATATCATTCTGCAAACTTATGGACTAACACCTGCTGCAGCCACCCCCGGCCTGGAGAAGCAGTACACGATGCTGCCGTCCGCCGGCTATATGAGGAGATGGGCTTGACCTGCAAACTGACCGAGGTGTTTAGTTTTGTTTATAAAGCTAAGCTGGAGAGCGACTTGACAGAATATGAATACGACCATGTATTTAAAGGCGTTACCGATGATATACCCATGCCAGATGATACGGAAGCGGCAAGCTGGAAATACATAGATAAGCGTGCGCTTATAAAAGATATAGAAGAGCACCCTGGGAAGTACACGGAGTGGTTTAAAATTTGTATGAGCGAGCAGCAAGAAGAATTATTTAAATAAAGTAAAGCTGATGGAAATTTATCACAGCATAAACAATCAATCAGTTACAGTTATAGAATAATTATAGGAATGTGTGCTTAAACCTTTTCCTTACCTTACTGTCTAATCTCGTTATAAACATGAAAATGGTTGCACGATTGGCGATGCTGTTCAGCATCCTGTTATTTTCTTTTTCAATCGCTGCACAAACCTATAGTATTAGTGGCCGTATTGCGGATTTTAAAGATACTTCTTCCCTCATTGGTGTCACCGTTATCCTGAAAAATGCTGATGATACCAGCATCAAGACAGGCCTTGGCGCTATCACTGATGAAAAAGGCAGTTTTGTAATTGAGGGTGTAAACCCCGGCGAATACATACTCCATGCAGAGTATCTTGGGTACACCTCCCTGAATAGAATAGCGAATGTAATTGACAAAAATATTACTGCCGGCGTGATAGCCATGAAAGCATCCAGCAATGAGCTAAAGGGTGTAACCGTAGAAGGCAAGCAAATACGGGCCGAACAAAACGGTGATACCACCACCTTTCGCGCCGATGCCTTTAAAGTGAACCCCGATGCTACTACAGAAGACCTGATTACCAAGATGCCCGGTGTAACTTCTGATAATAGCGGAGTAAAAGTGCATGGAGAATCAGTGGCCCAAGTTTATGTAGACGGCAAACCCTTTTTTGGCACAGACCCTACCCTTTCGGTGAGAAACCTGCCAGCGGAAATTGTGGACCAGGTACAGGTATATGACCAGCTCAGCGACCAGGCACTATTTACTGGTTTCGATGATGGCAACTCCCAGAAGACTATGAATATTATTACCCGAAAAGATAAAAGAAGAGGTGAGTTCGGTAAGGTTTTCGGAGGTTATGGCACTGACGGAAAGTACAATGTGGGCGGCGCTTTTAATTCCTTTGAAGGAGACCGCCGTATATCCATCATCGAATCCTCGAATAATATCAACGCGCAGAATTTCAGCTCACAGGATGTATTGGGCGTATCCGGCGGATCATTAGGCAATAATTTCCTTACAGGCCAGCAGCCAGGCATTACTACTACCCATTCCGCTGGTATTAATTACAGCGACCAGTGGGGGCCAAAAATAAAAATAACCGCGAGTTATTTCTTCAACTATACCGACAATCAAACCACTACCGATAAAGTAAGAAATTATACTTTCTCTACAGAGAATGGCACACCAGACAGCACCCAGCAAGCCCTTTATAAGGAGAGCGACAATTCGCAGGCTAAGAATTTCAATAACAGGCTCAATGTGCGTTTCGAATACACCATTGATTCATCCAATTCTCTGGTGATTACCCCGACCTTAAGCCTGCAGAATAACTACGCTGTCACCGGGCAAGTCGACAGCAGTTTTAATTTAAATAATCTCCTGCTAAGCAACGCTAACAATAACAGCACCGTTAATAATACAGGCTATACTTTTAGTAACAATATCGTTTTCCGGCATAAACTGCATAAAAAGGGAAGGACAGTATCCATAAACCTGGGCACAAGCCTGAATGAAAAAGCAGGCGATGGAACCTACAATACGATTACCGCCAGCGTAGACTCAGATTTAATTTATCCTGCTACCCCAATACGACTAAACCAACTTTATAACTCCTATAATAATGGCCAAACCATTTCATCTAATATAGCCTATACAGAGCCGCTCGGTAAGACCAGCCAACTTCTTTTTAACTACAACCCCTCTATTACCTATAGCAAGGCCAATACCGAAACAGACACCTTTAATAACATTACCGGGCAAACACAGTTTGATAATGAACTATCTAATAAATATCAAAGCACTTATTTCACACAGAAGGGCGGCCTTAGTTACCGTTACGCATCAAAGGATAAGAAACTAAACCTCATGATAGGCGCCAACATTCAATATGCAGTGCTCGACGGCAACCAGACTTATCCGTCTGATACTACCATCACCAAGTACTTTACAGATGTGCTGCCTATCGCCCTGATCAATTACAAATTTGCAAACGGGAAAAACCTGCGGATACTGTACCGTACCAATATTTCGCCGCCCTCCATCACGCAATTGCAAAATGTGATCAACGTCAGTAACCCTTTGCAACTGAGCACCGGCAATAAAAATTTAAGACAGGATTATGAGCAAACCCTTACGCTCCGTTACGGGCTCACCAGGAAGAAAACAGCACACAACTTTTTTATTTACGGCTACGCTAATTTTATAAATAATTACATCGGCAATGCTACTTATACTACCAAAACGGATTCAGTACTCACTAACGGTATTATTTTGCGTAGTGGTGCACAGTTATCAGCACCCATAAATCTCAATTACTATTCCAACAATAAAGTGTACGTAACCTATGGCCTGCCCTTTGATATCATCAAAAGTAATCTGAACCTTACCGCAGGCCTTAATTACACACACACACCGGGCCAGGTAAATTATGTGGAAGACTTCTCTAACGACGTCGTGCCCACCGCCGGGGTGGTGATCAGCAGCAATGTAAGTGCGAATCTTGACTTTACGCTGTCTTACACTGGCAACTATAATTTCGTAAAGAATTCTTTGCAGGGAATGGCTAATAATAATTATTATAACCATACCGCCGCCTTTAAGATCAACTGGATATTCCTAAAGGGAATAGTGATCAATTCAAATATCTCCAATGCTTATTACACTACGTTAAGCAGTTCCACAGGCAATATCAATTACTACTTGTGGACATCCTACATAGGTTATAAATTCATGAAAAATCGGGCGCTGGAAGCGCGGATCACAGTGTTCGATATGCTCAACCAAAACAAGAGCGTGTCCCGCATTATTGCAGCTAATTATGTAGAAAATGATATCACCAATATTCTCAGGCAATACGCCATGTTCCAGCTCACTTACACCCTGAGAAATTTTAAAGGTGCCCCACCCTCCGATGGCCAGGACGGAGAACACCACCACGACTGGAATGGCACACCTGGTGGCGGCGATTTTCACGGCGGTGGAGGAGGTGATTACCATGGTGGCGGCGGCGGCAGAGATGGTGGCGGCTTTTAAACTGGAAGAGGCCCAATCATAGCCATCATTGCGAAGCGCTGCCAATTACAAACATTCCCATTGATAGATATTTCATAAATTTGTTCAATTAAAAAATAGTGGATGGCAGTTAGCAGCAATAGCCTTTTTCATTATACTAAATCAATTGAAAGCCTCAGCAATATTTTAGCGTATGGCTTTTTCCCGTCTTACTGTAAAGAATCAATTTATACTAAAGATTTTGAGCGATCTTTTGCTATCCCAATTGTGTCATTTTGCGATATTCCATTATCCCAAGTGCTGGTAGTGTCTCAGTTTGAATGTTAACAGCAATTAACAAAGTTTTGTTTCTAACTTTGCCTCATGGCAAAGCATAAAGTTCCAGTCATGGCGCTGAATACAATGGCAACAACTATCTATTTCCTATTGATGCAGATCCGCAAGGTCCTACGGAGATGCTTTATTCTACAATTTGCGCCAATGAAATTGTTGATGCTGAATTCAAGCGGCAAATGCAACACTATGTAAATTTAATAATTTAACTGGTGATACGAATTTGTTCTTTTTTCTGGGTCTATTGTTAAGCCTTTTTTGCACGTTGCTAATTGTGTTTTC
>Ga0182030_10016345_pt1 | contig 14462 bp, 11 predicted proteins | sample 812S3MmetaG_FD_121299 | JGI IMG/M metagenome (GOLD analysis project Ga0182030, IMG submission 121299) | Permafrost microbial communities from Stordalen Mire, Sweden - 812S3M metaG (Illumina Assembly) | ecosystem: Environmental > Terrestrial > Soil > Wetlands > Permafrost | place: Sweden... | reverse complement strand
TTGCAACCACCACCACGCGCTTTGCGCCCCCGCGCGGCATCTCCTCCCTCTCCTCCACATACTTGTGGAGGAGAGGGCCGGGGAGAGGAGGCTCTTATGGTGGTTGTGTCAAGATGCGCCCGCGCCAGACACATGGGAAAATACCGTTTAAGTTTCCCTTGGGCCGATTCATCATCAACCTGGCCCCCGCGGACGTGAAGAAGGTGGGACCAAGTCCAGCCCGCAACCCCGCAATTTTTGCTAAACAAAGCCCAACTTATGAGGAGCGCCCCGCCGCGCAGGGAGCCACCCTCTCAGCATGGCTAATCGTTTCGTCTTAACTCTCGCCTCATGTCTTCTCGGAACTGCGGCCCTTGCCGCCGCCGAAATCAGCAACAGCGATTGTCTCGATTGCCACAGCGACAAAACCCTCACTTCCACCAACGCCTCCGGCCGCGTGCTCTCCCTTTTCGTTGATCCCGCAACACTCGCCGCCTCCATCCATCGCACCAACTCCTGCGCCAGTTGCCACAACGACATCACCGACAAGCATCCCGACGACCATCTCGCCCCCAAGCCGGTGGATTGCGCCCGCTGCCACGTCGAGCCTTCCCTCACTTACGCCGCCAGCGTTCATGCCACAGCCCGCCGCGACGGCGTCACGACCGGCGCGCACCATGCCCCCGCCTGTGCCGACTGCCACGGCTCCCATGCCGTCCTGCCGCCGGATTCCCCCCAATCGCCGCTCTATTTCTCCAACCTCGCCAAGACCTGCGGCCAATGCCATGAGCAGGAGTCCAAAGACGTCATCGAAAGCGTCCACGGCAAGGCAGTCGCCGCCGGCCGCCGCGACGCTGCCACATGCACTGATTGTCATTCCGAGCACAAAATCGAGGCATTGCGTGAAAGCTCCTCGCTCAAAATCTCCCAGGACATTTGCGGCAAGTGTCACGCCTCCGAAAAGCTCAACACCAAATATAACCTCCCCGCCGACCGCGTAAAAACCTTCTTCGCCAGCTACCACGGACTGGCCGCCCAAAACGGCTCCACCAGCGCCGCCAACTGCGGCAGTTGCCACGGCTTCCATCTCGTCCTCCCTTCCTCTGACCCGCGTTCAACCATCTCCAAGGACAACTTGGCAGCCACATGCGGAAAATGCCATGTCGGAGCAAGCGCCAATTTCGTCCAAAGCAAGGTCCATCTGGACCTCGAAACCGCCGGCGACACCGGCCCGGTGGGCGAGCGCATCAATGGCTGGGTCCGGCGCCTCTATTTGGTGATGATTTTTGCCGTCATCGGCCTCATGGCCGTCCACAACGCCCTCATCTTCGGACGCAAGGCCGCCGCCCTCCAGCACCGCACGGAACGCACCCTAGTCCGCATGGATGTCGCCCAACGCTGGCAGCATTTCCTCCTCGCCGCCAGTTTCATCGCCCTGGCCTGGACCGGTTTCGCTCTCAAGTTCCCCGACTCCTGGGCGGCCCATTCCCTGGTGTTCGGCGAATCCTTCCGCCGCTGGAGCCATCGCATCGCGGGTGTCGTGATGCTCCTGACCGGCGCGTATCACCTCGGCTATGTCGCCGCCTGCCGCGAAGGGCGCCGCCTTGTCAAAGATATGATGCCCAGCCTCCAGGATGCCCGTGACGCCGCCGCCAACGCCCGGCACCTCGCCGGCCTGGGCGGCCCCAAACCCCGCTTCGCCCGCTTCGGCTACGCCGAAAAAATGGAATATTGGGCCGTCGTCTGGGGCACTATCATCATGGGCACAACCGGCCTCATGATCTGGTTCAAAATGGATGTCACCCGCTTTCTCCCGCGTTGGGTCGTGGACGTGGCAACCACAATTCATTATTACGAAGCAATTTTGGCTTGCCTCGCCATTCTGGTATGGCATTTTTATCATGTAATCTTTGATCCGGACGTATATCCTCTGAACCGTGCCGTGCTGGATGGCCGCGTTTCGCGGCATTGGCTGGAAGAGGAGCATCCGCTTGATCCGGCCCTGGCCGGACCGGTGCCGACCCCGTCGTCCGGGGCGGCTTCGACGCCTGCGGCGTCCGCCAAACACGGCGAAATTAAGTAGCGTTCTAAGTTGTAGCGTCGAGCCTATGGCTCGAAATCGGCCCACTGCGCCGGCCCTGCAACAAATTAGTACACTGCCCGAGCCTGGAGAAAATTAAAGTGCGGAGTTTTGAGAGTCTGAGCGAAAAGGAAATCCTCTCCCTGGCCATTGCGCTGGAGGAGGAGGACGCCAGGGTCTATGACAACTTCGCCGAAGGCTTGCGCGAACAGTACCCCGCCCAGGCCGCCGAATTTGAAAAGTTGCGCACCGAGGAAGACGGCCATCGCCACCGCCTCCTCGACCTTTTCCAGGCACGTTTCGGCCAGCACATGCCCCTCGTCCGCCGCGAAGACGTCCGCGGCTTCGTCAGACGCCGCCCTGTCTGGCTCGACCGCCCCCTGAGTTTGAAGGCCGCGCGCAAGGCCGCCGAATCCATGGAACTCGAAACCGAGCGATTCTACGAAGTTACCGCCCAGCGTGCCAGTGATGCCGGCATCCGCCAATTGCTCGGCGATTTGGCCGCCGAGGAACGCCACCACGCCCAGGCTGCCGTCCAACTCGGCCAGACCCGCTTGAGCCAGGCCGAGCAGGACCATGAAAAACGCCGCTTCGCCTTGCAGGTCATCCAGCCCGGCCTGGCCGGCCTCATGGACGGCTCGGTCTCAACTCTCGCCCCGCTCTTCGCTGCCAGATTTGCCACACAGGACTCCGGGAAGACTTTTCTGGTCGGCCTGGCCGCCAGCCTTGGCGCCGGCATCAGCATGGGCTTTGCCGAGGCCCTTTCCGACGACGGCACCCTCACTGGGCGCGGACATCCCTGGGCGCGCGGTTGGGTCTGCGGCGCCATGACGACCGCCGGCGGCCTGGGACACACCCTTCCTTTTCTAATCCCGGAACTTCGCATCGCGACCAGCGTCGCGCTGGCCGTCGTCTGCATCGAACTGGGCGTCATCGCCTGGATTCGCCACAAGTTCATGGATTCCCCGTGGACCGTCGCGACCCTCCAAGTCGTGCTCGGCGGCATCCTCGTATTCTTAGTCGGGATGCTGATCGGCAGCTCCTGACTCCATCCAACAAAAGCAAACAGACAGTTACAAAATACATATGACTGAACAACTCAACAGGGTTTCATGGATCAAGGGCGGCGATGCCCTTTGCGCGCCATTGCCTCCTCCTCCTGCCCACATCTACCGCCTCATTCTGCTCGGCGCGCCGGGCGTCGGCAAGGGAACCCAGGCCGAACTCCTGGCTCAACGCCTCGGTGCCTGCCACCTCTCCACCGGCGACGTCTTCCGCGCCGCAAAAACCCTCCCCAAGGAGCAACTCAGCCCAGCCATGCAGAAGGCCATCGTCTCTATGTCCCGCGGCGAACTGGTCCAGGACGAAACCGTCCTCGCCATGGTAAAGGAACGCTCCCGCTGCCTCCGCTGCCGCGGCGGCTTCCTCCTCGACGGTTTCCCCCGCACCGCCGTCCAGGCCGAGGCGCTTGAAAACCTCCTCAAATGGGAGCATCGCGAGCTTTCGGCCGTCGTCAATTACGATCTGCCGCTCACCGTCATTGTCGCCCGCCTCAGCGGACGCCGCACCTGCCCCGGTTGCAAGGCCGTCTATCACGAAACCGCCCGCCCGCCCAAGACCCCCGGCGTCTGCGACCAGTGCGGCGGCAAACTGTATCAGCGCGAAGATGACCGCGAGGAATCCGTCCGCGTGCGCATGGATGCCTATGCGAAAAGCACCAAACCGCTGATTGACTTCTACGAGCGCCGCAAGCTCCTCGTCACAGTCCAGGCCACCGGCACCCCCGAAGAAATCTGCGAGCGCACCCTGGCCGCCCTGAGCAAACACTAACCTCCATGGTAGGGCGGTGCTGCCGCACCGCCCTAATTTTGGCCGAACCCGCGCCGTCTGCCAAACCATGAAATATCCCCGCTAATCGCCGCATAACGATCCGTCCTATAGGTCCTATCGGTCCTATCCGACCATCCTTCTGATATGCCGCCCCTCCCCTTCATCCTTCTCAACACCGCCATCACCGCCGACGGCAAAATCGCACCCGCCGGTCGTCCCTTCAAACCCTTCGGCAGCCTCCGCGACCGCCGCCACATGCTCGAACTCCGCGCCACCGCCGACGCCGTTATCTGCGGCGCGCGCACCGCCGACGCATTCCCCGTTCACCTCGGGCCGGGACCCGCCAAATACCGCCGTCTCCGCCTCCAGCGCGGCCTGTCCGAATACAACCTCCGCGTCATCGTCAGCGGCTCTGGCACCGTTGACCCTTCCGCCGAAGTCTTCCGCCATCGTTTCTCCCCCATCATCATCCTCACCACCGCCCGCGCCACTCCGGCCCGCCTGCGCCGCCTTCGCGCCGTGGCCGACGAAGTCAAAGTCTTCGGTCACCGCCAACTCAACCTCCCCGCCGCCCTGCGCTGGCTTCGCGAAAAGCGCGGCGTCAAAAGACTCCTCCTCGAAGGCGGCGGCGAACTCAACGCCGCGTTCTTCAAACTGAACCTCATCCACGAAATCCACCTCACCATCTGCCCCTTCATTTACGGTGGCCGCGCCGCCCCCACCCTCGCCGGTGGCGCGGGAGTAGAGCACCTCACCCAAGCCGCCCGCTTCCACCGCGTCTCCACGAAACGCGCCGGCGACGAACTCTTCCTCGTCTTCGCCGCCGCAAAGCGGAATAAGTGATCGCATCTTCTTTCAAGTCTCGAAGGGATTATCTCATCCAACCCGGCAACAGTGTTGATTCTGGCCCGATTCCGAGAGTCCCTTCCCCTTTATCCCAAAGGGATAAAATCATCCAGCCCAGGGTTGCGAGGAACGAGCTACCCTGGGTAAACGACCCTAAGACGTCATCAACTCTGAAGGAGTTGAATCAGTCCCACAAACATCCCTCATCAAATTCCGGCTCATTCCCCCGCAAAAGGCCTCCCGGAATCTGCAAATATTCGCGCCAAACGCTTGACATCGGATGTCGCCGCGGGCATCCTTCCTCCGGATAAATAACAGCATTCACCATGCGACTTTTCAAGAGACACAACTATGCGAAACACAATCATTGCCGGAATCTTGATATACTCATTGGCTGCAAGCTCCCCCTTGATCGCGCAAACCAACTCGGATGAGGTCGGCCACCTCACCCAAAGAGTCGCCCAACTGGAAAAACAAGTTCAGGAAATCTCCCAACTCGTCCAGCCTCTCAAGGCCCAGCAGGCCATAGACGACCGGCGCAAGGCCTTCCGCGACACTTTCGACAAGAAGATGTCGCGCGATCAGGCCAAATACACCCCGGAACAATTGCGCGAAGCCGAAGGACTCTATCAGATCGCCAACCAGAAATGGGGCACCCCGGAAGCCACCGAGAGCCTTCAGGCCATGATCAAGAAGTATCCCGACATCAACCGCACCGGCTGCGCCATGTTGTATATTGCCCAGAAATCCCAGGGCAACGAGCGCGCCAAGTATCTCCAGGACTGCATCGAGAAATTCGGCGATTGCATGTATGGCGACGGCGTCCAAGTCGGAGCCTATGCGCGCTTCCTGCTGGCGGAGGATTGCCGGAGCAAAAGCGACGACAAAAAAGCGGCGGCATTGTACGCTGAAATCAGAACCAAATACGCCGACGCCATAGACCATGGCGGCCAGCTACTGGTTGAAAGCATCAAACCCGATTCAAAGTGAACAGCCCGGTCAGGGCGGCATCTCTATAGTTCCCTTTCGTCCTTTTCGGGCAATTTCCGGGCTGTTGGGAAGCTTTTAGCGAAGGACGACCAAACTATTTTCGGTTTTGTACATTTGAGCAATTCAGTGTTTTTCATTTGGCAGCCAAACCGCCCCTCGGTCCAAACTATTTTCAAATTTGTACATGTGTAAAATCTGTACCCGCCCCTCATAACTCCCGCATTCGCAAGGGCTTACATAAGGTCCGAACCCCATTTTTCACCCCAAAAATCGTCCGTACCGTACGGAGACGCCTTTTCCAAAACCATGCTATTATCCCCCCATGATGATGAATAGTGAAATTGGAATAGTCCCTGTAGCGGCGGTCTGCGACCGCCGCCGAACAGCCCCAAAGAACCGAACTGAGTCCTGGAGTGCTGGAGTATTGGTCGGATGGTCAAATTTAGCCATCCACGTGTCCACCAAGTCCACAGTGTCCACCAAGTCCATCAATCCAGGCCATTCAAGCCTAATCAAGCTATTTTGTATCCCGACGCGATGCGTTTCGAGTCTCCCTGGGGTTTGTGGTTTGGCGCTTGGTGTTTGATCTCGTGCCTCGACGCGATCCAACCCCATCTCCCTCCTGCTCAAAAATCGCCACTTCGCCAGTTCTACTCTGTCAAACCTGGTCAAACCCCGTCAAAGCGTTTTCCGACCTCTATGTATGGCCAGGGGTTTCCACCAAAACCACCATATATGGTGCCTTCCACCGCCAAATGCACAACCAATTGTGCTTTTCTGCCTATGGCTTCCGCCAATACCGCCATCCCATCCGCAACTCCCGTCAAACCGGTGCGTCCTATTCGTCCTATTCGTCTTATCAGTCCTATTCCGGCAATCCGCAATGCGCAATCCGCAATCCGCAATTGCAGTTAGTTGCACCTGGTTCCACTTAATTCCACTTAATTCCACTTCCCAGCCAGCAAATCCTATGCGTGAAAAAAACGCACATTGCGTGAAAAGCACCGTTCAAACCCCGAACCACAGAGCCGCCTCCGCTCCCGTCCACCCCGCCTTCCCTCGTATTCCACCCTCATACCCGCCCAGCCCCCGCCTCCTTGCATCATGGCACGAATTAGGCTGGCATATTTCAAGAGATAGAGAGGTTGTTTGGAACCGAAGAGCCAAAAACGCCGAGGAGACGTCAGCCAGAGGGCAGGGATTGGGGGGTGGGGACCTGATTTCAGTTAGTATCGAACAGACCGCTCTTCAGCCAGGCAGCCTCTCTTTCTTTGTGAGAGCGGGCGCTAGCGAACGGGGAATAGTGCTGGGTGAAAAGCCGGATTCTTCGTCCCCGTTCACCCTCCTGACTTCACTATTCTTTGGTGGACATGAGTGCGGGCGTGCTTGTAGAGTGATGTCGTTCAAATACGGGACTGACCGAACCAGAGGTGAATCGTGGCCGCAAAAGACGACTATTTAATTGATTTGTTGGTGGACATGGGGTTGGTGACCGCCGAGCAACTCCGCCCGTTGCGCGAGGAAGCCGACGCCAAGTCCGAAGGGCTGGTGGACCTCCTGCTTACCCGCAAGCTTATCACCACCGCCGACGTCGCCCAGGCCAAGGCCAACCATTTCGGCTACGAATACGTCAGCATCAGCGCCCTCCGCGTGCCCGATGACGTCATTGCCGCCGTCCCCCGCCATGTCGCCAAGCGTTACCGGGTCGTCCCCATCTCCAAACACGAAAACTCGGTCGTCGTCGCACTGTCCGATCCGTCGGACTTGGACGCCATTGACAGCCTCCAACGGATGATCAACGCCGACCTCGAACTGCGCGTCGCATCCGATGATGAAATTGACGCCGCCCTCAACAAATACTACGGCGCCGCAGACGAGTCGGTCTCCAGCATGATCCAGGAAATCACCGAGAGCGACGTGGATGTCGCTGCGGTTGCCAAGGCGGGGGTGGACGACGGTGGCATCGTGGAGGCCGACGCCCCGATCATCAAGCTGGTCAACATGCTCATCGTCGAAGCCTTCCGCGCCAGGGCTTCCGACATCCATCTCGAACCCCTCGCCAAGACTTTCCGCGTCCGCTACCGCATTGACGGCGTCCTCCACGAGATGAAAAGCCCGCCCAAGCGTTTGCAGGCCGCCGTCATCAGCCGCATCAAAATCCAGTCCGCCATGTCCATCGCCGAGCGCCGCATCCCCCAGGACGGCCGCATCCAAACCCAGGTGGGTGGCAAGCTCATTGACCTTCGCGTCTCCTGCATCCCCACCAACCACGGCGAGAGCATCGTCATGCGCATATTGGACAAGGAGGGGCTTCGCCTCGGGTTGCCCGAACTCGGGTTCTTCACCGATGACCAGCAGACCTTCGAGCGCCTCATCGGCCTGCCGGACGGCATCCTCCTGGTCACTGGCCCCACTGGCTCGGGCAAGACCACCACGCTCTATTCCTGTCTCAATTTCATCAATCGCCCGGACCGCAAGATCATCACGGTCGAGGACCCCGTCGAATATTTGCTCTCCGGCATCAACCAGGTCCAAGTCAGCGAAACCGTCGGCCTGACCTTCGCAACCGCCCTGCGCGCCATGTTGCGCCAGGCCCCCAACGTCATCATGCTGGGGGAAATTCGCGACGTCGAAACCGCCACCATCGCCATCAACGCCTCCCTCACCGGCCACCTGGTCTTCTCCACTCTCCACACCAATGACGCCCCAAGCGCCGTCACACGACTCATAGACATCGGCGTCAAGCCCTTCCTCGTCGCCTCCTCCGTCCGCGCCCTCATGGCCCAGCGCCTCGTCCGCAAAGTCTGCAAGCGTTGCGCCGCCCCCGCCACCCTCTCAGACACCGAGATGCATGCCTTGAACCTCCAGCCCGCCCAGTTGGCCGGCGCCAACTGCATGCAGGGCAAGGGCTGCTCCGATTGCAACAAAACCGCCTATCGCGGCCGCTTTGGTATATTCGAGATCTTCGTCCTCGACGATCAGGCCCGCAAACTGGTCTATGAACGCGTAGGCTCCTCCGTCCTCCGCGCCCGCGCCCGCGAGATGGGCATGCGCACTCTCCGCGAAGACGGCGTCCGCAAAGTCCTCGCCGGCCTGACCACCGCCGACGAGGTCATCCGCGCCACGACCGGCGATGCCGAATAATTAACAATGGACAGCTAAACAACCAGAGCACCGCAGACTATGTATTCCATGGCTGATTTATTGCAGTTGGTTGTGCAGGAGGGCGCCTCCGATCTGCACATCCGCTCTTACATCGCCCCCGTCATCCGCGTCCACGGCACCCTCCACCGCGTGGACGGCCCCCCGCTGCGGCCTGAAGACACCGAGGAACTGATGCGCAGCATCACTTCCGAAGACCATGTCCAGCAGGTCCGCGAAAAGGGCGGCGCCGATTTCGGGTTCGCCTTCGGCGAAGTCGCACGCTTCCGCGTCAGCGTCTTCAAAACCAAGGGGGATTTCGGCCTGGTCCTCCGCCAGATTCCCACTTTGCTTTTGACGCTGGAGCAAATCGGCCTGCCCGTCAACACCGTCAACATGCTCTTGCACAAGCCCCGCGGCCTGATCCTGGTCACCGGCCCCACCGGCTCGGGCAAAACCACCACGCTGGCTTCGATGATCAACATCATCAATGAGACCCGCGACGACGCTCACATCATCACCGTCGAAGACCCCATTGAGTACTACCACAAACACAAAAGAGCCGTCGTCACCCAGCGCGAAGTCCATATTGACGTTCCCAGCTTCGCAGAGTCCCTCCGCCGCGCCCTCCGCCAGGACCCCGACGTTATCCTCGTCGGCGAGTTGCGCGACCTGGAAACCATGGAAGCCGCCATCACCGCCGCGGAAACCGGCCACCTTGTCTTCGCCACCCTCCACACCACCGGCGCGGCCAAGACAATTGACCGCCTCGTCAACGCCTTCCCCATGCAACAACAGGAGACCATCCGCATCCAGCTCTCCACCGTCCTCCAGGCCGTCATCTCCCAGTTGCTCCTCCCGCGCATAGACAAGCCGGGCCGCGTGGCCGCCTACGAAATCATGATCAACACCCCCGCCATCCAGGCCCTCATTCGCGACAACAAAACCTTCCGCATCAATTCCGACATCCAAACCGGCGGCAAATACGGCATGGTCACTCTCGACGGTTACCTCATGGAATTGCACATGAAGGGCCTCATCGCGCGAAGAGGTCCTGACCAAGGCCCAGGACCCAACCACCGTCGTCCAAAAACTCGACGAGTGGGATGCCGCCCAGGCGGAAGCCGCCCTTCGCCAGCAAGGAGGCCAGGCATGAACCCCAAGTCCGATTCCATTGCCAGCCCCCTCCTGAACCTCATCCGCGATGGCAAACTCGTGGACGACCTCCAACTCGAGGAGGTCAAGGAGGAGCACAACCGCACCGGCAAGCCGATTAGCGATGTTCTCAATGACTTGGGCCTGCTGGACTACGAAACCCAATTCCAAGTCATCGCCACCCACCTCGGCACCGAAGTCTTCCACCTCGGCAATAAAGATCTGCCCCCCGAGATCCTCGCCGCCATCCCGGCCGACACCGCCCGCAATTACAAGTGCATCCCCGTTGCCGTCTTCGACTCCAGCATCCACCTCGCCCTGGCCGACCCGCTCAACCAGCCCATGGTGGACGAATTGGGCTATCTGCTCCACAAGGAAATCGTTCCCATCGTCGCCGATCCCAAGGATATCGAGTCCGCCATCCTGCGCTTCTACGGCGAAGCCCAGAGCGGTGTCAACGAAGTCCTCAAGGAACTCGGCAGCAACGAGGACATCGCCCGCGAAATCGCCGCCGCCGAAGCCTCCGGCGGCGTCCAGGACCTCGCCAACCTCGCCGACCAAACCCCCTTCATCAAGCTCGTCAACGTCGTCCTCTCCCAGGCCGTCGCCGATCGGGCGAGCGACATCCATTTCGAGCCGTTTGAGGACGAATTTAAAATCCGCTACCGCGTGGACGGCGCCCTCTACGAAATGTCACCCCCGCCCAAACACATGGCCCTGCCCGTCATCTCCCGCGTCAAGGTCATGGCCAATCTCGATATTTCCGAACGGCGCCTGCCCCAGGACGGTCGCATCGCCATCACCATCAACGGCCGCAAAATTGACCTCCGCGTTTCCACACTCCCCACCCAGTTCGGCGAATCCGTCGTGCTGCGCGTGCTCGATCGAACCGCGGTCAATCTGGATATCGCCTCCCTCGGTCTTCCCAAGAGCGTCTATGAGTACATTTCCCAGGCCCTTGCTCAGCCCAACGGCATCTTCGTCGTCACCGGCCCCACCGGTTGCGGCAAGACCACCACGCTCTATTCCTGCCTCAACCAAATCAATACCATGGACAGCAAACTCCTCACCGTCGAGGACCCCGTGGAATATGACATGGAAGGCATCATGCAAGTCCCGGTCAATGAGGCCGTCGGCATGACTTTCAGCCGCGCCTTGCGCGCCTTCCTCCGCCAGGACCCCGATATCATCATGCTCGGGGAAATGCGCGACCTGGAGACATCCCAGATCGCCATCCAGGCCTCCCTCACCGGCCATCTGGTCCTCACCACCCTCCACACCAACGACGCCCCCGGCGCCGTCACCCGCTTGATTGATATGGGCGTGGAGCCGTTCCTTATCTCTTCCACCTTGATGGCCGTCCTCGCCCAGCGCCTCGTCCGCACCACCTGCAAAAAGTGCCGCACCCCCTTCGAGCCGACCGAAAGCCAGCTCTCCCTCCTCAATCTCTCGCCCCATGACATCGGCGAAAAATCCTTTTACTACGGCCGCGGTTGCCCCGCCTGCAACGACACCGGCTACAAGGGCCGCCGCGGCATCTTCGAGTTGCTCGTGGCCGCCGACCCCATCCGCATCCTGATCAATGAGCGCGCACCTACAGTCGTAATCCGACAGAAGGCCGTCGAACTGGGCATGGTCACTCTCCGCGAAGACGGCCTGCGCGAGATTTTCGACGGCGATACCACCATCGAAGAAGTTGTCAAATATACCTGATCTTATGCCAAAATTCAACTATGTCGCCATGGACGCCCGCGGCAAGGAGACCAAGGGCACTCTCGAAGTCGCCAGCCAGAATGAGGCCATCGGTCGCATCCGCGACATGGGGTTCTTCCCCACCAAAGTCGTGGAGGACAAAGGCGCCGGTAAGGCGCCCGATACCGGCTCGAAGAAGTCCGGCAAAAAAGGCGGCGCCAAGGGCGGCGTCCTCAACCTGCAGATCAGCATTCCCGGCCTGAGCGGACGGGTCAAATCCAAGGTGCTCACCACCTTCACGCGCCAGTTGGCCACTCTGGTGCAAGCCGGCCTGCCCCTCCTGCGCGGACTGCGCGTGCTGCAAAAACAGGAGAAAAACGCCAATCTCAAAGGCATCCTCGGCGAACTCGGCACCGCCATCGAGGGCGGCAGCACCTTCTCCGAGGCCCTGGCCCAGCACCCCAAGGTTTTCAACCGCCTCTTCGTCAACATGGTCAAAGCCGGCGAAATCGGCGGCGTCCTCGAAGTCGTTCTCCGCCGCCTTTCCGAATTCATGGAAAAGGCCCAGAAGATCAAAGGCAAGGTCATCGCCGCCATGTTCTATCCCTGCGCCGTCCTCTTCGTTGCCACCGTCATCATGGGCGTTCTCATGGTCTTCGTCATTCCAAAATTCAAGGAGGTCTTTGCGGGCGGCCTCACCAACGGACCCCTTCCCCCGTTCACACTCCTTGTCATGGGAATCAGCGATGCCATCCGCAAACACATTATCTTGACCCTCCTCGCCTTTGTTGTTGCCATCATCCTCTTTGAACTTGCCATTCACACCAAGCTCGGTCGCAAACTCTTCGACCAGTTCAAACTCAAAGTCCCCGTCTTCGGCCCCGTCTTCACCAAGGTCGCCATCTCCCGTTTCACCCGCACCCTCGGCACCCTCGTCAGCAGCGGCGTTCCCATCCTTCAGGCCCTGACCATTGTCAAGGAAACCTCCGGCAATGTCGTCGTTGCCAAGGCCGTGTCCGATGTCCATGAAAGCGTCAAGGAAGGCGAAACCATCACCGCGCCCCTCGAAGCCTCCCGCGTCTTCCCCCCCATGGTCATCAGCATGGTGGATGTCGGCGAACAAACCGGCGCCCTCCCCGAAATGCTCATGAAGATTGCCGACAACTACGATGAAGAAGTGGACAACGCCGTCGCCTCCATGACTTCCCTCCTGGAACCCATCATGATCGTTTTCCTCGCCGTTATTGTCGGCAGCATCGTCATCGCCATGTTCCTGCCCCTCATCGCGCTTATGGGCACCATGGGCGACGAGCAGAGTGCCCAGAGCGCCGTTGCCGAGCCTCCAAAATAGCCGCCCACTTGCCGTCACGCACCGCTCGCGTTGCCGCGGGCGCGAGTTCCGCGCGCGCCATCCCCGGAGCCCCGGGCCTTCCGGCCATTTGCGCCGGCACCCCGCGCAAATTAACTTGCTCCCGCCCGGACGGAATCCTACCGTTGTGCCAGGCATGACGCCAGTTTAGCTCAGTTGGTAGAGCAACGCTTTCGTAAAGCGTGGGTCGCCGGTTCAAGTCCGGCAACTGGCTCCATTTCCAGGCTCTCGTGCCACGGCCTTTTCCGCCCCACCTTCAGCCCTTTTGCGGTGACATTTGATTTGAGCCAACGCGCACCGTTACTGTGCAATAATGCTGTTGCAATGCGACAGCATATCCCACATGCCTTTGGAACGCGACGTTTGGCATAAAGATGTGTATGTCACTAGAATCCTCACGAGTTCTCGATTTCTCCAGGGAGTTGATCGAGTGGTTTTGGAAATGCGGCGTTCGCCGCAAAGGCCCTTACAAACTTTCCACGAGCGACTGGTTGCGCACGGTTTATGACGCCAATGACCGGGTCGCCCAAGCGGAAGACTCTGGCAAGAATCTCCGGCCTGCCTCCGCCCTTTGGGGGCCGTCCCAGACGGGAAAATCCGCCTTGTTGAGCAATTTCCTGGATGAAAATGTCTGGAATGGCTTGCAGCCGGATGACAAGGTGGACGGCACGTGGTCGGGGCTTTATTGGCCAGGGTCCGACCCCTGCGTGTTCTCCGTGGATTTGCCCAGGAACCAAATGAGCCGGGCCGAAGGATTGATCTCAATGAACCCCTGCACGGGCGGAAGGGATGCTTCAGCCGTGTTGACCCGCTTTGTGCGCGGTTCGCTGGATCGGGTCCCCCAGGGGCCTGCCTGGGTCCCTCGCCTGGGCCGGCGAGCAAAATGACCTGGCCATCATTGATTCATGGTTTGGGGCGGTTCAACAACGCCGCCCGCGGCGCGGGGGACAGACGCAAACTGGCCGAAGTCTTGCATGGAGTCGGTGTCGAGGCCTATCGCCTCTGGAAATCACTCGGCGTGCCGGAACTGGATGCCGCTTTGGAATGGCGTTCTGCTTTTCAGGCCCACCTGGACACATCGGGCATTCCGGTTGACATCATCCTGGCTCTGGAACGTGACCGCTTCGACGCCATCACCATGCTCTCAGTGGATTCAGGCTCCGCCTCCCGCATGTACGTCAAGGAGGCCCTCTCCTGGACCGTGCGCGATAAATCGTCCGATCCGCCCGTGGTTCTCTGCCATGCCCGGGTCATTACTTGCTAGCAGCCTGTCGGACTTGACGGGGAGCTTTTCCCCCCGGCTTTCACGGAATCCGCTATTGGGGCCTATACCACGGGGTTGACGAACTCGAAACGATCCGGTTGGTTTGGACCAATAGA
>Ga0182030_10016343_pt1 | contig 14463 bp, 10 predicted proteins | sample 812S3MmetaG_FD_121299 | JGI IMG/M metagenome (GOLD analysis project Ga0182030, IMG submission 121299) | Permafrost microbial communities from Stordalen Mire, Sweden - 812S3M metaG (Illumina Assembly) | ecosystem: Environmental > Terrestrial > Soil > Wetlands > Permafrost | place: Sweden... | reverse complement strand
CGACGGGAAGATTTATCGGATTGAGAACGGTAAAGCGACGGAGTATTTCGATCCGAAGACGAAGTACATCTGGTCGCTGGCGATTGCGGCAGATGGGACGCTCTACGCCGGCACGGGCGACGAAGGGCGCGTGTTTCGCATTACCGGGGCGGGCAAGGGCGAACCTTATTATGTGACAGGCCAGGGGAATGTCACCGGGTTGATGTTCGATGCGCAGGGACGGCTGCTGGCGGGCACGGAGCCGAACGGGATTCTGTATCGCATTACGGCGAAGGACAAGGCGTTCGCTCTGTACGATTCGAGTCTGCCGGAGATTCGGGCGGTATCGCCGAACGCCGACGGGAGTGTCTACGCGGTCGCGCTGGGCGGGTCGCTCGAGAAAAAGGCGCAGAGCATACAGGCGATTCAGCCGCAGCCGGATACGATGCCGACGATGACGACGAGCATCACGGTAACGGCGGCGGCGGGCGGCGATATTAAGCCTGCGCCACCAAGCCCGGCGAAGCCGGCGGAGCAGGCGCAATCGCCGCAGGTTACGACGTCGACGGCGGTTGCCACGGACACGACGCCGGTCGAGAAGAGCGCAATTTACCGCATCAACGCGGATAACACGGTCGACACGCTGTGGAGTTCGAAAGAGGAAAACGTTTACGACATTCTGACCGGGCGCGACGGGCAGATTTACTTCGGCACGGACGCGAGCGGGCGGATTTACAAGCTGACGCCGGACCGGAAACTGACGCTGGTGGCGGAGACGAACGAGTCGCAGGCGACGAGGCTGGTGGAATGGCGGGGCGCGCTGCTGGCGGCGACAGGCAATATGGGGAAGATTTATCGCCTGGAAGGCGCGGGGGCGAGCGGCACGTACGAGTCGCCGGTGTTCGATGCGGGGAGTGTGGCGCAGTGGGGCAGGCTGCGCTGGCAGGGCGAGAACGGCGCGGGATCGGTCGCGATGCGGACGCGGTCGGGCAATAGTCTGAGGCCGGATGCGACGTGGAGCGAGTGGTCGGCGGTGCCGCAGCAGGGGGCGCAGATTGGGAGTCCGAATGCGCGGTTTCTGCAGTATGAGGCGAAGCTGGCGGGAACGGGCGTGTCGCTGGAGAACGTGACGGCGGCGTATCTGCCGCAGAACAATCCGCCGGTGGTGCGGGCGATTACGGTGCTGACGACGGTGACGCCGGCGGGGTCTCTGGCGGGAACCGGGGCGGGGGCGAAGGCAGGGTCGACTGCGAGTCTGGCATCGACGCCCTACAGCGTTACCGTGACCGATACGGGGGATGCGACGCCGGTGAGTTCGACGGGGACGCCGACGCAGACGCTGTCGCGGGCGGCGCAGCAGCAGCTCAACATTACGTGGCAGGCGGACGATCCGGATGGGGACAAGCTGGTTTATGAGCTGGATTTTCGCGGTGAGGGCGAGCGCGACTGGATCGCGCTGAAGCGCGATCTGCATGAGGCGTCGTACACGATCGACGGCGACGCGCTGGCGGATGGGCGGTACTACTTCAAGGTGACGGCGTCGGATCGGGAGTCGAATCCGCCGGCGAATGCGAAGGAGACGGAGCTGGCGAGTTCGCCGGTGCTGATCGACAACACGCCGCCGGTGATTCGGGTGCAGCCGGCGAAGCGGACGGGCGCGGCGGTGGACGTGAGCTTCGATGCGCAGGATGCGGGGTCGGCGATTCGGCGGGCCGAATATGCGCTGGATGCTGGGGCCTGGACACCGATTGCGCCGGTCGACGGGATACTCGATTCGCAGACAGAAACGTTCCGGCTGCATATCGATGCCGTGCCGGGGGGAGAGCATCTGCTGGTGATCCGCGTGGCGGACAGCGGTGGGAATACAGGCCTGGCGAAGGTAATCCTGCACTGAAGACCAAAACCCTCGAAAGAGTGATTTCGAAGGCCGGGCTGGGCTCGCGCACGCAGGCGAGGAGCTGGATTCACGCGGGGCGCGTGCGGGTGAACGGCAGGGTCGTGGAAAATCCCGATCAGTGGATTGACTTCGAGCGCGACAAAATCCTGTTCGATGACAAGCCGCTGCGGGCGCAGGAACGCGTGTACGTGCTGCTGTACAAGCCGACGGGGTATATCACGACGTTCAAAGACCCCGAGGGGCGCGCGACGGTTTACGATCTGATTGCGGATGTGGGGACGTTTGTGTCGCCGGTGGGGCGGCTGGATCTGGATACGAGCGGGCTGCTGATTCTGACGAATGATACGCAGTTCGCCGAGCGGCTGACGAATCCGGATCATAAGGTGGTGAAGACGTATCTGGCGAAGTGCACCGGGCCGCTGGCGGACGAGGCTCTGGGGCAACTGCGGCGCGGTGTGGAGTTGAGCGATGGCGTGACGCGTCCGGCGGAGGTGCGGCGGGTGCGGGATGCGGGGAAGTATTCGCACATCGAAATGCGGATTTCGGAGGGGCGCAACCGGCAGGTGCGGCGCATGGTGGAGGCGGTCGGGAGCAAGGTGGTCAAGCTGGTGCGGACGGGGATCGGGGCGGTCGGGATTGGGGAGTTGAAGATCGGGAAGTGGAGAGAGCTGACGGCGGGGGAGATTGAGGTGTTCGGCGGACGACGCCGGGTGGAAACCCGGCGGCAGGCTGGAAAGCCTGGCCCCACTAAGAGTAAAGGCTACCGATTCTCTTGACTACGATTTGCGAGCTATGATTTACCGCACGAGTCAGCCGGTTGCGTCGTCGACGGATGGCTCGTGTCCAGCTTGAATTCCGGCAAACGGCGCCATCTTGTTCCCGGCGGCAGGAATGCGGTTAATCCGACGGATCAGATAGTTTCGGCCATCCCGACCCGGAACCGGAAGGCTTTACACGGTAAGATATTCTTACCGTGCAGACGCGCATTTCCAGCAAGGGGCAGATTGTCCTGCCCGGACCTATCCGGCGAAAACTTGGACTTCGCGCCGGCGATCCGCTTGACGCCAGCGTGAAGAGCGGACAGATCGTCCTGACGCCACGGCAGGCGCGGCCCGCCGGAGCTGCCATCAAACGCGATCCGGTGACCGGTCTGCCGGTTATCACCGCCGGGCGCGGGGCGCCGCGGCTCACCAGCAAGCAGGTCCAGGAGATTCTGTCGGATTTGCCTTGAGATATCTTCTCGATGTGAATGCGCTGGTCGCGCTGGGCTTTCTCGAACACGAGTTTCATAATCGCGTAGCGCAGTGGGTGGTGAGGTTCGCGGATGGGACACGCGATGAGCTGCTCACTTGCTCGATTACTGAGTTGGGGTTCGTCCGAGTCCTGTCTCAGGCTCCGCAGTATGGATTAACGGTCGCTCAGTCGAAGACGCTTCTGGTGAGGCTGAGGAAGCAGAGAGCCATACCATTCGGGTTCGTCGCCGACGATCACGATATCTCGCACCTGCCGGCGTGGGCGAAGACGGGGCGGCAGACTACCGATGGCCATCTGGCGGAGCTGGCACGGGCGCACAGTTCGGTTCTCGCGACGCTGGACGAACGAATACCGGCGGCGTTTGTCATTCCGGGATAGAGCCACGGCGCAGAAACGGCCGCCTTGCGGCGGCTGGACCGGTTGGCAACCGGTCCGCAGGTTGGCAACCTGCCCCACTAAACGCGGAGGGACTGGTCGAGGTCGGCGATGATGTCTTCCACGGCTTCAATGCCAATGGAGAGGCGCAGCAGGTTGTCGCGAATGCCGAGGCGGGCGCGGTGCTTCGGCGAGAGCTCACGGTGCGAGGACATCGCGGAGTAGGACGCCATGGTGTGTACATCACCAAGCGACGTCGCGGGCACGATCATGCGAAAGCGGTTCATGAGGGCGAACATCCCGGCTTGATCGGCATCCTTAAATTCGAAGCTGACGATCGCGCCGTACATGTTTGGCGCGAAGAGGCGTTTGATGATGGCGGCGTCGGGGTGCGCGGGGTCGCCGGGGAAGTAGACGCGGTCGACGTTCGGATGGGACTGCAGCCAGCTCGCAACCTTGCAGGCGTTGGCGCAGTGGCGCTCCATGCGCACGGGGTACGTCTTGATGCCGCGCATCGCGAGGTAGGCTTCGAAGGGGCCGAGCACCGGGCCGAGCGCGCGGGAGAGTGTCTGGAGCGTGTCCAGCTTTTCGCGGTCGGCGACCACTACACCGGCGAGGACGTCGCCGTGTCCGGCGAGATACTTCGTCAGACTGTGGACCGTGTATGTGGCGCCGAATTCGAGCGGACGCATGACAAGCGGCGAGGCGAAAGTGCTGTCGACGATGAGTTCGGCGTTGGCGGCTTTCGCCATGGCGGCGATGCGGTCGAGCGGGGCGACGCGGGTCAGGGGGTTTGAAATCGTTTCGAGAATCAGCGCGCCCGGCTTTTGTTCGGCAATAGCTTCGGCGACGGCGGCTTCATCGTTGAAGTCGACGAAAAAGGTCTCGACGCCGGTGGGCGCGAGAACCTTCATGAGCATGTTGATGGTCGCGCCGTAGAGAGCGGTGGCGGCGAGGATGACGCGCGGGCGGTCGATGAGCGCGGCGGTGATCGCGAGATGCAGGGCGGCCATGCCGGAACCGCAGGACATCGCGCACCCGCCGGACTCGAGCGAAGCCATGAGTTCTTCGAGCGCCTCGTTGGTGGGGTTGACGTGGCGAGAGTAATTCCAGCCGGGCATCTCGCCGGCGAAGACCTTTTCAAGGTCCGCCATGTCGTCGTAGAAGTAGCTGGTGGCGGTGTGGATGGGGGTGGTGACGGGGATCCACGAACCGGTGCGCTTGCGGTCGCCGACGTGTATGGCGCGGGTGTGGAGTTTTACTTTCTCGGCTTTACTTCCGTTTCCATCTGATGCCATCTTTTGTATCTTCCAGTATGATGCCCTGCTCGGAAAGCTGGGCGCGTATGGCGTCCGCGCGGGCGAAATCGCGGGCCTTCTTGGCAGCGGTCCGCTCGGCGACGAGTTTCTCGATTTCGGTGTCCGAGAGGCCGCCCGATTTCACCGTGGGCTTCAGAACGTCGAAGAAGGAATCGAAATCGTCGAGAAGGGCAAGGGCGTCGGCGCGATTGAGGGCGTGGAATTCGCCGCGGTCGAGCGCGGTGTTGGCTTCGCGCACGAATTCGAAGACGGCGGCGAGGGCTTCGGCGGTGTTGAGGTCGTCGTTGAGAGAGTCGCGGAAGACGCGACGGGCATTGGCGACGGCTTCGACAAACTTCGGGTTCACGCCGTCCGGGAGTTTCGCCGATTCGAGACGCAGCTTGAAATTGCGCAGGCGGTCGATAGCGGTTTCGGCCGACTTCAGGCCGTCGAAAGTGAAGTTGAGTCCTTTTCTATAAGGGACCGAGGCGAGCAGATAGCGGATGGCTTCGGGGGCGAAGCCGTGCTTGTCGCAAAGATCGCGCAGCGTATAAAAGTTGCCGAGCGACTTCGACATCTTCTGCCCGTCGACCAGCAGGAACTCGGAATGCAGCCAGAAGTGCGCGAAGGGCTTGCCGGTGAGGGCTTCCGATTGCGCGATTTCGTTTTCGTGATGGGGGAAGACGAGGTCGACGCCGCCGGCGTGGATGTCGAGCGTGGCGCCGAGGAACTGGATCGCCATCACGGAGCATTCGATGTGCCAGCCGGGGCGGCCGGTGCCGATTTCGGTATCCCATGCGGGCTCGCCGGGCTTGGGGGCTTTCCAGAGGGCGAAGTCGCGGGCGTCGTTCTTTTCGTAGCTGTCGACATCGACGCGCGCGCCGGAGACGATGCCTTCGAAATCGTTATGCGAGAGCTTGCCGTATCCGGGGAAAGTGGAAATGCGGAAGTAGACGGAGCCGTCGCTGCGATAGGTGTGGCCGGTGTCTTCGAGCTTGTGGATGGCAGCGGCCATTTCGGGGATGTGCTCGGTGGCGCGGGCAATGCGCTCGGGGCGCTCGAGGCGGAGGATGGCGCAGTCGTCGAGAAAGGCTTTGGTGTAGACGTCGGTGTATTCGCTGAGCGATTTGCCCTGGGCGACGGCGTTGCGGATGATTTTGTCGTCGACGTCGGTGATGTTCATGACGTGATCGAGTTTGAAGCCGTTCAGGCGCAGGACGCGGCGCAGGAGGTCGTAAAAGACGAAGGTGCGGAAGTTGCCGATGTGGGCGTAATCGTAGACGGTGGGGCCGCAGGTGTAGATTTTGACGGCGTTCGGGTCGACGGGGATGAACGGCTGAACTTCCTGGGTCAGCGTGTTATAGAAACGCAGAGGCATTGTTGTGGGGAAACCTTCATGGTAACAACCTTGAATTCTGGTAGGCTCCAGGAGTGTTGCTCCGCGCGGGTGGAATTGCGAAGGCGCCTCGCCCATCGTCGGAGCCGCGATGCTGATTCTCCGCGAACCAAACCTTGTCGGTGATCCGCCGCGCCTGCCTTCCGACATGGCCGATTTGGCGCCGACTATCGTCAGGTATGTCTGGCCGGCTGCTGAAAATGCTCTTTTCGTTGCCGCTTGCTGACGCGCGCGGTTCAGTAACCCCTTTTCCGTAAGAGCGCCGAAACGCAACCGAACGCGAAGTCGCGCGAGACAGTCTCGCGGAACTCCGCGATGCAACGATAGAGGCTTGCCTGCTTTCTGCGACGTCAGCCTGCCCGTCCCGCTCGACCAGGCTTTCACCTACTCGCTGCCCCTGACGCTCCAGCATCGCGTACGGCCCGGCGCGCGCCTTCTGGTTCCCTTCGGCGCACGCAAACTCACCGGCGTCGTCCTGCGCGTTCACGATGACCCGCCCGAGGCAGCGTTAAAAGACGCCCTTCGGCTGATCGACCCCGAACCCGTCCTCGACGACGAACTCCTCGCCCTCGGCAACTGGATCTCCGGCTACTACTGCGCCCCCCTGGGCGAAGTTCTGCGCTCCATGCTGCCGCTCGCCTCCGAAATCCGCTCCGGCAAAGTCTATTCGCTCACCGACGCCGGCCGCGACGCCTCGCGCCAGCTCTCCATCGTGCATCCGGAAAGGGCTCCGCAGGAAGGCGACGCCATGAATCAGCTGTTGCAGGCGCTCGCTGCGCGCTCGCTCTCGGCCGCCTACATCAAGAAAAAATACCCGCTCTCCGACCGCATCCTGAAATCTCTCGAGCGCCGCGGCTGGCTCGCAGCCGAAGAAGTCTCGCACGACCGCGACCCCCTGCGCGCCCCCTCCGCCAAACTCCGCATCGCGCTCACCGGCACCGAGCCGCCGGGCCAAAACAACAAAGCAAAGCCGCCGAAGGCGGAGCGCGAACTCGTCGCGTATCTCGCGCTCCATCCCGGTTCGCATAATCTCGCGGATCTCGAACCGCTCGTCCACAACGCCAGCCAGGCCGCGCGTTCGCTGGCGCGTAAACAGTCCGTCACGCTGACCGAAGAACCTCTGGAAATCCGCGGCGCTCCCATCCGCGCCCCGCACGAGCTGAACGCCGCGCAGCGCAACGCCTTCGATCTCATCGACGCCGGCATCGCCACAGGAAAATTCTGCACCTTTCTGCTGTACGGCGTCACGGGCTCCGGCAAGACCGAGGTCTATCTCAACGCCATCGACGCCACGCTCGCCGCGGGACGCAGCGCCCTCATGCTGGTGCCCGAAATTGCCCTGACGCCCGCTGTCGCCGGCCAGTTCTATGCGCGCTTCGGCGACCGCGTCGCCATTCTCCACAGCGCCTTCAGCGACAGCGAGCGCGCCGGTCAGTGGCGCCGTATCCGCGAGGGCGGTGCGCGCGTGGTCGTCGCCACGCGTTCCGGCGTCTTCGCGCCCGTGCGCAATCTCGGCCTTATCGTGGTCGACGAGGAGCATGACTCGAGCTACAAACAGGAGGAGACACCGCGCTACAACGGCCGCGACGTCGCCATCGTGCGCGCCCGCGCCGCCAATGCGTGTGTCGTGCTCGGCTCCGCCACGCCCAGCCTCGAAAGCCGCTTCAATGCGGCGGCTTCTGAAGGAAAGCCCGGGAAATACACTCTGCTGGAGCTTCCCGACCGCATTGCCGAACGCCCCATGCCGACGGTCGAAGTCATCGACATGCGCCAGGAGTTTCTCGAAACGCGCAAACACGCTATCTTCTCCCGCGCGCTCGTCGGCGCCATTCGCGACCGCCTCGCCAACAACGAGCAGGCCATGATCCTGCTCAACCGGCGCGGCTTCTCCACCTTCGTCGCCTGCCGCTCCTGCGGCGAGCGCGTGCAGTGCGTCAACTGCGCCGTCACGCTCACGTTCCATCGCCGCGACCGCCGCCTGCTCTGCCACTACTGCGGATACGCCGAACGCGTCCCTTCCGTCTGCCCGAAGTGCGAGAGCGAGCACATTCAGTTCATGGGCTCCGGCTCCGAGCGCGTCGAGGACGAACTGCACGGCGAATTCCCCGAAGCCCGCATTGCCCGGCTCGACCGCGACACGGTCGCGGGCAAACGCCAGTTCGAAGACATCCTGCAGAATTTCCGCGAGCGCAATTTCGACATCCTCGTCGGCACGCAGATGATCGCCAAGGGCCACGACATCCCCAACGTCACTCTGGTGGGTGTCGTCTCGGCCGATGTCGGCATCGGGATGCCGGATTTCCGGGCCGCCGAGCGCACGTTTCAGATCCTGACGCAGGTCGCGGGACGCGCCGGACGCGGCGATCTCCCGGGGATGGTCTACCTGCAGACCATCAACCCGGACCACTACGCCATCCGTTTCGCCGCCCGTCAGGATTATGCCGGCTTCTTCGAAAAGGAGCTCGAATTCCGCCGCCTGATGAAGTACCCGCCGTTCGCGGCGATGGCCAACGTGCTGATCCGCGCCGTGAAGCAGGAGGACGCCTTGCGCATGTCGACCGAACTGGGCCATCACCTCACGCCCGCACCCGTAAACATGCGGATCATGGGACCAGCCGAAGCTCCCGTGCCGCGTCTCAAAGCTGAATTCCGCTATCAGATCCTCATCAAATCCGCCAGCCGCAAAGATCTGAACGCTCTCCTTAAAAAGGCAAAGGAATTCGCGCGCGCGCAGAAGTGGAACGCGACATCACTGGTGATCGACGTGGATCCGTTTACGCTGCTCTAGCTTAACTGCTGAGAGACGCTTCTTGCCACTCCCTGACGGTCGCGGTTCGGAAAAGCAGGTGCTGCGGCAACGGAAAGAGCTTTTTCAGCAGCCGGTCAGCCCTGATGAGAGGCCAGCAGATCGAGCATATCGTTGGCATGCTCCTCTTCCTTGCCCAGAATGCCTTCCATCATCACCCGGGTAGTGGGGTCCTTTTCACCGAAGAAGCGAATCAATTCGCGATAATGTTCACAGGCAATTCTCTCGGCAACGAGATTTTCCCGTATCATTTCGACCAGATCTCCGCCAGCCCCATACTGCGACGCGGAGCGCGTTGCCAGACCTTCCGGGTTGAAATTCGGCGTACCGCCCAGCTGATTGATGCGCTCGGCAACCTGACGCATGTGGCGCTGTTCCTCGGCTGCGTGTTCATCAAACTCTGCCCGCACGCCCTCGCTGTGAATCCCGGTGGCAGCCACCGCGTTCATGGTGTATCGCAGGACACAAACGATCTCGGTGGCCAGAACGCTCTGCAATATGTCAATGGTTTGCCCGACGTCGCCCTCATAGTTCGGCGTCACGGCTCCTTTTTCGATGCTTAGCCGGGCCTTCTCGCGCAGATGCGCCACATCGGTGAGAAACGGCTGCTGCTGTTCGTTTTTGTGCATGGGCCAACTCCGGGCTTCGGCCTTGCACGCTGCGGGCCGAACTGTGACCGGAGCGGGGGTCGCGCGGGACGATCGCTGCGATAGAATCTCCCTGAACCACCGCATCGAAGAGGCTCCCCAAATGCAGAAGAAGTTTTCGCTCGTAACAGGCATGGGCCTGCTCGCCGTTTCCGCTGTAATCGCACAGAATTCGAAGCCCGTCACCGACGCCGTACTCCACACCGCGGGCAAGACCGGCACCGAGTGGCCCGCCTACGGCCTGACGCCGGGCGAGACGCGCTACAGCCCGCTCAATCAGATCAACGCTTCGAATGTGAGTCGCCTCGGCCTCGCCTGGTCCTACGACGTCGGCGATGGCGGCGGCAACCAGGAGGCGACTCCGCTCTACTCGAACGGCACCCTCTACAGCATCACCAACTGGAGCGTGGTTTACGCCGTGGATGCGCGCACGGGCAAAGAGAAATGGCGCTGGGATCCCGAGGTCAATCAGGCGAAGGTCCGCCCCAAGCTGTGTTGCGGCGTCGTCAATCGCGGTATCGCGCTCTATAACGGTAAAGTCATTGCGCCGGTCAACGACGGCCGGCTCGACGCACTCGATGCGGAAACGGGCAAGGTCGTCTGGGAATCGCGCGTGTCTTTCTCGCAGGAAAGCTACACGCTCACTATGGCGCCGCGCATCGCCAAAGGCAAAGTGGTGATCGGGGTGGCGGGCGCAGAATATCCGGTACGTGGATTCTTCGCGGCTTATAACGCCGACACCGGCGCCTTCGCCTGGAAGTTCTACACCGTTCCCGGGGATCCCGCGAAGGGATTCGAAAACGAAGCCATGCGTAAGGCCGCCGCCACATGGGCCGACGGCTGGTGGAAGATGGGGGGCGGCGCCACCGTCTGGGACGCCATGTCCTACGACCCCGACGCCAATCTCCTCTACGTCGGCACCGGCAACGCCGGACCCTGGACGGAAGCCTCGCGGGGCCAGAAGGTCGAAGACCACAAGGACAACCTTTATGCCGCCTCCATTCTCGCCGTCAATCCCGACAACGGCCAGCTCAAGTGGTATTTCCAGAACGTCCCCGGCGATGAGTGGGATTTCGACAGCGTGCAGCAGCTTATGCTGGCCGACATCACCGTCAAAGGCCAGGCGCGCAAAGTGCTCATGCAGGCCAACAAGAACGGTTTCTACTACGTGATTGACCGCGTCACCGGCAAGTTCATTTCGGGTCAGCCGTGGGTGGAAGAAACCTGGGCCAAGGGGCTGGACGAAGCCACTGGGCGCCCCATTGTCAACAAAGAGGCGTTCTACGGCGAAACGCCCATTCCGATTACACCGGGCCCCGGCGGCGCACACAACTGGTCGCCCATGTCGTACAACCCGGCCACCGGGCTGGTCTATATTCCCTCCACCACCACCGGCAGCTTCAACTATTCGATCGACCCCAAATTCGAATTCAAGCCCGGCCAGCAGAATATGGCGATTCCGATGTTGTTCGGACCGAATGGCCCGATCATTCCGGACAAGAAGCTGGATGCTCCGCCCACCCTCGGGCCGAAACTCCCGGCAGGCATCGAACGCGGCGCGCTGGTCGCATGGGATCCGGCCACGCAGACCCGCAAATGGATCGTCAACGGCGGCGGCGGCATCGGCGGCGGCACCGTCACGACGGCCGGCAATCTCGTCATTCAGGTTGTGCCCGACGGACACTTGGTCGCCTGGAGCGCGGATAAGGGCGAGAAGCTTCTGGATGTCCAGACCGGTCTGCGCGGCGGCATGGGACCGCCCATCACCTATGAACTGGACGGCAAGCAGTACATCACGCTCGCCGGCGGCACGGGCGCGGTGCAGTTCACACCGCCTGGCGGCGCACCGCCGCCGGGCCGCGGCGCAGCACCGGCACCGGCAGCACCGGCAGGCAATGGCGATGGCATCCACGTGCAGACGCCTCCGGCGGACGCCGCGGCCGCACCGACGCCTCCTCCGCCCCCCGGCTTTGGCGGCGGCCCCTCGGCCAAACCTAAAATGCTGACGTTCGTCCTCGACGGCAAAGCCGAGCTGCCGAAGGTCGAAGATCCGAAGAAATGATGTAGCGCCGCCTCGAGTCACCTGCATGGAGCGCACCGGCCGGTCCCGCCCTGCGTCCGGTCTTTCGCCAAATCCTGACGTTAGCCAACGAAAGACAACCTTGCACCAGACGGATTGGTGCTTGAAAATCCTATTGACGAGGGCACTATAACGCCGGATCGTGCAAATGCCGATTATGTAACTGAGGAGAAAACGTTTCCCAACCGTAAGAGCGTGGAAGGGCACACGCTGAATTGATCCCAGCGGATTTCCGTACCATAACTCACCACATAGCGACCCGCGGGGGCAAAACGTTACAGTCAGGTTAGACGCATGCCGACACAGCAATGGTCCGCAGGATACAATTCCCACAGGACGCTTCCGATGCGCCGACATCCGCGTAATCCGGCACGCAGAGCCAATCCGCTGCGTGAACTACTGGCGGGGCAGAAGAGGGCTGCAGAGCTTGCGCGGGACCGCGAACGCGCGCAGCAGTTGAAGGCGGAACTCCCGTCGCTGATCGAAAATCGGGTCGGTGAACACCTCCAGAAGCTCGAAACAAAGCTGCTCAGAGACTTTAAGGAAATCGGCCAGAAGGCTATCGACGAAAGCGCCGCTGTGCTCAGCGACCAGCTCAGCGACAGGATCGACACGCTGGAACAGATTTCCTCCATCCAGACGCGGACCATGGTGAATCTGCGCGATTCCTCGAAAGCCGCCGATCAGAAGGTCAGCTCGGTTGTCGGCAACATCGAGAAAACCCTCGCTGCGGCCGTGCCCGGCTTTCAGCTGGAAGCGGCCAGGTACCCCCAGGCCCCGATCGCACAGTTAGAGATCCCGCAGGTACAGATCAAAGACCCGGTGGAACAGGCGCGCACCGGGCTGGCCCATACCGAGCCTGAGGATATGGAGGCCGTGGGCAGGAACGGCTTCTGCCCCAACTGCACGTCGACCAATGTACGCCGCGCGTATCGACAAGGCCTCTGGGAAGAAATCCTGCGCATTTTTTTCCTTGCGCCGTTCCGCTGCCGCGCGTGCCGGCACAAGTTTTACCGGTTCTGAACGGCCCAGATCAGAACGCCCGCGCCCGCCAGTATCCTGTAAATCGCGAACGGCGTAAAGCCACGGTTCCGCACCCACTGCATGAACCAGGCCACCACGGCGTACGCCACAATAAACGAAACCACGAAGCCGATCCCGAGCAGCATCCACCCGTGCCCGTCGATATGCACGCGGTCGGGACCTTTAAGCGCCTTCAGCAGATCGTAGCCGGTGGCAGCCGCCATGGTGGGAATCGAAAGCAGAAACGAAAACTCCAGCGCCGCTGTGCGCGACAAGCCTGAAATCTGTCCCGCCGCAATTGTCGCCATCGAGCGCGACGTGCCTGGAAAAACCGGCGCCAGCGTTTGCGCGAGGCCGACCAGGATCGCCTGCGGCATCGTCATCTTCTCCACTTCTTCCGCCGCCGCCACCTCGGGAGCCGGCTCGCGAGCGCCGCCCTTCCGCTTCCCGTAAATAGCATCGACGATCCACATCACAACGCCCCCCACCAGCAGCGCCGTCCCCATCACGACCAGGCTCTCGAGGTTCTTCCCGATCAGCTTGATCAACGGGAGCGAGGTTGCCGACGTGACGGCGAACGCGATCAGAGTCAGCGCCAACGGGTGTGTAATCGCAGTCTTATCGCCGGCTTTTCCCTTCGGATAGGTCGAGAGAAAACCCATAATTCGGGTCCAGAAGTAGATAGGCAGACAAAGAATCGCGCCGAACTGGATCACGATGGAGAACATTTCCCAGTAGCCGTTCTTCAGATCCACACCCAACAGCGCCTCTGCAATGCGCAGATGCGCGGTCGAGCTCACCGGCAAAAACTCTGTAAGCCCCTCGATGATTCCAAGAATGAAAGAAAGCAGATAGTCGTTCAAACAGAGTCATGGTAGCAGCCGCCACCGGATACGATAGTGCATGGCTAACGCAAAAATTGTGGCGACCCTTGGTCCCGCCACCGATGCGCCGGAGACCGTCTGCGCGCTGATCCGAGCCGGTGCCCACATCATCCGGCTCAATGCTTCTCATGGCCAGTGGTCCCAGCACGCCGCCCGCATCCGGACCATCCGCGACGCCGAAGCTTCCACCGGCACACCGGTCGGAATCCTCCTCGACCTGCAGGGCCCGAAGATCCGCCTGGGCCGTTTCACCGGCGGTAAGTGCGTGCTGCGCGCGGGGGCCGAATTCACCATCACCACCGCGCCGGTGATGGGCGACGAAACCTGCGCCTCCACCACCTACGCCGCATTCGCCAAGGATGTCCGTCCGGGCGACCGCGTCCTGCTGAACGACGGCAGCGTCACCCTGCGCGCGCTTTCGAACGATGGCGCCGCTGTCCGTTTCGAAGTCGTCTCCGGCGGCCCCATCGGCGATCAGAAAGGCATCAATCTCCCCGGCGTGCGAGTCAGCGCGCCGTCCATGTCGCAGAAAGATCTCGAAGATCTCCGCGGCGGTCTGGCCGCCGGCGTCGACTACGTCGCGCTCTCCTTCGTCCGCAATGCCGATGACGTCCTCGCCCTGCGCGAACGCATGGGTGCGCAGCGCGTTCCGATCATCGCCAAAATAGAAAAGCCCGAAGCGGTGCACGACATCGAAGCCATCCTTGAGGTCGCCAACGGCATCATGGTGGCGCGCGGCGATCTCGGCGTCGAAATGTCGCTCGAAATGGTGCCGCCCATTCAGAAGCGTCTCATCCGCCAGGCGCGCCGCCACAATCGATTCG
>Ga0182030_10016341_pt1 | contig 14464 bp, 12 predicted proteins | sample 812S3MmetaG_FD_121299 | JGI IMG/M metagenome (GOLD analysis project Ga0182030, IMG submission 121299) | Permafrost microbial communities from Stordalen Mire, Sweden - 812S3M metaG (Illumina Assembly) | ecosystem: Environmental > Terrestrial > Soil > Wetlands > Permafrost | place: Sweden... | reverse complement strand
TGAGAAGTGGCGCGCCCAGCAGGAGTTGAACCTGCAACCCTTGGTTCCGTAGAACAGATGTGGCTTCTATCCGCGGAATCCGTATCCTCCAGCAACATCGGTGCTTTAGTGGCTTGTGCGAGGAGAATCTGATTATCGAAACTGCACCAAGATGTCTGGAACTGTGGCACAGTGCGGGAATTCACGGCGATTCTACGGCGATTGGAATTCGGCTGGAAATAAGGTCGGAACTCGACGTCAACGTAGTTCCGGCTTAATCGAAATTGAGTCGTGCTCACAACTGCGCTGACAGGAAGATGTCTCGGATTGGCATGGATTGTCGTCGGTTGGCACAGCAATGGATGGTAAATGCTCCTCTCCGGAGTTCCGTACATCCAACACGAGATGGCCGTCGTTTTGCCATCATCTGTTTATTGATTGTGTGAGGCTTCCATGGTATGCAGGCGACTTCTCTCTACCACCTCAGGTGTGGACAAACTTGGGACATTCGTGCAACATCGATACCACTCTTGAATTCACATTGTTACCATGGTGCGAAGGAGGCAACCCGGTCGCCTGCCCGCGTGATCCTGGTTTGTGTCTCGTGATCACTACATCGAAGTCATCTACAGCCAGCACATTGGCGCTGGGGCAAAACAGGAAATGGACTGTGAACGATCTGGATTTCGCGACCGCACACGGGCTGGCAGCGGCCATTCGTGAACGCCGCGCCTCGGCAGTTGAGGTGTTGGATGCTTACCTCGCGCGCATCGCCCGGTACAACCCGGCCCTTAACGCAATTGTCACGCTCAACGGGGAAAACGCGCGAGTGAGAGCCCGGGAAGCGGACGCAGCCCTTGCACAAGGCGAGGTCTGGGGTCCTTTGCACGGCGTGCCGGTGACTATCAAGGACTCTTTCGCCACGGCCGGTCTGCGGACAACCAGCGGCTATCCACCGCTGGCCAATTATATACCTGACTCCGACGCCACAGTGGTTGCGCGTCTTCGCGCAGTGGGTGCAATCGTACTGGGGAAGACCAATCTTCCGTTGCTGGTGCATGGCTTCCAGTGCGACAATCCCGTGTTTGGGCGAACGAACAACCCCTGGGATCTGGCGCGAACTCCGGGCGGTTCGACCGGGGGCGGCGCTGCGGCAATCGCGGCCGGTTTGTCCCCGCTTGAAGTGGGAAGCGACTATGGCGGCTCGGTGCGCATTCCGGCGCATTTCTGTGGCATCTGCTCGCTCAAACCGACGGACAATCGGATACCGCTTACAGGCCACATCCCGGAACTTCCCGGCCGACGAGGTGTAAGATATGTGGCCACGCCGGGGCCTCTCGCGCGTTGCCTGCAAGACCTGGTGTTGGCGCTACAAGTGATGGCCGGCCCGGATCCCTATCACCCGGAAGTTCCACCGGTGCCGCTGACCCCGGCCCCGGAACCTGCATGGAAGGATCTACGCGTTGCCTGGGTCGAGGAGTTTGGCGGGATACCGGTGACCCGTGATACACGGTCGGCGCTGAGGAAATTGGCCACTGCCCTGCAGGCACGAGGATGTACCGTTGCCCGGCGCCTGCCAGACAATATCGATTTTCCTGGAATTTGGGAAACGTACGGCGAGCTACGCCAGTGTGAAGTCGGCGGCGCGATGCCGCCGGAGTTGGAGGAAGAATGCGCGGCGAATTTCGGGGTGCGTGCGCAGTCCGACGATCCCGAGATGCGCGGCATGGCGCGGAGGTTGAATGCGACGTTGCGGCAGTACACCGCTACGTTGGCGAAACGCGACGCCTACATTGCCGCGATGGAACAGTTCTTTGAATCGTGGGATGTCCTGCTTTGCCCGGTCACTGTTGGGCCTGCGTTTGTGCATTGTGCGCCCGGCACGCCGATACCAGTGGACAGTGGCCACGTGCCGTATCGGCTCGGAGGAACGGGCTACACAAGTCCGTTTAGTCTGACGGGCAACCCCGTCGTCGTGCTTCCACTGACCCGATCCAGCGAAGGACTGCCGATCGGCGTTCAGGTGGTTGGCCGACGCTGGGGAGAGATGAAACTGCTGGCAGCCGCCGAGCGAATTGCCGGGTTGACGGCTCCATTCCAGCGGCCCCCGGGATACTGAGTCAATTTACGGCGAGGCAGGGACCGAAGCGAAGGTGTAGTTCAACCGTGAGATCATTGCCAGGGAGAATCACACACCATGCAAATATCCATGTTCGCAGTTATCGCATTCTTGATGGGGGCGATACTTTCAGTCTACTTGCCGATGAACAGTTCGGTTTCTCGACATCTGGGATCTTCCATGGCCGCGTCAGCAGTCTTCTTCGTGGTGGCCACCATAACCTCCATTTTGATCCTCGTTTTCGGGGGTGAATATCATTCTCTGGCCAAACTTCGGAGCGTGCCCGTTTATTTGCACGTTGCCGGGATCATCAGCGCCTTCTTCATTGTCGGGACAACCTTTCTCATTCCCAAGGTGGGGGCGAGAACGTTCTTCATCCTGCTGGTTTCCGGGCAAATCCTGATGGCAATCGTTATCAGCCACTTTGGCGTGCTGGAATCTCCACAAGATCCGATAACCTTGAAGAAGACACTCGGAGCAATTCTGGTGATTGCCGGAGCGTGCCTCTCGGCGCGTTAGCCGACGCCAGGTTCTACTTCTTTGCCGCAGATTTGGTGTGGAACTTGTACGCGTCCGGGTGCCCCGCGAAGCAAAATCCCGTGTACGACCCTTTCACATCTTCGTACGGAATTCCCTGCAATTCCAGCGCCACTTTCTCTGCCGTAATCGGCATGGTCTTCATACGCAGGCCAACGGCGTCTTCCACGGCGTTGGCGACCATTGCCGCCGCCGGAATCATCGTGTGTTCCGCGGCTCCACGGGCCCCGAACGGACCATCCGGCTGCGCGACCTCCACGATAATCGGAACCATCTCCAGCGGCACATCCATCGAGGTCGGGATCTTGTAATCCGTAAAATTGGCATTCACCAGTTTTCCCCTCAGATCGAAGCGGATGTCTTCGTACAGCACCGTCGCCAACCCTTGAACGATCCCACCGACGATCTGGCCATTAACAAGACGCGGATTGATCGCTTTGCCGGCATCGACGGCCAGCGTTGCTTTCAGCACCCGCATCTTACCGGTTTGCTTGTCGATCTCGAGAGTGACAGCCGCGGCGCCCACGGTGTAGTGCACGTTCGGATGGCCACCCTGACTCGTCTCCGGGTCGCTTAATGCCGAGGTGAACTCGGGCATGAATACACCGCTCCCCAGAATCGGTCCGCCGATAAAGTTCCCGTGCGACGTCTGGATGCCATTGATGACAAAGTCTCGTAGTGGCAATTCAAAATCGGCACGGGTACGGCATTTGACCTTCTCGTCTTCGAGGTAAAGCGTATCGCGTGCGATTCCCAGGGCCCGCTCGACGACTTCAAACATCTTCGCCCGCACATCGAGGGCGGCGGCCTTCACGGCATTGCCACACCCCCACGTCACGTGCGAGCCAACCGTTTGCCACTCGTACGCATTGCGGTCCGTGTCGGGCAACTCCACGCGGATCTTCTCGATCGGCACCATGAGTATCTCGGCGGCGATTTGGGCCATCACGGTCATGTACCCCTGCCCAATTTCCATTCCCGAAACACCGATGTTCAGGCTGCCGTCCTCGTTGAATTTCAGGAACGCTGCGGAGGCGGCATTTGGGGGCATCGCGGGCGCCTTCCAGAAGCACGCGAAGCCTTTTCCGATCACCTTGTTGGGGTCTTTGGAAACCTCCTTCTTTCCCCAGCCAATTTCAGCCGCGACCCGGTCGATTGACTCCTGGAGACCGCACGGGTTCATCTTCGCGCCATACGCCAACGTGTCGCCTTCGCGAATGGCATTCTTCCTCCGGAAATCAACCGGATCCATGCCGAGTTTGTGCGCCATCCGGGTCATGTGGGATTCCAATCCAAAATGGAACTCGGAGTACCCAAAACCGCGGTATGGACCACTGGGTGGGAGATTCGTATAGACGCAGACCGAATCGATTTTTACATTGGGGATCCGGTACGGGCCCGTGGCAGAAAGCCCGACCGCATTCACCACATTGGCGCCGTACTCCACATAGCCACCGGCATCCCAGTGCAAGGAATGCTCGATCGCCGTAATGGTGCCATCCTTCTTCGCACCCAGCTTGATTCGCGCAATAACGCCCTGTCGTTGGTAGGTATTGTAAAACTCCTGGGCGCGCGACCAGCGGACCTTCACCGGCTGACCCTTCACCATCATCACCAACGCCGCGCCAATGATCTCCATGGACACACCGGCTTTGCCGCCAAACCCACCGCCGACATAGGGCGTCACGACACGGATGTCCTTGTGGGACAACCCGAGCGGGGCGAGCGCCTGCGCGAGAACATGTCGTTGCGTGTAGGGGGACTGCGAAGCCGACCACAGGGTCAGTCGTCCGGACAAATCGTATAGACCGACGATCACATGCGGTTCGATCGCACAGTGGGAATAACGCGGGACCGTATAGGTGTCTTCCAGAATAACGTCTGCTTCCTTGAACCCTTTCTCGATGTCACCTTTCCTCGTCTTACGCCAATGGGCGATGTTCGTCCCCGCTTGCGGAAAAAACCATGGGCACCGCGTGTAATTCCCAAGATCGGGGTGCACCAACACGGCGTCGTCGCGGAGTGCCTTCGTGAGATCGAGGACGGGTTCCAACTCCTGGTAAACCACCTTTACAAGTTTCGCCGCCCGCTTCGCGGTCTTCGCGTCCCGCGCTACCACGGCAGCCACCTGTTCGCCGACAAAGCGGACGCGGTCGGTCGGAAAACTGAACCGGTCCTGCATGTACAACCCGAATCGGTAGGGGAAATCCTTACCAGTAACTACGCGCACGACACCGGGAACCTTCTCGGCGGCCGATGTATCGATACTCTTGATCAGCGCATGTGCGTAGGGAGTTTCGACAACCTCCGCGTGAAGCAGCCTTGCGCCGAAATCGATGTCGTCCACGTAGGTGGCTGCTCCCGTGACCTTCTCCAGCCCGTCGATGCGCTCGGGCGATTGACCAACAAATTTGAGCGAGCTCATGCGCGTTTCCCCGCTTTCTTACCGACTGCCACGACGGCATCGATAATCGGTTCGTAACCCGTGCAACGACACAAGTTGCCCGAGATGGCCTCCTTGACTTCATCTTTGGATGGAGTCGGATTCTTGCCCAGTAATTCAGTTGCCGAAAGCACCATACCGGGCGCGCAGAATCCGCATTGGAAGGAGTTGTGCTTGAGCAAGGACTGTTGGACAGGCGTCAGACCCGATCGACTCAATCCTTCAAGCGTCGTGATTTCATGACCGTCCGCTTCGATGGCAAGGATGAGGCAGGTGCGAACGGTCTTTCCATCCAGCAGGACCGTGCACGCGCCACAGTCGCCGCGCTCGCAACCAATCTTTGGGCTCTTCACGCCCAGCGTTTCCCGCAAAATATCGAGGAGAACGTCGCTGGGCTCCACGTCCAGACTGCGGAGCTCATTGTTAAGTGTTACGGTGATCCGTTTTGTCATGGCCATCTCCTAAATCACGCTGGTGCCGTACGCGGGGCCCGAGCCTGTGATTCGCGAAACTGCGGTTCGGAGTCCTCGCTCCAGCATCACACCCACCATGTGCATCCGATATTCCTTGGTCGCACGGATATCGGTGATCGGCGCGATCTCACCCGGCACAAGTCGCACCGCTTGCTGAATCAACTCGTCTGACAACGAACGGCTTTCCAACAAGGTTTCAATCTTTTCTCCGCGGATCGGACGCGGCGCGACCGAGCCGAAGGAAATCCGGTAGTGATTGTCGGCGTACGCGAGAACCGTCACGCTGGCTTGCGCAAGATCTTCGCCTTCGTACCGGCGCAGTTTAACGAAACAGGCGCCATGTTTTTTCTTGGGCAGCGCAACCACTATGCCGGTTGCGATCTCGCCGCGCTTCAGCACGGTCTTGCGTGGTCCAAGAAACCAATCCCGTAGTGGTACCTTTCGCTTACCCGACGGGCCGGCCACCAGTACTGCGGCATCATAAACCAACAGAATCGGCCCGCTGTCGCAGCACGGGACCGCCGAGCAGATATTGCCAACCATCGTGGCCCGATTCCGAATGCCCACAGAAGCCACCCACCCGGTCATCTCCCTAATCACAGGAAACCTCTTCGCTACAACGGTGGAGTCTCGGAGGTCACTGAACGTGACCAGCGCGCCGATCGCGAGGACACCATTCTTGAATTCAATCTTGTCCAGGCCGGGAACGCCTTTGATGTCCACCACGACGGCGGGTGTCACCACGTCTTCGGCGATGAGGGTGATCAAGTCCGTCCCGCCGGCAAGAACACGGGCGCGGGTTCCGTAGCGCGCAAGCGTCTTGACCACCTCGCGCAGCGTGCGGGGCTTCACGTAGTCAAACTCATGCGCGAATGCCATGATGATCTCCTTATTTCGGCGGCAACAAGGCCACGATGCGGCACATGGCGGATTCCATCTCGATGCCGCGCAGCGGGAAGGCGCCAATCCAAACACGCTGATTGCTGACCTTGTCGATTTCGCCGCCGAGATTCTCGGCGTGCACCAATTTCTTCGGAAACAACTTCAGATGCATGACCTGGTAGTACTCATCCGGCGGAAACATCTCGTCCCACCCTTTGCCATACTTGGCCTGCAATTTCTTCTCGGCATCAGCGAACCGGGCCGGGTGCCAGTTGCGAATGATCGTGTTCATCGGATGGTCCGCGCTGCCACAGTCGACACCGATCCACTTGATCTTCATGTCCAACGCCCATTGGTGGAAGCCGGGCCCCGGCCCCGGATGCTTCACGAAATACCGCAGCTCATCGGATTGTTTCTGATCCCAGGCGTAGCGGTGATAGCCGGTGTTGATGATCAGGATGTCCCCCTTCTTGACCTCCACGTTCTTTGTGATCATTTCCGGCAAATACAGATCGTAGTCCCCCACTTCTTTGGAGATGTCAGCCACAACGCCAGGGCCAATCCACTCTTCGATGGGAACATGCCCAATCGATCGGCCACTGGCGTGAAAATGAATCTCACCGTCCATGTGTGTGCCGACATGGTTACTGGTAGTGATGATCTGGCCATTGGCGCCCTGACCCATGTGCGCACCGGCGATGCGCTTGAAGTACTGGATCCCCAGTGGCATGTAGCTGGGCCATGGCGGGGTGTGAATGCTCAACGGCTGCGTCAGGTCATAGACCCGGACCTTGTCCATGAACTGCAGGAATTGTTTGGTGTTCATTGGTTGTCTCTCATTTCTTGGTTAATCTTTTGGCCAAACCCACAAAGGCTTTCTGGAATGGCTCGGCAGGCGCACTCAACACGCCGGCCCCAATCTGGCCAACACCCGGTTCCTTGTGGGCAACGCCGGTATCGATGAACGGCAGGATGTTTTTCTCGACGACCTTGATGGCGTCGATGCCCGTTGGCGTGCCACGGAAGTTCAGAGAGGGAATCTGGTAGATATTGTTTTCGCCGGCGGTGATCTCGTACATCTGTCGCGTGTAACGAAGCGCATCGTCGCTGCTGCCGCCCACGAACTGGACGATGGCCGGTGCCGCCGCGATGGCGAATCCACCCAGGCCATTCGTTTCGGTGATCGCGCTGTCGCCAATGTCTGGATTCGCGTCGGCCCGTGTATACCCCGGGAAGAACAAGGCGTCAGGCACATCCGCCGGACCAGTAAACCATTCATCACCCGTGCCGGAGAGTTGGATGCCGAAGTCGGTGCCGTTGCGGGCCATGACGACCAAGACGCTGCTGTTCCTGACGCCTCGCGCCGCATCCAGCGTGACTTTGGAAGCGGGCATGGAAAGGTTCAGGAAAAAGTGATCATTGTGGTTGATAAACTCCAGGACTTCGGCAGCAACAGCGGGGTCGTCACAGGTCGTTACAATCGCCGGCGCAATCGTCCGATAGAAAATAGAAGTGGCCGCGCGGTTACGGTTATGGACCTCGTCCCCCATGTGGAGCGCCTGCGCGATGATATTCTTGAGGTCGATCTTCCCGAGTTTGGCAACGGCTTTCTTCAGGACCGGATACAGGGTCTCCTCCATCCAGCGGAGCTTCTGAATTACCTTCTCCCCATACGCCCCGTACCGCAACACTTTGCCGAGACCTTCGTTCAGTGTGCAATACGCGAAATTGCCATGCGCCTCGTTTTTTAACACAAACACTGGCATCGACGGCGAGATGATCCCAGCCATCGGACCGACGGAAGCATGTTCGTGACAGGGAGAGAACTCGATCGCACCGGAGGCGGCGAGTTGTTGTGCCTCCTCGACGGTCTCCGCCTTCCGCTCGTACATTAACGCACCAATCATCGCGCCACGCATTGGCCCGCACATCCGATCCCACGTAATCGGCGGGCCCGCGTGCAGCAGCATGTCCGATTTTAGCCCCGGAATGACATCGATCGCCCGCTCCAAGCCGATGAGGTGCGGCATGCCGCTCAGGATGATCGTTAACACTTCGGCATTGGCTTTCACAATTTCAGGGCCAAACTTCTTCACGCGGTTCGCCGAATTGGCATCGACCTCGAGAGCGGGCTTCCAGTCGACCTGCACGGACGTCGCATGGGCATCATCCAGCGCTTGTCTAAAGGCTGACAAACCTATGTTGATGACCTTCAGATCACTGCCGAAAAGTTGATTGATTGACGTCATTTCCTTTTCAGGTGTTGGATAATCTGGGCCGCCAGGTTGCAGGCGGCGGCATTTGAGGGCATCACGGTGGCCCCGGCCTTTCGTAGGCCGGCCTCAACACGTCCCCGGTTTTGCGGGTCCTGATTGGTTCCAGTGACGGAACAGACAACGGAAACTTTGCGTGATGCCTGCCGAACCACGTTTGAAAGTTCGGCTGCCGGATCGGAATGGGCGCCGTAGCCGAGGACCACATCCAGCAGAATGACCGCGGTCTCCGGGTCGGCCGCTTCGACGAGGATACGGCGATTCCGCAGTGAATAATCGATCATCGGATGCGGTCGGCCGACGGTGAATTCGTCTTCGCCCAAATCGATTACGGAGTGTTTCTGACTGACGAGAGAATCTCGGAGTTGCTTCGTACTTCCCACCGGAGCATTTGAGTACACACACGTCAGCAGGGTCTTGAAAAGGATTTGGGCCTCGGCGCAGAACGTGCCGCCGCTGAAGAGTCCACGCACGTATCTCTGGTTCCGCTTACGTTTGCCGGCTTCCCGCTTGGCGATCCGCAGGATCTCTTTGTCCCGGGCAACGAGTTGAGAGACGACTTCGTCGCGGCCTTGTCCCCGGGACAGGGCAACGGCCATTAGTGCCGCTTCTTCGAGAGTGGAGGGACAGCCTACTTGCGTGGACGCACCAACAAACGAGGTCACGATGGGTTTGTGGATGGTCTTCGCCAGCCTGTTGATCCGGTGCAGGACGTCTTTGTGCGGCGGTTTGGAAACGAGAAGGATGACTCGTGTCTGTTCGTCCTTCGCCAGGGCCTTCAGCCCCTCCAAAAACATGATTCCGCCGACCTCTTGCTTCACATCGCGACCACCGGTACCGATGGCTTGCGAGATCCCAGCACCCGCGTTGGAGATAATGCAACTTACTTCCTGTAACCCCGTGCCGGCGGCGGCCACGATGCCGATGTCTCCCCGATTGACGGCGTTGGCGAACGCGAGAGGAACGCCATTGATAATAGCCGTGCCGCAATCCGGCCCCATGACGAGCAGCCCGCGTCGCTGGGCAAACCTCTTCAGCGCAATCTCTTTGTCGAGCGGGACGTTATCGGAGAAAAGCATCACGTGCAGACCACTCTCGAGAGCGCGCATCGCTTCATCGCCAGCGTATCGGCCGGCAATTGAAATCAGTGCCAGATTGGCCCCGGGAACTGCCTTGAGCGCACCAGCTAGGTTTGGAGAACGTGATTCGCCTCCAGTGGTGGTTGTGTTGACCGCCTTCTTGAGAAGACCATCGACAGCCGCCATGGCAGATTGCACCGCGGTTTCGGTGTCACCCTTTACCGCAATCAGAAGATCGGTGTCGCTTGCATTGTCAAAACAGGCGGCCAGAAGGCCGCTGGAATTCAAGATCGCCCTGTTGGATTTTGTCCCCATCACCACGGCGGCATCGATGACACCCGGCAGGGCGGTGATCTTCGCCCCGACGCGCATCAAGGTGACGGAATCGAAGTACGCGCCCTTACGAATCTGGCCGCCAACGTTCATGAAACCCCCATCTTGCCGCGTACAGTGAGCAGGAATCCCGTTCCCAAATCGGCACCGGAACTTCCGCCGATGGCCATAAGTCTCATCGCCGACCTTCTCACCGTCTCGTCGCTTTCGCTCATCAGAGCGAGGACCAGATCTTTCATGCGTCCGAAAAGCAAACCGCGACGGGCAAGGTCCAGAAACGAATTGGAAAAGACGTTTCCCGTTTTTGCTGTTCGAAAAACTTCGTCAACGATCTCTTGGTAATTCTGCCCCCACAATCGTTGCAATAGATTCAAACCAATGAGCAGCCCGGCAATAAAATCATCTCCACTCGGCGTCAGCCCCAACCCACAGCCTCTCAAGGTCCGAACTCCAGCCAGCAGGTGGCCGTTCATCATCTGGTGCACACCGCAGTGGATCTGCTCTGCAAACGCCCGTTCAAATCCCGGTCGGAAATTCATGGTTCGTCGTTCGTCGAGAAGAAACGCGAGACTCTTCGGTGAAGATACCGTTCGCAGTTCTTCTTCTAGGACAGACAGATTGTGATCGAAGAGACACGGCTCCCAATCGTCCAAGGCAACGGTCGAATGATAGTAATCACTGTCCGTGAATTCAAACTGGTTGCCCCCAAGGACGACCGCGTTCGCCGCAACCACGAGGGGCACAGACTGGCGGACTGGCGATTGACCATCAAAATCACGAATAACAATGTTGAGCGGCCCTTCGCCGATTTCCTCATCGACTACGGAAAGGAGCTGTTTGTCGCAGCAGAAATTGACAGCGCGCCGAAATCGGGAGTGGAACGGATAGGTCCCTTCCTTTACCTGATCTCCAATACTTACCAGGGTCATGCCGGGTAAAACACCATCCCAAAATTCTTGCTGTATTCGGCCTCGCGGACAATCTCGACCTTCCCGCTGACCGCCATTCCAATCTTCGGGCTCGGAACTTTCAATTGCCCTGTGATCCGCATTCCGTTTTCCAACTCAACAATTCCCAAGTTCAACTTGGCAACGTTGAAGTCCGGAGGAAGATTGTGGACGGTCGTGAACGTCAGCAGTTTGCCGTTCTTCGGAAGAGCAACCGTGTTGAATTCGAAAGGCTCCAGATTTCCGCACTTCTTGCACACCATGCGAAATGGATAATGAAGTTGTCCGCACTTCTTGCATTGATACGCGTAGATTTCGAGAGCCATGGTCAGTTCTCCCTCTTGAAGACGAGGCAAACGACATTGTTGCCGAAGCCGCCGAAGTTGCAGGTGAAACCAATTCGCGCGTCCTTCACCTGTCGTTTGTCGGCGTCACCGCGAAGTTGCAGGACGATTTCGTGCGCTTGCCCGACACCCGTCGCCCCCACGGGATGTCCTTTAGCCTTCAAGCCGCCCGATGTATTGATGGGAAGCCTTCCGCCCAGACGAGTTTCACCCCGCTCAAGCGCGAGATGTCCTTCGCCTTTCTTGAAGAAGCCAACCTCCTCGCTCTCAACAATCTCGAGAATCGTGAAGGCGTCGTGAAGCTCGGCGACATTGACGTCGGACGGACTCACGCCGGCCATCTGGAATGCCTTGGCCGCCGCGCCTCGCACCGCCAACAGGTCTGTCGGTTCCGCGCGTTCGTGGACGCAATGGGTGTCTGTCGCCTGCCCGACGCCGGCGAGGCGGATCAACGGTTTGTTCATTTGCTTGGCGACTTCCGCGGACGCCAGGATCACGGCAGCGCCCCCGTCGGAAACCGGACAACAATCAAAGAATCGCAACGGTTCGGCAACATACGGGTTGTTGGTCATCGCTTCGGGGGAATCGAGAATTCCTTCGAGGGTAATTTTCTCATGCAAGTGCGCGTAGAAATTCAGCAATGCGTTGTCATGGTTCTTCACCGCCACCATCGCCAAATGTCGCTCGGTTACACCGTACTTTTGCATGTAGAGGCGGGTGAACATCGCGGCCAACGAGGGTAGCGTTACGCCGTAGATGTATTCGGCCAGCGGATGGGACAGTGATGCAACAACATCGGTCGCCTCAAGATTGTTCACCTCACGCAGACGCTCCGCGGATGTGACGAGGACGGTATCGTGAAGTCCGGAAGCCACGGCCATAAACCCTTGCTTGATGGCGGAAGCGCCGGACGCGGGGCCGTTCTCGATGACTTCGGCGCCAGCGGGAGTAAGGCTCAAGGTGTCGACGACGGCGCTGGCCAGCCCGGTCTGGTGATTGAGCCGGGCGCTGCCCATGTTGGCCACGTACACATGATCGACCTTGGAGAGACCGGCGTCCTTCAGCGCGATCATGGCGGGAAAAGCGGCGATTTCACTTAACGGGTATTCGAGCCGGGTAAAGCTCGTGATCCCGATACCGACGACGTAAACCTCACGCATGATCAAGCCTTCCCTTCCTGTTTCCAACGCTGGGACATCAATGCGGTGCCCGTTGAGTCATAGAGCGAGCGCGTGGCTGCGAGAAGGTCGGCTGGCGCCTTCGGTGGATCGGTCGGCGGGAGAATGGCCGCTTGCGCTTTTTCGAGGAGGTGCTGTGGCACGGGGCGTCTGCCGACGACAAGCGTTTGCCTTGCTCGATTGAATAGTTCCTTTGTCAGCGCCCACGAGGGAACACCGCCGAGTTCATGGGCGATGTGGAATCGCTTCTCCAGTTCATACTCGATCATCCATCGGCGAAATCCAATCGGCGACTCGGCCACGATGAGGACTTCCTTTTGACCAATGATATCGATGTGATACTCCATTTTTGTAGCGAAGGCGTGCGCTCCCACGCGCAAGCCGCGCCGAAGAGCGACGGTGTGATACGACATGCCGACATCCTTGCTCAACAGGCGGCCGTTCACGACGGCGACGAGCTCCCCGTTGATTTGCGCTACGAGGACATATTCGTCCTGAACGCGATACCGATAATAGGCCAGAAGCTCACTGTAAAGACGCGCGGCGACGACATCGTAATAGTCGCGCTCTACGTGAAGCAGGGGTTCAACATGTTGCAGAATGTCGGGGATTTCATCCCGGGTCACCTGGCGGATGACCATCTCTTCCCCACCCGCGAGCATCATATACTTGGGTGGAAACGGCGGAACGGGGTTATCGATCGGACGCAGGATCTTTTCAAGGTCAACAGCCATGACACCTAACTCTCCTCCCTAAATATCGGTAAACGATTCGCTTCCCTTTGGGACAAGCAGCCGTCGATTTACTATCCGCATCAACTACTGCCGGAAGCTAAATGCCTTGACATTGCATTGGGTGTGCCACGCTGAGCTGTAGGGGGGTATTTTTAGATGTATCTGTTTGAGGATAAATATCTTGTGATTTTTGCATTGTATTCGTTACCTTTTAGGTTGCCGTTGTCATAGTGTCGGACTTTTCCCTGCGAAGCTGACAACGTGTCATACCCGACGATGTGAGCCATGTTCACGAATGCGTTCACAAGAAAATGTCTCGTGATGGCTCGGATTGTCGTGGATTGACGCGGTCCAGATCGACAGAACTGCGGAGCATCGGCCGCCGCTAACGCAAGCGAGTTTTTGCATAGTACAGGGGAATGGCGGTTTCCACAGAGACGATGGCCGGCTGATGTTTGGATTCATAGTTTTCGTATGCCCTTGTTGCCCTGGAACGTGCGTTCAAGCTTCTGCAAATCGGCCGGCAATGGGGCGCACCACGTGAGGCGTTTGCCTGCTTGTTGTGGATGCTCCAACTCGAGTGACTCGGCATGCAACGCCTGCCGTTCAAACTCCACCAGCACCCCGCCACTCTCGCGTCTCGACGCATGATACTGCGGATGATACGTCCGGTCCCCGATCAACGGCAACCCCTCATACGCTGCTTGCGCGCGAATCTGATGCGTACGGCCCGTTTCCAAGCGGAACCGTATCTTGCTCACAACACGACCGGTCGTACCAACGGGAAATTCGTCGAGCACTTCGTAGTGTGTGACAGATTCCAACGCGTCGGGTCCACTCGGCGTTGCAAAGACATGCTGTAGTAACGTCTCGCCATTGAACCGCAGCCAATGCCGCCACGTGCCGCGCGGCCTTTTGGGTCGCCCATCCACGAACGCCACGTATTGCCGCGAAGCTGTATGCGCGGAGAATTGTTCGATCAACACCGCCCGCGCCGCCGGGTTCAACGCCAGGCACAGCACGCCCGTCGTAAACTGGTCGAGGCGATGCACCGGCAGTGGTTGCAACAAACGAAACGCCGGTGGCAGGCGATGTTCGGCTGTGCGGTGCCCCAGCCCGCGCAACTTGCCGGCCAGAAAATCC
>Ga0182030_10016339_pt1 | contig 14464 bp, 10 predicted proteins | sample 812S3MmetaG_FD_121299 | JGI IMG/M metagenome (GOLD analysis project Ga0182030, IMG submission 121299) | Permafrost microbial communities from Stordalen Mire, Sweden - 812S3M metaG (Illumina Assembly) | ecosystem: Environmental > Terrestrial > Soil > Wetlands > Permafrost | place: Sweden... | reverse complement strand
CGTCGCCATCAGCAGTCAGCAGGCCAAAGACAACGCCATCTGCGCCACATTCGGCGGCATACTCAATGTCGTCGCACATGACGCTGTATTCGCTGTCGGAATAGAGGAAGTCGCCGCTCCTGGGCCGGATCATGACATGGACGCCGATAGAGAGGTGCGACCGCACGGCTTTGAGGAGGCCGGAACTGGGGGTGAGGCCGCCGTCGGAGAGCGCGCTGCAAAGTTCGACACGATGTGCGCCGCCCTGTTCCGCGGCAACTGCCGATTCAACCGAATCGACGCAAATCTCCAGCTGCATCATTCCCGTTTCCTTACCGCAAAAAAAGCTGGACTGCCCAAAAAGCTCAATTACAAAAGTAAAGCTGGATTGCCGGAAGGCCGGACCCATCGCTTCAAAATATCATTCGAAAGCTTTGGGTCCGAGTCAGAAGTTTCTGGTCAGCGGCGGTCTTCGAAGAGAAGACCGCTGTCTGGCTAGAAGTTGTAGTGGGCAGAAAACTGCAGATGGCGTTCCTGAGAACGGATGGAATTCTGAGGAGCTACTTGTCCAAAGCCGGAATCGGTGATGCCGGTATCGGGGTTGCCGTAGCTGACGATGTTGAGTGCGTTGAAGGCATCGAAGCGGAAGCCGATGGAGTGTTCGCCGACGATGTGGAAGTCCTTGAACGCGGATGTGTCCATGTTGAAGTATCCAGGAGCGCGGACCGAGCCGTTGCGACCGGTGCCGAAGTGATCTACGGAAGCGGTTCCATAGGCGCAGACTCCGTTGTCGATGGCGTTGCCGTTTTCGTCGGTCGCGGTACAGGGCACAGCCGAGGGATCGGTGCCGAACCAGTTCTCCAGAGAGCGGTGAACGATCTTCAACTGCCGATACTGGTTGGGACGCTGGTTGCCGAAGCTCTGCGTGTTGCTGCTATTGCCGCCGGTCAGCGTTTCCGGGAAACCGGAGTAAGCGACGGCAGCTGCGGAGATCTTCCACCCGCCGACGATCTCGTCCAGAATTCGATTGACGCCCGAGAAATACTGCTGGCCACGGCCGACGGGCAGAGCGTAGACGGCAGTCCCGGAGAAGTTGTGCGTGACGTCGTAGCCGGCTGGGCCGTAGTCCGACGCGCTGTCGTAGTAGTTCTGGAAGGCGCCGCTGAAGCCATTGACGTTTAATCCGTAGTTGCCGAGGCTGTTGGTCATGGCCTTGCCATAGGTGTAGTTCAGGGTGTATTCCAGGCCGTGGCTGATACGTTGCCGCAACACGGCCTGGAGCGCGTTGTAGTTCATCATGGCGCGCGATTCGGTGACCAGCAGCGACGAGGATCCGACGGCGGTGCCGGGGTTGGAGTTTACGCCGATGTAAGGGCTGTTATAGAAGGGCGCCGAGGTGGGGTCGTTCGGAATGCGCCACTGGTTGAGGTTGCCGTAGTCCTCGATGTGCTGGCCGGTTTCGCCTACATAGCCTGCCTGGAGCGAGAGAGAACTGGAGAGCGCATATTCCAGGGTCAGATTGTAATTCTGGACGTAGGCGGGCTGCATGTTCTTGGGATAGACGTTGTAGGTGCCGCTGCTGCTGATGTTGCCGGTGAAGCCTTCTTCGGCGGTGCGAGGCGTTGTCACATCCTGGAAGGTCGGCTGGTTGACCGTCACATTGATGGCCTGGATGAAGGGCGTGATCGAAGTCAGCCGCTGGTTGGAGGAATTGCCTTCGAAGAAGCTGGTGGTTCCGTAGCCGCCGCGAACGACCATCTTGTTCGTAGCCTGGAAAGCGAAGCCGACACGGGGCAGGATCTGGCGGAAGTTGTAGTCATAGCAGCCGCGATTGCTGCAGACACCCGAGCCGGTGGGGGCTCCAACAGGAACGTGATCCGCGTATAGAACCTGGCCGGTGACTTCGTCGACGTTGCCGGTTTTGTTGTTCGATTCGACCCAGGGTTCATCGACTTCGTAGCGAACGCCGATGTTCAAGGTGAGTCGCGGCGTCGCTTTGAAGTCATCGCCGACAAAGCCGGCAACACGCCATTGGCGCTGACCCACGTTGACGCTGGCCAAGGTGACGGAGGCCGAACTGACGCGATCCAAGAGGAAATCCGCGCCGCCGTAGCCTGAGTTCGCGTTGGCCGGGCTCGATGTGAAATTCCCGTTGTAGCCCAGCGATCCGAGATAACCGCTGTTGTTGGCGGTGGGGTAGTTGTTCTGGTACCGCAAAGCCTGTACGCCGAAACTGAAGAGGTTGCGGCCATGCTGCCAGGTGGCGTTGTCAATGTAGCTGTAGGTGTTGTCGATGAGGCCGCCGCCGTAGACGGGATTGCCACCGGCGAAGATGCCGCCGCCGATGCTCTGCCCCGAATAGCCGGCAAAGGATTGATTGGGGAACGTGATGCCTACCTTGGCGTTGCCCGAGTCTCCGAACTGGCCGGTGGGGTCGATGGGGAAATTCTGCGCCCAGACAGTGCGCGTAAAGCCGATGCGCGCGGAGTTGATCAAGGAAGGCGAAAAGGTGTGAACCCAGTTGGTCCCGAACAGCTTGGTGGGATAGAGATTGACACCGGGGAAGCTGATGGGCAGCACTGGAGTCGATCCATCGTAGGCGGTTGACATGGCGTAGAAGCCGGTCACCAGGTCTTTGGAGCCGGGATGATATTCGATCTTGATGTCGCCCTGATTATTGGCGTGGAAGCTCCGGGTGGGCGCCTGGTAGTCGTTGGCGACCAGTCCGTCGGTGGGAGTCGCGTTGGGAAGCGGGTACAGGCTGGGATTGGCAAAGAGGAACTTTGCGACCGGATTGACGATGGGGATGCCCATGTCATTGACGTAGGGGGCGAAGCCGTTCAGCGGATCGTATAACTGCTTGGGTGTGGACTGCGTCAGGAGGGCCGAGAAGTCGCCGTTGCGCATGGCCTGGGTGAAGACACTGGCCGTTCCGGTTCCACCCCTGTGGTAGCGCGATCCGAGATAGTCGACGAAGAAGAACAGCTTATCGCGCTTGATCGGTCCGCCAAAAGTTCCGCCGAACTGCGCCTGGGAGTAGGGGTTGATGGGAACGACGGGAACCTGATTGCCGTTCTGCCAGGAGTTGGCGTTGAGCCGGTAATCCTGAACGTACCCGTACGCTGAGCCGTGAAACTGGTTGGCGCCGGTCTTCAGCACGCTGACCACGCCGGCTCCGTTGACATTGCCGTAGTCGATGGGCGAGTTCGCAGTGAGCACCTTGATCTCGCCAAGAGCTTCTGGTGCGGGGCTGTAGGAGATGAGGTTGTTGAAGGTCTCGTTCATATCGATGCCTTCCAGCGTGTAGTTGTTCGCCTGGGCACGATTTCCATTCAGGTTGACGGAGTCAGTGTAGTAAGTGCTGCGCTCGGTGCTGGTGGTGCCGCTGGTGCCGGCTGTGCTCACCGCGCCCGGCACGTACAGGGTGACGGCAGAAAAGTCGAGGCCGTTCAGCGGGAAGTTGGTGATGGTGTTGGCGGTGAAGGTGGCGCTCAACGTTGGATCGCTGGTGTTCAGGATGGGCGAGGAACCGGAGACGTCGACGGTGGTGTTGGAACTGCCGACCTGGAGCTTGACGTTGATGCTCGGCGCCTGCAGAACCTCCAGGGCAAAGGCCGGGACAGTCTCGGTGTTGAATCCTGGAGCGGTCACGGTGACTTGATATTGGCCGGCGGGCAGAAACTGGATGCGATAGAAGCCGGAATCGTTGGTGGTCGCAGGTGAGTCTACGGCGGTGCCAACGTTGTGAGCGACTACGTGAGCGTTGTTCACAACCGCTCCGGTGGAGTCGGTTACGGTTCCGGTGATGTTGCCGGTAACCGTCTGGGCCTGCGCCGCGGGCAAAGCGATCAGCACCGCCGCTGCAAGTGAGCAGATCGATTTCAACCATTTGTTCGTCATTGGGTCCTCGCTTGATTCGTTGCAACTGGCAAGACAGCAAATTTGGAGCGAAAAGCAACGCGCCGGGCAAACATATCGAACGACGTCCGTCTCCGGCGAGGAGCTTTGTGAATATGCGCAGATTTCGCGGCATGGGAGGGGGTCTAGTGCCAGATCCCCGCGAGTGCCGAGACTACGCGTGCCATCACACTAGGAGAAAATGATTGAAATGTCCAGAAAAATGATTACTTATGACATATTTATGACCGCATTGAACATTCTGTGTGTTCGTTAAACATTAACTATGGCCGAGTGGCTCGCTCAGCAGCGTGGGCCGTTCCTGAGCCAGTTTGAGGATGAGTTCGCCGAAGAGGGTGTTGGCCCAGGCGAACCAGGGGCGGGTGAAGTCTTTGGCGTTATCGCAGTGAAACGATTCATGCATGAAGCCGGTGCCGGCGGTGGTATCGCGCAGCCAGCGCAGGCATTGGCGGATTTCCGCATCGCTGGTCGAGGTGAAGGCGCGGAACATGATGGACATGGGCCACACGTAGTTGAGGCCGATGTGGGGGCCTCCTACGCCCTCGGCGACCTTGCCGCGGAAGAAGTAGGGGTTGGCTTCGCTCAGGGCGAAGGCGCGGGAGGCGCGGTAGATGGGATTGTCCAGACTGCAGCAGCCGAGGTAGGCGAGGCCGAGCAGGCCGGGCGTGTTGGCGTCGTCCATTTTGAGGGCGTTGCCGTAGCCGTCGATTTCGTAGGCCCACATGCGATCATGAGGGGATTCGATGACGCCGTGACGGGCGACCGCCTGTTCGACTTCTTCGGCGAGTTCGAGACAGCCGGAGCGCAAAGGGACGTCCTGGTAGACGTCTTTGGCGATTTCGGCCAGCTGGCGCAGGCTGTGGACGGCGAACAGGTTGGCGGGGATGAAGAGAGGGAAGATGCAGGCGTCGTCGGAGGGGCGAAACATGGAAAAGATGAGTCCGACGGGCCTGGCGGGGTTGCCGAATCCCCCCAGCGGGACCGTGTCGGAGGGGATGGGTGAGGAGCGCTGGAAGGAATAGGGACCGGGGCCTTGCTTGCGCTGTTGTTCGCGGAAGGTCTTGAGGATGGTCCAGGCGGTCTGCTGCCAGTCGGCGTCGAAGGGCTTGGTGTCGCCGGCGGCGCGCCAGTATCCATGAGCCAGGCGGATCGGGTAGCAGAGTGAGTCGATTTCCCACTTGCGCTCGCCGACGCCGGGGATGTGTTTGGTTTTGTCGTCGACGGCCCAACTGAGAGGCTTGTCGGTTGGGTTTCGCATAAACGCGTTGGCGTACGGATCGAGCCGGATCATGCGTCCCTGCCGGCGGATGACGCCTTCGACCAACTCACGCAACTGGGAGTCCTGCTTCAGCAGAGACAAGTAGGGCCAGACTTGCGCGGAGGAGTCGCGAAGCCACATGGCGTCGATGTCGCCGGTGACGACGTAGGTGTCGGGATTTCCGGCGGTGTTGCCGATGGACACGGTAGTGTCGAGCGTATTGGGAAAGCAGTTTTCGAAGAGAACGGCGAGACTTGGGTCGGCGATCTTCTTCTGCATGTCGGTGATGGTTTGCTCGACAGCCGAACTGGTGAAGCGGCGGTCAGCCGTCTTGGGGCGGGCATGAGGAAGGGAAGGCGTTGACGTTTCGGCGAGAGAAGAGAGGCCAGGGGCGGCGAAGGCGGAGCCCGGAATGGCTTGGGCGGATAGCGCCAGCGCTGCGCCTCGCAACACGGTTCGCCGGGTCATGGTATCAACAGACATGGTCGTCTCCTCGGAAGTAGTCTGGAAGTTCAGCCGAACGACTGACCGCAATTGTCCGGCGAAATTCTGCACGAAATCGGCGATTTTTTGATCGATTCGATCATTTTTAAGCATGGATCGATGGCAGAGCGATTATATTCCCTAACAATGACCCATACTTGGATGGCGATCGCCGGTCGGGCGAATGCGATGGAGAGTTTTATGAAGCGCGTGATTGTGCTGATGTTCGTTCTAGGGCTGGCATGGAAGGCTGAAGCCAAACCGGTGGCGCTGTTTTACCTGGGCACGGGTCCGGATTCGATTCGGTCGTTTCTTGCCCATTCCAAACAGATCGACCTGCTGGTGCCGACCTGGTACGAGGTCGACGAGGATGGGCTGCTTACGGGCGAGCCGGACGCGACCGTTCTCCAGGTGGCGCACCAGGAAAAACTGCCGGTCATGCCCATTGTCGCGCTTTTCGACAAAAAGAAGTTTCACCAGCTGCTGGGCAATCATGAGGCCTGGGCGCGGATGAACGAGGCCATGATCCGCGAATCGAAGCTGCATGGCTATTCCGGGTTTCAGTTCGATTTTGAAGACATTACGTATACCGACGGCCCGGGTCTGACCGCGTTGGTGAAGGATTCGGCGGAGGCGATGCACAAGGCGGGTTTGCAGCTCAGCATTGCCACGGTGCCGAATGCTCCCGGCTACCCGGAAGGGAAAGGCGGATTCGCCAAGTGGATCTACACCGACTGGCGAGGCGCCTATGACATTGCCGAACTGGGCAAGTACGTCGATCTGCTGTGCCTCATGACATACGACCAGCAGACGCGCTGGACGGAGCCGGGGCCGGTCGCAGGCTGGCAGTGGACCGTCGAAAACCTGGATTATGCGCTGAAGGTGGTGCCGAAGGAAAAGCTGTCGCTGGGGATTCCCGTATACGGATACCACTGGTTCACGGGCGCGCCGAAAGTCGACAAGGTGACGGGGGAGGAGCAGCCCAATCCGTCCGCGGATTACATCAACGCCATCGACGCAACCCAGCTGGCGACGGCTTATCACGCCAGGATCGAGTGGGATACGGTCGATCACAGCGCGTATTTCTGGTTTTACCGGGACCAGATGCGGGAGTGGATCTTCTACACCGACCAGCGCACGTTCCAGGATCGGTATGACCTGGTTCGCGATCGCGGGCTGGAGGGATTCTGCTCGTGGGTGCTGGGCGCGGAAGATCCGGATATCTGGAAGGTTCTGCCGACGCGGCCTTGAGGTCGCCGGCTGATTCGGCTGAATGGATCGGTTGACTGCGCTGGGTCTGCATCCAACCGGTATGGCGTTTCATGAAACCGACGTGCTCATTGTGGGTGCGGGCATGGCGGGACTGACAGCGGCTCGGGCTCTGATGCAGGCAGGGAAGCGAGTCGTGATTTTGGAGGCGCGTCCGCGGGTGGGCGGGCGCATTCTGACCGAAACAGTCAACGGCGAGCCGGTCGAACTGGGTTCCGAGTTTGTGCACGGCAAGCCGCCTGAACTGTGGCACCTCCTGCGCGAGGCGGCGCTCGGTACCTGGGAATTAGGCGGCGAGGACCTCAGCTGGAAGGACGGCACCCTCAACGTTTGCCACGACGAGGAAGTCGATGACTTTGACTGGATTCGCGCGCTCAAGCAGTGGAGAGGGCCGGATTGCTCGTTTGCCGATTATCTTGAGCGATCCATCATTTCGGAAGAGAGCCGGAAGCGCGTGATCGGATTTGTCGAAGGATTTAACGCGGCGGATCATCGCGTCATCGGCGTCGCGGCCCTGGGCAAGCAGCAGACGGCGGAGGACGAGATCGAAGGCGACCGGCAATTTCGTGTGCACGGCGGATATGGGCGCGTAACGGAATTTCTGATGCGGAAGATTCTGGGTGGCAAAGGGATCTTTGCGCTGGAGACGCAGGTGCAATCGATTCGCTGGAAGCGCGGGCGCGTCTACGTGGAATGTACGAGCAAAGGCAAGTCTCGGCGATTTCAGGCCAGGCAGGTTCTGATCACGCTTCCGCTCGGAGTCTTGCAAGCCGACGCTGTGCAGTTTTCTCCCAGGCCGGGGGCGATTTTTGCCGCTGCCAGCCAGATGCGCATGGGCAACGTGATGCGGGCGACCATGTTTTTCAAGAGCCGGATCTGGATCGAAGCTGTCAGAGCGAAGGAACACGGAGAGCTGCGGATAGGGCTGCGGCATCTCAGTTTTCTGTATGCGCAGGGCAGCCAGCCGGCTGTGTGGTGGACGGCCCATCCTCAGGCAGTGCCGACGTTGACCGCGTGGGCGGGCGGACCCAGGGCGGCGGATTTTGACAATCTGGATGGCCACCAGTTGACGGAAAAGCTGCTGACATCGCTGGCGGAGATTCTGTCGAGGAGGGTGGAAGAGCTGCGAGAGGAACTGATCCGCTGCAGTTCCCATGACTGGAGGCGCGATCCGTTTTCTTTGGGAAGTTACAGTTACGCCGCGGCGGGCGGAGTCAACGCAGCGGCCGCGATGAGTGAGCCGGTCGAAGATACTCTCTACTTTGCCGGCGAACATACCGACACAACAGGCCACTGGGGCACGGTTCATGGAGCAATGCGCAGCGGTCTGAGGGCCGCCGCGCAGGCTCTGGAAGTGTCAGCCGCCACATCGCTCCGAGGCTGATGCGGCCGCTCGCGTGTCGACTTCCGGGCTTACGGAATTTCCCGGATTACGGAATGAGCAGGATTTTGCCTGCGGAGCCGCCTTTTTCGGCGAGTGCCTGGGCTTCCGCGGCGTCGCTGAGAGGGAATGCTTTGGAGATGGGAATGCTGAAGTCATGACTCACTATGTTCTGGGCAAGATGTTTCAAGCGTGAGGAGTCCGGGACGGCCATCATGGCTTTGACCTGAAGTTTATAGCGGTCGGCGTCTTTCACGGGGCCGAGAACCGACCCGATGACTCCACCGCTGCGCAGGGTGCCGAGAAGCTTGCCGATCGTTGCTCCTCCGACGGTGTCGGCAATGGCGTCGAGGTCGTGAATTTTGCCGATCGCCTGCTCGTCGTCGAGTGCCAGAACACTGTCCGCACCCAGCTTGGCGGCTTCCTCTTTTTGCGATTCGCGAACGCCGGCGATGACCTTGGCTCCCGCCTGTTTGGCTGCGAAGACGGCGGTGCGGCCCACGCTGCCCAGCGCGCCGGTGACCAGGACGATCTGGCCTGAAGTGACCCCGATGGCCCTTTCGATGAGCTGAGAACCGGTAAGCGTCACCAGGGGAAGCGCGGCAGCCTGCTCGAAATCCATGCCATCGGGAATGAGGGCAATTTCTTCAGCTTTGGCGACACAAAATTCAGCGTAAGTCTTCTTGCTGAGGCCCATGACGCGGTCGCCGACCTTGAACTGGTGCGGACCGAACTGGGTCACGCCGCTGCCGACCGCAACGATTTCGCCGGCCAGATCGCGTCCCAGGATGCCCGGAAACTGGACCGGGAAGTGATCTTTGGCGGCTCCGCTACGCATTTTCCAGTCGACGGGATTGATGCTGGTGGCCTTGACTTTGACGAGTACTTCGCCGGGACCAGCTTTAGGGGTTTCAAAGTCTTCGTAGCGCAGGTTTTCTGGGCCGCCATATTCGTGCAGAACAATTGCTTTCATTTGTGTCTCCCGCAGGCCGCTGCGATTTCTGCGCCGGTCCAACCTAAGGTGGATGCCGAGGCCAGGTGCGGAGTTGCTCTCATCAAAGAAGAGTGGGAGCGAGCCTTGTGGAATGGAGATGTGCGCCAGCGTTGAGGGCAATTTCTGCATCTCAATTTTGGAACCGGCTACGGGATTTCTCTAAGGGTTCTTGCGTTGAATGGGACGCCAGTTTGCCGGGAATATTGGAGGGACGATGAGCGAGTTCAAGGAGTTAAGCGGCCGCGAGGGCATGGAGAAGATTGGGGGCCTGATCCAGGACATTCGATTTGCGATGTTGACAACGGCAGCCGCGGATGGGTCGTTTGACAGCCGGCCGATGGCCACTCAGAAGAAAGAGTTTGACGGAACGCTGTGGTTCCTGACGGCACAGGATTCAAGCAAGGTGAACGAGATTGCGAATGATTCGCACGTCTCGCTGGTGTACGCCGACCCTTCAAATGCCAAGTATGTTTCGGTGAAAGGACGGGCGTTTGTGAGCAAGGATCGCGCCAGGATTCACGAGCTTTGGAACCCGATGTACAGGGCCTGGTTCCCGGGCGGCGAGGATGATCCGCAGGTGACAGTGCTGCGCGTGGATGTAGCGGAAGCGGAATACTGGGAGGCCTCCGACAGCAAGCTGGTGCGCAGCATCAAGTATCTGGCTGCGGCGGTGACCAAGGGCAGCGTGGATGTGGGAGAGTACGGTAAGGTTCACGTGTAAGAGTGTCGAGGGCGGTCGGCATGCAGTGTTTGCATCGGCCCGCGTGGACCGCCTTCTGAAATCTTCGGTATCATCATCGCAAGCGGGTTAGTCTGTCCTTGTTTCGCACGGGACAGATGCCACGAGAGCAATTAGAGGCTTATGGAATCCACCGAATTCTCTCTCGCCGAAAAATCGGAGCATCTTGCCGCTGCGCTGAAGGATTTGAAGAGCGTGCTTGTAGCGTATTCCGGCGGGACGGATTCGGCGTTTTTGGCCTATGCAGCGTATCGTGCACTGGGTGCTCGCATGCTGGCGGTGATTGCCGATTCCGCTTCGCTGCCCCGCACCGAGCTTGCGGCAGCGCTGGCATTCACCGCGGATCACGGCATCCCGACGCGCATCCTGGCGACCAGCGAACTGGACAAGCCTGAATACCAGCGGAACGACAGCCAGCGATGCTTTCATTGCAAGGATGAGCTGTTCACGCAGATGGAGCAAGCGCGCGAACAATATGGCTTTGAGCACCTGGCATACGGAATGAACCTGGATGATCGCGGAGAATTTCGGCCCGGCCAGCAGGCGGCGGCGATGCACAAGGCGGTTGCCCCTCTGGTGACGGCGGGGTTGACCAAGGCGGAGATCCGCACGCTGGCGCGGGCGGCCAATCTGCGCGTCTGGGATAAGCCGGCGAGTGCCTGCCTGGCTTCTCGGGTGGAGTATGGAAGGCCAGTGACGCGCGAGAATCTATCACAGGTGGAGCAGGCGGAAGAGGCCCTGCATGACCTTGGATTTCGACAGGTGCGGGTGCGTCATCATGGCGACCTGGCGCGCATTGAGATTTCGCGCGCAGAACTCTCGCGGGCGCTCTCCATCGACACACTCGATGCCATTACCGCGGCGTTGAAGCCGCTGGGATTCCTCTATGTCACGCTCGACACGCAGGGGTACCGGTCGGGTTCGATGAACGACGTACTGCCTGTTTCGGCGATCCAGCCGGCCGCTGGTTGAGCCTCTTCTGCTTTCACCTTCTGGATCTCACTCACCGTCAACAAGAAAGTTACGCACCATGCGCATAGCCTATCTCGACTGCTTCGCCGGCATCAGCGGCGATATGTTTCTGGGAGCCCTGATCGATGCGGGCGTGAATGTTGATGTGTTGCAGCGGGCTGCGGCGGCGATGCGCGTGAATGCGACGTTGTCGATAGAGAAAGTGGATCGCAGCGGGATTACCAGCGTCAAGGTGCATGTGCTTGAAGATGGCAAGCTGGCCGAGGCCGCGAGTGGGAGAGACACGGTGAGTGAGGCTTCCTTTCCGCAGCAGAAGACGCTTGAAGAGGCCGCGCACCAGCATCAGCCGCAGGCGCAGCATCAGCACAAGCTGGGGCATGCGCATGAACATTCGCATATGCATGAGGCAGAAGCCGCGCATCCGAGTGAGCATTCTCATGAGCATGTGCATGGGCGCTCGCTGTCTGTCATTCGGGAGATGATTCTGGGGTCTTCGCTGGGGGAGCGGGTCAAGCTCACGGCGATTCGTACTTTTGAGCGACTGGGTGCGTCGGAGGCGAAGATTCACAACGTGCCGGTGGAGCGAATTCACTTCCACGAGGTTGGCGCGGTCGATGCGATTGTCGACATCGTCGCGGCCTCGGCGGCCATTCACGCGCTGGCAGTGGATGCCTGGTTCTGCTCGTCAATCAATGTGGGCGGCGGCATGGTGGACTGCGCGCATGGGCGATTTCCAGTGCCTGCGCCGGCGACGGCTGATCTGCTGCGCGGGCTGCCGACGTATTCGGCCGAGATTGAAAAAGAGCTAGTGACGCCGACAGGTGCGGCATTGTTGCGTACGCTTGTTGAGGATCACGGGCTGAGCTTCGGAGCGCAGCCGGCGATGCGCGTGGAGAGGATCGGCTACGGAGCGGGTACGCGGAATCCGAAGAATTTTCCGAATGTACTGCGGCTTTCGGTTGGGGAAGCTGTGGACGCCGCAACGGGAGCAGCATTCGGCGAGTTTCGCGGGGAGTCATCCGTGGCCGGTTCGCAGATCGTGACAGTTCTGGAGACGGCGCTGGATGACCTGTCGCCACAGGTAATTGCGCATGTGGCGGAAACAGCTTTGCAGCAGGGGGCGCTGGATGTGATGCTGATCCCGGTCATCATGAAAAAGGGGCGTCCGGGCACGCTGATTACAATTCTGTGCGAGCCGGAAAAGAGCCGAGAGTTTGAAGAGCTGCTGCTGCGGGAGACGAGTACGCTAGGCGTTCGGACTCGTCAGGATCGGCGAGTCTGTCTCGAACGCAGGCATGTGACAGTGACAACCCCGTATGGGGAGATTCGCGTCAAAGTCGGAATGCTGCGTGGAGAAATGTTGAATGTCCAGCCAGAGTTTGAGGATTGCCGCAGCGCAGCCCTTCAGCATCATGTGGCTGTGAAACAGGTGCAGCAGGCGGCGCTGGCGGCGTTTGCAACAACGGGCTTCAAGGGCGAGCATGCTCATGCATAAGACAACTGTTTTGGAATTGCTTGCTGAAGTGCAGCGCGGCCATGTTTCGCCGGAAGCGGCATCGCAGCGGCTGGCTTCCCTGCCGTTTGAAAACATCGGACATACAAGGATCGACCATCATCGTTCGCTGCGCACCGGACTGCCGGAAGTGATCTATGCTGCGGGCAAGACGCCGCGGCAGGTTGCTGAAATCTTCGCGAAGATGGTGGAGAATGGCGCGGCCGTGCTGGCCACGCGGGCCAATGCGGAGCATGCGGCGGCGGTGCTTGAGCTTGCACCCGCCGCGAAGTATGACGATGTGGCCCGAACCATCAGCCTGGCGTCTTCCGTCCCGTCAACGACAGATACGGCAGGTACGCCGTGCATCGCCGTGTTGTGCGCGGGGACGAGCGATTTGCCGGTAGCGGAAGAAGCGGCGAATACTGCTGAGATCTTTGGCTCGCGGGTGTTGCGGCTCTATGACGTGGGTGTGGCGGGGGTGCATCGGTTATTGGCGGTGCGGGACCAGCTTGGCGAAGCCGATGCGGTGATTGTCTGCGCGGGGATGGAAGGCGCGCTGCCATCGGTGGTGGGTGGGCTGGTTGGGGTTCCTGTGCTGGCGGTTCCGACTTCGGTGGGATATGGCGCGAGTTTTGGAGGAGCAGCCGCTCTGCTGGGGATGCTGAATTCCTGCTCGCCGAACGTGTCGGTCGTCAATATAGACAATGGCTTTGGCGCGGCCTACACGGCGACGTTGATTGCACGTGCGGCTCATCGAATTCGTTGAGAGAGGTTGTGATTTGGCCGACTGTTCGGCGGAAATTCACAGGTCGCTTGAAAGATGTGCCTTCTTGCTCTCCCCGAGGGGGAGGGTTTCGCGGTACGATGACCGGGCGGATCCCTGTCTTGCCGGGAAATCTATTTCTGTCTGGCGAGGCGATCATTCCGCAAGGAGATCGACATGAAATCGAAATGGGTTGTACTTCCCGTTGTGGCAGCCATGCTTTCTTTCAGCGCGAGCGTAGCCAGCTTTGCGCAAACCGCCGGACAGGACATCAAAGATGCAGGGCATGACACCAAGAACGCTGCCAAGGACACGGGTCACGGCATCGCGAAGGGTACGAAGACCGCCGCGCGCAAGACCAAGAACGGTACTGAAACCGCAGCTCGCAAGACCAAGAACGGGACCAAAAAGGTAGTGCATGGAGTGGCCCACGGGACCGCGAAGACGGCTGACAAGGTGGAAGACAAGTCTGCACCTAATTAGCCTCTGGTAAAACGCACATAGACAGAGTGCGGTAGACGCTGAGAGTGACGCGTGGTTGGGCTGCGTTGGATCTAAGTGTGGACCGGCATATGCGCCATTCTCTTTGGTTCGTAGGGGCAGAATGGATCGCTGGCCAGGGGGTCTCCCGTAGCGGCGAAGGCGCGTGCTCTGGAACCGCCGCAAAGGGTGGTGTACTCGCAATTTCCGCATTTGCCTCGGAACATGGTGGGCGTATGCAAAGAGCGGAAAATGGGCGCATGCCGATACATGTCTACGACATTGTCGGTGCGGATGTTGCCGACGGTGAGAGGCAGGAAACCTGCCGGATAGACGTCTCCCTGGTTGGAGACGAACATGATGCCGTGTCCGTCGCGAATGCCGAAGCCGCGGTAGACGGAGTTTCTTTCGATTTCGGAGGCAGCCCAACCGGCCTGGCGCATGTGCTGCAGCGCGACGCGACGGTAGGATGGCGCCTCGGTGGTGGCGACGATGAAGGGCGATGCCTGCGCTCGCTCGAAAATCCAGTGCATGCACTCTTCGCCTTCCTCGGGCGTGATGGGCTGCAGCATGGCTCCGCGACCGACGGCGATGAGGAAGAACAGGCTCCAGCGCATGATGGTGACGGTTTTGAGGAGCTCATAAGTGGCCGGCAGGTCATCGACTGTTTCGCGCGCTACCAGGGTATTCAACTGTACGGGCAGGCCGACTTTGGCGGCATTTTTGAGGGCCT
>Ga0182030_10016338_pt1 | contig 14464 bp, 11 predicted proteins | sample 812S3MmetaG_FD_121299 | JGI IMG/M metagenome (GOLD analysis project Ga0182030, IMG submission 121299) | Permafrost microbial communities from Stordalen Mire, Sweden - 812S3M metaG (Illumina Assembly) | ecosystem: Environmental > Terrestrial > Soil > Wetlands > Permafrost | place: Sweden... | reverse complement strand
GAAGACTCCCTTCTTGGCAAGCAGTGGACTGAGTGGCTCGCCATTCAGTTGCAGCCGAGCACGATTATAACGCACTTGGTCCTGTTTTGATCTAATGGCACGAAGGCGTATTCCAGAAGGTTTTCGGACCATGCCCGGTTTCAAAAAGGGAGCTTTGCGACAGCTTCTGAAGGCCCCAAAATCAGGCCCACGCGTGTCTCATCCTAGGTCTGTCGTAAATTGGCCGACTACTCAGGAGCCAGACGTTCTTGCGCCGGCAACCCGATTTCTCTTCCTCCCTCACGAGCACCGCCGTCCCCGAACTCAGCCCGAGGCGTGTCCCCAGATTCGTGGCGGACCAGGAGAGCCGCATCGGGAGGCGGGAGACAGACGGGACGTTTCCCGTATGCCTTGGCCGGAAGCGTCCCGTCCCCAGCCTCCGGGCTTCATCCAGTTGGGAGCGATATGTGGCGTTAGCGTCCATTGAGTCGCTTCTTGATCCTGCCGTGTCGCGTAGCCGGCTCCGGAGAGCGCGGGCGGGGCCCGGTCAGGGCGCGGGAGCGGGTTGGGGTTGGAGCAGCCCGGGGAGCTGTTCGGTGGCCTGGCCGAGGGCGCGGGCGAGGCTCAATTTGGCCAGATTGTGGGCGAAGACGCTGTCGATCATGTCCAGTTGGGCGCTGGCGACGGTTTGTTGGGCTTGCACGACCTCGACGGTATTGATGACGCCGGCTTCCATGCGGGCGCGGGTCATATCGAGGGTTTCACGGGCAACCTGCAGATTCTGGCGGGCGACCTCGACCTGTCCGGCGGCGGCTTCGAGATCGAGGTAGGCCTGGCGGACTTCGGCTTCGATCTGCCCGCGGGTGTCGTCCAACTCGGCCTGGCGCTGCGCCAGTACGGCCTGGGCCTGGGCGATATCGCCGGCAGCGCGTCCGCCTTGCCAGAGCGGAATGCTGAGGGTGCCGACCACGGCGAAGGCGCCATGCGATTGGGCGGGGTTGGTGCCGATCACCTCGTAGTTGCCGCTGACGGCGAGCGACGGCAGGCGCCCGGCGCGGGCGGCCGACAGGGCTTTGGCGGCTGCCTCCACCTGGGATTGGGCGGCTTTGAGGTCGGCGCGCTGTTGCGCGGCCTGAGCGACGGCGGCATCCACACTCGGAACCGGCGCGGGGCTGAAGGGGAAGGTATCGGTGAGCTGATAGCCGGCATTGGGAGGGAGGCCGGTGAGCCGCGCCAGGTTGATCTTCTGTTTGGCGAGATCGTTGCGCAGGGTAATGATCTGCTGTTGCTGAGTGAGCGTGCGCACCTGGCTCTGGTCGACGTTGAGCTGGCCCAGCACGCCCTGGCGGTGTTGTTCGGTGGATTGATGGAAGACGGCATTGGCGGTATCGAGCTGGGCTTGGGCAGCGTCCACGCGGGCCTGGGCGGCGAGCACCTGCAAATAAGCCCCGCCCACCGCGAGGGTGATGAGGTCGCGGGCATTGCGCAGGCTGAACTGGCCGGCGCGGGCGGTGGCCTGGGCGGAGCGGTAGTTATTGAGCGTGGTCAGGTTGGCCACGGTCTGGCTGAGAGTGGCCTGGAGGGCGAAGTAGTTGAACGGGCCGACGACGTTGGGAATGCGGAAGCCGGGCACGCTGATGCGCAGTCCCATGGCGGCGAGATCGTTTTGCTCCACGGTTTCGGTGAGATTGCCGTTGATGTTGGGCAGCAGGGCGCTACGGGCGATGGTCACCTGGGCGGCGGTTTGACGTACGGATTGCGCCAGGCCGACGGTGCCGAGGTTGTAGGCCAGGCCGCGCTGGAGGGCCTCTTGCAGCGAGAGCTTGCCGGAAAAGGGCATGGCCGCGGTGCTGCTTGTGCTGCCGCTGTAGGGTCCGGAAATCTGCACGCTGGGGTTGAGGGTGTTGACGCTGGTGGTGGTGCCGGGCACGGGCTGAGTGGCGGCGCCGACCGAGCCGCCCTGGTTGTTGCGGCCCGAGGCGGGAAGAACGACGGCGGGAGTGGCGCCGCCGGAGGATGACTGAGCGAAGGCGCTGCCGGCGCCCGCCAGGACGGTGAAAAGCACAACGCTGCCGAAAGGTTTCATGGCATCTCCGGAGATTTCGAACTGATTAGTAATTGGCGCATGGCGGCGAACAAGTGGCGCTGTTGGGTGGCGGAAAGCACGGCCAACTGGCGGGCCTCGGCGCGCTGGGCGCGGGGCAGCGCGCGGGCGAACAGGCGGTCGCCGGCATCGGTGCGCCGCACCCATTGCACGCGGCGGTCGCCCGGGTTGCGTTGGCGGCGCAGCCAGCCGCGGCGCTCCAGGGCGTCGATCACGGCCACCAGGGTGCTGGGGTCGAGGCCATAGAGGCGGGCGATCTCCTGCTGGGAGACGTTGCCGGGGCCGGCGATGGCCAGCAGCCAGAACTCTCTGGGGCGCAGTTTCAAGGGCGCCAGGGCGCGCTCCAGATGGCGGCGCGACTCCAGAAAGATCTCCCAGACGCAGAACCACAATCCGGGGGCGGACTGATCCCAGGCGGGAATTGCCCTGGTGGGGGCGCTCTTGGCGGCGGTCTTGGCGGCGGGGCGCGGCATGGTTACAGGGTCCGCCGGAAGAGCAGGGTGGCGCCCAACAACACGATGGCGGAGGTCAACACCAGGGCGAAGATGTCGGTGGTGATGGCGGAGATACCGACATCCTTGAGCAGGAGGGTGCGGAAGCCGTGGACGGCGTAGGTGAACGGGTCGGCCTCCGACAACCAGCGCAGCCAACGGGGGAAGCCGGCGATGGGATAGATGGCGCCGCTGGGAAAAAACAGCAGGGTGTTGAGCACGCCGAAAATGGCGCGCGGCACCAGGGGGTCGCTGATGCGCACCATGATGAAGAACATCATGCCGATGAGGGCGATGGAAGTGAGCGCGACCATGAGGGTCAGCTCCAGCAGGCGCACGGGTTGGAAGAAGTTGGGGACGCCGGCCACGATGGCCCCCAGCACGAGGATGGTCTCTCCCGCCAGCATCGCCTTGATGACGCCGGACAGGTTGAAGCCGAGGATGAGCTCCCATTTGGTGATGGGGGTGACCATGTAGCCTTCGTGCAGTCCGCGCGATTTATCGTCGATGAAGAGCAGGCCGCCGCCGATCATGGCGGTCATGAAGATGGCCAGCGACACCGAACCGGGCAGCAGATACTTCATGTAGTCGATGTAGGGATAGACTTCGACCACGTCGAGCGAGGCCTGCGGGGGCTGGCGGGGCGGGACCTGGGGCGCGTTGATGGAGGCCACGAGATCGGCCATCTGGGCGCCGACCGTGCCCGCCACGGTGCGATCGGTGTTGTCGGTAATGAGCGCGAGGTGGGGCTGGTGGCGTTCGAGCAGGTCGCGGGAATAATGTTGTGGAATGATGAGGACGCCGCCGAGCACACCCTTGCGGAGGTCGGCGATGGCGGCGCCCTGGTCGTCGTAATCGGTGGGCAGGAAAGTGCGGGCGTTGGCGCCCACGGCGCGGACGCGCTCCAGGACATCGACCGATTGCGGGCCGCGATCGAGGTTGACCACGCCCAAAATGACGTTCTTGATATTGCCGCCGAAGGCGTTGCCGAGGATGATCAATTGCATCAGCGGCATCACCAGCGAGGCGAAGAGCAACGCCGGGCTGCGGCGGAACTTGCGCATATCGCGCTCGACCAGGGCGAAAGCACGCATCATTGGGGGCCGCCTTTCTTGCCGCGGCCGACGGGAACGGCGGCTTCGGCCGCCTCCGCCAGCCCGTGGCCGGTGTAATGCAGGAAAACGTCGTCCAGACTGGTGGATTGCACGGACAAGCTTTTCAACTCGAGCTGGAGAGAGCGCGCCAGCTCGATCAACTCCTGGGCCGAAGCGGGGCCGCGGTCGCTGGAGATGCGATAGGTGGCCGAGCCGAGGGCGCGCACGCTCTTGACGGCGGGCAGCGCTTCGAGGTCGGCGGCGCCGTGGGGCAGATCGGGGGCGAATTGCAACTCGATGCGGCTGGCGCCGGGCACGGAGGATTTCAGCGCCACGGGCGTGTCCATGGCAACGATGCGGCCTTTGTCGACGATGGCGAGGCGGTCGCAGAGGCGGTCGGCCTCGTCCATGTAGTGGGTGGTGAGAAAGAGGGTGCAGCCCTGCTGGGCGCGCAGGTGGGTGATCATGTCCCAGACGGAAATGCGGGAGGCGGGATCGAGCCCGGTGGTGGGTTCGTCCAGGAAGAGGATCTTTGGGTTGTGGACCAGGCCGCGGGCGATCTCCAGGCGGCGCCGCATGCCGCCCGAGAGGGTGGAGGCGAGGGCGCCGGCGCGGTCGGCGAGGCCGACGGCTTCGAGCAACTCGGCGGTACGCTCGCGGCGGCGCGCGCCGGTGATGCCGTAGAGGCGGGCGTGGATGCCGATGTTCTCGGCGCAGGTGAGCTCGGGGTCGCTGGTCATATTCTGCGGGATGACGCCGATGCCGGCGCGGACGGCGTTGGGGTCGCGAATGATATCATGGCCGGCGACGATGGCGGTGCCGCTGGTGGGGGGCACGAGGGTGGTCAACATGCGGATGAGCGTGCTCTTGCCGGCGCCGTTGGGTCCGAGCAGGCCGAAGATCTCGCCGTCGTTGACCGTGAAGCTGACATTATCGACCGCCAGCAGATCGCCGAAACGCTTGCTGATGGCATCGACCTCAATGGCGACGCCGTTTTGGGATTGGCTTTGCGCTTCCATGGCGGCTAGTCCCTGGCGCTGTTGACGGGATGAGGCGGCGGCGGCAAGGCGGGCACCGGGAGCATGACCCAGGCGGTCATACCGAGCGGGAGCCTGCCCTCGGGATTGGACACGCGAACGCGAATGGCCACGGTCTTGATGTCGCGCTTGGTGCGGCTGACGTCGCGCTGGGTGGCAAAATCGGCTTCCACGGCTTTGTAGATGACCGGGCCGGAGGTCTCGGCGCCGGAGGGCAGGCGGACGCGCAAAGTCTGTCCCATGGCGATGAGATCGGCGTAGGTTTCCTCGACGTCGGCATCCACCCAAGTGGAGCTCAAGTCGAAGAGGGTGACGATGGGACTGCCGGGGCTGACGACCTCGCCCTGGCGGGCGGCGCGCAGGGTGACGATGCCGCTGGCGGGCGCGAAAATCCGGGTCTGGCCGAAGCGCGCGTCGGCGGCGGCGGCATTGGCCTCGGCCTGCGATTCGGCGGCGCGCAGGGCGTCGGTTTGCCGCTGTTGAACGGCGACCTGGCGTTCCTGCTGTTGGGCGTCGGCCAGCGAGGCTTGCGCCGCCGCCACGGCGCGCTGGATGGCCACGACGCCGGATTGCGCGGCCGCCACGGCGCGCCGTATGGCCTCGACCGCGGCTTGCGCGGCCTGTTCGTTGGCCTTGGCGGAATCGAGATCGGTTTGGGCGGTGACCAGGTCTTGGGGAGGGTTGATGTCCCTCTGCACCAGCGGGCGGATGCGGTTGAAGTTGTCCTGTGCCTTGGCCACCGCCGCCTGGGTTTGCGCCACCTGGGCCTGGGTCTGCCGCAGTTGGGCCTGGGTTTGCGCCACCTGCGCCTGCGCCTGCTGCAGTTGGGCCTGGCTTTGCGCCACCTGCGCTTCGGCCTGGCGGACTTTGGTAGGCAAGGTATTTTCCAGCAACTCGGTCTGGGCCACCGACTGCCGCGCGCTGGCGCGGGCTTGCGCGATGGCGTGGCCGGCGGCGCCCTGGTCGGCGCGCAGCTCGTCCTGATCGAGGACGGCGATCAAATCGCCGGCCTTGACCCATTGGCCGTCGTCCACGTTCAGGCTGACGATGCGGCCGGTGATCTTGCTGCCCACCACTACCTCGTTGCCATCCACGGTGCCGGTGAGCACGAGCGTCTGCGGGCGCGGACGCTCAAACCACCAGATCGCCGCGGCGATGGCCCCAATCGACAACAGAAGGATGGCTCGTTTCATGCGGAAGACCTCATTGGGTGAAAAGGAAAATACATTGTAAACCAAATCATTGTAAATCCAAAGTAATTTTCGGCGGTGGCGCGGATCGATCGGGATTGGGGTTGGAGGCCACCGCCGAGGGGACGGATGAAAGAAGGCAAGCGAAAGCACAATTTAGGGAATGCCTCGGAAGTTGTGGGGCAGGCCCCATGGGCTGCGCGGGACGCCCCCGTCCCGCTGCCGGAACAACGGGATCGGCATCTTGCATGGCGCGAACAGGCCGACGGGGGCGTCGGCCCGCGGTCCAGGGGGACCGCCCCACCATTGAATGCGGGTTTGAGCGAAAGCCTGCCCCAGCAGCGGGAGCTACTTTCGCTTCTGGCGGGCGGCGATGAGTTCTTCGATGTTGACGAGTTCGGTGGGGTAGTCGCCGGTGTAGCAGGCGTAGCAGTATTCGTGCTTCTGATCGTCGGCGACGGCCTTGCGGAGGGAACCGATGGAGAGATAGCCGACGGAATCGGCTTCCACGAAACGGCGGATCTCCTCCACGTTGTGGTTGGAGGCGATCAACTCGCTGCGCGTGGGCGTATCCACGCCGTAGAAACAGGGGGAGACGGTGGGCGGGCAGGAGATGCGCACGTGGACTTCGCGGGCGCCGGCCTGGCGCACCATGCGGACGATCTTGCGGCTGGTGGTGCCGCGCACGATGGAATCGTCCACCAGGACGACGCGCTTGCCCTGGAGGAGGTGGCGCACGGGGTTGAGCTTGAGCTTGACGCCGAAATCGCGGATGGCCTGCGAGGGCTCGATAAAGGTGCGGCCGACGTAGTGATTGCGGATCAGCGCCTGGCGGAAGGGCAGGCCGCTCTCATCGGCATAGCCGATGGCGGCGGCGACTCCGGAATCGGGGACGGGGACCACGAGATCGGCATCGGCGGGGCATTCGCGCGCCAGCAGGCGGCCAAGATGCTCGCGCGACTCTTCCACGGAGCGGCCGAAAACTATGGAATCGGGGCGCGCGAAATAGACGTGCTCGAAGACACACTGGGCGCGGGCCTGTTCGGGGGCGTAGCGCTCGCGGGTGATGCCCTCGGGGCCGACGATCACCATCTCGCCGGGATCGACATCGTGCAGGTAGACGGCGCCGATGAGGTCGAAGGCGCAGGTTTCGGAGGCGAAGACGTAGCACTTGCGGCCGCCGGAGACTTCCATTTCGCCGACGGCGAGAGGGCGGAAGCCGTGGGGATCGCGGGCCACAATGATGCGGTCCTCGGCCAGGAAGACGAGCGAAAACGCGCCTTCGAGTTGCAGCAGGGCATCGCGCAGGGCGCCGGCCAGGGTGCGTTCCGAGGAGTGAGCCATGAGGTGGAGCACGACTTCGGTATCGCTGGAGGCCTGGAAGATGGCGCCGCGGCGGCCCAGCTCGGCGCGCAGTTCGCCGGCATTGGTGATGTTGCCGTTGTGAGCGATGGCCACCTTGCCCTTGTTGCAGACCACGGAAAAGGGCTGGGCGTTGAGCAGCACGGTATCGCCGGCAGTGGAGTAGCGGGTGTGGCCGATGGCCAGATTGCCGGGCAGTTCCTTGAGCACCTGGCTGGTGAAGATATCGGCCACATGGCCCATGGATTTGTGGGTGTGGACGTGTTTGCCGTCGGAGGTGCAGATGCCGGCGCTCTCCTGCCCGCGATGCTGGAGGGCGTAGAGGCCGAGGTAGGCCAGCTTGGATGCTTCGGGGTGGCCGTAGATGGCGACCACGCCGCATTCGTCGTGGAATTTATCAGAGCCGAACTGGTCCAACGGAAAATTATCGAACATGCCCTTCGAGCGCCCCCTCATATGCGGCGCGCAACGCCGCGATGTCCCAGGAACCCAGCGTAATTCCCCTCTGCCGGATTTCCATCCCACTCTCAATTGTAGCGCCCACCACGGGAGCGGGGACGCCGTGCTTTTCGGCGATGGCCGCCACCCGCTTCGGATGGGCGGTGGAAATGAGGATGCGGGAGGGAGCTTCGTGGAAGGCGAGGACCTCGGGGCGAAGGTCGCTAGGGAGATCGATGTGGGCGCCGATTCCGGCTGGCCCGAAGCAGCATTCGGCGAGCGCCACGGCGAGGCCGCCATCGCTGAGATCGTGCGCCGATTCGGCGAGCCCGGCGGCGACGATTTCGCGGATGGCCTCGTGCACGCGCTTCTCGAGGTCGAGATCCAACGCGGGGGGCAGGCCCCAAAGCTGCTTTTCGATTTCCTTGGCGTACTGGGTACCGCCGAAGCGGACCTCTTCGCAGGAGCCGGCGCCGCCCAATAGGATGACGGCGCGGCCCGCGTTCTTGAATGGAATGGTGACGGGCGCGGCGGTCTTCATCAGGCCCACGATGCCGATGACGGGCGTGGGGTAGATGCCGCCGCCAAGGGTCTCGTTGTAGAGGCTGACATTGCCGCCGGTGATGGGCGTGTCGAAGAACACGCAGGCATCGGACATGCCCTCGATGGCCTCGACAAGTTGGGCCATGATTTCCGGGCGCTCGGGATTGCCGAAGTTGAGGCAATTGGTGGCGGCCACGGGCAGCGCGCCCATGACGGAGAGGTTGCGGCAGCATTCGGCGACGGCGAGTTGCGCGCCCTCGCGGGGGGAAAGGAGAGTGTAGCGGCCATTGCCATCGAGCGACATGGCGATGGAGGTGCCGGTTTCCTTGACGCGCACAATGGCGGCGTCGGTCTGTTCGGGAATGGTGAGGGTGTTGGTGCGCACCTGGAAATCGTATTGTTCCCAGATCCAGCGCTTGGAACAGATATCGGGGGCGGCGAGGAGGGCGGGCAAGGCGGCCTGCACGCTGGCTTCGACGGTGCGAACGTGCTCGCGTGGCACGGCGAGCGGAACGGTGTAGGGGCGATGGTAGAGCGGCGCTTCGTCGGCCAGTTCGCGGTTGGGAATTTCGGCGACGATTTCGCCGTGGTGACGGACGCGGAGCTTGCCATCGGCGGTGACGGTGCCGATCTCGGAGGCTTCCAGGCCCCACTTTTTGAAGACGCGGAAGACTTCGTCTTCGCGGCCTTTGTCGGCCACCAGCAGCATGCGCTCCTGGCTCTCGGAGAGCATGATCTCGTAGGGCGTCATGGCTGTTTCGCGCTGCGGGACGCGGTCGAGCTCGATTTCGATACCGACTTCGCCGCGGCTGCCCATTTCGCAGGTAGAGCAGGTGAGGCCGGCGGCGCCCATGTCCTGAATGCCGACGATAGCGCCGGTGTGCATCGCTTCGAGGCAGGCTTCGAGGAGAAGTTTCTCCATGAAGGGATCGCCCACCTGGACGTTGGGCCGCTTCTGCTTGGATTCCTCGGTGAACTCGGCGGAGGCCATGGATGCGCCGTGGATGCCGTCGCGTCCGGTGCGCGCGCCCACGTAGATGACGGGGTTGCCGACGCCCGCGGCCTTGGCGTAGAACACATCTTCCTTGCGGCAGACGCCGAGGGCGAAGACGTTGACCAGGGGGTTGCCGTCGTAGCAGGGTTCGAAGATGCACTCGCCGCCCACGGTGGGCACGCCGAAGCAATTGCCGTAGTAGGCGATGCCGGCGACGACGCCGCTGACGATGCGGCGGTTGCGGGAAGAGGAAGACCCAGAGGGTTGACAGGCTGAAGCCTGTCCTACGTCCAGGCGGCCGAAGCGGAGGGAATCCATGACGGCGATGGGGCGCGCGCCCATGGTGAAGATGTCGCGCAGGATGCCGCCGACGCCGGTGGCCGCGCCTTGCAGGGGCTCGATGAAGCTGGGGTGATTGTGCGATTCGATCTTGAAGGCGATGACGTAGCCGCCGCCGATATCGATGATGCCGGCGTTCTCGCCGGGACCCTGCACCACCAATTTGCCGCGCGTGGGCAGCTTCTTGAGGTGCACACGCGAGCTCTTGTAGGAGCAGTGCTCGCTCCACATGACGGCGAAGATGCCGAGCTCGGTGTAGGTGGGCTGGCGGCCGAGAATATCGACCACCTTCTGGTACTCGCCGGGCGTGAGCTGATGCTGGGCGATGATTTCGGGGGAGAAGGCGGCGCTCATGCGGTCACCGCCGCGCGCAGCATGGATTCAAAGACGACCAAGCCATCGGAGGAGCCCATCAGAGGCTCGGTAGCGCGCTCGGGGTGGGGCATCATACCCATTACGTTGCGCTCGCGATTCAGGATGCCGGCGATGTTGCGCAGCGAGCCGTTGGCGTTATCGATGTAGCGGAAGGCCACGCGGTCTTCGGCTTCGAGTTCATCGAGCGTGCGCTCGTCGGCGATGTAACAGCCTTCGCCGTGGGCGATGGGAAGGCGGAGAACCTGGTCTTCTTGAGCGGCCGAAGTGAAGGGCGAATTGGTAGTGGCCACGCTCAAGCGCAGTTCACGGCAGATGAACTTGAGGCCGCGGTTGCGGATGAGGGCACCGGGGAGCAGGCCGGCTTCCACCAGGATCTGGAAGCCGTTGCAGACGCCGAGCACGAGCCCGCCATCGGCGGCGAACTTGCGGACGGCCGCCATGACAGGCGAGAACTTGGCGATGGCCCCGCAGCGGAGGTAGTCGCCGTAGGAGAAGCCGCCGGGTAGGATGACGGCATCGACATCGCCGAGAGAGGAGGAGTCGTGCCAGATAAACTCGGCGGGCTGCCCGAGATTGTTGGCGACCGCGTAGAAGGCATCGTGATCGCAATTGCTGCCGGGAAAAACAATGACGCCAAATTTCATGGTTTTTGTTTTCGTGCGGGGGCGGTAATTTCGATTTTACCAGAGGTGGACGGGGGGAGCGGCGCTCGGCGATGTTACCGGGGTGTCACGGCGTCGCGCGGGCGGCACAGGTTGAGTTGCACAAGGGCTTTGCGTGCAACGCGATGGGGTGGCAGGCAACGTGCTAAATTACGTGTTATGCGCACACCGGCCTGCGTGGCCGCCTGTCTACTGTTTGTTGCGAGCCTGGGCGCGCCGGCCCAACCGGCCAAATTTGTGGGCACCTGGGAAGCGGCGCGCGAGGGAAAAGTTTTCCTGGTGCTGAAGATCAAGGCGGAAAAGAAGATCTCGGGGACCCTGAACGCCGGCAGCATCAAACTTAACGACGAGGGCGAACTGATCGAAGCCAGTCCGGTGGAAGACCGGGAAGCGCCGTTCTTTTTCGCCAAGGCGGAAGGCGACAAGCTGGAGTTCGACTACCAGGATCAGGGCGACGACGAGATCATGCACTTCGAGTTGAAGCTCACGGGCGAGGGTGCGGGGGAACTGCGCATCGTGGATGAGCACATTCCGAAGATGAAGCCGTTCCGGCTGCGCAAGAAGCAGGCCTAGAATGGGAGCAGTGCCCAACCTGCCATGCAAGCCGCCGAATTCGACCGTCTGGTTGCCGCCGCGTGCGAGCGCATTCCGGCGCGCTTCCGCAAGCGTCTGAAAAACGTCGCCATAATCGTGGAGGCGGAGCCGCAGGCGGGGCAGCTGGCGCGCGGTCGGGTGCCGCATGGCGGGACGCTGCTCGGTCTGTACGAGGGGCGTCCGCTGACGCGGCGGAGCGTGTTCGAGCCATACGCGATGCCGGACAGAATCACGATTTTCCAGGGTCCGCACGAGCGCCTGGCGCGCGGTCCGGAGCACCTGGCGAAGCTGGTGGAAGATACGGTGTGGCACGAGGTGGCGCACTACTTCGGGTTGAACGAGCGCGAGGTGCGGGCGGCGGAGCGGCGGCGGAGGTAGTTGGGCAGCGGGAAATTCCCGAAGGCGAACGTTCGACAGTAGTGATAACTTAGGTGTCGAAGTTTTCCAAAGAATTGGAGGGGATTTCTTATGGCACAACAATACATCGCGAATCTGTATCCCGCCGTGAAGCAGAGCGGCGCTACGCAACCGGTTCTGGGGATCTGTCTGTCCGGCGGCGGGTCGCGCGCCTTGACGTGCGCGCTGGGGCAACTTTCGGCGTTGAACGGGATGACGCTACCTGGTGGGCAGCCCATTCTGGGTCCGTCGCAGTACATCTCATCGGTGTCGGGGGGAAGCTGGGCATCGGTGCTGTACACCTTCCTGCCGCAGACGATTAACGGGACGAACGTGACCGACGCGGACTTCCTGATGCAGCCGGTGGCGCCGGGGTCGTTGACTAAGGGCGACCCGGGTAACAACGCGCCGGGTAATGTTTCGTACATGGGGCCGTACTGCCTGGGGCTCGGGCCGCAGCAGTTCAGCTTGGCCAACATCGGAGTTTTTCTGAAGACGCTGATGGATGCGGAGTTCTTTGCCAATTCGGCGCAGTGGGGCTGGTTCTGGATCGCGGGAATTGGCGAGATCCTGCTCAAACCGTTCGCGTTGTATTCCGCCACTTACAGTGCCAGCGGGCCGTTCGTGCAACCGAGCCTGATGTTCAGCCTGTCGGTGGACCAGGTGAATCAGAGTATCGCCAAGAACAATCCAAGGCTGGGGCCGACCGATTTCTATCTGGCGCGGACGGGGCGGCCGCAACTGATCGTGAACACGAATCTGCTGGAGAGTTACCGGTTGGAGAATACGCCGCAGGTACCGGTGCAGGCGACGCCCATCGCCACCAGCGTGCCGGGTCGCAGTACGGACGGGACGGTGACGGGCGGGGGCGGGGTGGAGTCGTTCGGGTTCACGTCGATCTTGAATGGCGCCGGCGGAGCGAGCGGGACAGCCTCGATCGCCACCACGCGGAACTACTCGTTGTGCGATATCGCCGGTTGTTCGAGCGCGTTCTTCGCGGGGATCTTATTGCAGCTCATCGACGACGGAGTGCAGGACATTGTCGGCGAACTGGTGAACTACCTGATCAACGAGCTTGACTGGAGCAAGATCCTGGCGGACCTGGTGGGCGCGGCGCTAACGATCGCACTGGAGTCTTTCACGAGTAACGCCGCGGACGTGATTCCACAGTATAACTATTGGCCCGAGGGACAGGTGAGCAATCCATCGAATAAGACGTTGGGGTTTTCGGATGGCGGAAACTTCGATAACTCGGGGATTTTGGGGCTGCTGGCGCAGACGGACGCCAACCGGATCATCGCCTTCGTGAACACGGAGACGCCGCTCCGCGGAACGGCCACGAATCTGACATTGGATTCGTCGGTCGGGCTGCTGTTCGGGCAAGGGGGCGCGGGCTCCGGCGACCTGGTCGGCGTGCAGGTGTTCGACAACACGAAAGGAGAGTTTGCGGCGTTGCAGGCGGGCTTGTACAACGCGAGCTGCGGCGGGGGGCCGACGCTGGGCAAATCGACGGCGGCGTTTTTGCAAAAGGGATTGGTGACGATTGAGAATACGGTAGCGAATATCGTGGGCGGGAGGGTGGTGGACGTGTTATGGGTCTACAACAATCCCGTCAGCGACTGGCAGAGTGCGATCACGGATCAGGGACTCATCACCGATCTGGGGGATGTGTCTACGGCGGGGGCGCCGCTGTGGAACTTCCCGAACTACTATACCGGCGCGCAGGTTTACCTGGGCGTGGAGGCGGTCAACATGCTGGCGCAGCTTTCGGCATGGAATGTGCAGCAACTGGGCGCGACGATCGCGGAGTTGCTGGGGTAAAGCCTTCCAGACTGCGCCCGGGGGGCCGACTGAGGCCGGCCCAATTATGAGCAAAGCGCAGCTTTATGCCACCAGGAGCCGGCCGCTCATGATCAACTTTTGTGGCCTCCAGCTTTCCTGCGCCCCCGTGTATACTCGTGGTTGAGGTGGGTATGCCGGCGACATTGTCGAAGTCTCAGCAGGCGTCACAGCGGCGCGAGAGATTTCGCGAGTACATGAAAAAGCTGAATCCGACTGCACCCGCCCGGCTAACGATAGACGGTGGCCTGGTGGTTGAGGATTTGCGCGGCTCCCAGTTCAAGGCCCTCGCGGCTCGAGCCGAACTCGACCCGGCAAGTCAGCGAGTTTTGGCCTGCATCTGGCGAGAGCGTTCTCCATTAAGGGGTTTGAAGATGCCCTTGACGACGCCCGCAAAACAGCACTAACGAACGCGGGGGAGTGACATTGAACGATTCGCGTTTGGGACAAGAAAGTCGGTCTGGGTGCCGGATAAGACTGCAGCCGATTTGATGGGCATGGTTGACCCGCTCCGAGGGTCTTGGGCGTCGATGCTTGGTCACTACGTGACTGAGGGCGTGCCGGGAAAGCTGCCGCCACCCGTCCCGGTCCTCCTACGCGACATTCAGGTGATCCAAAAGTCCCTTGAGGCTTTCATCACGGCGATCCAGACGCACTCACTAGATATCGTTGCGATTTTCGATGGGCTGGACCGACTACCGTCCCCAGACAGATTCTGGGCTGTAGTGGACCAGGATTTCCGAGCCCTGCGTCAGATGCGTGTGGGAGTGATGGCGGCAGCACCCCAGTCGTTACTCTACGGCCAGGGTCGCGAGGTTTCAGAACATTTCGATCGAGTCCATCAAATCAGGGCGCTAAGTCCTGACGCTGAAGCTGGCGGCTACCTGAAATCTGTCTTGTCTCACCGAGGTGGAACGGACCTGCCAGGGCAAGACGTGGTCGACCTCATCTGCGAAGGGTCCGGTGGCGTGCTGCGGGATCTGATTACCCTGGCCAGGGATGCGGGAGAGGCAGCTTACATCGAGGG
>Ga0182030_10016337_pt1 | contig 14464 bp, 9 predicted proteins | sample 812S3MmetaG_FD_121299 | JGI IMG/M metagenome (GOLD analysis project Ga0182030, IMG submission 121299) | Permafrost microbial communities from Stordalen Mire, Sweden - 812S3M metaG (Illumina Assembly) | ecosystem: Environmental > Terrestrial > Soil > Wetlands > Permafrost | place: Sweden... | reverse complement strand
TGCCATCGCCTTTTGTTCTGCCCCCGTATGAACGCCCGCGCGGGCAGCGCGAGCATCGTCCGCGCCGACCCACGAGGGCATGATGACGATGCCAGTGTCCAACGTGTAGCGCAGGTCCCACGTTGGATAGAGGCCTGTGAGAAATGCCGGGCTACGGCATTCCCACGAACGTCGTCACACTTTGGGCGGTTAGGGTCACCGACACCCGCGAACTCGCCACCGTGACGGGAGAGCCCGCAGTTAGGTTCTGGGCCGCCGACGATTCGTACGGGATGAGCGTGCAGGGAGCGCTGCCCGAGATGTAGAACGACACGGGGGTCGAGGAATTATTCTGGTTGATCGCGACGATCGAAACCGATTTGTTCGTCGGATTGATGTACGCGCTGATGAGGACGCCCGATGGTGCGGTTCCGGACGTGCTCACGCGCATAAATCCAGGGCGCACGAAGCGCGAGAAGTTGCCCATGACCCAGAGGCGTTTGGTCCACACCTTCGATCCCGTGTCGTAGAGACAGCCACCGCTGTTCCCGCTTTCGTACAGCCACCAGAGGTGCCAAGCGTTGAGGTTGCGCGTCGTGAGATCGCTATGCATCGCCTTGGCCATCAGCAGGGCGCTCGCGATCCCATCGCCGGAGGAGTCGCCGCTCGCCGTTCCGGTGTCGACTTCCGTCTCCCAGTATTCCTTGCCGGCAGCCGCGATCGCCGGCTGGACGGGCGGCGCCAACCCGTATTCGTGGCTCGCAAAGATATCCACGGCCGACCATGCAGCTGCGTTGTTCTGAATGGCCGTAAAGTAGCTAGGGAACCCGTATCCGTTCATCGTTTCCGGCGCCATGACCTTCACACCCAAGGCGGACATGGCGGGACCCAAGACGGTGATCCAGGTGGCCAATTGCGCCGCCGAATACGAGTTCGTTTGGTTGATACCGCAGCTGTCCGGCTCGTTCGCGCCAGAGACAGCGTAGATCGGCACTCCCTGGGTTTTCGCGCTCTGCACCCAAGTGGAGAGGGTACTCGCCAGACCCTGTGCGTTCGTGAGCACGGGCATGCTGCCCGTCGTACAGCCGTTGGGATTATTTTGACTGGTGGTATCCGGGCCGCCTGGAGAACCCCCAGAGCCCGACCCCCACACCGTCATCCACACGGTCACACCATTCGAAGCCGCCGATTTGGCAATCCCGAGGCCATCGCCGTACCGGATTCGGAGCAACGTCAACCCGGCCCCCGTAGTGGTGGACCAGAGATAGTTAGGGTCCGTCGAGTTGGCGAAGCTCGACGCCCACGCGGACGACACGCCGAAGCCCGAGATGCGCTGCTGCTGACTCGACTCGTCGATCGTGACATCCGAGGCTTGCGCGGTTCCACTTCCGCACGTCCCCGATCCGCCATCGACGCCGATAGTCACCGGCGGGCCTCCGTCCCCCACACCGGTATTGGGGCCGCCGTCGGCCGTGCCGCCACTGGACCCACCGCTGGTTCCGGAGCTCGATCCGCTGCTCGAGCTAGAGGAACCGCCCGAGGAGCTCGGGTGGCTGCCCGAACTCGACCCGCTGCTCGAACCGGACGAGCTGCTCGAAGAACTTGCCGCGCCGCTCGAACTCGACCCGCTGCTCGAGCTCGCGGAACCCCCTGAGGAGCTCGGGTGGTTGCCCGAACTCGACCCGCTGCCCGAACCCGAGGAGCTGCTCGAGGAGCCGCCCGAGCTCGAACCCGATGATCCGCTCGACGAACCCGCGGCACCGCCCGAGCTCGACCCGCCGCTCGAGCCGGACGAGCCTCCGTTTCCCGCCGGTCCGCTCCCGCTGGAGTCGCTTCCGCAACCCGCTGCCGTGATCACCAACGTGACCGCAAACGCATTTGAAAATCCGATAAGTCTATTTCGCATGAGGGTACCTACGGATAGTTTGCGCGATCCCTCCAGACGTTGTCATACGAATTGGGAATACCGTCCCGACTCAACTTTTGCAGTTATGCAGCCGAGCCTTCGTGCGACACCCACCGGCGCTCCCGGATTTTGGCGGTGTCGGTCAATGGGTCCAACGCCCGAGCGACTAGAATGACCGATGGGAGAGGGCGGTACAGGGAGGAGAGGAAAGAATGAGGCGGTTTTGGGACGAGTTGGACATGGGCGCAAGCGCCCACCCCGCAGCCTGACCGCGTGTTGAAAAACCTCACTCCTCTTTGCGGCTTTGCGGCTTTGCGGCCCACAACCTCTCACAGAAGACGGGACTCCCGCTCAATCTCTACGATACATGGTCACAACGCACGCTCCACCAATTCCAATGTTGTGCTGGAGGGCAATCTTCGCATTCGCCACTTGCCTCTTCTCCGCACGCCCCCGAAGCTGCCAGACGAGCTCCGCACACTGGGCGACACCGGTCGCCCCAAGCGGGTGCCCTTTCGATAGCAACCCTCCGGAGGGATTGGTCACGACCTGACCGCCATATGTGTTGAGTCCGTCACAAATGAATCGCTCCGCGGCGCCCTCATCGCACAGCCCTAGCGCCTCGTAGGAGAGAACTTCGTTGGTTGTGAAACAGTCATGAAGCTCGCAGACCTGCACGTCTTCAGGTCCCAGCCCAGACTGCTCGTAGACCTTGCTCGCCGCGCTCACGGTCATGTCGTATCCCACCATTCGAGTCACGCTCTTCTCGAAACTGGTCGGGTAGTCCGTTGTCATCGCTTGGCCCGCGATCCACACCGGGTTCGAGTGACCGTGCTTCTTGGCACACGCCTCGGACATCAAAATCGCGGCTGCCGCTCCACATGTCGGCGCGCAGCACTGCAGGCGCGTGAGCGGATCGTAGATCATCTCGCTGGCGAGGACCTCTTCGACCGTTATCGGTTGCGTAAAGAGCGCCAAAGGATTCTCTGCCGCGTGTTTGCGCGCCTTGACTGCCACCTTTGCGAAGGTGTCTTTGCGGGTTCCGTATTTCGTCCGATACTCCCGCCCGGCACCGCCGAACATCTGCGCCATGAGCGGCGCATCGCTCGCTCCTTGGGTCTCCGCGAGGACGCGCATATGTCGGTCGAGCGGGTTGACGGCGCCGCTCGACTGGAACGTAATGGCGCCGTTGTCCATCTTCTCGAACCCGACCACCAGCACGCATTCGGCTAGCTCCGATTCGATCGCCTGCCTGGCGAGGATCAGGGCGGAGGAGCCGGTTGCGCATGCGTTGTTGACGTTGAATATGGGCGCACCCGTAAGCCCAATGCCATAGAGAGCTCGCTGACCCGTCGTACTCTCTCCGAAGACATAGCCAGCATACGATTGCTGCACGGCAGCGTAGGTCACCCCGGCGTCTCTTAGCGCCGTACGCACCGCGTGCGCGACCATCGTCGGGCTGTCTTCGCTCTGGCTGGGCTTGGCGAATTTCGTGACGCCAACACCAACGACATTCACTCGTTTTGCACTCATCGTCTATTCCGACTCACCTTCTCACTGGTCTCGTCTGCGGGGAGAACATTCCCCCCCGATAGCCCCCACTTCGATCCCGATCTCGTTCTCGAGTGGGACCTCACCGCGCGAACTGCGCGCTCCGAGCCGCCGTTCGGCGCCGCTCAAAATACGTGCAGTATTGGTTGCTTGGCGTCTCTTGCTGCGGATTCCTCGCGACGGTTGTCGTTCCGACTTGTGGTTCCCGACGACCGCCCGACATCTCAAACTCTTCCATGATGTTTCTTGTAACGATTGATGAGCGCGTTCGTCGACGCGTCGTGAGACGATACTGTGCCGCGATTTGCAAGCTCTGGCTCGATTTTCTTCGCGAGCTGTTTTCCGAGCTCGACCCCGAACTGGTCGAAGCTAAAGATGTCCCACACGATACCCTGGACAAAAATCTTGTGCTCATAGAGCGCGATCAGCATGCCGAGAGTGCGCGGCGTGAGCTTCGTGAACAGAAGCGATGTGGTCGGGCGATTGCCCGGAAAGGTCTTGTGGGCGACGAGATCGGCGACACGCGTGGGAGACTCGCCGGCCGCCTCGAGCTCGGCGCGCGCTTCCTCGGGCGTCTTGCCGCGCATCAGCGCCTCTGTCTGCGCGAAGTAGTTCGCGAGGAGGACCTCGTGGTGGCGTCCCAAGGGATTCTGGGTCTCGATGGGAGCCAAGAAGTCGCACGGCACAAGATGCGTCCCCTGATGCAGTAGCTGATAGAACGCATGCTGGCCATTGGTCCCCGGCTCGCCCCACACGATGGGTCCGGTCGTGTAGTCAACGGGCGCTCCCTGTCGGTCAACCCGTTTTCCGTTGCTCTCCATATCCCCCTGCTGGAAGTAGGCAGCAAAGCGACTCAAGTACTGGTCGTACGGCAAGATCGCGTGGGACGTAGCTCCGAAAAAATTCGAATACCAGACGCCGAGCATCGCCAAGACGACTGGAATGTTCTCCTCGAGCGGCGCGCTTCGAAAATGCTCATCGACCGCGTGGCCTCCTGCAAGCAGCTCTTCGAAATGGTCCATTCCGACGACAAGAGCGATGGAAAGCCCTATGGCACTCCAGAGCGAATAGCGCCCTCCGACCCAGTCCCAGAAACCGAACATGTTATCGGGATTGATTCCGAATTTCTGGACTTCAGCGGTCGCCGTCGACACGGCAACGAAATGCTTCGGAACGGCAGCTTCAGTGCCCAGCTTGTCGACGAGCCACGCGCGGGCGCTCTTGGCGTTGAGTAGAGTTTCTTGGGTGGTGAACGTCTTGCTCGCGACGACGAACAGCGTCGTCTCGGCCGACAGGTCTCGAAGAGCCTCGACCAGATGTGTGCCGTCCACATTCGAAACGAAGTGGGCTCGAAGACCGGTCTGCCAATAAGGGCGAAGCGCGTGGCTGACCATCATCGGTCCGAGGTCGCTGCCTCCAATGCCGATGTTGACGATGTCCGTCAGGCGCTTTCCGGTATACCCGAGCAGAGCACCGCTTCGAACCCCCTCCGTAAACGCGCGCATCTTGGCGAGCACCTCGCGCACGCCCGGCATGACGTCTTGGCCATCCACGTAGATAGGTCGCTGCGATCGATTGCGGAGGGCGACGTGCAAGACCGCCCGATTCTCGGTGCGATTGATCTTCTCGCCCGAAAACATGCGGTCCCGCCAGGTTGCGACGTCCGCTTGGCGCGCGAGGTCCACCAGCAACTCCATGGTCTCCGGAGTGATCCGGTTCTTGGAGTAGTCGATGAGGATGTCTTGCAGTTCGAGCGAAAACCGGTCGAATCGACCAGGATCCTTCGCAAACAGCTCGCGCATGGAGACGTCCCGCACGGCGGCATGGTGTCGCACAAGAGCCTGCCACGCAGGCGACTGGGTCAACGCACTCATCGAGAACCTCCGAATAGGCGCCGATAGCATAGGCGACCACCGCGTGAAGCAGAACGATTCTCCCGCCCGAGGAACATTTAGATCCCGTCCCGAAAGTCATCGAGAATGCACTTGCCCTCGAGATTTGCCCTCACCCCAGCTGAGCCGCGATGCTGTCTGCCCTCTCCCGAGGGAGAGGGCAACCGTGAAATAGCGTGAACTGCGGGGTGAGGGCCTATTTCTGGACAAGGTGCTCCGCGACTTTCAGGACGGGCTCTTATGCCTGAATTTCGACCGGGAGAGGACTTCGGTCTATGTGTCGACAGGAATGAAATGGTTTCGGGCGCTCGCGCCAGCCTTGCTAGCACTCGCGGTCATCGCGCTATTCATTGGGCGAGGAGACGGAATGCGCACGGAGGGGCCGGAGCTCCTGCGTGTTCTCGAGCTCGCCCCGCACGACATTGAGGTGGGGGATCGAGCCATTTTGCTAGGGGATGGCTTTCCGTCGGGGAGATCGGCGCGAATCGTCTTCCGCGGAATCTTGCACCGTCCTGGCCAACCGGTCGTTCACGGAGCCGAAATCCTCGCCAAAGGCAATGTGGTCAGTCCGGAACGCATCGAGATCGTGTTCGACGACGCCCTCGAGCGCCTCTTCGCCAGCACGGCGAGCGGCCTAGCCCACACGACTTTCGAGGGCGACGTCGAAGTGGGGTTCGCGGCGTCGACTGCGGGCGCCCCTCCAGTTTCGGGCATCCTCGTCGGCACCACGCTCGATATGCGTCCCAGCATTCCGGCGAATAACGCCGAGCTCGCGCGCGACGGCGCTATCGTGCTCGCGGCGCTGGGAATCCACGCAACTGCCGTCGGATCCGGCCTCCTCGTCGACTCGGTCGCTGCCGGATCCCGCGCGCAGGCGGCAGGAATGTCCCCGGGCGACGTCCTCGCGAGATTCGATGGGGTACGGGTTGCGTCCACGGCTGACGTCGTGCCCCCTCCTGGCGAACGCGACGCGCGCGTTCAACTCTACCGAGGGCGCGAGACGGTCACGTGCACTTTATCCGTCGCTGGGCTGTCAGCTCCGATGCCATGGGTTCGGGCGAGAGGCCCGATACTCGTCATCGTTTCGCTGGCTACCGTCCTGCTGTTTACCGCTCCCCTGCCCGCTCCGATCGCTCGCCGGATTCAGCGCATTGCGTCCCGTATCCGGTCCAAAATCGGGGCTTCGCCTCGGTCATCGAACCGAACGGCCTGGAGCCGCGCTTTCGCTCGCATCCTGGCTTCAGCATGGCCAACCGGCACCCTCGCAGCGGGCGCAGATGCGCTGTCGCTCGGGATTCTGGCCACTTTTTCGTTCGGACCGACCCTGGTCGCTGCCCGTGTCGACGTCGCGCTGATTTTCGGCGTCGCGGCGTCCGCGCTCACGGCGGCGAGCTGGGCAGCCCAACCGACGATATGGCGTGGAATTCGCTCCGCAGCGCACATCACGTGGCAGCACCTGCCTGGAGCTGTCGCCCTCGCGTCGGTCGTTGTCAGCGTGAGCTCGCTCAAATTGCAAGAGATCGCTCGAGCGCAAGGCGGGATGCCTTGGGAGTGGCTCATCTTCAGAAGCCCAGCCACTCTCGTCGCTATGGCGATCGTCGCATCGACGGCGCTCATCGAGCCCCACGTGGGCGATCGAAGAGACATCACCGCGTGGCTCGACGAGTCGCCCCCGCAAGCGCCCCCTCTGCCATCGTTGACCGGGGCGGTCGTTCGGCTCCACCGAACGCTCATCGCAGGCATCACGGCATCGCTTTTTCTCGGTGGATGGCTCCTTCCGGGCGTCTCGCCTTCCGCGCAGGATGGCTCTCTCGGCCTCCAGCTGGTTGGCGCCCTTTGGCTCCTAGCAAAAACGGGATTGGTTCTATTTGGTCTGGCATGCGTTCGTTTCGCCGCGACGCAGTCGACCGTAGAGCAACGATCGAGCAGCGTTGCCCGCCTCGTCTTGCCCGCGTCGATTGCCACGCTCGCTGGCAGCTTGCTTTGGACCCGGTGGGACCTGTCGGCCACATCCCAAACCGTCGTAAGCACGGTCCTTGCGATCCTCATAGGCCTCGCAGCGGGCGCCATCGTGGAGAGAGTGAGATTTGCGTCGATCCATCCGAATGGCGACGGGCATATCAGTCCATTTCTGTGACCGTCTGTGCTGTAGCCTGTCGGCCATTCGATGTTCGACGCGTTAGGAGCCACGCAACCCGTCCACGTGTCACGCACGCTTTGGACCGTGATCGCCATCCCGCTCACCGGCGTTCTTTGGCAAGCATGGATCGCAAGGCGTAGCTTCCTCCACGCGAAGACCCCTGCGCTCGCCAGACGCGCGGTCGACTCTGCGCGAGCGGCGGGGTTCGTCTTCATCGCGCTCACGGCGTCCGCCCTCGCGGCACACGCCTTCGCTCGATCGGGCCCCTTGGCGGGCAGCGTGTGGATCGACGCCGTGGTCGAAGACGCGACCGTCGGACTCATCGACTCTTCGATCCTATTTTTCGCGCTGGACCGCGTGTCCTTTGCGATGAGCGCGGTCGCCTGCCTCGCAGGATTAATAGCGGCCGTGCGATTGGGCAGACGTCCAGCCCCGGGGCGCCGCTGGGCTGCGTGGGCGTGGCTTCAATGGGCGCTCGCATCGGTATTGTGCTCGCTTCTCGCGGACAACGTCGAGACGCTCGCCATCGGCTGGTCGCTGACGACCGTCGCAAGCGCATGGATTCTCGCGTCGGACGGCGGACGAGAAAGTCTCGCCATCGCCAATCGGGGAGCGCTGGCCATCGGGGCTCTGGTCCTAGGGGAAGCGATCGTGTTCTCCGCAGTCGGGACAGGAGCGGGAGTCCACCTTGAGGTCGCCAGTTCGGCACCGACCGATTGTTCGTCCGGTCCCTGCCCGTCGGATATCGACGGAACCAGCCTACCGGCAGGAACGCTCACCATGACCCGCCCCGCTGGCGCCCAGGTGCTCGTCGATGACGCCGCTGGCCCGGCGCTTCGAGTCCCGTTCGCCCGCGTGTCGATCGATGCTGGAAGCCACGTGTTGTACATTCGCGCCAGCCCCGATGGCGATGAATCCCCAGTGCGAGCAGACGTCCGCCCGGGCGACACCATCACTATCTGGGCCGTCGGACCCACGCCACCATTTCACGCGCTCGCGGCAAAACTCGCCCCGAATCCTCGGAACGGGACCATCGCGCCACCTATTGCCTCCGAGACGACCGCACGCGACACGACCGACGGGGCGCTATCCGCTGTGGCGATGCTCGTTTGGCTTGCCGGCGCGCTGCTCATGTACCGCGTACCGGTCGCAATTCGCAGCCCCGCTCCGCTCGCCGCGTACGCCCATGGGGCGGCCGGACCCATCGTCGGATTGTTCTTCGTCGTCCGAATCGCCTGGGCGTGGAGCTCCGCACCGGCTATGCAACCAATCTTCGCTGGTTTCGGTTTTGTGGTCATCGTGCTCGCGGCGGGACGTTCGCTTCGCCGTCCCAGTGGAGCGAGCCTCGCAGCGCTCGCGAACGAAGCGCTGCCCGCATTGACGCTGATGGGATTCGCGATACTCCCGCTCCGTCAGGCGATGGCCGTCGTCATTGTCCTCGCCGCGGCCATCGCGATCTCCGGGATGCTCGTCGCTCGACGATCCGCGAATATCTCGGTCATGTCGCACACCGAGACAGGAGTTTGGGTCGACCTGCCAGCGAACTTTGGGCATTTCGTAGTTCGGATGGATCGATGGGTTGTCGGATCCTGGATCGGTATGGCAGCGGCCACCGTGCGGGCCGCCGCTCGGGTGGTCGGAGCGATCGAACAGAGGCTCTTCCGGCCGCTCGGAGACCGCCTCGCAGCGTGGGCGGCTCGCGTAGCTCGCTCGGCCGAAAGGCGGGTCGGATTGTCGCTCGGACGAATGGTATGGAGTGCACTTGGAGCGACCGCGGTCGCGGTGATCGCCCACGCACTGTATTGGGGGAACTGAGAGTCACATGCTTCGCCTGCTCGCTTCGTGGATGTGGCTTGTCGTTTTGATCGGTCTGGCAGCGTCCACGCCCGCGTGGGCTAGCGCAGAAACACCAGGTGGGGGACGACTCTCCCTGCAGGTGCCCGGGGGCGGCTCGGGCCCCATCGAGCTCGTCGCCGGACAATCCGGTTGGATTGGGACCTTCACTGTCACCAACGTGGGATCGGATCCCGTGTCGATATCGAGGCTTACCATCCGCGGGAGCGACGACAACGTACGCTCCCCGCCGAGGACCGGAGTCCATTTCGTCGACGGCCCGGCCACATCCGCGACGCTCGCTCCTGGAACGTCACGGGATATCGCGGTCACGTGGCTCCCCGCGGAGGCCACGCACCCGAGGCAGGCGTTCGGTCATGTGCTCATCACTTCGAATGATGATGCGCGATCGGAGGTCGCCATGGGCTTCCATGCAAACCTGCCGACCCCTCTTGGATCGCTTGGCGCTCGGAGTCTGTCTCTCCTCGTCGCTCTTCCGCTCCTCGTACCTTTGTGGATCGCCGCTCGCAGACTTGGGATGCCGAGCGTCGAACGGTCGATGCGCGCCCCATTTCTGGCGATGGCCGCTGCAGAACTCGCGACAGCGCTATACGTGTTTCAGCGTTTCTTGCCCGGCATCGGTCGCGCCGACGGCAACGACGGATATCAAGCGATCGAACGCTGCGCGTGGGTTCGGGCCATCGGAGCCGAGTACCACGTGGGCGTGGACGGGTTGAGCGTCGGGCTCGTCCTGCTGGTCGCCATCCTCGCTCTGGTCGCAGGAGCTCTAACCCCGCCGCAACGCATGACCGGCGCCTATTGGGCGGCCCTTGCGCTGCTTGTCTCGGGAGCCATGCTCGTGCTGGTCGCACTCGATGTCGTACTTTTGTTCGCGGCGTGGGTCATCGTCGTCCTCTCGGTCGTTCTGGTCGTAAGCAGCTCGGAGACCGCGAGATCGAGGAGGTCAGCAGCCAAGGCTCTGCTCGTCGGAGCCCTGGGCTCGGCCGCTCTCCTGGTCGTGCTCGTGGCCCTGTCGCTCGCCTCGGGTCGGACGTTTCTCGTCGACGGCAGCCCTGCCGACCATACGCTCATGCTCCCGGAGCTCGCACGTACGAACCTTTTGGCGGTCGGACCGATTTTTGGGATTCCCTTCATCGATTTCGTCTGGACGCTTCTGCTTGTCGCGGTCGCCGCCGCGACTCCGATCATCCCGCTGCACGGATGGTTGCCGGACGCGATCGAGGATGCCCCGACGGGCGCCGGCATCCTTGTGGCGGGAGCAGCGACGACCCTCGGACCCTACGTACTCGTTCGCGTGGGGCTTCAGGCAATGCCTGAAGGAGCTCGCTGGGCGAGCGACACGATGTGCGCCATGGGTGCGATTCAGGTCGCGTACGCCGGGTGCTGCGCTCTCGAGCAGCGCAGCCTCCGCCGATTCGCGGCCTATGCGACGCTTGCCCAAGCCGGCGTGTGGCTCTTCGCCTTGGGGTCTCTCTCCTCTCGAGGCCTCGCGGGCGGGATCAGCGGCCAGTTTGCGCATGGGTTGGCGGCCGCGGCGCTCCTCGGAACCATCGGAGCCATCGAGCTTCGGCGAGGAACGGGCGATCTGGCGGGCCTCCGAGGAATGACGCAGGATTCGCCCGAACTCACGGAGCTCATGGGGGCCCTACTTGCCGCGTCCCTCGGAGTGCCCGGTTTTGCCGTGTTCTGGGCGCTCTTGCTATCGGTCCTCGGAGGATTCGCCGGGCACCCGTCACTTGCGATCGTCGTCGTCGGGGGATGGGTTGCGTCCGTCGCTGCCCACGGTCGCATCGCGCAGGAGTCGTGGTCCGGAGCGAGCACTTCGATTCACGATGGCGGCCCGCAGCACGAGCCGTCCAAGTCCGGTCCCAGCGCTTCAATTCCATCCACGACGCTGGCGACGACAGTCATTCCGCTCCTCCTTGTCTCGCTGCTCCTCGGGCTTTGGCCCACACCTCTGCTCGCGACGATGGCTGCAACGACTGCGGACATCATTCGAGAGGTCGAGCCTGCAGCCGCCTCCGCGACCACACCCGCAAGGTGAGCTCCGCAGCCCACAGTCCGAGGAGCGCCCATGCCAAGGCGGGGCTTGCGTCGATCGTCGAGCTTCCGTGCCCGACGCTGCCGCTCGTGAGGAGCGACGACACGGCTCGGGGCCGAAGGTCGATCTCGCGCACGTCGGGCATGGCTACGCGCGTTTCGATTCGTCCGTCGACGGTGACCGAGTAGGCGCCGATCTCCGCGGGTTCGAAACGCCATAGACCCTCGGTCCGCGACCCCGAAAAGGTCCCGCGACCCCCTCTGATCTCCGGGCGTTCGGCCCCCGTCCACGTCCACGCCCCACCGACGGAGACTCGTGTCGCCACGCCCCGCTGGCGCACCGACTGCACCCATCCGTCCATCAGCGCCAAGAACCCAGGCCGCAGAGGTAGATCGCTCGCATCGATCGAGAATGGAAGGGAGACGAGCCACGCCTCCCCCCGGCCGAGAGTGCGGCGAGCGACGAGCGGAGCTCCGTCCGTCCAGTTCGCGAAGGCCTCCAGGCCCGCGCGATCTTCGTTCGATAGCTCGGCTCTGCGCGGTGCCCCCAGGTCTGCCAGACTGAGCGCATACGGCGCGAGAGCGCCCGTCACACGCGCTGGATCGGCTCCACGAGAATCGGTCGCACGCCAAGCCACGGGATTCGCCAACACCGGTTCGAACGACGCTCCGAGGGGTGCCCCCGCGGCGCGTGGGCCAAGAGCCACGAGAACTCCTCCTCCTTGGCGAATGAACCCCGCCAGAGCATGGCGCTGCTCAGGAGTGAACCCTGGGGGATCATCGATGAGAACCCCGACCGCACCACCGAGATCCGCTGCCGTGTCCGGAAATGCGAGCATCGGGCGAACGTCGATGTCGACCATGAGCGCCGCTAGGGCCTGTTCGACGACAGGAGCTCCTCCGGTGACTGGCGTCTCGTCCGCCGTGTCGGCAACTATGGCGATCGACGTTCGACCGAGGTCGTCGAGCACGGGGGCGACATCATCGGCCGCAATGGCGTCGGCTCGGTCGAGTCTCGCAACGAAGGGCACCCGAGGTGCATCGCTGACCCGCACCGACACACTCGTTCGGACGCCGTCCGCGCCGAGCACGGCATGCCCGACGCTCTTTCCGCTCGCATCCTCGACTGTCACGACCCGCCCCTTGGCAGTGGCGCCTGGCCCGCATGCAACCTCGACGCGAACTCCCGCCGCGACACGGTCCGCCGTGAGGACCGCGCAATCGGTCGCGAACCCACGCAGCTCGGGAAGCGCCAACCATATCGGGACAGAGCTGCCCTCGCCAAAAGGCGGCGAATCGACGTGACCATCGGCGAGATCGCTGAACACCGCGATGCGTTTGTCCACTTGTGGCAATGGGCCGAGTAGCTCGGTCGCCATAGACGCCGCTCGATCGAGATCCGTCCCCCTGTCACTCGGCTGGGCATCTGCCAGCGTCCTGCGCGCGGCTTCGAGATCGCTCGTCGCGGCAAGCGCGACACGCACTGGAGTCCCGGCGAGCACCACAGCGACCGCATCCCCGTCTCGCGCCGAACCCAGAAGCTCGATTCCTGACTCACGCGCGCGATCGAAGCGCGTCTTGCCCGAAGGGTCGCGAACCCGCATGCTCATGGAATCGTCCAGCACGATCGCCAGGGCTACCGATGCGCCGCCCGGGCGCTCGATCGACTGCCGCGCGCACCTCACGAACGGGCTCGCACCGAGCAGGGCTAGAACGAGTATGGCGGCCGCGCGCACGAAGAAGAGAGGGACGTCCTCGACGCGAGAACGACGTCGGGCGGCCGGCGGCGATGGGTCGAGCAGCCTGATCGCCGCAAACGGCAGGACATCCGAACGGCGACGGCGAAGACGGTGGGCGGCATATGGCACCACGACCAAGAGCGCAATCGCGAGCGCCAACGTGCTGAGAAACGTCACCGCCTCAACCTCTGCACGATGGTCCGCACGACTTGAACCGGATCATCGGACGTTTGAGCGATCTGAAACCGACCTCCACGCCGAGTCACCTCAAGCTTCCATCGATCTGATATCTCGCCCAGCCGCGCCCGATACTCACGCCGCCCGCGGTCAGCATCGATCTCAACCTCCGCCGTCCCCTCGAGCGCCCGAAAGCGAACGGTCCCGCGATAGGGGAGCTCGACCTCAGCAGGGTCGAGGACCTGCACGACCGAGAGCACACACCCCCGAGACGCCAAGGCTGCGACTCGTTGCGCGTCGCCATCGGACTCGTCGAGCAGATCGCTAAGCAGGACGACCACGTCTCCGCGTCGGCACGTGCGAGCGAGGGTCCCGAGCGCACGTTCGAGCATCGCGGGGTCGCCATACGCATCACCGCGCGGCGTCACCGCATCGAGCGAGGCCACAATTCGGTCGAATTGCTCGCGACCCGCAGACTTATCGACGCCGCGCGCGTGGCCGTCGGCCCCAATGAACGAGAGCCCGACCGGATCGCCTCCGCCGAGAGCGACACGCCCAAGCGCCGCAGCGATGAGCGACGCAAAGGCGAGCTTGCTGTCAGGCGCACTGGGGCCCCGAAAGGCCATGGATGCGGAGGCGTCGACCACGACCGCCACGGCGCGGTCTGTCTCGGTCTCGAATTGCCGGATGACCAGCCTTTCATCCCGCAACATGGACCGACGATCGAGCCACCGCAGATCATCGCCGGGCAAGTACTCTCGGAATCCCCAAAACTCGACGCCAGCCCCACGGCGAACGCTTCGATGGCTCGAAACATAGACTCCTTCGGCAACCTCGCGAGCTCGGATGTGCAGAGACGACAGCTCGCCCCAATCGAGAGCTCGACGGACCGAAACACGCGCCGAGGGCGCAGACGCTCCTCTCGCCGCCCTTGCCGCACGTTCGCTCAAGGAATGACCACATCCGGCGGAAGAGGACTGGCCACGCGGGGGAGGCTCGGGTCGAGCAGCTCCATCGCAACGAGCTCCAGCGCATCGGACAGGCCGGCGCGAGAGAGAACCTTTTTCAGAAGATCGTTCGCACTGGCGATGTCACCGCTCACGATCCGGTCGAGAGCCAAGAGCAGCAGGCCTTCACTCGTTTGCGCGGGCGTCGTCGCTCGTGCCCCAAGCTCGTCTGGCTTCAG
>Ga0182030_10016334_pt1 | contig 14465 bp, 12 predicted proteins | sample 812S3MmetaG_FD_121299 | JGI IMG/M metagenome (GOLD analysis project Ga0182030, IMG submission 121299) | Permafrost microbial communities from Stordalen Mire, Sweden - 812S3M metaG (Illumina Assembly) | ecosystem: Environmental > Terrestrial > Soil > Wetlands > Permafrost | place: Sweden... | reverse complement strand
CGTTTGCGCGTGGCCGACGCCTTGCGCCGCATGTAAACGACTGGCCGCATGAACTGGCTTTCACAAATCGCATCCATCACCAAGTTTGGGTTGCTGAGCATTCCACAGCGGCGCGGCGCGGTTGCCGCCACCGTCATCGGCATCGCGGGCGTGGTGGCAGTTTTCGTGGGAGTGCTCTCGATGGCGGCGGGTTTCAAGCAGGCCATGACGGTTTCGAGTTCGCCCGATGCAGCCATTGTGCTGCGCAGCGGAGCGGACAGCGAAATGGTCAGCGGCTTTTCCCGCGAACAAACGGAGATCATTGCCGATTCGCCGCAGGTGGCGCGAACGCCCGAGGGACCACTGGCGTCGGCCGAATTGTTTGTCATCATCGACCTGCCGAAACGCTCCACCGGCACCGACGCCAACGTGCCGTTGCGAGGGGTGGAAGCCGCGGCCTTGCACGTGCGCGACAATCTTAAAATTATCCAGGGCCGTATGTTTGACTGGGGCAAGGATGAAGTGGTGGTCGGCAGCGGCGCAGCCGGGGAGTTTGCCGGGCTGGACATCGGTTCGACCATCAAAGTGGGGCGTTACGAATGGCCAGTGGTCGGAATATTCTCGGCCAACGGATCAGTTTCGGAATCCGAGATTTGGTCTGATGCCAAGGTCCTGCAAGCTGCCTATAACCGTGGTGATTCTTTTCAGTCCGTTCGCGCCCGGCTGATTTCACCGGCGGCTTTTGACCAGTTCAAAGACTCGCTGACCTCGAACCCGCAATTGGCCGTCAAAGTCGCGCGTCAATCCGAATATTACGCCGAACAATCGGAAAAAATGACGCGGCTGATTTCGACCCTTGGCTTTTCGGTGGCTTTTCTCATGGCCATCGGCGCGGTTTTTGGCGCGCTGAACACGATGTATAGCGCGGTGGCAACGCGCACGCGTGAAATCGGCACGTTGCGGGCGCTGGGCTTCGGCAGCGCGGCGGTGGTCGTTTCGCTGATGATGGAATCGTTGCTGCTGGCCCTGTTCGGCGGCGTGGTGGGCGCGTGTCTTGCCTATTTCGTCTTCAATGGTTTTCACACCTCCACCATGAATTTGCAGAGTTTCAGTCAAGTGGCCTTTGCCTTCCGGGTCACGCCCTTGTTGCTGGTGCAGGGGATGGCCTGGGCCACGGCGATTGGGTTGATCGGCGGGCTTTTGCCGGCGATTCGCGCCGCCCGGCTCCCCATCGCAACGGCCTTGCGTGAACTCTAATTTATATATTACGATTAATCATGAGAGACTGGTGGCGCGCCTTGAAATATTTCCGCCCCGATGCTCCGCGCATCGCCGCCGCGCTTTGCCTGTTGCTGGCCAGCACCGCTCTGAACGTCCTCAAGCCCTGGCCGCTGGCCCTGATTGTGGACTGCGTGCTGGAGCATAAACCGCTGCCCCATTACTTGAGCCGCGCCGCTTCCCTGAATGGGCCGGCCCTTCTGGCCGGATTGAGCGCCGCGCTTCTTCTCCTTTACATGCTGCAAGACGCTCTTGCCGCCGCCCAAAATTATTTGTCCATTCAAGTCAGCCTCCGGGGGCTGACCCGTTTGCGCAACGAACTTTTTGCCTGGCTGCAACGGCTTTCCCTGCGCTACCACCAGGGCGCGCGCGCCGGCGATTTGATCTACCGCGCCTCGTGGGACACCTACGCCATTCAAACTCTTTTTCAACAGGGATTGATGACCTGCCTGACCGCGCTGCTGTCCCTCGCCGTCATGCTGGCCGTCATGGCCCGGATGAATATTAGTCTGACGCTCCTGTCCCTCGTGCTGGCCCCCCTTCTAATTCTGAGCATTCAGTCCTTCGGCGTAAAAATGCGCAGCCGCACCACCCTTGCCCGGCAGGCCGACAGCCGTGTCACTTCGCTCGTCCAGCAAAGCATTGCGGCGCTGCCCCTGACGCAGAGTTACACGCGGGAAGAAGTGGAAGCGGCGCAATTCTCGGCGCAGGCGGACGAGGCCCAAAAGCGGCGCATGTCCCAGCATGGCTGGGAATTAAGCTACCGGTTTGTTGTCGCCGTGATTTTTGCCTTGGGCGCAGCGGCCATGACCTGGCTGGGCGCGGCGCAGGTTGCGGCCGGACATCTGACCGTTGGTGAACTGCTGGTTTTTCTGGCTTACCTGGCCCAACTCTTTGAACCGCTCAACCAGCTTTCCCATGCGGGCGCGACCGTGGCCGGAGCGACTTCCGGCGCGCGGCGGGTTTTTGAAATTCTGGACACGCCGGAAGAAGTCAAGGACCGGTTCGACGCGCGCCCGATTTCATCCACTGGCGCGCAGGAAATTTCCTGTCACGACGTTGCTTTTGCTTATGAAATGGGACGCGATGTGTTGCGCGGCATCACTTTCTCGCTCAAGAGCGGCGAATCAGCCGCCATCATTGGTCCCAGCGGCGCCGGCAAAACGACTTTGCTTCACTTGTTGACGCGTTTTTTTGATCCCACGGGCGGCGTGATCAAATTGGATGGAATTGATTTGCGGGACCTGCGTTTGAAGGATCTGCGTTCGAACATTGCTTTGGTCCTGCAGGAGCCGGTGATTTTGGCTGCAACCGTTGCGGAAAATATCGGCTGCGGGAAACCCGGGGCGACCCTCGACCAAATCGAAGCCGCCGCCCGCTCCGCCCACGCGGACGTTTTCATCCAAAAACTGCCCAATAAATATGAAACTCTGGTGGGCGAAGGCGCCGCCCGCCTGAGCACCGGCGAACGGCAGCGCATTCATTTGGCCCGGGCCTTTTTGAAAAATGCGCCAATTCTTCTGCTTGACGAACCGACCAGCGCGCTGGACGCGGAGAGCGAGGCTTTGATCGGGCAAAGTTTGCGGGAACTGGTGCGGGGACGAACGACCCTGCTGGTCGCCCACCGCCCCGCCACCATTGCCGCCATGCAACGGGTTTTCGTGCTCACCGACGGCCGTTTAACCGAATGCGGCATGGCCGAAGCGTTGCGCAAGGCCGGCCAGTCCGCCCCGCCAGCGTAAAAATGCTACTTGTCGCTTGTTTTAAAAGTGTAAATCACCGGTGTCAGCGCCACTCCCTGGGCGCTCCGAAAGTTTCTGAAAGAGGGGCTGTTCAAACCCAGTTCGTATTGCGAGCCGGGCTTTAAATCCACAGGCAATACGCAGGTTTTACCGTCCTGGGTCCAATAAGCGTCCTTCGCCGGACTGCCGGGAAAAGTGGGACCGTCGCCGCACCAGGACATTCCGCCACCCATGGGGACATCGAAGGTCACCCTCAACTCCGTCACCGAAGGGCTGACATCGTGCGCTCCATTCGGCGGGTCAAGGCTGACTATTTTTGGAATTGTTTGTTTGACAGGCGTCCCGCGAGTGGTGAAGGAAATGGCCGAGACTGCCGTGGGCAGGCCGTTGTCGCCGCGAAAATTTTGATAGCTCATGGAATTAATCCCGACGCGATAGTGATGGCCGGGTTGGAGTTTCACCGGCAGAACACAGGTCCGCGAGTTGCGCCAAAAGGCCCTCGCACCGTTGGGCGACTCGGGAAAATCCGGGGGGCCGCCGGTCCATGACATGCCGCGGCTCATGTCGCGATCAAATGTGACGGTGATTTCCTTCAGTGCCGAATCGACATCCTTTGCGCCCATTTTCGGCGAGCTCGCAATGATGCGCGGGGCAACGTTCGGATTCTCGGGAGTTGCAGGCGAAGCCTGGTCGCCCGATTGCGCGTTCGCCAGCGTCACCCGTCCCAACCCTGCGAGCAGGGTGGCGGCCATGACCACGCAGCGTTTTGTTTTATGGAGTTTTGTGATCATAATTACTGTTAGTCGTTTCGGTTCTTTTACCACTTGTTTGGAAACTGTAGGCCACCGGTTCCAGCGGCACCCCCGCCTCACTTTGGAAATTCTTAAATTCCGGAGCGTTTAGACTGATCCGGTAGGTTGTGCCAGGGTTAAGTTCAACCGGCAGCACGCAGGTCTTCTTGTCCTCCGTCCAAGACATCTGCTTCCCTTCCCGCCCCTTGGGGTAATCGGCGCCATCTTCGCTCGCGCTACACCAGGAGCAACCCCCGCCCATGGGAACACTGAAGGTGACCCGCAATTCCGTAATCGTCGGGCTCACATTCCGCGTTCGATTGCCCGGGTCGAAGCGAACCACCTCCGGCGCGCGAGTCCTGGCCTTCAGGTCCTCGCTGGCCCCTTGCGTGGTGAAAAATAGGGCAGAGGGCAAAGCCGGCGAACCGGCCGCGCTTCGGAAATTCTGATAACTGGTGGAATTGATGCCGACGCGGTAATAATGCCCGGCTTCAAGCCTCACCGGCAGAACGCAGGTGCGCTTGTCGCGCCACTGAACTTTGGCTTCCTCCGGTGTTGGCGGGTAGTCCGGGCCTCCGCCTGTCCACGAGTAGCCTCCTCCCATGTCTCGATCAAACGAAACCGTAATCTCTTTCAGAGCGGGGTCCACATCGGTCGCTCCCACTTTGGGCGTCGTGGAAAGGATCTTGGGCGTCGTCGAGGAGTCCGCGGCAGGTTGGGGAAGCGACCTTTTTCCGGTCGTGCAGTCAGTGAGCGTCAGCAGTCCGAGGCCTACGAACAGGGAAAACGCCAGAGCCGTCCCTCGATTCGTTTTCTGGAATTTCGCAATCATGGCGATCCTTTCTTTCATTTGCTGTTTATCTTCGCTGATTCCCGCCAGACTCGGAGCGCGGAGCGAATGGCCAAAACTTTCCAGCAGTTTGACGATAGTGCGGCCATAAGGCTTGTTGTCTTCGTCCCCGGCATGGGATAGCGCCAGCGCGTCGCACGCCAGCTCGCGATCCGCGCTCATTCGGGAAAAAGCCAGCCAGACCAGCGGATTGAACCAATGCAGGATTTGCAGCAGCGCCATCAGCCAGCCCAGAGGAATATCGTGTCGCCTGACATGCGCTAATTCATGCAGGAAAACATAACGCAGTTCGTCTCGCGAAAAATCGCGCGTCAAACCGGGCGGCAATAAAAGCCGGGGCCGCAAAAAACCGAACAAACACGGGCCGTCCACCACCGCCGTCTCCACCAAGGTCACCGGAACCCGCACGCCCATCTGTTGTTTGCAATCCTCCAATAAACTCAGGACCTGCGAGTCAATCATAACGCGGCACGGCGTGACGCACCGCCACAGCCGGTAATGTGTTTTCGCAATATACGCCGCCAGGGCAAGAGCGCCGGCGCCCCACAGCAACGGCAGCCAGGGAAGGCTCAGCCGCCATCGTGGCGCGTCCGCGCTGGCTAAAACTTCGGACGTCCGCCGCACGCCGCCCTCTGCCGTGGAAGCGAGAGCGCCCGGGTTCAACTTTTGGCTGATCACATTCTCGGACGCTTTGGAAAAACTCAGCAAGTTGAATACGCTGAGCGCTGAGGGCACGGTCCAAGGCAGCGCCAGCCGCACCACGACTAGAAGCCAAAGCGCGTAGCGCCAGCCCGGCCTCAGCCGACGGCCCAAAACCCATTGCGCGGCCAGGATAAGCACGATCAGCACGGCAGCCTGGCCCGAAGCCTTAAGCAGCAGATTCCAAGGCTGGGATTCGATGAAGTTTTGCATAAGGCTCCTTATTCCTGGCTTTCCAGCAATTTTTTCAGTTCGCGGATTTCCTCCCGTGAAAGTCGCTTATGCGCCACAAAGTGGGCCAGCATCGGCTGCAAAGAGCCTCCGAAGACCCGCTCCAGGAAGGAATGGCTTGCCGCCTCGGCGCACTCACTTTGCCGGACCAGCGGATGGTAAAGATAAGCCCGGCCTTCCAGTTTGAAACCGAGGGCCTTCTTCTTGACCAAGCGGTTGAGAAACGCCTTGACTGTTTTGGGGTGCCAGGAGGCATCGCGCCGATTGAGTGACGCTATGATCTGGCTGGCGGAACAGGGCGACTGGTCCCAGACGATTTTCATCACCTCCCACTCCGTTTCGGAAATGCGCGGAATTTTTTTCATTCATTTTCCTTCCACGATTGCATTTATTATTGGGTGATGATTACATTCGTAATCGTTATCGTCAATAAAAATCTTTTTACATTTTTTGGCCTGATGGACAACAAGATTGGGCTACGGGCCCAGTTGGAGGGCTTGGGCGTTGGTTTTGGTCAGAAAATAGCCGCCGCCAGCACTCTGTGCGAGCGATAAGGCGCCGTGGCCGATTGTCCTGGTCGCTCTGTTGTCGATGGTCACATTCCATTGCCCGGTCTTCAGATTGATGGCGCCGCTTGCCGTCGGGCCGCTGATTTTTCCCGCGGACGTGGTCGTCACGGCCATGATGGTCAGGGCGTTGGTATCGCTGATTCTGTCCAACATGGTTAGATTTGTCAGAGTGGCAAGGACGCTGACGGGAGGATTGGTCCAGCGCGAAAGAAAAAATTGATCGCTCAGCAAAACACTCGTAAATCCATTGGTGTACAAGCCCGAGGCGCGTGCGGGATGAATCCAGGTCAAGCTACAGGCGCTCGCTGCTTCCCAGTTGGTGAGGTCCAGATTTATCCATCCCATCAGCAATCCCCGGCCGGCATAAAGTCCGGCGTAGAGAGGAACGTAACCGTCCCGGGAAGCAGGCACAGTTTGATTGAAAGTGGTGCCGTCCGCCAGCGCGCCGGTGATTCTGACTGTCAGCCCGCTATTGGTAATACACGCAAAACCTTCCCCCCCGGGCGACGAGTCGGGCGGCGCATTATCCGTATCGGGCGGAATCAGCAGGGTGTATTCCCCTATGGGCAGCGCGTTGGTCACGAAGTAAGCGGTCAAGTCCGATTCCCATGGACCCTCGCCATTCGTTCCCATGACTGTCCCTGTTATCTGCGGCGGCAAATCATTCCAATTCATCTTCATCGCCACCACCAACGGGCCGCCTTGTTGAGCCGACCGCGCAATGCGATTCGTGGATTGTCCGCCTGCGGTAAATTTGCCGCCGATGGCATGGGTTCCGCCATTGATTAAAACGGCGCCGCTGTAAGTTCCATTTTGCCGAACGGTCAATCCCCTCACCATGCCGGCCGTCTGTTCGGTAACGCCGGTCGTCGTGTTAAAGAAAAGTCCTTCATACACGCCTTTTACCGGCGGAAATGGATTGGTCACAAAATTGGCCTGCAGCACCATGTTGGATTCCGCCTTGATGACGAGGGGATTCTTGCTGGTCATGATGCTGCCGGTCCAATTCGAAAACACGGCGCCGCTTGCCGGCGTCGCCGTCAGGATATAATTATGATTGACCTTAAAACTCCTGCCGTTCAGATTGGGCGAAACCTTCCCATTGCCACTGGTAAGGACAGTCAAGGCGATATTGGTCGAGGCAGGTGCAAAATTTGCCGTTATATTTAAATTCGTGCTCAATATAGCCGTCACCGGGCTGCTTGCTCCGGTGGCGTCTCCGGTCCAGCCTATGAATTCGAAGCCGTTGTTGGCGGTCGCCGCCACCTCCTGCCAACTACCCGCCGGAAAGGCCCCGCCTCCGCTGACCGTGCCGGCGTTGGCCGGAGACGCGCTGACGTTAAGAGTGTAATTCATTGTGGAAGGCGCTTGCGCGCCGCTGAGCGCGAAAATACCCGTTACGGTATTCGTTGTAGTCCCTTGGCCGGCGGGAAGGGTGAATGTCACTGAGACGATGGGACTCGCAGCCAGGCCCAGTGATTCGAGATTGATGGAAGTCTGGTAAAGGGTGGGAAAAACATTGCCGCCGTCAAGAGTCGCGTACTCTTGAAAATACCCCGTGGCCACGATTCCGAAATTTGATAGCGCAGCATTTGTCGCCAGCGCGCTCGGCATTAGATAATCAGGCGCATTGAAACCGATGGCCGGACTTGTCGTATGGTCCGCGAAATGAATGACCAACGTGCCCGTCCCGCCACCCTGGGCCGACCCAGCCAGAATGCTCAACGACTTGCAGACAATGGGCGTGTCAAAGGCAAGCAACCCCTCGGGCGCGCCCGGCGTCAGATAGAGCACATTGTTGCCGTCATAAGGACCAAGCTGAAACGTGGTGGCATGGTCCGTCTCGTTGGTAATTAACCCTCCGGGCGGCAAGCCCAGGGCTGCACTGCCTCCAAAAAGATTAATAGCGACAAGCTGCGCTTCGTAAAAACAAACAGGGCCGGGAGGCGAAAGGTCAGGATATGCCAGGTCAAAACTATCGGCATAGTTCGCCGTATTGCCGCCCACAGCGGTGTTTTCCACCACCACATCCAAATTGTATCCTGTAACCGCCATTGGATAATCCGCTGCTTTTACAGAGAGGGAGAACGACAACTCCTGCGCAACGCCATTATTCAAGTTAGTGATCCAAATTGAGCCGGGATAAGTGCCGGCGGCCAGGCCGTTGGCGGCAGGATTCAGAAAAACCGTCAAAGTGGATGCTGCCCGTGCCGGCACTGTGCCATTGGTCGGACTGGCGTTCAACCAGCCCCCCGGGGTGGAGATCGTCCAACTTTCTGACGAGCCCGAAGCATTCGTCAGAGTATAGATTTGGCCCATTACGCTAAAGGGACCCCCGACCGGCCCGATGGAAGCAAACCCGGTTTCCGGTATGGTCGTGAGCGGCGGTGACAAGACGAAATTGGCGCCCCAAACGTTTCCGATCGGAAGGCTTCTGTCCATAGAGGTGCCGGTGGAATAATTCGCCGTCGCAGCAATGTCACCGCGAGCGGTAACGGTCAATGCGTAAGTCGAGGCCGCGGGCAGGCGGGCCAGGGCGTATATGCCATTCGTATCCGTCATCGCCGAATAAGTGCCACCCAATCGGCGAACGGCCGTGACCGTCGCGCCCGTCACCGGCAAGCCCGCGGGGTCCGTGACGCGCCCGCTGATGATCTGGCCGCTGCCGTTGGTGTAGATATTATAAATGCACGCAACCACCGAGGTGAAATCGCCATTGCCATCACTAGTGTCAACTTCCGGCAGGGAATACCAAATATCATCGTCCCCGCCAAAACCCGCATTCAAATGATGAAAGAGCGTATAGGAACTATACCCATAACCGTCACATAACACGCAGTGCCCACCATCCGGCTCGATGCCCAGTATGACAGGCAGGCGCGCGTCCAGGTTCGGATTGATCGCATTCAGCAAATTGGCGCCGCTGATGCCGCTGGCATCGTTTTCGTAGTAAGCGGCATTGGCATATTTGAAGGTGCTCGTCAGAGCCTGGCGCGCGGCATGGGTAAACGCCGAAGAATTGTATGGCTCATATTCCATGTTGACTGCCCCTCCGGCGTCATAAGTCAAAGCGCCTATCGCGGCTGCCTGATTGGTGGGCGGGCCATTCGGCGACAGAGGCATATTGGTCCATTGATACGGCCCGCCTGCGCCGTCTCCGCCCCGGAAATTGCCCGCTTGTGAAAAACCGTTGACGGTTATGTTAAAGCTGCCAGCGCCCACGCCGGTGTTCGGATATTGGAAATAGTACAGCTCCTGCGCCAATGCTGTCGCCACGCAACCGCATGGATAATTGTTGGTTGTGCCCGGCGCATATGGCGGCGTGTAGTAATTGTAACAGGCCTCCGTCCAACTCACATCCACGGTTTGATTCCATAGCGTCTGCACGAAAGGCGCGACCCATATTTGCGACGCCATAACAATGTGGCCATGCTCTTCCAAATCCGGCGGATTGAGTGAACCCGCCAGAAAACCCTGCCACTTGCGGTGCGCTTTTAGCGTGGCTGTCGTGGCTGCCCTTGCCCGCGCACGCGCCATGCGTCGAGGCAAATCACGTCCGACCAGCGCCGCCAGCGGGCTTTCAGACGATTCATCAAAATTGCCGACCGAAGAGAATGCCACAATCGGGTCCGCTTCATCATCGCCCGGAAGAATAACAAAGCCGGACGGGTCCAGGCGCACGACATAATAGAGTGTTTCCCCTGCGGCATTCCTAATGGTTTTCGTGCCTTTGATCCTGCCAGAAACCGGCCTGCCCAAGGGGCGGCGATCCTGACGCAGCCATCCCTGCACCGCGCGGGCCGCCATGTCTGCCGTAATCGGCTCGGCCACTGCCGGGCGCGCCCAGGATAGTAACACTGCCAGGGCCAATATGCGCCCTATCATCAGAACACGACAGGCGAAGTTCTTAATCGCTGTAGTGTCGAGGCTGCACATGCCCTATTCTAGTAACTCCTGCCATGCAAAAAGTCGAGAACTTGGCGTTTATTGATCGCAGTTTGCCGTCGGTTAAGGCTTTTCCTCTTTGAAGTGCGCCTGTCCGCTGCTACCTTTTTTCGCAATGGTCGTCAATTTCACCAAGATGAGCGGGGCAGGAAACGATTTTATATTGCTCGATAATCGCGCGCAAACGATCTCGCTTGATGCCGCGCAGGCTGTGCGCCTGTGTGACCGGCATTATGGCATCGGGGCCGACGGCCTTGTTCTTTTGAAGCCCTGCGTTTCGGGCAAGGCCGACTGGGCTTGGGACTTTTACAACAGCGACGGAAGTCTGGCGGAAATGTGTGGCAACGGCGCGCGGTGTTTCAGCCGCTTTGTCCAGCGTTTGACCGGCGGGCAAAATGCCTTGACCTTCGAAACAAGCGCCGGTGTTGTCACCGCCCGGTTTAAGGGCGAAGCCGTGTCTGTCACTCTCCCTCCGCCCCGGAATTTGCAGTTGCATCAGATAGTTTCCTTGAGCATCGGGCCGACGGTGATGCACTCGCTGGACACTGGTGTGCCTCACGCGGTGCTGTTTGTTCCTGACACGGCCCTGGCCGATGTGCAGAAAATCGGCTCGGAAATTCGGCGTCATCCTCATTTTGCGCCCCGCGGCACCAATGTGAATTTTGTCCAATTGCTGGCCCGCAACACAATTCGCGTCCGCACCTACGAGCGCGGGGTGGAAGGCGAGACGCTGGCCTGTGGCACAGGAGTGACCGCCTCGGCATTGATCGCAGCCGAAATGCACCATCTGCAATCGCCTGTCCCAGTGCAAGTCGCTGGCGGTCAATTGTTGGAAGTGAGTTTTGAAAAAAATGCGGGCCAATTCACCAGCGTCGCACTGAGCGGTCCGGCCGATTTCGTGTTTGAGGGGAGGATCGAGCTGCCGGAAAAACCGGGCTGGAAAGCCGCCTCACCCGCCCTCACCAAGCCCTAAGAGCATATCTCGTGGCGCCACCATCCCCAGCTTTGAAAGCCAGCCCTTACGACATCCTGCGCAACCGGAATTTTTTGTGCTATTTGCTCGGCCGCTTCATGGCCACTTTTGGGCAGCAAATGCTGACGGTTGCCGTAGGGTGGGAGATTTATGAGCGCACAGGTTCGTCGCTCGCCTTGGGCTTGGTCGGTTTGACCAGCTATCTGCCGATGGTGGTGATGACGCTTCCCGCCGGTCACGTCGCCGACTCAAGAGATCGCAAGCAAGTAATGGTGTTTATGCAAGCAACGATGGCGCTGATTGCATTGGGTCTGGCGCTTGTTTCTTGGAAGCGGCTGCCGGTCGAGTGGATGTATGTTTGTCTTTTTGCGGGCGGGGTGGCGCGAACTTTTCTCTGGTCGGCCAGCGCCTCATTTCTTCCGCAATTAGTGGCTCGCGAGGAATTTCCTCTCGCCGTCAACTGGTCTTCCAGTACCTTTCAATTCTCCGCCGTCACAGGTCCCGCGGCCGGCGGCGGCCTCATTTGGCTCACCCGCAGCGCCGCCACCGTGTATGTGGTCGTTGCCTTTTTGTCGCTGTTCTGCGTGGCCATGTATTATCTCATCCGATTGCGGCCCAAGCTCATCCCGCAACAGGAAATGTCCATGGAATCGCTTCTGGGAGGATTTCGTTTTGTCTTTCGCCACCGGGTGATTCTCGGAACCATCACCTTGGATCTCTTTGCCGTCTTGTTTGGCGGGGCCACTGCCCTCTTGCCAGTTTATGCCAAGGACATTTTAAAAGTCGGGCCGCAGGGACTGGGATTGTTGTCCGCGGCACTCCCGGTCGGTTCGCTGACCTGCGCCCTGCTCATGGCCCATCGGCCTCCCATGAAAAAAGCCGGACGCGCCCTGATTGCCGCAGTCGCCCTCTTTGGGCTGGCGACGGTGGCCTTTGGCTGGTCGCATTGGTTTTGGTTTTCGCTTCTCATGCTTTTTGTCTGCGGTTTTGCCGACAATGTCAGCGTCATCGTTCGCCATACCCTCGTGCAACTACTTACACCGGATGCGATGCGTGGCCGGGTTTCTTCGGTCAACAATCTGTTTATCGGCACTTCCAACGACTTGGGGGGATTTGAATCAGGTTTGGTCAGCCAATGGCGCGGCCCTGTTTTCTCGGTGGTTTCGGGAGGCTTGGCCACGATACTGGTAGTCCTGGCCGTGGCTTGGATTTGGCCGGAAATTCCTCGTTTCGGCCGCTTGGTGCAGCCCGAAGAACCCATTTCCGCGCCGCCCGGCCCGGCGGGCATCCCTCAAAAATAATCGGGTGCGTTCCCTGTCTTCCACTTGATGTTGCAGCCCATGCTCGCCGTTTGTCGTTCTGGGACTGGCTTGCCGGTTAAAACAGCATCCAGCGCCGCGCGTATGTCTTTTCCCGTCACCGGCCGGCCGTTGCCGGGACGGCTGTCATCAAATTGCCCCCGGTAAACCAGCTTGTGGTTCTTGTCGAAAAGAAAAATATCCGGCGTACAGGCGGCCCGATAAGCCCGCGCCACCGCCTGCGTTTCATCGTAGAGATACGGAAAAACATAGCCTGCGGAACTGACCTCCACCTTCATTTTTTCCGGGCTGTCGTCCGGGTAGTTCCGAGCGTCGTTGGCATTGATGGCTACAATCGCCACCCCGCGCTGCTGGTATTCCCGGCCCAAATCCGCCAAACCGTTCCGGATATGTTTGACATAAGGGCAATGGTTGCAAATGAAAAGAACGAGCAAAGCCGGGGCGGATTTAAAATCAGCCAGGGAAACGGTTTGCCCACGGGTATCCGGAAGTCGAAAATCCGGCGCGCTCGTTCCCAACGGCAACATGGTGGACGGAGTAAGAGCCATACCAACCTATTCTCGCCTTACGCCGGGTGATGTCAAGCACCCGAACGTTACTCTGGGCGATATCTGCCTCAACGACTATGGGACAGTTCCCGATGATTCAGAGACAGGTTTGGCATCCGCACACTTTGTTTACCTTTCGTCTCGAAGTTCAAATTGCGCGAGCTTATGGTTGAATCCCGTCCCAAAAATGTTTTCAATGAATTCATGCGTTATCGAATTTTGGGCCAGACAAGTTTGCGGTTATCCGTGGTGGGAATCGGTACCTGGCAATTGGGCGGCGAGTGGGGCCGCTCTTTCGCGCAAGAGGAGGTGGACGCCATCCTCGACCAGGCTGCCGACAGCGGCATTAACTTCATCGACACGGCGGAATGTTACGGCGACCACCTCGCGGAACGATTGGTTGGGAGCTATTTGGCCCGCCGGGATCGCACTCGATGGGTGGTGGCTACAAAATTCGGCCACCACTTTCGCGGCTTTCTTGATCGCGACAATGTCTTTACGACCGCACAAACGCAACTTCAACTGGAGGATTCCCTTCGATCTCTGCGCGTCGAGTGCATCGATCTCTATCAATTCCATTCCGGATCGGACGCGTTTTTTCATAACGACGAGTTATGGACGATGCTGGCGGAACAAAAACGCGCGGGCAAAATTCGTCATTTGGGGATTTCCATTTTGGGCAAAGGCAGCGAACTCCAAGCTCGCGAGGCCCGGCAAGTTGGCGCGGAAGCTCTTCAAGTTGTTTATAACCGCCTCGATCGTCGCCCCGAGCAAATCTACTTCTCCCACGCCGAACACGATCGTCTGGGCATATTGGCCCGGGTCCCTTTGGCCAGTGGGTTGCTCAGCGGAAAATACCATTCCGGAACCGCCTTTCCGGCAAATGACGTCCGCGCCACGTTCGATCCTGAACAAATGCGGGCAAACATCGCCGAGGTCGAACAAATTCAAAAACGGGAAGTTCCGCCGGGCATGCCAATGTCGCGATGGGCCCTGGCTTGGTGTCTGAAAAATCCGGTGGTATCAGCGGTCATACCCGGCTGCAAGGATCCTGGCCAAGTCCGCGCCAATGCCGCCGCCGCTGACTTGGTGGCCGACGCGCCTCCCCACCAATAAAGTTCCCGCTGAATTACGGAGTCAAAGAGTGCGCGTGGGCCATCACCTTGCCCACCGCAGGCGCTCCGGGCGCTTTCTTGTCCTTGGCAGTGGTATCTTTGCAGCCTTGCAGAAGCAGGCCGCCAATGACAACAACGTGGATCGTCAAGGTGACCATGACTTTGAAAAACAACGACGATTTTCCACGAAAGGGCCTTACACCCTCGCGGATCAATGGAATTGAATTGTTCATAATAAGCAGGCTGCCAATTTCCCCTTGTAACTATTTCCGCGCCCCACCATCCGGCTAAAGATCGGTGTATTGTAACCACCCGAGTAACCCATCTATGCGAACGTCGGAGGGCGAGGCAAGATGGGTTGCATGAAAGAGAACATTTCCGTAATTCCGGTTCGGCGGCGGCAGAGCGCGAGGCAAATCACGCAGT
>Ga0182030_10016331_pt1 | contig 14466 bp, 11 predicted proteins | sample 812S3MmetaG_FD_121299 | JGI IMG/M metagenome (GOLD analysis project Ga0182030, IMG submission 121299) | Permafrost microbial communities from Stordalen Mire, Sweden - 812S3M metaG (Illumina Assembly) | ecosystem: Environmental > Terrestrial > Soil > Wetlands > Permafrost | place: Sweden... | reverse complement strand
GACCGCGTGAGCATTGAAGAAATCCCGGAAGAGAAGCAGCCCGTCGAAACACTGGTGCAGGAGGCTTTTCAGCAGAGACCCGAGCTTGAGCAGGCGGTCCTGACGCTCCGCAACGATGAAATCACGCTGAAGGGCGCGCGCAATGCCTTGCTGCCGGTTGTGGACATCTACGGCTTCTATAGCGGCACCGGCATTGGCGGCTCGCAAAGCCCCTATTGCGTCAATCCGTTTGCGACCGGCACCGACACCTCCTGTACGCCAATTCCCACGGTCGGCGTCGGAAGTACGCTGCAGAATATGGTGAACAGCAGTGCTCCCGACAAGGGCATCGGCTTCAACCTGTCGATTCCCATCGGCAACAAGTTTGCGCAGTCAGTGCAGGCGCGTTCGCTGATGGAGTATCGCCAGGCTGAGCTGCGTTTGGCGCAGCTCTACACGCAGATTCGCATGCAGGTGGTGAATGCGCAGTTCGCCCTCACCAACGACCGAGCGCTCGTATTGTCTTCCGTGGCCGCCCGGGACTACGCGCAGCAGAGCGTTGACGCGGAGAACAAGAAGCTGCATCTGGGCGCTTCCACCACTGCCAACGTGCTGCTTCAGGAGCGCGCACTGGCCACGGCCGACGACAACCTGATCGCCGCCAACGCCGCCTATGCCAAGGACCGCTCCGGCCTCTATCAGATTCTGGCATCGACCTTGCAGCACTACGGCATCAACCTGAGTGAAGCCGCTTCGGGCGATGTGAAGACCGTCCCCGTGGTTCCCGGATTGACGCCCGCCAGGACGGACAATCAGCCCTCCACCACCCCGCCACCGGTCAGCAAGTAGTTTTCCCGCAGTTGCAGAAGAAAAGACCCGGCACATGGCCGGGTCTTTTCTTGTCTCGATGAATTTGAAAAGACCAGAGAACTACCTTGTGACCCAGGGCAATCGCATTTGGGATTCTCAGAGCACAATCATCGATTTGTCATCCTGAGGAGCGCAGCGACGAAGGATCTGCCCTGAAAATTCTTGGCCACACCACACTTCAATTTCACAACAAGTGTCATCCTGACCAACGGGAAGGATCCGCGGTTGCTTTTTTCATGACCATGGGTGGAACACGTTCCATGAAGGACTGCGGTTGCCTTTCGGCCTATCTCCGGCAAGGTGGACCTCTTGGCCCCTCCAACGTTCACGGCAAAGCGGGAGAAAACAACCGCAGATCCTTCACTACGTTCAGGATGACAAACGTTGCACCCAAAGAAATCTGAATTGCGATTGCCCTGCGAGTGCTCCCATCCTAGCGTTGCCTTTTTGCCGCAAGGATGGGAGACTAATCAACTTCTCTCTACCGCACCGCCACCAGGTCCAGCAGTTCGAAGAACTCCGGAAAGCTGATGGCCGCCGACTCCGCTCCCTGGATCAGCGTTTCTCCTTCGGCGCGCAGTGCCGCCACGCTGAAAGCCATGGCAATGCGATGGTCGTCACCGGAGTCGATCGTGGCTCCGTGCAGCGTCTGCCCGCCCGGCACATCCAGGCCATCTTCGAACTCCTCAACCTCGGCTCCCATGGCGCGCAGATTCTTCACCACCAGCGCGATCCGATCTGACTCTTTCACCCGCAGCTCTTTTGCGTCGCGAATGCGAATGCCGCCGCTGGTGTAAGGCCCGATTGCCGCCAGCACCGGAAGTTCATCGATCAGTTGCGCCGCCAGCGCACCGCTCACAGTGGTAGAGCCCAGCCCTTCAGGCGGCGCCGAAATCTGCACCGTGCCCACCAGTTCAGCGTTCTTCTCTTCGAGATTCAGCACGCTGATGTGCGCGCCCAATGCCGTGAGCACATCCAGAAGCGTAGCGCGCGTGGGGTTCAGGCCAAGCGAATCGAGCAGCAGCCCGGAGCCGGGGAACAGCGCCGCGGCGCACAGAAAGAACGCAGCGGAAGAGATGTCTCCAGGCACTGCGGCCTCAATGGCGTGCAGCGCCTGCGGGCCAGCGATGGAAATCGAATTCACCGTGCGCGTGAGCGTGGCTCCAAACGCGCGCAGCGCCAGTTCGCTGTGATCGCGGGTGCGCAGTGACTCGCGCACCGTGGTCGTGCCGGCAGTTTGCAATCCAGCCAGCAGAACACACGTTTTTACCTGCGCGCTGGGCACCGGCGTGGTGTAGTCGATGGCCTTCAGCGGCGCGCCTTCAATCATCAAAGGCGCATGGCCCTCGGTGAGCGTGAGCCGCGCGCCCATCGCCTCCAGCGGCTTTTGAATGCGTCCCATCGGCCGGCGCGAAAGGGAAGCGTCGCCCACCAACGTGAAGTTGCCCTCCTGCGGCGCCAGTAAGCCGGAGATCATGCGCATGGTCGAGCCGGAGTTGCCGCAGTCGAGCGGCGCATTACTCGGAGTCACACGTCCGCCCACGCCCGTCACTTCAACAGAGCCGTTTTCCATACGCTGCACTTGCGCGCCAAGAGCCTCCATGCAGCCCAAAGTCGAAGCGCAATCGGCGCCCGTAGAAAAATTCGTAAAGCGCGAGGTCCCTTCCGCGAACGCTGCCAGCATTCCGTAGCGGTGGCTGATGGACTTGTCGCCCGGCAGGCGCAGGCTTCCATGAACGTTCTTTGCGGGACGGATGATGCGTTCTTCTGTTGCAGTATGCAAGGCGGCTCCGTGGGTGTGGATTGTATTCAAGTTTAGCAGTGCAGCTATTAGCTTCTAGCCTTGGCCGGTGTCCCGCCTCCTACCTCGATCTGGCAGCAAGCCCCAAGTGCCTCAATCGCTTCGGGCAGGCATGAGGTAGAGGAGCTAGCAGCTAGAGGCTAGAAGCTGGAAGCTGCCTTTTTACCGCACCTTGAGCACGATGATCGTCTCATCGTCGAAGCGGTCGTGGCCGCCCTGAAAGCGGCCCACATCTTCGAGAAGTGCGTCGGCGATCTGTTGCGCGGAGCCGTCGCGGTGGCCGCACAGCAGGCTGGCCATGCGGTCCTGGCCATACATGTCGCCCTGTGCGTTCTCGGCGTCCAGCATTCCATCCGACACAAACACCAGGACGTCGCCCGATTCCGCGGCCACGTTGAGTTCGTCGTAGTCCACGTTGGGAAACAGCCCGAGGGGAAAGCCTTCGGCGCGCACCGTCTGCGACTGCCCGGAGCGGCAGAAGACCGGCTGCACGGCGCCCGAATTGGCCACCTGCAAAATGCGGCTCTCGTCATTCCACACCACAAAAAGCATGGTGACGTATTGCGATTCCAGCTTGCGCTCCTGCAGCGCGTCGTTCAGCACGGCGAGCATATGGGCCGGTTCCGGGTGCTGCTGTGCCGCGGAGCGCATGATGCCGCTCACCAGGGCCGCAAACAGGGCCGCCGGCGCAGCCTTGCCGCTCACGTCGCCCAGCACGATGGCTGTCCGGCCCGGGCCGTAGTCCACAAAGTCGTAGAGATCGCCGCCGATGGTGCGCGCCGGCAGAAAACGCACCGCCATTTCGGCATTGGGCATCTCCGGCGCCTTGGCCGGCAGCAGCCGCAGTTGCACCTCGCGCGCCATGGCAATGTCGCGCTCCAGTTGCCGTTCCTGCGTGCGCACCGCCTGGTAGAGGCGCGCGTTCTCAATGGCGATGGCCACCTGCGCGGCCAGCGTGGTCAACATGCGCTCGTGTTCTTCGTTGAAGAAGCCCGTGCGCGTGTGTTCCAGGTCCAGCACGCCGATCACGCGCCCCTTGTGAAACAGCGGCACAACCATCTCCGAGCGGGTCTCGGCATTCATCTCCACATAGCGCGGGTCCTTGCGCACGTCGGGCACATTCACCAGCCGCCACTCGCGCACCGCCGCGCCCACCAGTCCGGTGGTGATGGGAAGGCGGCGCGAGGGTGCGTGCGCAAAGCCGAAACGCCACGCATAGCGCGTCACCAGGGTTTCGCCTGTCGAGTCCAGCAGCATCACCGTAAACACCTGGTAATCGATCAACCGGCGCAGCAGTTGCCCCACGCGCTCCAGCAGCGGGTCCAGGTCCAGAATCGAGGTCAGTTCGGTGGCAATTTCGTTCAGCACGGAGAGCGTCTGCGCCTGGCGGGAGACGCGCGCATAGAGGCGCGCATTCTCAATCGCCTGGGCAATGCGCGAAGCCGTCAACGTCAACAGGCGCAAGTGCTCGGCGCGGAAGTAGTCCGCATGTTCGCTCTCGATGTCCATCACCCCGATCAGCCGGTTCTTGACGATCAAGGGCACCGCCAGCTCCGAGCGCACCTCCGGGTTCACTTCGAAGTAGTTCTCTGTCCCGGTCACGTCATTGAGCAGCACGGGTTGCCGTGTGAGCGCCACCTGCCCCACCACTCCCTTGCCCATGGGAATACGCAGCCGCTCCACCTGTGTGGTGTGGCCGATCTGGAACCTCACCCGCAGTTCGTGGGTGCGGTCGTTCAAAAGCAGAATGGCGAAGATGCGGTAAGAAATGACGGCCCGCACCAGTTCCGAGGTGCGGCGGAGCAAGGTTTCCAGATCGAGCGTGGTATTCAGAGCGTCGGCAAGCTGCATGAGGTAGGCCACATCGGCCGTTTCCACGCGGATGTTCGCCGGGTCGAGATGCGCCCCTGCGCTGGCCGGGTTGGCCGGCCGGTAGTCGCCCTCAAATTCGGGATCTTGTTGCGGTGATGTCGGACTGGATTCCATGGCGTTGAAGGGAATGATAGCAGTGAAGGGAGAAGGGAACAGCTTTCAGCCTCTAGCCTCTAGCTCCTAGCTTCTAGCTGGGACGCCGCAGGCAAAGTCCACCACTGATGCCCCATTTCATTTCTTGCGCCATGCGTCACGCCAGAATCGTTCGAAAGCTGAAAGCTAGAGGCTAGAAGCTGTCCACTGCCTTTACTCCGCCCCCAGCTCCCGCACAATCGCCACCGAGGCGGAAGCGCCGATGCGGTTGGCGCCGGCTTCGAGCAGCGTCTTTACGTCGGCCAGCGTACGAATGCCGCCCGAGGCCTTCACGCCGCAACGCCCGCCGGCAACGCCGCGCATCAGGGCCACATCGGCAGCGGTCGCGCCGCCCGAGGCAAAGCCCGTCGACGTCTTGATGAAGTCGGCGCCCGCCTGAATGGCGATCTCCGATCCGCGCAGCTTCTCTTCCACGTTCAGAAGGGCCGTCTCCAGAATCACCTTGAGGAGCACTCCGTGATGGTGAGCCACCGTAGCCACCGCGTGGATTGCGTGGTGCACGGCCTGGTGGCTGCCGCTCTTCAGCAGGCCGATGGGGATCACCATGTCCAGCTCGCGCGCTCCCAGGCGAATCAGCGCGGTCGCCTCCTGGCGCAGCGTGGACACCAGTGACGCGCCCAGCGGGAATCCGATCACCACGCCCACCGGAACGCCCGTTCCCGAAAGCACTCCTACGGCGGTCGGAACCCATATCGGGTTGACCATGGCGCAGGCAAAGCGGTAGCGGATCGCCTCGTCGCACAGGTTTTCGACCTGGTCACGGGTGGCGTCGGGCTTCAGCAGCGTGTGGTCAATGACCGCCGCCAGCGCCTGCCAGTTCGAGAGCGCTCCGGCGGCAAAGGCGGCTATATCGAACGTGCCGTTGTCAAACTCTAAATCCGAGTCCTGTATGGGGAGAGTCGTCGTCATAGGTCTTGGTCCTTCCCGGTTGGATGCAGCCCAATAGACGACGGCATCCAACCGGCCCTTACGGGAGATGAGTATAGTGCCTGCCTGACCGCAGGTTCAAATGTTTGAGCGGGCTGCCGGCCTCTCCGTCGCAAATCCGGTCCGGACTGGGCGCACTGGTGACATCCCGTTTGTTTCCCTACTCTGGATGATCGGGCGACATCAGGCAGATATCGGGCAGATTCCGGTAGCGCTCGGCGTAGTCCATGCCGTAGCCGATAACAAACAAATTGGGGATGGAAAAGCCCACGTAATCGGCCTCGATCTTCTCCAGGCGCCGCGAAGGCTTGTCCAGCAGCGTTGCGATGCGCAGCGACTTGGGGCGCTGCTGCAGAAACAGCTTGCGCAGGTAGGAGAGCGTCAGCCCGGTGTCCAGAATATCTTCGACAACCAGCACGTTCTTGCCTTCGATCGGCTGGTCCAGGTCCTTGATCAGTTTGACCGCGCCGGAAGACCTTTGTCCCTTGCCGTAGCTGGAGGTGGCGACAAAGTCGAAGGTTGCGTCCACTTGCACGGCCCTTGCCAGGTCGGCCAGAAACGGCGCAGCGCCCTTCAGCACGCCCACCATCACCAGCTTCTCGCCGTTCATGTCACGGGTTATCTGCGCGCCCATTTCAACGACGCGCTCGGCAATCTGCTGGCGGGTATAAAGGACCTCCAGGTCCTTGTAGATGACGGTATCCATGCTTACAGTATCGCCCGAACAGCCCGGCCCGGCGCAAGCGCCTGTGTAAAATCCGGTCCCGAATGCCCGCCCGTCTATACTTGAAGAGCTATGATTCCCTACCTGCATCTTTGGCACCTCAGCGTGCCCACATTCGGCCTCATGCTGTGGCTGGCCGCCGTCGCGGGAGCCTTCGTCATGGACCGCAACTTCCGCCGCGCCGGCGTCACTGTCAACGGGCAGGTCGCCGACGCCGTCGGCATGGTGGCCATCGCCGTGGTGGCCGGCATTGTGGGCGCCAAGCTGTGGCACGTCATCGACACCCCGGCCGAATTCCGCGAGCTTGGCTGGAGCGTGCTCTGGGATTCGGCTGGTTTCGCCTGGTTTGGCGGCCTGGTTTTTGGTATTTCCGCGCTGGTCTTTCAAGGCTGGTGGTACCGCATCGGCGGCCTGCGCACCCTCGATCTGGCTGCCCCCGCCGCCGCCATCGGCTACGGGATCGGCCGGATCGGCTGCTTTCTCTCTGGCGACGGCTGCTACGGGCTGGAGACAAAACTGCCTTGGCCTTGGGGCATGAGCTTTCCCAAAGGCATTGAACCCACCCCTCCCTTGGTCCGCGTGTATCCCACCCCCCTCTACGAACTGGCCGCCGGCCTGCTCATCGGCTGGTGGCTGTGGTGGCGAGGCGGAAAACCAAGGGCCACGGGCGCCATCGTGGGCGAGTACCTGATGCTGAGCGGAATCGCCCGTTTTATCGTTGAATTTTGCCGTCGCAATCCGAAGATTATATGGCACTTATCGAACGCCCAATTGGCCAGCGCCGGTTCGGTGTTGGTCGGCTTGGTGCTGGTCGTATGGGCCGCCACCCGCCCTGTCCCCAGCCCGGAAAAGGCCGTCGTCGCCTCGGAAAAGGTAGCCTGAGCAACCAGGTCCCGAACCCGCATTTCTCGCCAGCGTCCCTGAAACGTAGCGCCGGTCTCCAGACCGGCAGTCCTGAGGGCGTCTCGGCCCTCAGGACTGCTCGCGAGGCCCTCAAAGTCCCGATCGTTGCCACCGCGTGAGGAATGCAGGCTACAGCCTCTTGATAAACGCCATCGCCTCGGCCAGTTGCGGGAATTGCGCCTCTTCCTGCTTGAACTCCCGCGAATGCACGCACCGCCGCACTCCCCGCATTTTTACCGGGTGCTTCAGGTGCAGCATCTCGTGGTAGAGCAGGTATTCGACCGCATACCGCGGGCTCGAAGGCCGGTCGAAGACGCGGCTGACCACAATGGTGTTGTGCGCGGCGTCATAGTGGCCCAGCGACCGCTTGGCCATACCCTCGCTCCAGGTCAACTCCGGCCGTCCCAGCATTCCGCCGAAGAACCGCAGATTGAGCGAGTCGAAGACCTCTTCCAGATGATAAAAGCGCCCCTCCGGCCCGAAGAACCGCTTGTTGCCGCGCGCTCCGCGAATCAACTCCGTTTGCCGGGTGACGGCCGCGCTTGAGGCAAACCTCTTGTAGCGCAGGTTCTGCGTTGCGTCGATCGGCTTCCTGTAGAGCTTGGCCAACAGAATGTGGGCGATAGCCCGCACCACCGGCTCCGGCGCCCCTTCCAGAAGATCGGAAAGGCTGACGAAGATTTGCCCTTCGCGCAATCGGATGGTGGTGTTCAAGGAAGTAAATCGGCGGAACCGGACCGCGATAGGCGGCATCGGCGCACGGGGACGCAGGGCCCGGTACTCTTCCTCAAAAATAAGAACAAAATCGGCAGCCACTGTGTGTAGTTTACAAGGTTCAACCCGGGGCATTGCCCGCCCAAGAGTCGCATTCCCCGACCCCGGACCCCTCATCCCCAGCATCTAACCCCTAACCCCTGTCTTCACTTGGGTTCCGCCCGGTCCTGTCCTCTTTCGTCCTTGTGCTGGTTGAAATAGTCGATTTGTTCGGTTTCCAGCCGCTTGGCCTGATCGGCCAGCTCTTCGCTGCTCTCGATCGCTTCCTTGCGGGCCAGGTCGAAGGCCGGCTCCCCGGGCAGCGCACGCAGAATCCCCAGCCAGCGTCCCGTGGCCTCATTCAGCGGCTTCAATGCCTTGCGAACATCCGCCTTGCGCTCGGAGTAGACGTCCAGATTCGATCCCAGTTCGTCCATCAGCGCAGTAAAATCCTGCAACTCATCATCCACCCGTTGGCCACGCGCCGCCGAATGCACACGACTCGTCAGGCCCTTCAGCACTTCCGCATGTTCGTCCAGAAACTTTGTGTAGAGGCTGACACGCTCGACCGGATCGATCCCCGCCTCGCGGATCTTCTCGATCTGGACTTCCGTCAACGGCTCCCGCTTTTCCTTTTGCGCACCCAACGGCGCGGCCAGCATCAGGCAGGTCATAACCGCCGCAAAACAGCGCTTCCCTTGCACAGGATCACCCCCAGCGCTCCCATTGAACCACACGGGCTCAGTTCGGGAAAAGCGCCAAGTTCCTGCGCAGTGCAGTGATGTGCCCTGGAGAACATCTGGCCCAAGGGGCCGTGCCTATTTGCGGAAGACCTGCAGCATGGCTTCGTTCTGCGTCTGGGATACCTGCGCCAGGGTCTGCGCCACCAGCGCCTGGTCTTCATAGCTGCTGGAGTGCAGCATCTCGGTCAGCCGGAAGGCGGTGTGTCGCAACAAGATCTCGGCGTTCTTGAGCCGCTTGTCGTTGTCTGCCACCGAGAGGTGAATCTTGTGGGTCAAGAGCTGAATCTGCTTCAGCATGTCGGTGGCTTTCTCCACGTCGCCGGCAGCGTAGCGCCGCAGGCTCAACTCGGTCATCTCGTGCACCAGTTGGGCATAGAGGAAGCACTGTTCGCGCGGCTGCGCCTGACTGGCCTTCACCGCCAGCGCGTCGATGCTCTGTTGATCGGGAATCTTGTCGTCGAACCCGGAGGCACGGGCCGGTGCCGCGGTTACAGCGAGGAGGACGAGCACTGCCAACGGAATCCGACACACCATGAGGAACCTCCGCCAAAAGCGGCATTACCCCAAGCCGTGACTATAGGAGCATTCAATGAGATTGTGCAAGCGGGGAAGATCAGCAATCTCACCAGCCCATAGATGCGGCGACTTTCAGAGCAAGTTCCGCTTCCGATTTCGCATCATCGCACGTCTCATTTTTTGTTTTCGAGCAAAAGGAGACGTTGCCGACATTGCCATTCCTGATCCGGGAACTTTCCGGCAGATGATTCCAGAAAATGATGGTAGTAGCTGATGGCCTCTGCCTTGTTATGCAGTGAATCGTATGATGTTGCCCAGAGGAAGTAGGTTGCGGGAACTTCCGGTAAATATTTTGCTCTCATGGTGAGCGCGTGCACTGCCACGGACGGCTGAGCCGTTTTTGAAGCAGCAAATGCCAACCCACTCCAGCCGTCGCCGCTGGCCGCGTCCAGCTTTGTCGCCTTGTCGAAGGTCGCGAAGGCCTCCGCATACTTGAGTTGGCGAATCAAGTTTTGTCCGTGCGCCACCAGCAGCGCCGCATCTTCCGGACTGGCTGCCAGCAGCGCGACATACAGGCGGTCCGAACTCGCCGCGTCCCCCGCCTGCGCCAGAACCTCGGCCAGAATGCGGGTAATCGCCGCGTCCTTGGGATGCGCTTCGTGCAGTTTCTGGATCAGCGGCAGCGCCTCGGCCTTGTCTTCCGCGGCCAGAACGCTGGCCAACTGCGCGCTCAGCGCCGGGTCGTTGGGCGACTGGTCCAGCGCCGTCCGCAACAGATCTTCCGCCTCCGGATACTGTTTGCGCACGATCATCAGGTGAGCCAATCCCGCGTTCGCCTGCGCCGACTTCGGTTCCTTGGCCAGTACGCGCCGGTAGGCCGCTTCTGCCGTGTCAAGCTGTCCCGCCTGATCCGCCAGATTGGCGGCGAGCAAGGTGTCGGCCGTCGTCTCGGATGAGATCTTCAGCGCCTGCAGCAAATCGTCAGACGCCGTCGTCGGGTCGCCCGCGCGATCAATCTCCGCCAGCGCCCTCCACGCCTGCGCCTTGGCGCCCGGGCCGGCCTCGCCCGGATCGAGCGTGGTCGCCGCCATCAGCTCCGGCCGAGCCTCCGCCGCCTTTCCTTGCCGTGCCAACAGCAGGCCTAGCGAAACATGCGCCTCAAACGACTGCGGATTGGCCTCCGCAGCGCGTTTGTAAAGCCCCGCCGCATCGGCCAGGCGGTTTTCGGCGTCGGCCACGTAGCCGGAGTCGAACAGCGCCCGCGCATCGGTGGGATGGGCCACCAGCCAGGGGTCCAGCTTGGCCTCCGCCGCCTTCCAGTCGGATTTGGCGATGGCCGCCTCGGCCGCTGCAACCTCTCCCGACACCGGCTGGGCGGCTGCGGCAGCGGGCACATTCACGGTTGGTTCCTGTGCCGTGTTGGGTGCAGCATTCTGGGCAAAACCGGGCGCTGACGAAAGAAACGATGCGCACAAGAGGACGAGAAACACGGGTCGGAGCACGGAATACCTCAATCCCCAGTTTAAAGGGTGTCTGAAGCTTGGACGCGCTGGCAGCCGTCGTGTGAGGATTGGGCGATTCCACGCCGGGTGCGATGCGATGGCCAGATCGATCCCGGATCGCACCATCGGGACCGGGAAACTCCATTTGTGAGGTCGGATGATTGGTGGGCGGCCGCCTTGACCTGGGGGGAAATGGGCCCGAATCAGCGATGTGTTCAGGCTGCGGGGCCCCAGTTTAAAACGCCGCCCGCCGAATCGCGAGAGCAGAAATGACCATTGCTTTGCGGCACGGCGGTCTCATAGTTTCAGCAGGAGTTACCCAAGGAGAATCCTCATGACCAAGCAATTTGAGAACCCCGTAGAGAACAAAGTGGAAGAAAATGCCTCAACCGGCACATCCGCGCAGAAGCGCATCGACAAAGTCGCCCAAGAACTGGCAGTCAAGCCGTCCAAGACCATAAAGAACTTCGACCAGGAAAACAGCAAGCCATTTTCCAAGTAAACGCGACCAGCTCATAATGGCCCGGTCGTCCATCTTCCCGTATCCGCTCGGGTGCCCCAGGTCTCGATTTTGAGACCTGGGACCAGCAAGCCCGTTCGGCCCAAGCAACGCCCCATTCCAGTTGAGCGCCAGCCAGCGCCTCGCTTTTGCAGAGGATTACCATCCGCGGGCGCATCCTCGAATCTGAAGGAGCTTCGGGGAAACCCAAATCTCCAACAACCGGGCGCAAGGTCAGATACCCCCCCACCCCCCTATGCTGTGTAACTGTGAAACTGCGTACTCTTTCCATGTGCGATTCGCCGTCTGTTCGCCTTGGCGGTTGGCCTGCCAGCCGGTATAGACTCATCCCAAGCCTATGCGCACCCGAGTCTTGCCTACTCTCCTATTGCTCGCCCTTCCGGCGCTCGTTTGCGCCCAGACCCCGGCCAAAACCTCCCCAAAAATGACTCCCAAAACCCAAACACCCGCAGCCGTCCACCGCTCCGCGATCGTCATCGACACCCACGCCGACACGCCGCAACGCTTTGTGGATGAACATTTTGACCTCGGCGACCCGCTCAACGGCGGCAACCTGAACCTGGACTCCATTCACAAGGGAAACCTGGGCGCGGAGTTCTTTTCCATCTGGGTCGAGCCGGTCGCCTACAAGGGCCAATACGCGCACCGCACGCTGGAATTGATCGACTCCGTCAAGCAGCAGGTGGCGCGGCATCCGGACCAGATCGAGTTCGTCACCAGTCCCGAAGGCATTGAGCAAGCGCACAAGGACCACAAGTTTGCAGCGCTGATGGGCATCGAGGGCGGCCATTCCATTGAGGACTCGATTCCGCTGCTGCGCCAGTACTACGCGCTCGGCGTGCGCTACATGACGTTGACCTGGTCGAACTCCAACAACTGGGCCGACAGCTCCGGCGACGTCGACGACAAGAACGTCCCGCACACCAAGGAAGGCCTAACGGAATTTGGCAAGGACGTGGTCTACGAGATGAACCGCCTGGGCATGATGGTGGACATCTCCCACGTCTCCGACCGCACCTTTTACCGCACGCTCAACATCAGCCGGGCGCCGGTCATCGCCTCGCACTCCGCGGCCCGTGCCCTCTGCGACGCGCCCCGGAACATGACCGACGACATGCTCCGCGCAATCGCCAACTACGGCGGGCCCGACTCGAAGGGCGGCGTTGTCCAGGTCAATTTCTACTCTGCGTTCCTTTCCCAGGACTACCGCAACGCTCAGCAGGCGCAAAAGCCTGAAGTCGACAAGGCTGTGAAGGAACTGAAAGACAAGTACAAGGCCGAGGGCAAGGAAGCTCCTCCAACCGAGATCGAGAAGTTGCAGCGCCAGTTTGCCGATCGCATTCCGCGCCCGCCCTTGTCGATGCTCATCGACCACATCGACCACATTGCCAAGGTGGCCGGGATCGATCACGTCGGCCTCGGTTCGGATTTCGACGGTGTCGACGGTCAACTGCCCGAGGGGATGGACTCCGCGGCTGACCTGCCCAAGATCACCGCGGCGCTGATGGCTCGCGGCTATTCGGCGGAAGACTGCCGGAAGATCCTCGGCGGCAATCTGCTGCGCGTTTTCCGCGAAGTCGAGCAGGTTTCAAAGCAACTACAAGCCGAAAACCGGCCCCGGATCAGCGACAAACAGCCCTTCGACAAGTGGGAAAAGAAATAAGAGCGACGACCAGGAAATGTGGCGGTGGCGAGGCTCCCGAAGCAAGAGGGCCCGCACAGCAGAGCCACATTATTGCTGGTCTTGTGACGCGGCGTTCGGTGCCGCCGCATGAAGCTCTTTCGCGCGATCCAGCGCGGTCTGAATATTGGGCATGATGTTTTCGCGGCCGACGCGGTCAAGGAACCGATTGCCATGGAGCAGCCGGGAAGGCTGCTCCATGGCGCCGCAGAGCAACAGCGTGCGGCCCGATTCACGCAGTCGTGTCGCAAAGCTCTCGATCGCGTGAATGCCGGTGGCGTCGATGGCGGTCATGTTGCGCAGGCGCAGAATCACGATGGGTTCAAACGCTTCTATGTTCACCGTCGCCTCCACCAGTTTTTCGGTGGTGCCGAACAGAAACGGCCCGTGGATGCGCAACAGCGAGACGTACGGCGGAACAATGCGCCCTTGCAGGACATGCGGAAGGCCGTCGCGAATGTACTCGTCGGTCACCGGCGATACGGTGGTGGTTTCGGCCACGCGGTAAATATAGAGCAGCGCAGCCAGCCCCAAACCGACGCCGACAGCCACGGTAAGATCTGCGAAGACGGTGAGCGCGAACGTTACCAGCCACACCGAGATAGCCGTCCCATCCATTTGCAGAATGGCGCCAATCTCCTTCCACTCGCCCATGTTGTAGGCGACGACAAAGAGGATCGCTGCCAGCGTGGCCAGCGGAATATAACTCGCCAGCGGCGCAGCGACCAGCAGAATCGCCAGCAGAGTGAGCGCATGCACGATGCCTGAAATCGGGGAGCGCGCGCCGGCACGGATATTGGTTGCGGTGCGGGCAATGGCGCCGGTAGCGGGAATGCCGCCGAACATCGGAGAAACGATGTTGGCAACTCCCTGCGCTACCAGTTCCACATTCGAGTTATGCCGGTCGCCGGTCATGCCGTCGGCCACCACGGCCGAGAGCATGCTTTCAAGAGCGGCCAGCAATGCCACGGTGAAGGCGGAAGGGATGAGCGGCAAAAAGTGCTCAGCATGAAAATCTGGAATGGCGAACGGAGGCATTCCGCGTGGAATCCCGCCGAATTTGCTGCCGATTGTCTCGACCGGCAGATGAAACACGATGCTCACGCCGGTGCAAACCAGCAGAGCAACAATCGACGGCGGAATTTTCCTGGTGAAGCGCGGAAGCAGAACGAGAATCGCCAGCGTGCCAAGGCCGAGTCCCAGCGCCGACGAGTTCACAGTGGCAAAGTGCGCAATCAGCAATTTGATGCGCGGCAGGAATTCGCTGGGGACAGCGGGCGTCTTGAGGCCGAAGAAGTCCTTGATTTGCGTAGATGCGATGAGAACTGCGATTCCGTTGGTGAATCCGATGACCACCATGCGCGGAATGAAACGGACAGCCGCGCCCAGGCCGGTGAGTCCCATGATCACGAGCAAAACGCCGGCCATCAGCGTGACCATGGCCAAGCCGCTCATGCCGAAGCGAAGAACGATGCCGGCCACAATCACAACGAACGCGCCGGTGGGGCCGCCGATCTGGGTG
>Ga0182030_10016330_pt1 | contig 14467 bp, 12 predicted proteins | sample 812S3MmetaG_FD_121299 | JGI IMG/M metagenome (GOLD analysis project Ga0182030, IMG submission 121299) | Permafrost microbial communities from Stordalen Mire, Sweden - 812S3M metaG (Illumina Assembly) | ecosystem: Environmental > Terrestrial > Soil > Wetlands > Permafrost | place: Sweden... | reverse complement strand
CGCTAGGGCGATAGCCCCTTCGATGATGCATTTCATGATCGGTCCCGCGACGATGGCGCCGGTGACGCTGGAGGCTTGATACGGCACGCTGACCGCGACCGCGATGACGGGATCACTGGCGGGGGCGAACGCGATCATCCAATCGTCGGTGTCGTTCGAGAGAGCGTTGCCCACCTGCGCGGTGCCGGTCTTCGCGGCGACCTGGTCTTCGGGAAGAAACCCCACGCCGTAGGCGGTGCCGATGGGAGACGACACGACTGCTTGCATCAAGGGAACGATCTGACTTGCTTGGCTCGCTGTCAGTGGATGCTTCCATACTGAGTCTTTGAATCGTTGGATGATGGCGCCATCGGGAGCGGTGATGTATTTCATCAGGTGCGGCGTCATGACCTTTCCGCCGTCGGCGATACCTGCCGCCACCAGAACGTTTTGCAGCGCGGTGGCCTGGACGTCCTCCTGACCGATCGCGGAATAAGCGAGAAACGGGGGATTGGCCGCCAGAGTGGACTCGCTCGGGAAGAAGGACTTCACGACGCCCGGAAGATCAAGTGGTGGAACCTGGTTGTAGCCGAACGATTCGGCAGTGCTCGTCAGGCTTTTCGCGCCGAGGGCGATCCCGAGGAGTCCGTAGCCGGGGTCACAGGATTCTGGAAGCATCTCGGCCACTGTTCCCCCGCACACGGCGCCGCCATCGTTGTGCAGAATGCTGGTCGTATCGGGGAGCTTGGTCGACGTCATCGCGGGATAACTCTTCGTGAGGAGCGAGGGGTCGTACTTGACGATGCCCGCCGTCGTCACCACTTTGAACGTGGATCCGGGAAAAATCGTCTGTTGGGTTGCCACCAGCCCGAGCGGCGGGTAGCCCTCGGCGTCTTTCTTGTTGTCCTTTATCCACGCGGCATTCTGCACCGCGGTGATGGTGGAAGAGAACGGTGTGGGATCGTAGGTGGGATTTGAGTACAGCGCGAGGATCGCCCCCGTTTGGGGCACCTCGGCGATGACCGAGCCGTCGCGCCCTCCCAACTCCTCGGCCGCGAGTTTTTGAAGTGCCGGCTCCAGCGTGAGGGTCACCGAGTCGGCCGCCTGGGTTGGCTCAAGTAGCTGTTCGAAACTCTGGGGGGGCTGAGCGTGTGCCTCGAGATCACTGTTGTACTGCGCTTCGAGAGCCCACTCGCCATATACCGACGAGGAGAACCCCACGACCCCGGCGAACAGCGAACCCTCGGGGTAGATCTGGCGCCACGGGTTGGTCGTGCTGGAGGTGGGAACCGACTCGGCGAGGACGGCGCCATTGGCCGCGACAATTTCTCCGCGCTGATATTGGGCAGTCGAAACATCGTTGCGTGGATTCAGCGGCGATTTGTTAAGAGCGGAGGCGTGGAAGAACTGCACCCAGGCGGACTGACCGACCACCAGCACGAAGAGGATCATGATCAAAATTGCCAGCCGCCATATTCGACGTGACACTAGACGGCCTCTCTGAAAAGGGGTGCGAACAGTTCACTCCGGTACCGCTTCGACTGTCCCACTAGTGGCGATGTTAATTGGCGATTGGCCCTGAAGGAGAACACACCAGGTTTGGGCGCAAAACACACATGCCATAATGGATTCGTGAACGAAGCCCGAACCCGCGCTAACGGCCTGAGCGCTTCACGGTCGCTTCTCGCATCGCGCTCGTAGGCCCCCAGTGACCGACGCCACGAGCAACGCTTCGATCGTCGTGCGGGCGGCGCTGCTAAAGATCAATCCCGCGAGCGTTCTCGGCGTCGTCGATTCGTTGGACCTGCGGGCAAACGCCAAGGTCAGTGCCGTCGTCGGCGTCCCCTTGCGCCAGCTGCAACAGCGTCGCGACGTCGAGGCTTTCGTCACCAGCGCTCCGATGGCTGCCGCGCGCGCGCTGCTGGAAGTTATCGCCATGGCTCCCCTTGAGAAAGTCATCGAACTACTGGGTGATCACGCCGAACATCCGACGTATGAGCAACTGTCTACGGCAATCGATCAGTTTCTTGACGCCGGAGGTTCGACTGACGACGCGCTGAGCGTCCTTGCGTATGCGATCGGCGACGCCTTTCCCGCTGCCGCGCAGTGTCGTCAACTCATCAGCGAAAGAGAAGAATTCGCCCTCCCCGAGATTCCCGAAGGGCACGCGACAACAGTTCTGGCGGCACCCCGGGAGGTAAGTCCCGAGATACGAGAACAGCGAAAGGAACGACGCGAGGAGGAGAAGCGTCGAAAGAAGATAGCGACGCCGCCGCGCGCGCCGCGCAGCGCGAAGCCCAAGAACTCAGCGCCGCCGCGACCTAGCGCGACTGTCTCACCCGTGGCACCCAGTGCGCCGGAATCACGTCGTCGGGCGCCGCTGACGCCCATGGAAGAGTCTCGCTTCGATGCCGATCACCCACTCGCGGGCTCGGTCGTCGTCATCGAAGTGCCCTTCGACGCGCTCGACCCCGTTCAGCCCGACGTCACATCGAAGGAACGCCCGGTGTTGGTCGTCGCCGCGTCGAGTGAGGAACTACTCGTCCGTGCTCTCTACTCCCAAACGTCGCCCACGAGATCGATCTTTGCTCCCTGGCGTCGCGTTGGTCTCGATCACGTCTCCTACATTGATGACGCGCGTCTCGCGCTTACCCAGGGATCCGAGCCGCTGCGCCCGCTCGGCCAACTCACGACTGCCGAGTGGAACGCCCTGTTCTAACGACGATCATCGTCCGGCGAGTCGGCACGCACTACATCATCCGCGGGGCTCGACGTCGAACGTCTCGGCCAATGGACGATAAGGGTGATCACACCTGCGACGGCGAGAGCGAGGCCCGCGAGTTGTACACCGACCGAACCACTGTGCGACTCTTGACCCAGTAGGAGTCGTTCGTCAGTGGATCGCACGATTCCCCAAACGATCATGCCGAGCGCGGTGATGAATCCCGTCACGTTCTTCAGTCGTGTGCGCTCGAGCGTGATGAGCACCAGCCACAGCAGCCCGTCTTCACATCCCTGAATAAGGGGGACCGGAACTCGTTTTCCGACTTGACCGTGATAGTGCAGGCCAAACCATTGGTGAGTGAGATGCCCGCCGCCGTCAACCATGAACTGAGGGCCGAGAAATCGGCCGAGGGCCCAGCCGGCGATGAGCGCGGGCACCAGCGCGTCGGTGAAGAGGGCCAGCTTCGTGTCGGGCCACCAGCGTCGCTGCAAAATGACGCCGACCAGTACAGCTAGGGCGATGCCGCCAAAACTCGCGAGACCGCCTTGCCACACGGCAATCCAACGGCCTGGGTGGCCGTCGTAGTAACTCCAATTGGTCGCGATGTTCGCCGCTCGCGCCCCAATGAGTCCACTGACAATGATCCAAAAGGTGAAGCGCGCGAAAAGTTCTAGCGCGATGCCCTTTTCGCGGAGGCGGTGACGGGAGTACACATAGGCGACATAGGCCGCGATGGCCAAGCCGAAACCGTACGTATGAAACAGCAGCGGGCCGACGTGGAACGAAGTGGGAAAGCCCGACACCTAAGCCCGCGGGCGCCCTAGTCCGACGAAATCGCCATACAGTCGGACCGGCGTGATGTGCACGACCTCGCCCGTCTCGGGGGCTTCGATCATCTCGCCGCTACCGACGTACATCGCGACGTGCTCATCGCCGCCCGGTCCGTAGAACAGAAGGTCGCCGGGCTCGATGTCGTACAGGGGTACTCGTTCGGTGTCCTCATACTGCGCGCCTGAGTAGTGGGGAAAGTCGATCCCGGCCGCCTCGTAGGCCAGCATGACGAGACCCGAGCAGTCGACGCCCGATCTGCTCGCACCACCCCATACGTAGGGCACGCCCAGGTAACTTTCGGCCGCGCGAATGGCGATATTAGCGACCGAGTCGGGCGGCGGAGCCGGGAAGTTACTAGTCGGCTGAGCGCTGTTCAGGGTGCTCGACGACGCGGCGGCGGCAGCAGCTTCTTCTTGCGCCACGAAGGTCGCAATCTGGCCCTTGTCCTGAGCGAGTTCGTTCTTCAGTTGAGCTTGAATGATGTTGCCCTTGTTCAATGATCGCCCAGCCGCGAGGGCCAGCGAGAGGGCGTTTCGGTCTTCAGCCTTTAAGAGTCCACGCTCTTCTATGAGTTCAATTCGGTCGGTCTTTAAATGGGAGATCGTGGTGTTGATATTGCCCGCCGCCAGCTGGGAGTACACATTGATGGCGCTGGCCTTCGACGCGTTCTTGGTGAAGAGCGGGTTATCGGCCTCGTTAGAGCCGTTCGTGACGTACGAAAAAACGACGTCTGCCTGTAACTGACGATGCCCTTTGTTTTCGTTCGCTTCGATCGCGGCGACCGTGGCTTTGGTGTCGGCTATCTCATTATTGAATTTGCGAAGTTTGATGAGGGCGTTGTCGTACTTCTGGCCCAGCAGGCTGACTTCATTGGTCATGCGGTTGATCTGGCTCAGGAGGACCTTCGCCTTCTGACGATCGTTCGAGACGTTGGACGCCCCGGCCGGGTGCGGAAAGGTCACGACAAAACTCAACGAGAGAGCGCTGAGCGCGAGGGCGACGGCCACAGGGCGAAACCGTTTCGTTTCCCTTGCTAGCCGTGTCGATAGCACCCAGTGCTCGACGTCAGTCACCGGACCAGGCTAGTTGAATCCCGCGAGTTCGTTCCGGCGAATGGCGCACTCATCACACAACGCACCTGGTCAACGGGGCCTTGGCGATACTTTCTCCGTGACGTTATGCAAGAAAAATCAAAGCACGCATAATCGCGCGCGTAGGCTCTCGACATGTCGAAGCGATCAAGGAATCTTCCTCGCCGTTCATGTCTTTCTACACCGGGCTCGTCGGATCGATTTCTCGCCAAGGCGCCCGCCTCCATCGCAGACTTTTCTTTTCTCGATCTCGAAGACTCGGTCGCGCCCAAAGAAAAGGTTGCGGCGCGCGAAAAGGTTGTCCACGCGATCCGCACCCTGGCGTGGGACGAGCGGGTCTTGTGCGTGCGCATCAACGCCTGGGACACGCGTTGGACCTACGGGGATGTCATCGAGGTCGTCGGACACGCCGGGGAACGACTGGACGAAATCATGTTGCCCAAAGTCCGACGGGCGTCGGACGTGATTGCTCTCGACCTTCTCTTAAGTCAGGTCGAAGCGAACGCCGGCCTACCGAGTGGCCACATAGGGATCGAAGCGCAGATTGAGACGGCAGAAGGCCTGATCAACGTGGAAGAAATCTGCGCTTCGTCGCCTCGACTGGAGTCGATCGTCTTTGGACCGGCCGACTTCGCCGCGTCCATCGGCATGCCGGTCACGACCATCGATGACACGATCCACGACGCCCCGTCCAATCCCTTTAGCTACGTCTTCGCCAAGATCTTGATGGCCGGTCGGGCTAATGGCCTACACGTCATCGACGGACCGTTTCTCAAAGTGCGCGACCTTGACGGGTTGCGTAGAGCGGCATCGATTAGCGCTTCCTATGGCTTCGACGGGAAGTGGGCTCTCACCCCGGACCAGGCCATCGTGTTGAACGAGGTCTACTCGCCGAGCCAAGAACTCTTTGACAAGTCCTACGACATCCTCGACGCGTATCGCGTTGCGACCGAAGAGACGTCGACAGGAGCGGTGATGTTCGGCGACGAGATGATCGACGAAGCGTCGGCAAAGATCGCGAACTCCTTTGTCGCGCGCGGCGTGCGCGCGGGAATGAAGCGTTCGACCTAAGTTTCGCCGAGGCTTTCGAGTAGACGGCGCGCGATGACCTTTAGACAGAGAGTTTCGTCGGCTCCCTCAAAGATCGACAGCACCCTCGCGTCCAGGAAATATCGACTCACCGCGTACTCCTCGGCGTATCCCATGCCGCCGTGAATCTGCATGGCCTCGCGGGTTACCCACTCGGCCGCCCGGCAGACGTAGGCCTTGGCCATGGAGGCTTCGAGTGAGCCGTCGCCGCGACCCATCTGTCGCGCGACGTCGAGAGAGAACTGACGAGCGCACTGGATGATGGCGGCCATGGTGGCGAGCTTGATGCGGGTGAGTTCAAAGTTGATGATGGCTTCGCCAAAGACCACACGATTGCGTGCGTACTCCAGTGCCGCGTCGTAGGCGGCCTGCATGACGCCGATCGCCCGCGCTGCCGTTTGAATGCGGCCATTCTCGAACCCGGCCATTTGGAAGTAGAAGCCCTTGCCCAGTCCGTCGTCCCCGCCGACCAGATGGTCGTCACCGACGAACCACTGATCGAAACTCAACTCATAGGAGTGCATCCCCCGATAGCCAATGGTGTCGATGGGTCGACCCTCCAGTCGTCCATCCCCGGGAGAGTCTTGGCGAAAGACAAAACCGCCGCTGTCACTTCGCGGTTTCTCCACGAGGAAGAGTGAGAGACCGCGGTGGGCGAGAGACCGGTCGGGGTCGGTTCGCGCGAGCAGCACCAGTACCTCTGCTCGCGCAGCGAAGGTGCACCAGGTCTTCGTGCCGCTGAGGAGCCAACCGCCCCCAGTGCGCGTCGCGCTCGTGGTTATCCCGGCCACGTCGGAGCCGAAGTCCGGCTCGGTGACCGCAATGGCGCAGAGCGTCTCGGCGCTCGCGAGACGAGGCAGCCAGGTCCGACGCTGGCCGTCCGTCCCACCGCGCAGGAGGGCCCGCGTCATGATTTCGGGTCGGGTAATGAGCGAGCCACCGATGCCCAGTGAACCCCACGAGAGTTCTTCGGTGGCGACGACCATGCCCAGGTACTCAGACTCCCCACCGGCGGAAAAACCACCAAACTCTTCAGGGATCGAGAGCCCGAAGCCGCCCAGCTCATTCAGACCCTCGATGATGGACTCGGGAATGTCTCCGTTCGCGCGGTGCACGTGCTCGGCGTGGGGACGCACCTCCTCTTCGGCGAAGCGGTGAAACGTTGAGGCGACCATCGCAAAGTCGTCGCCCAAGTGACGTCGACCGGGCGTCTCGGCCAGTGCCGCGAGAAACGCCGGGTCGCGGTAGGTGGCGACGAACGACTGAAACGGCCCGAACCATCCCGGCTCAACGCCCCACAGGGACTCACGGCCTACCGTCCTACCCGCGAGGTCACTGAGGGTCATCGCGAGAAAGACGGCCACCAATCGCGATTCGTCATTCCCCTGCCGGGCGTAGGCCAGAGACGAACGAGCGGCGGCGAGGGCGCTCGCGGAGTGCGCGAGATCGTAGGCCAACGTCTCGTTCGCGTCGATGCCGCCGCGATCACGTAATTGGTGCAGTGCCGTCTCGAGGACGGCCTCGGCACGGGCGATCAGCTGATCGGCGACATCAACGTCGAAAGCGGGCTCAGGCATGGTTGAAATGTACATGTTCACACGGGTCCCGTTGAAAGCCCGACTTCGATCGGGGCCGACCCTAAAAAAACTGGTCGGGTCCGAATAGGCTGGCCCGGTGAACGTGACAATGCTCCTCGCCGACTCGGCCCAAGTTGCCGATGGCAAGCTCTACATCTTGGGCGGGGGTTGGTCGGTCGTCGGACCGGACCCTATGCCGATGGCGGTGGCGGTCAAGGTGAGTGTGGATTCGCACGAATTCAACACCTCTCATCACTGGGAACTTTTCCTCGAAGACGCTGACGGCCAGCAGGTGGGCTTCGAGACGCCCGAGGGACCGCACTTCATCGAAGTGCGCGGCGATTTTTCCGCCTCGACGCCACCCGACGTCCCCGTCGGTACACCGGTCGAGGTGCCCATAGCGGTCAACTTCGGACCGATTCCGCTCGTGGGGAACTCGCGCTATACGTGGCGCGTCGTGATCGACGGTGAAACCCTGCCCGGCGCATTGGTCTCCTTCACGACGCGTCCCGCTCGCGTCGAAGTGGACGAGGAGTCCGATCAAGGTCTATGACGACGTACGATCGCCCCTTTGGGCGGCACTTTGAGGACTTTTCCGTCGGGGACATCTACCGGCACTGGCCGGGCAAGACCATCACCGAGGCCGATGATCATCTTTTTTGCATGATCACGATGAATCATCATCCCTTGCATACGAACGCGTGGTTCGCCGAGCACGAGACGATTCACCATAAGAATGTTGTCGTCGGGAATCTCGTTTACTCGCTGGTGCTGGGCATGAGCGTCCCCGACGTCTCGGGGGCGGCAATTGCCAATCTCGAAGTCGAGTCGTTGATTCATCGCAACCCCACGTTTCACGGCGATACGGTCTACGCCGAAACGCGCGTGCTCGACGCGACACCGTCACGCTCCAAGCCCGACCGAGGGATCGTGACGGTCGAGACGAAAGGTTTCAACCAGGACGGTCTTGAGGTCTGTTACTTTCGGCGCAAGGTCATGGTCTGGAAGCGTGAGTTCGCTCCGGAACGTCAGCGCCCCTACGGTGACGACGTCTGGGCCTAGCGACCTCGTCGCTTTTCGTCGGGCGCTTTCCAAAGCGGCGCCCTCGCTGCGTCGTGACCTGCCCTGGCTGAACAGTCCTCACCCGTGGGCCGTGCTGGTCAGTGAGGTCATGCTCCAACAGACGTCAACCTCACGAGTGATTGAGCCGTGGACGAAGTTCTTGGAGAAGTTTCCAACCGCCGACTCGTGCGCGCGGGCGCCGCTCGCTGAGGTCCTCGTGGCCTGGAGCGGTCTGGGATACCCGAGACGCGCGAAGTCTCTACATGACGCCGCCCGCAGAATCCGTGACGATTTCGGAGGTGAAGTCCCGCGCACGATCGATGAACTTCGCTCTTTGCCCGGAGTGGGCGAGTACACCTCACACGCTGTCGCCTCCTTTGCCTTCGGCGAACACGTCGCGGTTCTCGACACCAACGTGGGACGAGTATTGGCGCGGGCTCTCGTAAACCAGCCACTTCGCATGCGTGCCGCACGAGATCTCGCCGATGGGTTGCTGCCCAAAAGCGACGCGGCGACGTTCAATCAGGCCATGCTCGATCTTGGAGCGCAGTTTTGTCGCGCGACCCCGCGATGTGAAGAGTGCCCTCTCGCGTCGTCCTGCGCGTGGCGCCGAGACGGCGGACTCGATCCCGCGCCGCTGAGTGCGGGCGTGTCCCGGCCCCAGGCCCCCTTCGTCGGATCGAATCGTCAACTGCGCGGGCACGTGTTGCGCGCGCTGCACGACGGACCGCGAGCAAAGACTCGCCTCGTGAGAGAGCTCGGGGTGGCCACCGTGCGCGCCGAAGTCGTTTTGGACAGCCTCGTGCGTGACGGTCTTGTCACGAAAGTGGCACGTTCGTACTCGTTGAGCGGTGGCGAATCTCTCTAAAGTTCGTCGTGTCGAAGGGTCAAAGTACGCGCGCCGATAGGGTGGCGCCGTGGCAGCCATCGATAGCGCGCACTTTAAGGAAGTCCTGGGTCACTACATCACGGGCATCGTCATCGTGACCGCCATGACGCCCGAGGGACCGGCGGGATTCACCTGCCAGACGTTCGGCTCGCTCTCGATCGACTCGGCTCTCGTATTCTTCGCCGCAATCACTGCCTCTCCGTCGTGGCAGCGGGTACGTCAGGCGGGGGTGGTGGGCATCAACATTCTGGCCGACGACCAGGAGCACTTGGCTCGCGGCTTCGCCGTCAGCGGGGTCGACAAATTTGCCGGGGTGCCCTGGGTTGGGGCACCCAACGGCTCCCCGTTCCTCGATGGAGCGCACGCTCATCTGGAGGGGACCATTCGCGAGGTCACCAGCCATGGCGACCACGACATCATCGTGGCGGAACTGGATTACGCCTCAACTGAGCCGGGCGAGCCTCTCGCGTACTACCGCGGTGGGTATCGGCTGCTCGGGTCGTAGGGAGTTCACTACGCTTCGTGACGTGACCCGGGCGAGCGAAGCGAATCGCGCAGAGGATCCAATGTGATTCTGGCGCTCGAGATTATCGGGATCGTTGTCGCGGTCCTACTGATCGCGGGAACAGTGCTGAGAATTCGGAAAGTTCGACGCGACGAGATGCGCGAACTCTCGCGGCCTTTGGAGCGGCGGCTGGTCTCTCCGCCGCCGTCACCCTACGCACCATCCAAGGGTTTTCGTCTCTTGGACGGCTCGGGCGAGCCACTCACACGGCCACCCCTTGAACGACCACGGCTCGATCCCGGTCGCCAGTACGTCTTTAGCGATGCACAGAACCCCGAGGAGTCGAGCGCACTACACGCTCGTCACAACGACGACTGGTTTCTTTCGCGTTCTTCGCATCGCTCGGCCGGCTCCCTCGTCGGCCGCAGTGTTGCGGTTGTTCTCGCGATCGTCATCGTGGTCGGGGTCATCGTGACTTACGCCGTCGAACATCATTCGCCCAAGCGCCCATCGACGACGACGACGACGACCACGACCCGCCCGCCCGGGACCACGACGACGCTGCCCAGCTCGCTTCACGCCACGTCGCTGAGCGGTGACGACGCCACCTACGTCGCGCCGGGAGCGCGCTACCGGGTGACGGTGACCGGGTTGCGGGGCGAGACCTGGGCCGTGTACAACATGGGACCCACGAGCACGCTCGAGTGGCAGGGACCGGTGGACCTCGCAAAGAACGAGTCGCTCGTGATGACGGGGAACTCGCGCGTCACGATCGGTTCGCCCTCCAGCGCGGGCGTCACCGTCGATGGTCGACCGGTGGTCTTTCCCTCGCCGGTGCCCGCGACTCTGGTGCTGATCTTTACTTCGACGGACTCGACGACAACGACGTCGTGATCTCGTTGAGTAGCCACGCGAGAACCTGAGCCTCATCGTGCCACGCGTCGTAGCGACCCGAGGGACCACCGTGTCCCGCGCCCATCTCGGTCTTTAGGACTGCGACGTTGGCCTCGTTGGCGTCGCGAAGTTTCAAGACCCACTTCGCCGGCTCCCAGAAACCGACCCGCGAGTCGTTGAGACCCCCCGAGGCGTAGAGGTGTGGATAGACAACTGCCGTACCGTCGTCATGTGTCGCACGGACATTGTCATACGGCGAGTAACTCTTCATCGTGCGGTAACTCGTTGCACTGGCCTCGGGGTTTCCCCATTCCTCCCACTCGCCGGCGGTGAGCGGAAGGGAGTCGTCGAGCATGGTCGTCACGACGTCCACGAAGGGAACTTCCGCAACGATGGCGCGAAAGAGCTCCGGCGCCTGGTTCATCACCGCACCCATCAAGAGGCCGCCGGCCGAACCCCCGCGCGCGGCGAGTTGCTCAGACGTCGTCCAGCCGCGTTCGACGAGGGCGCGCGCTACCGCAACGAAGTCACTGAAGGTCGTGGGCTTCTGCGCAAGTCGCCCCATTTCGTACCACGATCGACCCATCTCACCACCCCCACGAATGTGGGCGATGGCGAAGATGACGCCGCGATCCAGGAGAGAAAGTCGCAGCGAGGAGAAGGCGGGGTCGATGGAGATTTCGTAACTGCCGTACCCGTAGAGAAGAAACGGCGACGGCGTGACCGGCTCGAGCGTGCCGTCTTCATGGACGCTAACCAGATCGCGTCGGGCGACGATGGACACCGGCACGCGCAGTTGGTCACTCGTCTCGACCCACAGACGTCCGGTGACGTACTCCGACTCCTCGTACCCGCCCAACACTTTTTGTTGTTTACGGACAATGATCTCGCCCGTCTCGACGACGACGTCGGCGATGAGTCGGGGAGTGGTGAGCGAGGTAATCAAGACGCGCACCTGGGACGTCTCGAAGTTGGGGTTCGACGAGATGCCCACGGTGTTGGGAAAGGCCCCGCCTTCAACCAGGGTCGATCGCGCGAGCAGGTCGCCGAAGGGATCGTCACCCGGGAGGAGTTTGACGAGGCGCAGCGCGGCGCAGCCGTTTTCTCGTTCACTCAGAGCGAGGAAGGAAGAAAAGGCGTCGACGCCATCGAGGCGACTGCCGGGTCGCTCGGCCACGATCTCGCGCCACCAACCGCCGCCCACCGGACGTGCCAGAAGGCGAAAGTCGGTGGCGTCTTCGTTCGTCACCTTGAGCCACCACGCGGTTCCCTGCGCGTCGACGAAGTGCTCGACGCCGTATTCGATGCCGTGGCGTCGCGCTTCGAGCACGTGCACGTCGCCCGTTGGATCGTCGGCGGGTACGTAGCGCACCTCGCTCGTCATGGAAGAGTTCATCATGACGACGATCATCCGATCGTCGCGGCTTCGCCCGACTGACACGGTGTATTCGGGATCGGACTCTTCGTACACCAGCACGTCGGATGAGGCCGCGGTGTCGAGCTCGTGGCGCCAGAGTTGCCAGGGGCGCGTGGCGTCGTCTACGCGGGTGTAGAAGAAGTGGCGCGAGTCCTTGGCCCAGGCAAAGCCGTAGTAGACGTCATCGAGCTCGTCTAAGAGCGCCGCCTGATCGGCGAGTGGTCGAATCGTGACGTGGTGTCGTTCATTGCCTTCAAAGTCCGTGCCGACCGCGACCCACGACTCGTCGGGACTGAGGGCGAGCACGCCCACCGAGAGGAAGTCACTGTCCCCGGCCTCGAGGTTTTCGTCGAGGATGACCTGTTCGCCCTCGAAGGTCGTAAGGGGATCGATCTCGGGTGGAGTGAGGTCGTCGCCGCGTGCCGGTACGCGAACGCTGATGGGGTAGTTGAGGCCTTCGCGGGTGCGTTCGAAGTACCACCAGTTGCCCTTTCGGACCGGTACCGAGATGTCGGTCTCTTCGACGCGATTCTTTATCTCGTTGAAGAGGTCCTCTTCGAGAGCCTTTAGTGGGGCGAGTTCTTGGGCCAGGAACTCGTTTTCGGCCCGCAAATGATCGAGAACCTCTTCGTTCTCGCGATCCATGAGCCAGTAGTACGGGTCAACTCGCGTGTCACCGTGACGGGTGATCTCGAAGGGTCGCTGGGGTACGCGGGGGGCACTGGGCATATCTCTACTTTGTCACTTGTTTCGTGACAAGCTTCGCGACAGGCCCTTTGTAGCGGTCATTTGGTTGACACGTATGGTCCCATTGGCTTCTCCAGGGAGAACCTGTCGCGGACCGCGCTCAGCCCCGAAGGGCTAGTTAGTACTATGGCAATAGGGATTATCCCAAAGGAGCGCAATGGCGATTGACAATCTGGACTTCAGCCGTTATCAGTTGGGCTGGTCGGACGAGCACCTGTCAGTGTTTAAGCCCAAAAAGGGTTTGAACGAGGCGATCGTCCGCGAAATGTCGGCCATGAAGAATGAAGAGCCCTGGATGCTCAAGTTCCGCCTGGATGCCTTGAAGCGCTTCGAGAAGAAGCCGATGTTGCCCTGGTTCGCGACGCGCATGCCCGACCTCGACTTCAATGACATCTACTACTACGTCAAGCCCACCGATCACCAGGTCAATTCCTGGGAAGACCTGCCCGACGCCATTAAGAACACCTACGAGCGCCTCGGCATTCCCGAGGCCGAGCGCAAGTACCTGGCCGGGGTCACCGCTCAGTACGAGTCCGAAGTTGTCTTTCACCGCAATCGCGAAGACCTAGAACGCCTGGGCGTTCTCTTCTGCGACATGGACACGGCGGTACGCGAGTACCCCGACCTGGTGCGCAAGTACTTCGGCACCATAATCCCACCCAACGACAACAAGTTCGCCGCCCTCAACTCCGCCGTATGGAGTGGTGGCTCCTTCATTTACGTTCCGCCGGGCGTCAAGGTCGACCAGCCGCTGCAGGCCTACTTTCGCATCAACACCGAAAACATGGGTCAGTTCGAGCGCACCCTCATCATCGCCGACGAGGGCTCGCAGGTTCACTACGTCGAGGGCTGTTCGGCACCGGTCTATTCGACGGACTCGCTGCACTCGGCGGTCGTTGAGCTCGTGGCCCTTCAGGGCGCGCGGATCACGTACACGACGATTCAGAACTGGTCGAACAACGTTTACAACCTCGTGACCAAGCGCGCCCGCGCGGAAGCCGAAGCTCACGTCGAGTGGATTGACGGCAACATCGGCTCGCGTCTCACCATGAAGTACCCCTCGGTGTACTTGATGGGACCGAAGGCGTCTGGTGAAGTGCTGTCCGTCGCCTACGCCGGACCCGGCCAGGTGCAAGACGCCGGGGCGAAGATGGTGCACTGTGCGCCCGAAACGACGTCCACCATTGTCTCCAAGTCGATCTCCAAGGACGGTGGCCTCACGGCGTATCGTGGCCTCGTCAAGGTCGAAGAAGGCGCCAAGGGTGCAAAGGCGTTCGTGCGCTGCGACGCGCTGATACTGGACGAGATGTCCACTTCCGAGACTCGTCCGTACATGGAAGTCGGCGAGCAGGACGCGTCCATCGGTCACGAGGCGACCGTGTCAAAGATCGGTGATGACCAGCTCTTCTATCTCATGAGTCGTGGTCTGACCGAGAGCCAGGCCATGGGCATGATCGTGAATGGCTTTATTGAGCCCGTGACGCGGACCTTGCCCATGGAGTACGCCGTGGAGTGGTCGCGGTTGATTGAACTCCAGATGGAAGGATCAATCGGCTAATCAGCCGGACGCCACATCGTGTAATACGCTGGGCCATCGGGGACCGGATGGAGCGTGTCTCGCAGTTCGTACCCGAATCGATTGTAAAAGGCGTGGTTCTCTT
>Ga0182030_10016329_pt1 | contig 14467 bp, 7 predicted proteins | sample 812S3MmetaG_FD_121299 | JGI IMG/M metagenome (GOLD analysis project Ga0182030, IMG submission 121299) | Permafrost microbial communities from Stordalen Mire, Sweden - 812S3M metaG (Illumina Assembly) | ecosystem: Environmental > Terrestrial > Soil > Wetlands > Permafrost | place: Sweden... | reverse complement strand
TGCCCCGACAGAGGGGCTTCCTCTGTGAACCTGATGCAATAAGACAATGGAGATCCACGAGAATCGTGGCACCAAAATTCGAGCACGGAGCGTGTTTGGTCATCCAGTCTGACAGAATTTGACATTGGCTCGGTGCAAGGCGCTCCGGCCGGTGAGATGGTCCCTGCAATTCCGTGACTCAGTTGGGGATTACTCGGAGAGCGACCAAGGTCGAAGTGCCGGGCACGGAGTTCTCCACGGTGGTTTCGAACAAGGCCTGAAAGTAGTGCGGGACAGTCTTGTGGTCGGGCGCTACGGCGAGCAGCGCCTTGTGGAGCTCGCGCATCTGCTCGGGGTTAGTGAGATACTCGATCGCTGCCTGGGAGCCCTGGGTGTAAATGCCGTAGATGAGCAGGACGCGATTTTCTTTCTTCTCGTTGGGAAGCATGAGGACGAGGGCGTAGTCACGGGTGAGCTGGTTGGTGACCGGGTCGAATTCAGGCCGGTAGATGGGTTTCTCGCCGGGCTGGGGATTGCGGTTGAGAATAACGCCGCTTTGCAGTTGAAAGCCCTCGGTATTGAGGAAGACGCGACCGCTCCAGGCTTGGCTGCCGCCGAGCAGGATGGCGTTTTCGCCCTTGATTTCATCGAAGTTCACCAGCCGCGACTGCTGCACGTTGCACTTCTGGCCGATGCCCGCGAACATGTTGCAGAGGCGAACCACGCCCAGAGTCTCTCCCACGGAGGTGAAATCGGTGAGCGAGGGGACGAAGAGGAAGCGCTTCAGTTCGCGGTAGTGGATGGTGTCGCGAAACTCAGGCAGGCTCGCCTTGGGGATTTCATGGCCGCTGGCCAGCGTGGCCGGGCTGTCGCCGTCGTGGGCCGCGCGCAGCAGGGGATGGTTGGGAATGACGATGACAGGGTCACTGCCCGGGGAGAGAAACGGGCTCCAGAACCATGCGAGGTCATCGGACTGAGCGGCCGGGGCGGGCTGGGCCGAGGCGGAGGTGCGATCGTGCCGGAGGCTGCCGGCAAGCAGAAGGGCGAGCACAACGCAGGCGGTGGCCAAGGCCAGGGTGAGCGCAAGGTGAAGCCTTGGCCGCCACGCGCTTAGGGGTTGCACAAGCTCCGGTGGGGCCTCCGACTCTGGGGCTTTAGCGGCAGCCCCGTCGGCCAGGCTTCTGGAGAACGAGGGAACATAATGACCGGCCGGCAGGTCGATGCGGATGTGGTGGTCTTTGCCCTCTTCCTCGTAAAACTGTTTGAGGAGTTTGCGGATTTCGTGCGCCTGGACGCGCACGATGGGGTCCTCCTGGGCGTTGAAATTGGAACCTCGCCCGTAGACTTCAACGCCGATGAGGTATTCGTTCAGGCTGTCGCCGTTGCCTATAAAGGCCTGTTCCGAGACGAAATCGAGGAAGCTGGTCTTCTTAGGGGAGCGGGCAAAGCTCTTACTTTCAAGCACCCTTCGCAGTGCTTCGCGCTTCTCAAAGAGCGAGATTGGGGGAGGCGTGGCACTGTGCTGAGACGTCACCGGAGTTTCCAATCGTTGGCGGGACTTGCAGGTGGCCTGCGCGCGAGTTGCAGGCCTACATTTTCCCGGCCAAACGGTAACACTCGCCGCAACCCGGAGTCAAGGCGCTGGGTCACAGCCGGCGATTCGCTGAACTAACGGTTATCGCGCCCGTTAATAGCAGTTATTTGTACCTAGCAAAGCCCTGAATAACAATCGCTAACAGGGTAGAGAAACGAGCAATTTCCTTCCGCTCCCACCGATGGCGGCGGCGCAGAGCCGTTTTCCTCGCCTCTGTGTGGGCAAGGAAGAGCCATTTCCCCGCGCTGGCTCGTGCTGGAACTGGAAAGCAGGGAAATTCTGTGCCCGGGCCGTATAAAAGGGCGGCTTAACCCTTTTCATAACCTAAATTACCTTTCCGGCTGTGAATCGGCGCGCGTACAACGGGGCAGCATCAGTTTGCGCGGCGGAATGAAGCCGCATGGATGGCCAGTAACTGGGGGATGGAAGATGAAGCCGTTGCGGAGTGCACTGTTGAGCCTTGCGATTCTGCCACTCTGCTCGGCGGCGGGCGCCGCGGGTCAACCGGGTTCCCCGGGCCTGGAACTGGTGGTGACCCGGCAACTCGACAGCCCGGTGCTGACCACCCGCTCGGCGGGCGCCGAAGGCAACAAGTACGGGTTTGAAGGCGGCCGGGTGGTGAAGACCGACGGCGCCTATCATCTATTTACTTCGGAGATGGTTGGAGACCCGCATTGGGTCAAGATGAAGCTGGCTCACTGGGTAAGCCAGGACCGGATGCATTGGCAGAGGGTGGGCACGCTGCTGGAGTCGAGCGGAGATTTCACAGGAAAGGACCAGCGCGCGGCGCTGTGGTCGCCGATGCCGGTTTACGACGCGCAGGAGGGTCGCTGGAACCTGTTTTACGTGGCCTACCAGGCTGCTCCCGACACCGCGCGCGAATGGCTCACCAATTATGAAGGGCGGATCTGGCGGGCGGTTTCCGCGACTGCGGGGCCGGGCGGGATCGGCGGTCCTTACCGGGACGCGGGCGTGATCCTGGAGCGGGGAAAGAACTCCGACCCGTGGGAAGGGCTGCAGGGGACCGACTCGTTTTTCCCTTACCGCATCGGCGACACCTGGCTGGCCTTCTACGGCAGCGCGCACACCGAGAGCCTTCCCATTTCGCTGTGGCAGGTGGGGCTGGCCTCTGCGTCAAAGCTCGCCGGGCCTTGGACGCGGTCGACGGAACTGAACCCACTGAAGGTGGAGCCAAGGTTCATCGAGAACCCGATTGTGACGCGGCTGGCCGATGGGACCTTCGCGGCCGTATACGACACCAAGGAACCGGAATCAATTGGCTACGCGTTTTCAAGCGACGGAGTGCACTGGGGGGCCGGTCAGCACCTGGTGGTGCAAAAGGGAGATGGCGTCTGGTCGAATGACGTGCGGACGCCGCTGGGATTGGTCGAGGAAGGGAAGGACACCTTCACTCTGTTCTACACGGCCAACGAGAAGGTGGATGGAACGCGGGCCAACGGATATGGGATCACGCTGACGCCGGCGGCGGTGGGAATGGTTGAGGTTGCATTGAAGCACAGGGGCGCAGCGGACTCCGCGGCGAAATGAGTGTCGGCAGTTGAGGGGGCCGGCCAGCGGTTCCAGACTGGGCGGGAGCCGCGCTTGACTTGGATGTTGGAAGTGCCTATTGTTTGGGCGGCCAGGAAAACGTTTGCTAAGCGACATAGGCTTTGGGAGGCACCATGAATCGAACAATGAAGACAAGATTGACGTGTTTCCTGCTTCTTGCAGTTCTGATTGCGTTCTTTGGTCAGACTGCCTGGGCGCAGGCCAATCGCGCAACAATCACCGGAACGGTGACCGACTCGACCGGCGCGGTGATTGCGGGCGTAGAGGTGACTGCCACCAATACCGGCACCAATGTGCCAGAAAAGACAGCTTCGAATCAGTTCGGAATCTATGTGGTTCCAAACCTCTTTCCTGGCGTGTACTCGCTCGCGTTTGAGAAGAGCGGCTTCGAGACCCTGCTGCGCCCCGCTGTTTCGCTGAACTCTACCGAGGTGGCGCGCATTGATGCTGCGCTGCAGGTCGGCGCTACCAGCGCGACGATCACCGTGAACACCGACGCGCCGGTACTCGATATGGACAACGCTTCCATGGGAACCAACATGAAGGCCGAGGTGGTCAACGACCTGCCACTGAGCATCTACGGCGGCGGTCGCTTTCTTGAGGACTTCGCGGTGGCCATCACGCCCGGCTATTCGCCCATAAGCAACCCATACACCGCAGTGGTCAACGGAGGCCAGTATTGGACCAAGGACTATACCATCGACGGGACCTCCGGCACAGCGAACATCCGCGGCGACTCGATGGACGGAGGGCCCAGCATGGAGGCGGTAGAAGAGCTACAGGCGCAGACCAGCGGCCTCGATGCCCAGAGCAGCATCACCGGCGGCAGCGTCATGTCCTTCAACCTCAAGTCGGGAAGCAACAAACTGCATGGGTCGGGCTTCCTCTATGGACATAACGAACTGCTGGACGCCAACACCTGGACCAACGACTTCAACGGCGACCGCAAACCCAAGGAGCGCGCCTGGGACTACGGCTTCAGCCTGGGTGGGCCCATCCACAAGAACAAAACCTTCTTCTTTGGCACCTTCGAGAGATTCGTCTCGCAGGACTGGCGCCTGAACAGCGGCGGGGCCACCGTTCCCACCGCTGCGTTTCTCCAGGGCGATTTCAGCGGGTTGATGGGGCCCACTCTCTGCACCAACAACGGCACCACCGACACCTGTGCCGATATTGCGAGCCAGGGGCAGACCGGCACACCTCTGATGGTCCAGAACGACGCCGGCCAGAACGTGCAGGCGCAGGAAAACATGATCTACGATCCGGCCACGGGAAACCAGTTCATCGGCAACGTGATTCCATCGACCAGCATCAGCCCCATCGCCACCAAGGTCAACGCGCTTTACTCCAAGTACTATGCGCCGGAGTTGAACGGCATCGATAACAACGAGCGCACGCTCGTCGCCAACACACCCAGCCAAACACCGAACCAGTATGTAGTGAAGCTGGATCACGTGCTGCGTTCGCAGGACCATCTGTCGGGCTCCTGGATCTATAACCACAGGGTGCGCCTGCTCGACGACGGTGGCGGCGTGTGGTCGGGCGAAAGCCACAACGGCGGTCCCATGACCAACGCGCGCAACCAGAAATACACCGACCAGCAGTGGCGCGTGAGCGAGTCGCATACCTTCACGGCGAACATGCTCAACGTGCTGAACTTCACCTATAACTTCGATTACAATGCCAGCGTTCCGTCTGTTCCCTCAGACTGGAACGCAGACATCGGATTTACCAGCACTGGAGCCACCAACTTTCCCGAGATATCCTTTACCGACAGCTCTACCTACGGGCACTCCGAGACCTATGTGGGGAGCACCTGGCAGGGCAACACGACAGGCGCAAACGTGACCGTCGGAGACACGCTCACCTGGACCAAAGGACGGCACAGCCTGAGCTTCGGCGGAGACATTACCGCGCACCAGGTCAATAGCCATTCCGGTTCGGGAGCCTACTCGTTCAATTTCAACAGCTACTACACTGGTTGCGGTAGCCAGTGGGCATGCTCGGGCGCCGGCTACGACGGGTTCGCCTTCGCCAGCTATATGCTCGGCCAGGTGAGCAAAGCGACCTCGTCGGTCCCCTACAACCTCTACGGACGTCAGAAAGGCATTGCGCTGTATGCCCAGGACAGCTACAAGATCACCCCGAAACTGACGGTGAATCTGGGACTGCGCTGGAACTACAACACGCGCTTCCATGAGAAGTACGGCCGCTGGGCCAACTTCGACCCGACGGTGACCAATTCGCAACTCCCTTACGGCATTCCCGGTTCGCTGGTTTTTGCCTCGGGAGGCGATGACAGCTTTGAGAAGAACGAGTACGCGGCCAACTTCGGGCCCTCTATTGGGATCGCGTACCAGGTGCTCCCTGAGGTGGTCTTCCGCGCCTCGTATGGGCTAATCTACAACCCGGTCGGCGTGGCCTTTGACTTTGGCGTTCCCGACGAGTTCGTGCCCCAACTGGGCACCAGCGCGGCAAACAACTTCTCCTGGAACGGCGGTAACTATCCGGGCGTGGTCACCAAGGCCACTCTGGCGACGGATCCTGCTTATATGACCCCGTTCCCGGTTCAGATGGATCCGCGCGCCCTGCGTCTGGGTTACAGCGAGGCCTTCAACGTAGGCATCCAGCAGCAACTGACGCCGAACACGAAACTGGAGCTGGCGTATGTGGGCAACCGCGGCCATCGGCTCACCGACGCCGCTTTGGCCTGGAACGAAGGAAAAACGACGGACTTCCTGAAGCTGGTGCGCAATAATCCTGGGCTGAACGGATACAACGACTGGGTCTGTAGCGCGGCGGATGCGGCCAGCTATGGCGTTCCTTATCCATACCCGAATTTCTGCGCGCCGGCGCTTGCAGCTATTGCGCCGCTTCCGCAGATGGCGGCAGCCGAGAGCACTTACTGGTACTACGCCAATCTCTACTACGCGGGCATTCCGCTTGGCCAGAGCTACTACGACTCCATGGTGGTGGATGTGGTGAAGCGCTCGGGAGCCGGTCTCACCATGGACCTGAGTTACGACTGGTCGCGCCAGGAGGGCAACTCCTACTCGGCGCAGCAGGACTACAACGGCCTCTACACCGGCGTGCAGGACTTCAGCAATATGCGCCAGGCCGCCCACGCCCTCACCGGCTACGACCTGGCTCACGTCGTCAAAGGCTTCGCCAGCTACCAGCTCCCGTTTGGCAAGGGCAAGCGCTGGCTGGGCGCGCAGTCCCGTACAGTCAACGCCGTTGTTGGGGGTTGGACAGTGGCGGGCGTGGTGAATTACTACACCGGCCAGCCCTTCCGTGTGGGCGTGTCCAACCCCTACTGGCCGCTCTGGGGCAATATTTATCCGGCCTTCAACCTCAGCGGATTTAAAGGGCACAACAACCCGAAAAACTATGTGCCCATCGGCTCCAGCGGAAGCATTCCCACATCGAACTTCTTCCTGCCCACCTCGGTCGCCAGTAACCCTGCTGCGGGAGTTTTGCCGCCTTCGCCCTACACCTCGCGTCTGCGCTGCCCTGGAAGCGCCAACGAAAACACTACATTCCTGAAGAACGCGGCCGTGGGACCGGACGGAAAGTACAGGGTCTCATTCCGCGCGGATTTCTACAACCTGTTCAACCGTCACTTCTACAACATCGACGGCTGCGGAGGAAGCAGCGCCACCATCGGGGAATTCAGCGACGGCCTGGGCGAGGTCACCGGCGTCTCGGACAATCCGAGACAAGGACAATTTGCAATTCGCCTGGACTTCTGAGATTGCGTTTCTGAATTCATGATCTGCGGTGTGCCAGCGGGGCAGGAGCCATGACTTCTGCCCCGGACATATGATGATGAGTTCAAATACAACTCTCGGAAAGAGGGATGAATTGGAAAGGCTACTGCCCATTTCCATAGCTGGCCATGAGCCAATCGCACAGACTTTGGCGCGGGCTTTGACTCCCTTCCGCATGGCTGGCGGACGCTGTGCCGTTTTTGCGTTGGCTGCGGCTTTGCTTTTCGCGGTCCGTCTGGCCGCCGGGCAGACAACCGGCGTTCACTGGTTTGTCGATTGCTCGCGGGCCGCCGCCGGAGACGGCTCCAACTCCGCGCCGTGGAACAGCCTTGCCGCAGCGCAAGCTCATCCCTTTGCTGCCGGTGATCGTATTGCTCTTGCCCGCGGTACAGTCTGTCACGGCAGCTTTTCTCCGCAAGGTTCAGGAACTGAGGGAAACGCCATTCGACTGACTGCGTATGGCCAGGGCCCCCGCCCGCGCATCGTTGCCACGGCCAAGGATCGCCAGGTGCTGCTGCTCTTCAATCAAGAATACTGGCTGATCGACTCGCTCGACCTCTCCGGCGCCAACAAATACGGCATATTCGTCACCGGAGACAAGGGAACAATACACAACATTGCTCTCAAGAATCTCCTTGTCCACGATGTGCGGGGTGGCGTAATGAAGAGCAAGGACAACGGCCTGGTGGTGGTTGGCCCAAGCAGCCGCGACGCGGTCTTCGCCGATGTTCTGGTGGATGGAGTCGTGGCCGCGCACACCAATCAGTGGGCAGGCATTCTCATCGGCGGCGGCAATTTTGCCTTTGCGCCGGATGCACCGCTCAACAATCACATCACGGTGCGTAACTCAAGCGTGCAGGATGTTTACGGCGACGGAATTATTCTCTTCCGCGACTCGGATGGTCTCATCGAGACCAGCACCGCCTGGCAGACTGGAATGCAGCCCACGCAGGACATCGGCACGCCCAATGCTATATGGACCTGGACCTGCACCGATTGCACAGTACGGGATAACGAGGCCTTTCTCACCGACAGCCCGGGTGTGGACGGCGGCGCCTACGACATCGACTGGGACGACACGCGCAACACCGTCGAGCGCAACTATGCGCATGACACCCAGGGCTATTGCATTGCGGTCTTTGCCGCCGGCTATGTGACCGGCGAGAGCCTGGTGCGCGACAACCTGTGCATCGACAATGGCCTGAGTCCACGTCTTGCGGTGCTGCAAGGCGCGGTATACCTGCACACCTGGGATAATGGCGCGATCCACGGACTGCGCATGGAACACAACACCGTCTTCTGGAATCCGCCGGCGTCAACGGCCGCGGCTATTGTCGACGACGCAGACACAGGCGGAGAGCCGGTCACATTCACCGGAAATCGGATCGAGTCGGCAGCGCAGCTCTTCTATCGCACCAATGCGCAGTTTGCTCCCGCGGCAAACAGCTACCACTTCTCCAGCCTCAGCGGCGCACTCTTCACGCTCGGCGATCGGCACGAAGTAGCGCTCGCTGCTCTTCATTCCGCCGGCATCGAAAAGGGTACAACTCTGGAACATGCAGCAGGGCCGGCACAAGCCGCGACCTCAATACGCCTCGATGCATCGCTCGATTTTACGCTGGAGACCGACGGACTGCTCGCACCCGGACCACGCGCCCAGTTGATGGTATTGCGCAGCCTGGCCGCGCAATACGGCCACACCGCCCTCGCCGTGACTGTCCATCTTCAGAGCGCTGCAAATTCTTCCGGGGAAGAAACGATGGCACAAGCCAACGCTCTGCTCGACCTGGATGCAGGAACGATTCATTTCGATCGCGATGCACATCCAGCGGGTGTGCTTCGCCTGCTCTCAGCGGATGGACGCATCCTCGAAGCGTGGAAGGGCTTCCAGAACGCGGCGACTCTGGGTGGAGCTGTGCGAGCCCGGCTCGGCGCTCCGAACTTCGCAGCCATGCAATCCGCTTCATCCACGGAGGAGAAGTAATGATCCGCGAGTCGATTGATTCACGCTGCCTGCGGCTCGTCGCGCTGTTGGCTGCCGGTGCTGCCATCGGCTTTGCAACGTGCGGCGGAGCCGCAATGCAGACGCAACAGTTCGCCCTGAAGGACGGCGATACCGTCGTGTTTTACGGCGACAGCATCACGGCGCAGCGGCTCTACACCAAGTATGTTGAGGAGTTTCTTCTTACTCGCTACCCCACACTGCAATTCCACTTTGTGAACGCGGGGGTTCCTGGGGATTCAGTGAACGGCGGCTACGCGGGCACAATGGTGGAGCGTGTGCAGCGCGATGTTGCGCCGTTTCATCCCGCGATGATTACCGTGATGCTGGGTATGAACGATGGAGGTTGGGGATTCGGGCCTCCTGAGAATGAAGCAAATTTCAAGAAGGGCTATCGCGCAGTGCTGGATGCGCTTCATAAAGCCGCTCCCGAGGCAGCCATTACTCTCATCTGCCCCACCCCCTACGACGAAATAACGCATGGCACAGAGTTTCCCGGTTACTCCAGTGTGATCGACAAGTTCGCCGAGGATGTATCCGAGATAGCCGTGCAGTTAAATGCCTCCGGAAGGAAATACATCTTCGTCGCCGATTTCAATCATCCCTTGAACGAAGCACTCAAGCGTGCCAAACAACAGTTTTCTGAACTCGCGCCCCTGATTGTTCCCGACCGTATTCATCCTTCCGAGACAGGTCACTGGATCATGGCCGCAGCGCTCATGTCCGCATGGCATATGAACCCCATCGTCAGCAGCGTTACGCTGAATGTGGCAAACGCAACGGTCGTCAGCAGCGATCGGACAACCGCGACAAATCTTGAGCGATCGTCAGATAGCCTCAAGTGGACGCAGCTCGATGAAGCTCTTCCTCTTCCTCTGGACTTCAACAATGCCATGGTTCCGATGCTGTTGAAGATTTCAGGTGTAGCACAACTTGACCAAATGATGCTACGCATCGAATCTCTCAAAGCGGGGGATTACGAGCTCCTGATCGACGATAAGGGAATCGCCACCTTTTCAAGCGATGAATTGCAGCACGGAATCAATCTGGCTCTCTACAAGACGCCGATGAATGAACAGGCCCGTGGAATCGATGGGAATGAGGATCGCCGCTCCACGCTCGATCTGGCGCGCTTCGTCTTGAGCGCCGAGATAAAACAGACTGCAACCTCGGCAGTCGCAGAGACCAAGCTTCAGGATGCGCAGGATGAACTTGCGGCGGCGACTCGCAAAGATCTGATTCTCAAGTCGCATCGCTTTGAACTGCGGCTGAAATAGGCGCATACGCCCACGTTGATCGATTCACGTGGACTGCCCTCATCGTGCCCCTGGGAAATTGACTTGGGACTAGGTGTTTCAATGTTAGAGGGAAGAATAATGAGTTGTCTTCGCGGCCTGATCGCAACCTCCGTTCTCGCGTGGGGTGTCTCTGTTGGCGCTCAAAACAACAACCAAGAAGCACAAGCACAATTATCAGCTGCTGGTCTGGACTTCCCCACAGTGCTCTATGGCGCCGCCTACTACAGCGAATACATGCCCTATGAAAGATTGGACCAGGACGTGGCCCTCATGAAGTCCGCCGGCCTCAATGTCGTGCGCATGGGCGAGTCCACGTGGAGCTTGTGGGAGCCCGAAGACGGACATTTCGAATATGCATGGATGGACCGCGTGGTCGATGCGATGGGCAAGGCCGGCATCAAGGTGATACTTGGCACGCCCACCTATTCCATTCCCGCCTGGATGGCTCATCAGCATCCTGAGATCATGACTCACCGCCTCAACACCGGCGCGTTTGGCGGGCCGGCGGTCGTGAGCACCTACGGCATGCGCCAGAACATGGATACCGACGCGCCGGCCTTCCGCTTTTATGCAGAGCGTCTCATCCGCCACATCGTTGCTCACTACAAGGACAACCCAACCGTAATTGGCTGGCAACTCGACAACGAGACTGGCAGCAATGACTCCGTTGATCCGGATGTGTTCATTGGCTTCCAGCATTACCTTGAGAAGAAGTTCGTGACTCCCGAAGCGCTGAGCAAAGCTTGGTTCCTCAACTACTGGGGCGAGAATCTGCACACCTGGGAAGACCTGCCTACTCGCGACGGAGCCCAGAGCACCGGTTACAAACTTGAATGGACCCGCTGGAGCCAATTGCGTGTGACCGATTACCTCCATTGGCAGGCAGCGCTCGTGCGCCAGGCCGCGTCACCCCGCCAATTCGTCACGACCGACTACAGCGGCATGATGCAGCGCGATGTGAATGAGGAGTCCGTTGCTGAGGCGCTCGATATCCCCGCGCTCAATAACTATCACGGGACGCAAGATCATTTTGACGGCTCATCGCAATCCATTCAAGGAGACTTCACCCGCTCTCTCAAGCACTCCAATTACCTCGTCACCGAGACCAATGCGCAAACCACCGACTGGACTTCTGCCTTCCAATATCCGCCCTATGACGGCCAGTTGCGTGAAGATGTTTACACCCATCTCTCCAACGGCGCAAACATGGTCGAGTATTGGCACTGGGCGTCGATTGCTGCGAATCAGGAAACGTACTGGAAAGGCGTGCTCTCTCACGATCTCGAACCCAATCGTGCCTACGCCGAAGTAAGCCGTACGGCTCATGAGTTACAAAAGATCGGACCCCACCTTGTCGATCTCCAGATTCACAATCAGGTTGCCATTCTTTGGAGCCGCGATTCCCTCAATGCCATCGGCTTCATGCCCTTTACGTCATCTGGACCACAATGGAGCTTTGCCTCGCCCACTGCCGACTATGCGTCCCTTGTCCAGCAGATTCACCATGCACTCTACGATCTGAATGTGGGATGCGACTTCGTATTCTCCGACACCAAGGATCTCTCCGGGTACAAACTGCTGATCGTTCCCGCGCTTTATATCGCGGATGACGCGCTACTCCAGCACATCTCCGATTACGTGAAGAACGGCGGTCATGTAGTGATGACATTCAAGAGCGGATTCGCAAATGAGAACTCAGCCGTGCGATGGGCTCGCGCTCCCGGCCCATTGCGCGAGGTTGCAGGCTTCAGCTATCAAGAATTCTCAAGCCTCGAACATCCTCTGGCGCTGAAGGGCGACCCATTCAACGCAGGTTCTGAAAATCAAGTCAAGTATTGGGCCGAGTTCCTTGTGGCCGAACATGCGAAGGCGATCGCTTATTACGATCACCCCTTCTTCGGTCGCTGGCCGGCCATCACGGAGAATAAGTACGGCTCTGGGACCCTGCTCTATGAGGGGACATATCTCTCTGACAAACTTCAAACAGCTGTATTGCGCGCAAGCCTGGACAAGGCCGGCTTGACTGGGCCAGACCAGCAACTCCCCGCCGCGGTCCACGTGCAGCATGGCGTTAACCGCCTGGGCAAGCGCCTGCACTACTACTTCAACTACTCGAACTCCGAGGTGAAATTGAGCTATGCTCACGGGGCGGGAATTACGCTGCTCGATGGAAAACCGGTGGCCAACGGCGATCAGTTGACGCTGGCGCCGTGGGATCTGGCCATAGTTGAGGAAAGCGCCGCGGGCGCGTCGGCCCTTTCCAAGGAGAACTAGGAAAAGGTCAAGTTCACGAGGCGTAGCGGAGAGCTGCAAGAGATGAATTGCTTATCCTCACCCGCTGAGGAAGCGCGATGTGAAGGGCGGTTGAAAACGATGTGTTCTTGGACACGCATTCCTCTTTCACTCCTGTTGGGGGCCGCAAGTTTACCACTCTACGGAGCCGTTCGCCTGCCCGAGCTCTTTGCAGATCACATGGTCGTCCAGAGAGATGAGCCGGTGCATGTGTGGGGCGATGCAGCTGCCGGCGAGACCGTGACAGTCGCTTTTCGAGGAGTGCAGGGGATAACGACCGCGGATTCACTGGGCCGGTGGACGGTGCATCTTCCGCCTGGAGTATCCGGCGGACCTTTTGTTCTCTCCGTTCGCGGAACCAACGTAATTGAATTGACGGATGTGCTGGTTGGAGATGTGTGGATTGCATCGGGCCAGTCGAACATGGGCTTCTCGCTGCGAGAAGCACAGAATGCGAAACAGGAGATAGCTGGAGCAAGTCTTCCGCAAGTACGGCTTCTGAATGTCAAGCAGCGCTATGCCGGCTATCCGCAAGAGAACCTGGACGTGACAACGCCGTGGAGTGTTTGCACCCCTGAGTCAGCTAGCGGCTTTTCGGCAGTGGCGTTCTTTTTCGCTCGTGACCTCACCCGCCAGCAGCATGTCCCGATCGGTGTCATCGAGTCTGCGTGGGGCGGAACACCGGCTGAGGCATGGACCAGCATGCATGCGTTGAGTCAAGATGCATCCCTGATGCCGGTATTCTCCGCCTGGGCTGCCATGGCGGATGCGGAACCGGAGACCCAGCGTGCAGAGGCCAAAGAGCGTAAAGAAATCGAGGAAAAGAATGGCGTTGGCGAAGACGAGGATCTCAGACTTCCATGGCATCCCGTCTTCGAATCCTGGGCGCCCGCGTCTCTCTACAACGGCATGATTGCTCCGCTGACACGCTTTCCCATTCGTGGAGTCATCTGGTATCAAGGCGAGTCGAATGCGGATTCATTGCGGTATCCCATTTACGGACGGCTTTTTCAGACGCTCATCCAGAATTGGAGAGCCGCCTGGTCGGAAGGCGATTTCCCGTTCCTCTTTGTACAAATTGCCAACTACCACACAGGTCCGGAGGGTCACTGGCCTGAAGTCCGCGAGGCCCAGCGCGATGCCCTGGAGTTGGCAAATACAGCAATGGTCGTAACCATCGACATTGGAGATCCGGAAAATATCCATCCGGCGAACAAGCAAGATGTGGGATTTAGACTTGCGCTCGCCGCCAGAGTCATGGTTGATCGAGAACCAGTCGAAGCTTCAGGACCGCTCTACCGCTCGATGAGCCGTGAGGGAAGCGTTTTACGTCTGTACTTCGACCATGTGGAGCAAGGGCTCGTGATCAAAGGGAGCCAGCTTCAGGGATTTGAGATCGCAGGCGCCGACGGGAATTTCGTTTCCGCCGTGGCTGATGCCGATGGGGCAACGGTTGTCTTGTCGAATCCGAGCGTCCCGATTCCCACCCAAGCTCGTTACGGCTGGTCGGGCGATCCTGTATGCAATTTATTCAACAAGGCGGGGCTGCCTACCTCGCCGTTCCGCACCTCCCGGCCTTAGAGTTACCGAATCTGGATTGGGCCGCTACCTGCCGCTGCTGCCATCGGAATCTTCCCGACATTGCTTCTGCGAATCTTTCCTCGGATCCCTTCGTATGTCTCGGAGGTCTGATGGAGTGCGTTTATTGTCGTCGAACTCGTAGGGAGGTGTGAGAGTGATTGAAAGGGAGCAAACACGAAGTGTCGCGCGAAGACTCGTATGCTCCGTTAGATATGTGTACAGAGTCAAGATCGAAAAGCACGGCCGGAAGTCCTGATTATCGCGCATCAGGTTGGTGATGAACAGGCAGTCCAAGTCTTGGCGAGCGTCTGCAGTTTTTCGACCGGAGGAAACCAGAAGCAGAGGTTTCGGAAATGCTCGTTAACTTGCCGAAGCGGCACGG
>Ga0182030_10016327_pt1 | contig 14467 bp, 13 predicted proteins | sample 812S3MmetaG_FD_121299 | JGI IMG/M metagenome (GOLD analysis project Ga0182030, IMG submission 121299) | Permafrost microbial communities from Stordalen Mire, Sweden - 812S3M metaG (Illumina Assembly) | ecosystem: Environmental > Terrestrial > Soil > Wetlands > Permafrost | place: Sweden... | reverse complement strand
GGCGCGGACACCATCACCAGCGGGCTCGAGGTCACCTGGACCTACCACCCGACCCGGTGGGACAACGAGTTCTTCCACATCCTGTTCGGCTACGAGTGGGAGCTGACCAAGAGCCCGGCCGGCGCGCACCAGTGGAAGCCCAAGGGGGGTGCCGGGGAAGGCGCCATTCCGGATGCAGCCGACCCGTCCAAGCGTCACGCCCCGGCGATGCTGACCACCGACCTCGCGCTGCGGGTCGACCCGGCCTACGAAAAGATCTCGCGGCGCTTCTTCGAGCACCCCGATCAGTTCGCCGACGCGTTCGCGCGCGCCTGGTTCAAGCTGACCCACCGCGACATGGGCCCGATCGCCCGCTATCTCGGCCCGCTGGTTCCGAAGGAGAGGTTGATCTGGCAGGACCCGGTCCCTGCCGTCGATCATCCGCTGATCGGCGAGGCCGACATCGCGGCGCTGAAGGCGAAGATCCTCGCCTCCGGCCTGTCGGTGTCGCAATTGGTCGCTACGGCCTGGGCGTCGGCGTCGACCTTCCGCGGCTCCGACAAGCGCGGCGGCGCCAACGGCGCGCGCGTTCGCCTCGCGCCGCAGAAGGATTGGGAGGTCAACCAGCCGGCCGAGTTGGCGAAGGTTTTGGCCAAGCTCGAAGCGATCCAGAAGGAATTCAACGCTTCGCAATCCGGCGGCAAGAAGGTTTCGCTCGCCGACCTGATCGTTCTCGCCGGCGGCGCGGCGATCGAGAAGGCTGCGAAGGACGCCGGGCTTGCCGTGGAGGTTCCCTTCATCCCAGGACGCGCCGACGCGTCGCAAGAGCAAACCGACGCCCATTCCTTCGCGCCGCTCGAGCCGACCGCCGACGGGTTCCGCAACTATCTGCGCGGCAAGCAGCGCCTGTCGGCTGAGGAGTTGTTGGCGGATCGCGCGCAATTGCTGAGGTTGACTGCGCCGGAGATGACGGCGCTGGTCGGCGGGCTGCGCGTTCTGGGCGCAAACGCCGGCAAGTCTCCGCATGGCGTCTTCACCAAGCGGCCGGAAAAGCTGACGAACGACTTCTTCGTCAACCTGCTCGACATGAGCACGCAATGGAGGCCGGCCGCGGGCGCCGAAGGCGTGTTCGAAGGGCGCGACCGCAAGACCGACGCGGTCAAGTGGACCGCCACCCGCGTCGACCTGATCTTCGGCTCGCACTCGCAGCTGCGGGCGCTGGCGGAAGTCTACGCCAGCGCGGACGCGGGGGAGAAGTTCGCCAAGGACTTCGTGGCGGCGTGGACCAAGGTGATGAAAGCCGACCGCTTCGACCTTGCGTGAGCTTCCGCGCCAAGGTCTCTACGCGCCGGGTAACCCGCCCACCTCAGAAAGCCCCTCGACGCAGGGCGGCGTTTCAACCGACATGAAACGCCGCCCTGACGTGAGGAACTCGAGGTCGCGCGCGGCCGGCCCGCGCGGATCTCATCCGGCTTGTCCGCTCTCGCCGGCCAAGCGAACGTCCGCCCGCGAACGCATTGTCACAATTTATCAATAGGCGCCCAAGATTTCCGGGCTTGATGTCGCCGCAAATCCCGGTCAAGTTCACGGCGTCGTGAATTCGCGGGGCTGTTGCGTGGATCGTCGAGGAAATTTGCCGCGGGCGCTGCTGCTGTTGCTCGCGGTGGCGTTCCTGTTTGAGACCTGGATCTGGGATCGGGTGGCGGCGGCGGCGCAGCGTTTCGCGACGCTGATCAACTGGGCCGCGATCAGGGTTGCTGTGCGGCGCGTCATCGAGCGGCTGCCTGTCTGGGTCGCGCTGATGCTGTTTGGCGTCCCGTTCATCGTCGCTGAGGGCGGCGCGTTCCTATGTGTGCTGGTGGCGACCATGGGGCATGTGGTCGCCGGCGCGGTCGGCTACACGGCGATCAAGATCATCGGTTTCGGCCTGCTGGCGCCGATCTTCGATCTGACCAAACCCAAGCTATTGACCCTGCCGTGGTTCGCCTTCGTCTATGACAAGGCGCTCGTCTTCCACCATTTCGCCCTCGGACTGGTTGCGCCGTACCGCGCCGCCGCGCGGAAGCTGGCCGGCGAGCTCTTCGCCCGCGCCCGCGCGCTGTGGACGGGCCGGAGCGAGGGGGCGAACGAAGAGGCGCGCTGACCGGCCCGCGTGGCGCCGCCGCCGGTTCTGCCCTATAGGGTTCGGCTGAACGACGATCGGGCGCGCCCGCGCCTTTTTCGCGCCGCCGCTTTGCAACCCGGGCTTCGCCTTGATCCTCCACCTGCCGCACGGCCAATCGTTGACGCTCGGCGGGCCGACGTTGGTCATGGGCATCGTCAACGTGACGCCGGATTCGTTTTCCGACGGCGGGAGCTTCGCCGACGTCGAAGCCGCGGTCTTCCATGGCGTGCGTCTTGTCGACGAGGGCGCGGCGGTCCTTGACGTCGGCGGCGAGTCGACGCGACCGACCGCCGAGCCGGTCGAGGCCGACATGGAGAAGGCGCGCGTTCTGCCGGTCGTCGCCGCGCTCGCGGCTGGCGTCGCGACGCCGGTGTCGATCGACACCTACAAGGCGAGCGTCGCCGCGGCGGCGATCGAAGCCGGCGCCTCGATCGTCAACGACGTCTGGGGGTTCCAGCGCGATCCCGAGATGGCGCGCGTGGTCGCGGCGACCGGCGCCGCGGCGGTGCTGATGCACAATCGCGCCAACGTCGATCCGCAAATCGACGTCGTCGCCGACATGCTCGCGTTCCTGTCGCGCTCGATCGACATCGCGCTCGCCGCCGGCGTCGCCGAGGATAAATTGTGGGTGGATCCCGGCTTCGGCTTCGGCAAGACGCCGGAACAGAATCTGATCGCGGTGCGCCGGCTCGGCGCGCTGAAGGCGCTCGGCCGCCCGGTGCTGCTCGGCGTCTCGCGCAAATCGACGATCGGCCGCGTCACCGGCCAGACCGTCGCCGCCGAACGCCTCGCCGGCTCGATTGCGGCGGGGCTCGCCGGCGTCGCCGCCGGCGCCGACGCGCTGCGGGTCCACGATGTCGCGCCGCACGTCCAGGCGCTGAAAATGTGGCGGGCGATCGAGGAAGGCCGACCATGAGCGGAGCGAACGTAGGCGCGATCCAGCGCGGCAGAATTTTCGTCGACCGCCTGCGGTTGCACGCCTTCCACGGCCATTTCGCCCACGAGCGCAAATACGGGCAGATGTTCGAGATCGACCTCGAACTGGTCGTCGATCTCGTCGAGGCGGCCGCGGGCGACGACCTCAAGGCGACGGTCGACTACGGCAAGGTGACGGCGATCACCCGGCAGACCTTCTGCGGCGCGCCGCGCACGCTGGTCGAGGCGGCGGCGCTGGACGTCGCCCAAGCGCTGCTCAAGGCGTTCGCGCGCATCGAACAGGTCCGCGTGCGGGTCGCCAAGGTCGCGCCGCCGATCGCCGAGCAAGTCAAAGCGGTCGGGGTCGAGATCGAGGTCGCGCGTGAGCGCTGAGGCGGGCGTCGTCGCCGCGCTGGGCTTGGGCGGCAATATCGGCGACGTCGTCGCCGCCTTCGTCGCAGCGCTGGCGCGGCTCGGCTCGGCGTCCGGCCTGGACCTCATTGCGCTGTCGTCGGTCTATCGCACGCCGCCGTGGGGCAAGCTCGACCAGCCCGATTTCCTCAATATGGCGGCGCTGGTCGAGACGACCCTGCCGGCGCGCGAGCTGCTTGAGCTCTGCCTCGACGTCGAGCGCGGCCTCGGCCGCGAGCGCCGCGAGCGCTGGGGGCCGCGCCTGATCGACATCGACCTCCTGACCTACGGCGACGCGGCGATCGACGAGCCGGGCCTCAAGGTCCCCCATCCGCGGCTCGCTGAACGCGCTTTCGCGCTCGCGCCAGTCGCCGAGGTCGCGCCGCGCCTCTTGGTCGGCGGCCGCACGGTCACAGCCTGGCTGACGGGCGTCGACGCCGCTGGCGTCGAAATCGACCCGGCGACGAGCGCGAAACTCGCCGCAGAACTCGCCGCGCGCGGCGTCGCGCCGGGCCGGCGCGCTTAGCTGCGACCGCGGACAACTGCCGCGAACAGAGCGCCTTGACCACAAGCTCAAGGCGATGATTGGATGATCGCGCCCGTGGCCGCGCCGACGCGCTGTCCGCGAGGCGACGAGGGGGGACAAGATGAGACCGATATCGGCCATTGTTCTTTGCGGCGCTCTGCTTCTTCCAGGAGCGGCCAACGCCGGTTGGGGCGCCATCGCCTATAACCCGGTCAGCGGCGCCTCCACCGAGGCGCACGGCCAAGCGCATCTGTCGACGGCTCTGAACGCCGCGCTCAACGCCTGCGGCGGCGGCTGCCTGCTGGTGACCTGGGAGCATAACACCTGCATCGCCTTCGCCACGGATGGGCGCGGCGGTTGGGGCGACGCGTTCAATTACCCCAACAGCAACGCCGCCACCGCCGCCGCCATTTCAAGCTGCGGCGCCGGGTGCTCTTGGCGGGTGTGGGCCTGCGACTGAACGGCGGTCCGGCGACGGTTTAGACGATTTCAGCTCGGCGGCCTGCCGCGATCGTCGGCCGCCGAGCGCGGGTTGACTGCGCCCATTGACAGTCGCCTCCCATCATCCCAGATTCGCCTCGTCAACTCGAGGGGCGCCCCAAAGGGGCTGAGACGGCTTCGAACGCCGAACCCTTTGAACCTGATCCGGGTCATGCCGGCGAAGGGACGAGCCCGCCGAACCTCTTGGCCGCGCCGCCCCTCACCGCCGATCCGGGGCGATACGCGGAGGTAAGGCCATGAACGAACGCCCCAAGATCAAAACGCCGGCGGTGCCGGAGAGCGTCACCACCGGACCGATCGCCGGCTCGCGCAAGGTCTACGCGTCGCCCAAGGGTCACGCCGACATCCACGCGCCGTTCCGCGAAATCGCGCTCTCCGACCCCAACGAGCCGCCGGTGCGCGTTTACGACGCGTCCGGACCCTATAGCGAAGCCGACGCGCGGGTCGATCTCGCCGCCGGTCTCAAGCCGGTGCGCGAAGCCTGGATCAGCGCGCGTGGTTACGCTTCGATCGACGGCCGCGCGATCAAGCCGGAGGACAACGGCTCGGTCTCGACCGAGCGACTCGCGCCCCATTGCCCGGCAAAACGGACGCTGCGCGCCGGCGCGCCGGGCCAGCTCGTCACCCAGTACGAATTCGCCCGCGCCGGAATCGTCACCGAGGAAATGATCTACGTCGCCCATCGCGAAAACCTCGCGCGCGAGGCGGCGGTCGCCGACGCCCAAGAGCGACTCGCCGACGGCGAGAGCTTCGGCGCGGCGATCCCCGAATTCGTCACGCCCGAATTCGTGCGCTCCGAAGTCGCGCGCGGCCGCGCCATCATTCCCGCCAACATCAATCACGTCGAGCTCGAGCCGATGGCGATCGGCCGCAACTTCCTGGTCAAGGTCAACGCCAACATCGGCAACAGCGCGGTCAGCTCGGGCGTCGCCGAGGAAGTCGAGAAGATGGTGTGGGCGATCCGCTGGGGCGCCGACACGGTGATGGACCTTTCGACCGGCCGCAACATCCACAACATCCGCTCCTGGATCGTGCGCAACGCCCCGGTGCCGATCGGCACCGTGCCGATCTATCAGGCGCTCGAAAAGGTCGACGGCGATCCGCTCAAGCTCGACTGGGAAGTGTTCAAGGACACGCTGATCGAGCAGGCCGAGCAGGGCGTCGACTATTTCACCATCCACGCCGGCGTGCGGCTCGCCTATGTGCCGCTGACCGCCAAGCGCGTGACCGGCATCGTCTCGCGCGGCGGCTCGATCATGGCGCGCTGGTGCCTCGCGGGACACCGCGAGAGCTTCCTCTACGAGCGCTTCGGCGACATCTGCGACATCATGCGCAAATACGACGTCTCGTTCTCGCTCGGCGACGGCTTGCGTCCCGGTTCGAACGCCGACGCCAACGACGCGGCGCAATTCGCCGAACTGGAGACGCTCGGCGAGCTGACCAAGGTCGCCTGGGACAAGGGCTGCCAGGTGATGATCGAAGGCCCCGGCCACGTGCCGATGCACAAGATCAAGGCCAACATGGACAAGCAGCTCGCCGTCTGCGGCGAGGCGCCGTTCTACACCCTCGGCCCGCTGACGACCGACATCGCGCCGGGCTACGACCACATCACCTCTGGGATAGGCGCGGCGATGATCGGCTGGTTCGGCACCGCGATGCTCTGCTACGTCACGCCGAAGGAGCATCTCGGCCTGCCCGATCGCGACGACGTCAAGACCGGCGTCATCACATATCGCATCGCCGCCCACGCCGCCGATCTCGCCAAAGGCCATCCGGCCGCGCGCATCCGCGACGACGCGGTGAGCCGCGCGCGCTTCGATTTTCGTTGGGAGGATCAGTTCAACCTGTCGCTTGATCCCGACACGGCGCGCAAGTTCCACGACGAGACTTTGCCGAAGGACAGCCACAAGGTCGCGCATTTCTGCTCGATGTGCGGACCGAAGTTCTGCTCGATGAAGATCACCCAGGACCTGCGCAAAGAGGCGGAGGCCATGTCGGGCATGGCGGCGAAGTCGCGCGAGTTCCTCGAGAATGGCGGCAAGCTCTACGTCGACGCGGCGGAGTAGGGGGCGGCGGTGAGGCTCGTCGTCAATGGCGTCGAGCAGGAGATCGCCGCCGAGACGTTGGCGACGGCGCTTCTCCGGCTCGACTATGGCGAAGCGAGGGTCGCGACCGCGCTCAACGGCGAATTCGTGCCGGCGCGCAAACGCGCCGAGACCGCTGTGCGCGAGGGCGACCGGATCGAGATCGTCGCGCCGCGCCAGGGCGGGTGAATGCGCGCTATTCGACATTGCGTGTTGGGACCGCTCCGGCGGGCTTCCGTTGGATGAAACGCGCTGCTCCTCCGCCGTCATGGCCGGGCTTGACCCGGCCATCCACGACTTTCTCGCTGAGCGCTGCCCTGCGGGACTCAGTCGGTTATTCGCGGCGGCAGGCCGGCATCGGCGAAGACGTGGATGGCCGGGTCAAGCCCGGCCATGACGTGGAAAGGGCGAAGGGCGATGGGCGGTGCGGAAGGAGACACGATGTCGGAGCTGTTGAGAGTCTATGGCGTCGAGCTGAAGTCGCGGCTGCTGCTCGGCACGTCGAAGTATCCCTCCCTCGACGTGATGGCGAAGTCGGTGCGCGCCGCCGGCGCCGAGGTCGTCACCGTCTCGGTGCGGCGCGAGTCGGCGCAGTTCCGCGAGGGCCAGGACTTCTGGCGCATTATCCGCGAGCTTGGCGTGCGGGTGCTGCCCAACACCGCCGGCTGCTACACAGTCAAGGAAGCGGTGACGACGGCTCAAATGGCGCGCGAGATCTTCGACACCGCCTGGATCAAGCTCGAAGTGATCGGCGACAAGGGCACTCTGGCGCCCGACGTGTTCGGCACGGTCGAGGCGGCGCGCATCCTCAGCGACGACGGCTTCGAAGTCTTCCCCTATACGACCGAGGATCTGATCGCCTGCGACCGCCTGCTCGAGGCCGGCTGCAAGGTGCTGATGCCGTGGGGCGCGCCGATCGGTTCGGGCAAGGGGCTCAACAATCCGTTCGGCCTGCGCGTCTTGCGGGCACGCCATCCCGACGTTCCGCTCATCGTCGACGCCGGCGTCGGCCTGCCGTCGCACGCCGCCGCGGCGATGGAGCTCGGCTACGACGCCGTGCTGCTCAACACCGCCGTCGGCACGGCCGGCGATCCGGTGGCGATGGCGGCGGCGTTCCGCCAAGCGATCGAAGCGGGCGTCGCGGCGCGCGGTGCCGGACCGATGCAGCCGAAGGACCTCGCCGCGCCGTCGACGCCGACGGTCGGCTTGGCGGCGCTGGCGTGAGCGGGGGAAGGGGAGCGGCATGACCCTCGACCCCTTCTACCCGATCGTCGATTCCGCCGACTGGGCGCGGCGACTGGTCGGGGTTGGCGCGCGGCTGATTCAGTTGCGCGTGAAGGACAAGGACGACGCGACAATCGCCGCCGAGGCGCGCGCGGCGCTCAAGTTCTGCCGCGACGCGGGCGCGACCCTCGTCGTCAACGACCATTGGCGCGCCGCGATCGAGGTCGGCGCGCCATGGGTCCATCTCGGCCAGGGCGATCTCGATGAAGGCGCCGACGTTGCCGCGATCCGCCGCGCCGGGCTGAAGCTCGGGGTCAGCACGCACGACGCCGCCGAACTCGCACGGGCGTTGGCGCTCGAGCCCGATTACGTCGCCTTGGGCCCGATCTATCCGACCGTCCTCAAGGCGATGGCCTTCGCCCCGCAGGGCCTCGCGCGCATCGGCGAATGGAAAAAGCGCGTCGGTGCGCTGCCGCTGGTCGCGATCGGCGGGCTCAACGTCGAGCGCGCCAAGCTCTGCCTCGCCGCCGGCGCCGACGTCGTTTCGGTCGTCACCGACATTACGCTTGCCCCCGATCCGGGAGCGCGCGCCCGCGAATGGATCGCCGCGACCCGCGCGCCATGACCGCGCATTTGCCGATCGCGCTGACGATCGCCGGCTCGGATTCGGGCGGCGGGGCGGGGATCCAAGCCGATCTCAGGACCTTCGCCGCGCTCGGCGTCTATGGCGCGAGCGCGGTCACGGCGCTCACCGCCCAGAATACGTGCGGGGTCGTTTCGATCCATGTCGCGCCGCCGGCGGTCGTCCGCGCCCAGATCGAGGCCGTGCTCGAAGATTTCGACGTGCGGGCGATCAAGATCGGCATGCTGGCAAGCGCGGACGTCGTCGAAGCGGTGGCGCTCTCCCTTCTCCCCTTGCGGGAGAAGGTGTCGCGCGCAAGCGCGACGGATGAGGGGTCGGCGCCGTCAAGCGCCTTGCGGCGCGACCCCTCATCCGGCCAGGCTTCGCCCGGCCACCTTCCCCCGCAAGGGGGGAAGGGGCGGGCCCCCTTCGTTGTCTACGACCCCGTGATGGTTGCTTCCTCCGGCGATCCGCTCGCCGGCGTGGGGTTTGTCGCGGCGGTGCGGGCGCGGCTGCTGCCGCTCATCAATTGCCTGACGCCCAATCTCGCCGAGGCGGCGGCGTTGCTCGGCGCGCCGATCGCCAAGACCGAACGGGAGATGACGGAGCAGGGGCGGGCGCTGCTGGCGCTCGGCCCATCCGCCGTGTTGATGAAGGGCGGCCATCTCGCCGGCGACGAAGCGGTCGATCTCCTCGCCACCGCCGCAGGCGTGCGCCGCTTCGCCGCGCCGCGGCTCGAATCGGTCAACCTGCATGGCACCGGCTGCACGCTGTCGAGCGCGATCGCCGCCCATATCGCGCTCGGCGCCGACCTCGCCGAATCGGTCGCGGCCGCGAAGGATTTCGTGCGCGCGGCGATCGAACGCGGCCGCGACGTGAAGCTCGGCGACGGTCCTGGCCCGCTGATCCAAATTTCGATCCGAGGGTAGGGCGGTGGACAGCGCCGCGCCCGGCCGTGCGCCGCCGCCGCCGGCCTGCTAGGCTCAATTGCGATGAACCAGGCGACCACAGCGGCGCCGCCCGCGACGGGCGAGGCGACGAGTGATTTGGCGTGTGCGCCCAAAGCCGCGCGCGCCTCGCCGATGATGGCGCAGTACCTTGGCATCAAGGCCGCCTATCCCGACTGCCTGCTGTTCTACCGGATGGGCGACTTCTACGAATTGTTCTTCGGCGACGCGGAGATCGCCAGTCGCGCGCTCGGCATCGTGCTGACCAAGCGCGGCAAGCACGACGGCGTGGACATCCCGATGTGCGGCGTGCCGATCGAGCGCGCCGACGATTATCTGCATCGCCTGATCGCCAAGGGCCATCGCGTCGCGGTGTGCGAGCAGCTCGAAGACCCGGCCGAAGCGAAGAAGCGCGGCGGCAAGTCGGTGGTCAGGCGCGACGTCGTCCGCCTCGTCACGCCGGGAACGATCACCGAAGAGCGGCTGCTCGAGCCCGGCCGCGCCAACATCCTGCTGGCGGTGCAGCGCGGCCGGCCCGGCGAGGGACGGGTCGTCTATGGCCTCGCCGCGCTCGACATCTCAACCGGCGCCTTCAGCCTCGGCGAAGTCGACGAGGCGGGTCTCGGGCCGGAGATCGCGCGGATCGAGCCGAGCGAGATCGTCGCGCCGCAGGCCTTGTTCGACGATCCCGCTTTCGCGCGGCTCGTCAGCGAGACGGGCGTCGCGTCGACGCCGCTGGCGCGCGAGGCGCTCGATTCCGCTTCGGCCGCGCGGCTAGTCGAGGACTTCTACGGCGTCGACACTTTGGAGGGGTTCGGCGCGTTCAGCCGCGTCGAGGTCGCCGCCGCGGCGCTGGCGCTCGGTTACCTCAAGCGCACCCAGATCGACGCGCTGCCGCGGCTCGAGCGCCCGGTGCGCCGCGCGCGTGGCGCCGGGCTCGAGATCGACGCGGCGACGCGCGCCAATCTCGAACTGACCCGCACGCTGGCCGGCGAGCGCGCCGGCTCGCTGATCGCGACCATCGACCTGACGGCGACGCCGGCCGGCGCGCGGCTGATCGCCGAACGGCTGGCGAGCCCGTTGACCGAACCGGCGGCGATCGACGAACGGCTCGACGCTGTCGCCTTTCTCGTCGAGGCGCCGCCGCTGCGCGACGCGCTGCGCAAGGCTCTCGCGGCGACGCCCGATTTCCTGCGATCGCTGGCGCGGCTGGCGGTCGATCGCGGCGGCCCGCGCGATCTCGCCGCGCTGCGCGACGGCCTCAACGCCGGCGCGCGCATCGGCGCGACGCTGAGGCAGAGGCAAGACTTACCGGCGGCGCTGGCGCGCTGCCGCGACCGGCTCGCCGCCGACGCGGGCGCGCTGGCGCGCGATCTGATGCAGACGCTCGCCGACGAGCTGCCGCTCGCCAAACGCGACGGCGGCTTCGTGCGCACGGGCGCGCTTCCTCCGCTCGACGAGGCGCGGCGTTTGCGCGACGAAAGCCGGCGCGTCGTCGCCGAGATGCAGGCGCGCTACGGCGAAGAGACGGGCGCGCGCCAGCTCAAGATCAAGCACAACAATTTCCTCGGCTATTACATCGAGACGCCGCAGGCGCAGGGCGTGGCGCTGCTGAAGGCGCCGATGAGCGCGACTTTCATCCATCGCCAGACGATGGCCGGCGCGATGCGCTTCACCACCAACGCGCTGATCGAGCTCGAAGCGCGCATCGCCTCGGCGGCCGACCGGGCGCTCGCGCTCGAGCTCGACGCGTTCGAGCGGCTGCGCCAGCAGGCTTTGGCCGAGAGCGAGGCGTTGCGCGCAATCGGCGCGGCGCTGGCCGAGATCGACGTCGCCGCCGCGCTCGCCGAACTCGCGGTCAAGCGCGCCTGGTCGCGGCCGCGGGTCGACGATTCGCTCGCCTTCGAGATCGAGGACGGCCGCCATCCGGTGGTCGAGGCGGCGCTCGCCGCGCGCGGCGAGCCGTTCGTCGCCAACGCCTGCGACCTGTCGGGCGCGCTCGACGACGGCGGCCGGCTGGCGCTGGTCACCGGCCCCAACATGGCGGGCAAGTCGACCTTTCTGCGCCAGAACGCGCTGATCGCGGTGCTGGCGCAGATGGGCGCCTTCGTGCCGGCCAAGCGCGCCCATATCGGCGTCGTCGACCGGTTGTTCTCGCGCGTCGGCGCCGCCGACGACCTGGCGCGCGGCCGCTCCACCTTCATGGTCGAAATGGTCGAGACGGCGGCGATCCTCAACCAGGCGACGCGGCGCTCGCTGGTGATCCTCGACGAGATCGGCCGCGGCACGGCGACCTTCGACGGCCTGTCGATCGCCTTCGCCTGCGTCGAGCATCTGAATGCGGTCAACCGCTCGCGCGCGCTGTTCGCCACCCATTTCCACGAGCTGACGCAGCTCGCCCTGACACTGCCGCGGCTGTTCAACCTGACGATGCGGGTCAGCGAGTGGAAGGGCGCGCTCGTATTCCTGCACGAAGTCGTGCCCGGCGCGGCCGATCGCTCCTACGGCATCCAGGTCGCCAAGCTCGCTGGCCTGCCGTCGGCGGTGATCCGGCGGGCGCGCGCCGTGCTGACGGAGCTGGAGGCGACCCGCCACGCCGGCGCCGCGCTTTCCAGCCTCGACGCGCTGCCGCTGTTTTCCTACGAGCCGCCGCCGGCGCCGGGGCCGGATCGCTTACGCGAGGCGCTCGCCAAGCTCGACCCGGACGCGTTGACGCCGCGCGAGGCGCAGGCGACGCTCTACGAGCTCAAGCGGCTGTCGCAGGAAGGGAAATCATGATCGAAGAAAAGATCCTGCTGGCGACCGCGCTCGCCGCCTATCTCTATGTCGTCGCGCCGGGGCCGGCCTTCCTCGCTCTCTTCAGTCTCGCCGCCGCCAAGTCCGTATGTCCTTTCCGGGCCGAGGGCAGCGGCGGCTGTTCCGGCATAATCGCGATGCCGCGCCATTTGGGCGCGCGGCGTCGCGAACCCGGGGAGAGATATATGCAGAGGACGCTCTATGTCGGTCTCGACGTTCACAAAGCCAGCCTTTCGGTGAGCGTGGCAGAAGACGGTCGTGACGGCCCTGTCAGGTTTATCGGAGCAATCCCGAACACGCCGATCGCGCTATCGAAATTGGCTAAGCAGTTGGTCAAGGATAATTGTCGCCTCGATTTCTGCTACGAGGCGGGCGGATGCGGTTACGGCATCTATCGCCAACTGACTAAACTTGGTCACGCCTGCGCGGTGGTTGCTACATCGCTGATTCCTCGCAAGCCGGGCGAACGCATCAAAACAGATCGGCGCGATTCACAGAAACTCGCCATTCTTCACCGCTCTGGCGATCTCACCCCTGTCTGGGTTCCCGACGAGGCGCACGAAGCGATGCGCGATCTCACGCGGGCACGGATTGACGCTTCGATGCAACTCATGCGCGCCCGCCAGCAATGCCTGGCATTTCTTCTGCGCTACGGTCGCACGTACGAAACCGGCAAGCATTGGACGCAACGACACCGATCCTGGCTCGCCGGTCAGACCTTCGATCAAGCAGCGCATCAGATTGTTTTTCAGGATTATGTCGAAGCCGTCTGGAGCGCGCAGGATCGTCGCGACCAGTTGATAGCGCGGATCGCGGCCATGTCGGCAGCCTGGTCTATGGGGCCGATCGTCGAAGCGCTACGCAGCTTGCGCGGCCTCGACTTCATTTCCGCGGTAACGTTCACCGCCGCAATCGGCGATCTTGGAAGGTTTCAGACGCCGCGCCAGCTCATGGCGTATTTGGGGCTCGTACCTTCTGAGCAGTCCAGCGGTGAACGGGTTCGGCGCGGCGGAATCACCAAGACAGGCAATTGCGAAGCCCGGCGCATGCTGATCGAGGCGGCGTGGAGTTATCGCTATCCGGCGCGAGTCGCGAAGGAGAAGGCCGAAATTATCGTCCGGCAACCGAAGTCAATTCGAGAAATCGCCTGGAAAGCCCAGTTGCGTCTCTGCCGGCGTTTCCGCGCGCTGAGCGCCAGCGGGAAGAGGCCGACTGTGGTCGTCGCCGCAATCGCGCGCGAGCTTTCTGGCTTTGTGTGGGCTATCGGCCAAGAGGTGAAGCCGGGGGCGCCGTAGGCGCCTTCATCCCGGTCTGTTCGGCCGGGAGCAGGACGAACGGTCAGGGCAATCCTCGCGAGCCCCTTTGGGCCGGTTCCAAGCCGACGCCCGTGCTAAGTCCGAGGTAGGCCCGCGACGACAAGCGTTCATGCGGTTTGAATCCGCGAATGGAAGATTGATCGACCGTCGCCATCGCCGTTCTGCTCCCGACCCGACAGCATTTCACCTCATTGCCGACGCGCCTACGGCGCGCCGAAGTGCTCGCACGTCTTTTCTCTTGAAAAAGGACATGGAGGGGCGCTGCCCCCCGCGCGGCGCAAGGACAATCTGCAGGGCCGAGGCTCGATCGCTTTGGCTCCCTGCGCCCGCACCAACCCTGACAATAGCCAAGTTTCTCCTGCGCCTTGCCCCCCCGTTCTCGGCGAAGGCCAAGGGTCATGTGGGCATGCCCCCGAAATTGAGATGAGAGTTGGCCATCGACAATGTCACGCGTCGACTCGCCGACGCGCGTAGGCCAAGTGTCAGCGGCGAATCCAGATGAGCTTGGTGATGTTGGCGCGTCGCACTCACGGGGGCGCTCAGGGCTCCAATTCGCGCCACTTCCTCGGGCGGGACGCACTGTGTATTAAAGTTGACAGCGCAGCTCTATCCGTGTACTTAAATACACGCCATGACGGTCGTCGAAACTCTCGCGTTTTCCCGCTGGCTTTCCAGTCTCGAGGACCTGAAAGGGCGCGCGAGGATCGTGGCGCGGATCGAGCGCATCAAGCTGTTGGGCCATTTCGGCGACTGCGAAAACGTCGGCGAGGGTGTGAGCGAGCTGCGCGTTCACTTTGGCCCCGGCTACCGCGTTTACTTGTCCCGGCGCGGCGCCGAAGTCGTGGTTCTGCTCGGCGGCGGCGACAAAGGATCCCAGGCCCGCGACATTCGCGCCGCGCAGGCGCACACGAAGGAGATTTGACCGATGATCGAAACCCGTCCGTTCGACGTTCAGAACTACCTTTCGACGCCCGAGGACCGC
>Ga0182030_10016324_pt1 | contig 14472 bp, 11 predicted proteins | sample 812S3MmetaG_FD_121299 | JGI IMG/M metagenome (GOLD analysis project Ga0182030, IMG submission 121299) | Permafrost microbial communities from Stordalen Mire, Sweden - 812S3M metaG (Illumina Assembly) | ecosystem: Environmental > Terrestrial > Soil > Wetlands > Permafrost | place: Sweden... | reverse complement strand
TGAATTGCGCTTGAAGGACGCCAATGGGCACCTTGGGATGCCACTTGCGCATGGAGTCGGCGGGACCAAGAAAAAGGCGGAACAGGAGGCGGCGCGCAAAACGCTGGCCTTGCTGGACGCCCAAGCCAAAGGCAAGGAGACAGCGGAAGCGTGAGCGACCTGCCAATACTTCCGGAATTTGCCGGCCGGGCCATCGCCAATAGGACCGTCGCCAGCCGACATGTTTCCAGCCAACCCGTGATGGATGAGAGGCCAGTGGGGGGCGGGAAGACAGCGACGGCTGTATTGACGCCGGCGGCGCCTGCTGTCAGGCTATCGCCGTCCACTGTGGTTGTCCACGAGCCAATTCATGGAGTGCCGGAGGCTTTTTCCTCCCTGATGCGCACCATCATCGTGGCTCTCTTTGTGCTGACATTCCTGGCGCAACCGATGGTAATTCCGTCGGAAAGCATGGAGCATACGTTGCTGGTTGGGGATTTTCTGCTCATGAATCGCTCGGCCCTGGCGCCTGCCGGAATCTGGCGACGGATTCTGCCCTATACAGGCGTGCAGCGGGGGGAGATTGTCACCTTTCACTCGCCCTTGAATCCACGGGAATATCTGGTGAAGCGCGTCATCGGACTGCCCGGCGACCGGCTGCGCATCGACAATGGCCAGGTATTCGTGAATGGCCAGTTGCTGACCGAGCCCTGGGCGACTTTCGAGCCGACCGCCGCCAACCCATATCTCGATCATTTCCCTACCCAGAACTACACCGATCCCGGCGTGGACCCCGGTTGGTGGAAGCAATTGCAGCAGGACACGAAGAATGGCGAGCTGGTTATTCCGGCTGGTCAGTACTTTATGATGGGCGACAATCGCAATCACAGCCGCGATTCCCGCTACTGGGGATTCGTTCCGCGAAGCCAGATTGTGGCCCGCCCGCTGGTCATTTACTTCTCCCTGACCCGGCCTTCCCGCACCGATGTCCAACAGGCCTCGGATGATAGACTCCTGGAAGCACGGAGGGGGCAAGAGTCCGATCTTTCCGCGCGCTGGATGGGTTTTGCGCGCTGGCGGCGGATCTTCCACGTGGTTCATTAGCGGCATCGAAGTGAGTAAGGTTCCCCGTTCTCTGGTGAGAACGGCTCCGTGAACCAGCCGTCACGGAATTGCGTACGACATCAGGAATAAATCACGGGAACGGACGAAAAGGCGATTGATGGCAAAGGCAGACAAGCTCGTCGCAGATAGGCTAGTTATGGAGAAGCCGGCTTCCACCGCCGTTGAAGCGCCTGCAACGTCCATGACACCTGATGCGAAAGCTGAATCCGATCCTCAGGGCGAAGGCAAACCCGAGGAAACCCCGTTCGAGGCGCTGGCCAGCATCTGCTCGGTCCTGGTAATCGGGCTTTTCATGCTCACGTTTCTTGGGCAGAATTTTGTGATTCCTTCCGGTTCGATGGAGAATACGCTGCTGGTAGGCGACCACCTTCTGGTGGATCGCATCACTCTCGCCCCGCCCGCCAAATGGATGCCCCTGGTTCATTATCGCGAGCCGAAACATGGCGACATTATTGTGTTCCTTAAGCCAGTGCCTGACCCCGACGCGGAAGGCAGGCTGGAATACAACTTTCTCGTGAAACGGCTGATCGGCGTTCCAGGAGACCACATTCACCTGAGCAACGGCGTCGTCATTCGAAACGGCGTGGCGCAGAATGAGCCCTATGCCAAGCTGTGGCCCGGGGATTCGTTTTCGCCCTACATCGATAATTTCCCGGCAGTCTCCACGTCCGAAGCCAATGGCGTGACCGCGGAGTGGGGAGTGGACCTACCCAGTCTTATCCAGGGTAACGATCTAGTCGTACCCCCAGGCATGTACTTCATGATGGGCGATCACCGTCATGACAGCTTGGATTCGCGTTTTTGGGGACTCGTGCCGCGCGCCAACATTGTGGGTCGACCATTGTTCAATTACTGGTCCTTCAAAACACCGAGCGATGAGATGGACAGGACCTCGATCGGCGACCGGATCGCCTGGATGGGTCACGTAGTCCTGCATTTCTTCTCCGACACCCGCTGGTCGCGAACTTTCCATCCGGTGAGATAGGCATGGTGAGCCGCCATGACCCATGAGACTGGTCCAGACCACCCAACTGATTCTGCAACTTCACTGGCCCCTCCCAAGCAAGCGGCGACCCGCTGGCGCAAGAGGGTCACCGCCGGTGCGTTGGTCGTGGTGCTGGTCGCGGCCGCCGTCGTCATTCCTCCCCTGGTAAGCATCGGCCGCTATCAGCGGCAAGTGACGGCCCTGATGAGCAATGCCATGGGCCGGCCGGTACATCTCTCCAGCGTGGGCCTGCGGCTGCTGCCACGGCCGGGATTTGAGCTGCATGACCTCACCGTCAGCGAAGACCCCAACTTTGGCGCTGAACCGGTACTTTTTGCGCGCACCGTGGTTGCCTCGGTAGGCATTTTCCCTCTTTGGCGGGGTAAATTGCAGGTGACCCGGGTGAGCGTGGACGAAGCCAGCCTCAACCTGGTTCGCACTGCCCAAGGGCATTGGAACCTGGAATCGCTGATGATGCAGGCACAGCCGAGTCTGACCGGGAATACCGTGTCTGCCGGACCCAAAGGCTCGGCCATGGCCCGGCATTTTCCCTATCTGGAAGCGACCAACTCCCGCGTCAACCTGATGCGGGGCGCGGAAAAGAGCCCGTTCTCGCTGGTGAATACCGATCTGTCGCTGTGGCAGGATCAGCCGGGCGAATGGCGCGTTCGCTTGCGCGGCCAGCCAGTGCGAACCGACGTTGAACTGATCTGGGCAGACACCGGCGAGGTTCGGCTGGAAGGCAGCCTGCACACCGCCCCCCAATTGCGAGACATGCCCATCAGGCTACAGGCGGAGTGGCGCGATGCCCAACTGGGCCAGCTTTCCCGGCTGCTGTTGGGCTCGGATGCGGGCTGGCGCGGCGATCTGTCTGCAAACATCGAAGTCCAGGGAACGGCGGATGCCGCGCACACCAAGGCGAGACTGCAGGCCACCGGGGTGCGACGCGAGGAGTTCACACCGGAGACCGCGCTCGATCTGGACGCAAACTGCGCGTTGCGCTATCAGCATTCGCAGGGAGCGGTACACGATCTGGCGTGTGACACGTCGATTGGCAGCGGCAAGGTTCACCTCACGGGCGACATGCCGGGCAACGGCGGGGAAGCGCAGGCCATGCTGGAAGTGAAAGAAGTCCCGCTGCAGGCAGCCCTGGATCTGCTGCGCACGGTACGCGGCGGCCTTGCTCCGGGGATCAGCGCCAAGGGCGAGGTGAACGGGAGCCTTGAATATTCCGGCCAGCCGCATCCATCTGTTGAGCCTGTGGCTACTGTCATCAAACTGCATGCCTCGGCCTCCGGAAAGCGAACCAAACCAGCTGTTCCGGCGACTCCTGAATTGCATCTGAAGGGCTCGTTGATCGTAGCGGACGGGGTACTCAAAGGCGGACAGTTGAAGGAGGCGCTGGTGCTTCCAACCATGAGCTGGGCGCCTGTGCTGGTGTCCGATCCTGCGGCGATCGGTACGGCTCAACCGGCAACTCGTGGGTCGAAGCCCGGGACGGCGGGAGTGCCTGCGGGCGTGGGCGCCCCGGCGACTGCGACAGTGATGCGGCTGCAGACGCAATTTACGATTCCTCTGGGAACGGCGGTGGTTCGCCCGGCGCTGGGCACGGCCAAACCGGAAGTGCGACAGGCACCCCCGGGAGCCGCGGAGCCGGCAAGTCCAGAGGAATCGGCGGGACAAAGCGCGAGTCAGGCGCCGATACAGGCACCTGCAAGCGGAGATAAGCAAAGCGTCGCCACGGCAACATTTGTTGTGCCCTCCGCTACCCTGCGGATTTCGGTCGGACCTCGGGGTTACCAGGCGAACGTCAGCGGTTCAGCCAGCGAGGGCAAAGTGCGCGATCTGGCGTATGCCTTTGGGCTGCCGCATTTAGAAGCGATAGACGACCTGACCGGCGGAACGACCGACTTCGATCTAGCGGGTGCCGGCCCCTGGATTGCTTCCACTGATCCCTATTCCAACGTTGGAGCGACCTCAGACGGGGACAATTCGGACGATGCGCCGACGCCCAACCCGCTGCTCTCGCAGCAAATGGATGTCTTCTCGGGCACTCTGCGACTTCACCACGCGCAGTGGAAGGCCGCATACCTCGCGCGTCCCGCCGATCTGCCACTGGGCACGATCACCATGGCGGCGGATGCAATTCGGGTCAATGCCGATTTTGTCTACGGAACTGCCAAAGATGCATTAAAGGGCACGGTGACGGCTCGAGTCATTCCCAACTGCAAGGCCGCCGACTGCGATTCTCACGTACAGCTTCATTTTGGCGCGTTGGATGCGAGCGTGGTGCAGGCTGCGCTGCTCGGGCCACCCGAACAGAAGTCAATCCTCTCGCCGCTGGTGGATCGCATGCGCGGCGCCGCGCATCCGCAGTGGCCGGCTCTCATCCTGAGCCTGAGTGCCGATTCGCTGGTGCTGGGTCCAGCACAAATGCTGAAACCGACCGCTCAGGTGCATATGGACGGCGATGACCTGGTGGTTGATCGCTGGGAAGCGGGCGCGTTTGGAGGCACGGCGCATGGCAGCGGGCGCTTCTCCTGGACGGACGACAAGCCGAGCTATTCCTTCGCAGGCGAGTTTGCCCATCTGAACCCTTCGGCGGTCGCCACCGTGCTCGGCACGCGCTGGAAGGATGGATTGCTCGATGGAAAAGGTCAGGTCAAGCTGTTGGGGTTAAACCAGAAGGATCTGGCGTCGAGCGCAGACGGAGAGGTCCAGTTTCAATGGGTGAATGGCAGCCTGGCTACAACCGTGGAGCCGGTTCACTTCAGCAGTTGGAACGGGATTGCAATGTTGCGCAGCGGCCGGGCTGATCTGGGCAAGAACACAATCAATCTCGGCTCAAAGGCCTCTTCTGTTACCGGCGCAATCCCCTATGGCGGCCCTGCGCGACTGACCTTGAGCGAAGGACCCGGTGCGGCAGTGACCGAGACCGCCAGGCGCACGGCTGATCCGTCCGCCAAGCCTTCCCACTGAATCCAGGCTCCTTGGCAGATTCAGAATCACGAAGGACTGCAGGCATCCGTACAATAAAGCGATGACGGATTCCATCGAGGTTCATTCTCCGCCGCCCTCTTCCTCTGTTCACCCTTCACTCACTGGCAACGCCGCTCCCGTCCATGCCGCTCCGGTGACCGTTCGGTGCAAGGGCATCCTCTTCGACATGGACGGAATTCTGATCTCTTCGCTGGGCTCCGTCGAGCGCAGTTGGGAGACGTGGGCGCGTTCGCGGAACGTGGACGTCAGTCTGGCCATTCATACGGCTCACGGCTGCCGTGCCATTGAAACCATTCGCAAGCTTCGTCCGGACCTGGATGAGAATGCGGAATTGAAGATCATTGAAGATCTGGAAGTGGAAGACAAGGAAGGTCTGGATGTTCTGCCCGGAATTCTGGATCTGCTGGGGCAATTGCCAGCCAATCGCTGGACGGTGGTGACTTCGGCAACCGAGCGCCTGGCGCGAATCCGAATGGCTGCGGGCGGCATCCCCGTGCCGGTCCGCATCATCGCCGCCGACATGGTCGACCAGGGCAAGCCGCATCCGGAGCCCTACGTGCGCGGCGCGGAGATCCTGGGCGTGGTGGCGGCCGATTGCGTGGTGTTTGAAGACTCAGCCTCGGGAACAAAAGCCGGCCGCGCGGCCGGATGCACGGTCATCGGCACACTTTTTTCGCACAGCGTCGAGGAGCTGTGTGCCGCTCATTACCTGGTTCAGGACCTGACCGGCATCCGCGTTGAAGTTCTTCCCGGAGATGAGGGTCTGGCGCTGCACTTCACGCCTCTGCAACTCTGAGCGTGAGTTTGGAAATCAACCTCAGCCCAGACGCTGGCGCAGGATATGGTCGACTCTTTGCAGGTCCTCTTCCGTATCCACACCGATAGTATCTCCCGTGGCGTCGGCAACGTAGATGTGGATGCCATTGTCAAGCAGCCGCAACTGTTCGAGCCGCTCGACAGTCTCGATCCACGAGGGGGGCAAGGCAGCGAATCGCTCCAGCGCAGGCTTGCGATAGGCATAGATTCCCAGGTGCTTGCGGTATCCCGTGAAGCCGGTAGAATCGCGATCAAAGGGGATCGTCGCACGCGAGAAATAAAGTGCCCGCTTGTCTGCCGCAGTCACCACTTTGACGGCATTGGGATTGCTAATGTCGCTGGCGGGGCAGCTTACCGCAAGGGTGGCAACCTGCACTTCCGGCCGATCAAATAGCGCCAGCAGCGGGGCGAAATGCGCCGAGGTCAGCAGCGGTTCGTCCCCCTGGATATTGACGTAGATGTCCGCCTCCACGAGGCGCGCGACTTCACAAACGCGATCGCTGCCGCTGGCGCACTCCGGCGAGGTCATCACCACGGGGATGCCACGCGACTGGCAGGCCTCCGCAACCTCACCAGAATCGGTGGCCACGACGACTTCATCCATCTGGTGGCTGTCCGCTGCGGCTCGCCAAACCCATTCCACCATGGGCTTGCCGGCAATATCTCTGAGAACTTTGCGGGGCAGGCGCGTAGAGGCCAGGCGAGCGGGAATAACTCCCACGATCTTGCGGATACGATCAGAAGAACCGGTACCAGTCTCAGGCATAAGTGAAAAGTGTATATCGCCCCATGCACCTGTCCCACGATCCTCAACGACTCGTCAGTCTTGTCCCGGAGGAACAGCAGCTTCTGATTTTATGCCTTCGCCAGAGAAAGATGGGGCGCCTTATAGGCTCTTGGCCACGAAAGCTCGATGCGAGTGCCTTCGCCGGGGGAAGATTGAACGCGCACGTCCCCATGATGCTTGTTCAGGATGTGCTTGACCGTCCATAAGCCCATGCCGTTGCCGCGCGCGCCTTTGGTGGTCATGCCGAATTGAAAAATTACCGGCAGGACTTCCGGTGCGATGCCATTGCCCTGATCGGTGATGACGACGTTCACGCGGGAGGCGAGCCCCGTGAGTTCAACGGTAACGTGTTTGCCCGATTGGGTCAGCGCTTCGCAGGCGTTGCGCATGACATTGAGCAGCACCTGCCGTGTTTCCCCGGCGAAGGCCTCCACCGTGCAGTCGCCGTGGCTTTGCACTTCAACGATGATATTTTTCTCCTTGATCAAAGGCGCAAGCAGGAACTTGGCCGAATCCGCGGCAGCATACAGATCGATCCGCTCGGGCCGCGTCGCCTGTCGAATGAAGGAAAGGGTTGAGTCCGAGATGGTCAACACCCTTTTGGCTTCTTCTTCCGCAAGACGCGCCAGTTCCATGATCTGCGGGGTCACGCCCTCCGACGCGCGGATGAGGTACTGCAGGTTCTGAATGGCCTGGAGGGGATTCTTGATCTCGTGACTGACAACCGCCGACATGCGGCTCCAGTCTTCCAGCTTCTGGGCTGCAAGCAAGCTCTCCTGCATCTGCGCCTTCTCATTCTCCGTGTTGGCGAGGCGACCGGCGTAATCGTTGATGCCAAACGCGATCTCTTTGACGCGCTTGATCAGGACGACTGCCACCGTCGCCGAGAGCACCGCGGTGACGATGTTGGTCCAGGCGTCAACCCAGAAGATCGGGACCCAGGTCGTGATCACTTCCAATAGGTGGGTCGTTCCGCAGGCCAGGATGAACAGCGCAAAACCAACCACGAACCATGCCCAGTCGCGCATGATCACTCGGCCGGTTCGGCGCACCAGGAATAGCAGCGTGGTGCAGATGGTGAGGTAACTCAGGAAAGTGATGAAGTTCGTCACCACCATTGTCCAGATCAGCCTGGGCGCCGTCGCCCAGCACACCGCATGCGGCATAAGAGAGTCGGGAGTGAACATGATCGGCTGAAGTCCCTTCGGATCGCCATGACAGCAACCTGGATCACCTTGAGAAGAGCCCGGTGGAATTCGGGAGGAGGCCGGCTCCGCGATCAGGAAACCCTACTTACCTTATGCTATGTCAGGGACGCCGTCGAGGTTAGGCCCTTTTGCACTTCTGCATGGAGATGTGAAGCTTGAATCAAACTCGTCCTCCCCACATGCGGCTCTCTGGAAGAGACGAGCAGTACCGCAATGCGAAACGCCCTGTGCAGTTGTCGCTGGTTTCTTGGACGCCGTGTATTGCCATGCTGTTGCTTTCCTTTATCAGCCTTCTTGACCGAAGCATCCTCAGCATTCTCAGTCCGGTGATCCTGCGCGACCTGCATCTCAACGCGGAGCAGTACGGGATGGCTATTTTCGTGTTCAGCATCTGCTACATGCTGGCCAATCCGGTGTGGGGATTCTGCATGGACCGCCTGGGCCTGTTTGCGGCCATCGGGCTGGCAGTTGGCCTGTGGTCGCTAGCCTCCGGCGCCCATGCGCTGCTAGCGGGGTTTGCGGGCCTTTGCTGTGCGCGCGGTCTGCTTGGGTTCGGAGAAGGCGCGACTTTTCCCGCGGGGTTGAAGACCGTGGTCGAAACCCTTCCGCCGGAACGGCGCTCGTTCGGACTCGGACTGGCATACAGCGGAGGATCTCTGGGCGCTCTGCTGACCCCCATTGTCATCGTGCCCCTCGCGCACCGATGGGGCTGGCGCTCCACGTTTGTCATGTCGGCCGCAGTTGGTTTTGCGTGGATCGGCGGATGGCTGCTGCTGCGGGTCGCGGGTTTGTACCGGCCCATTGCGGCGCAAGAAAATCCCAGGGAAGCCTTTGCCAGTTCGCGGTGGAATCGAGGTCTCTTCGCGACTGCGGCGATCTATGGCCTGGGCGCTGCGCCCCTGGCCTTCGGATTGTATGCGGGGCCGCTGTATCTGAACCGCGTTTTGCATCAGCCCCAGAGCGCGCTTGGCCACCTGCTTTGGATTCCCCCCGCCGGATGGGAAGCCGGGTATCTCTTCTGGGGATGGGTGGCCGATCACAAGCGCAGGCGCGCGGCAGGAGCCGGACTGTCGTCGCCGCTGGCCTTGTTTTCCCTGCTGGGGCTGGGCAGCACCCTTCTGGTAGCTGCCATCCCCTTCTGCGCCAACTTGCCCTCCGCGCTGTTTGTCACCATGGCGCTTTTGTTCCTGGTCATGTTTTTATCGGGCGGCTTCGTCGTGCTTGCCCTGGCTTACGGCGCCACCACCCAGACCGCCGTGAATGGAGGCTTTCTCGCAGGATTCAGCATTTCCGGCTGGTCGCTGACGACCGGAGTGCTGATGTGGGTTGTGGGGCGCATGTTTGACCGGGGAGAATTCGCACAGAGTTTCTGGCTGGTCTCCGCCTTGCCCTGCGCCGGAATCGTGCTTTGGCGCCTGCTCAGCGGAAACCCGCCAAAGGACTCCGCAAGCCTCGCAAAAGCCGAAATCGACCCCGCGCTGGTTTGACCTCACCGTGAGCGGTCCGTATCATCAAGAGAGTTGATCCCGGACCTCGCCTTGCTGTGTCCTGATCGGCTCCCTCCCTGACTCCCGGCGGAGTAGCTCAGATGGTTAGAGCGACGGATTCATAACCCGTAGGTCGGCGGTTCGATCCCGCCCTCCGCCACCAATAGAATCAATAAAATACGATGCCATCCCGGCATCCTTCCACTCGCGATTGCGTGGGGGTTGCCCATCCGTGCAGCTAATTCGGGAGTTTCTGCTCCGGCTCCACGCAGAGGCGCCCCACTCAGAAGACATTCGCAGCGGGGACGAGATGATTCGACGACCTCGTAAGGCTATTCCGGGTGAGAGATAGATTGCAAGCGATCAGAGCAGTTCGACGGAGGACTGTTTGTCGTCGACCTTGGCTTCTCCTCCGGCCAAGGCAAGGCGGGTGACAGTCTGGCTGGCCATGATGTATTTGCTCTTGTGCGCCTCCAGCATCTCCGTGAAGGTTCTATCGAATTCTCCTTTCCTGGCAGAGTCGACGGCCTTCTCCAACATGTGTTGCATGTGGTCGCGCATCTCGACCAGCGCCCCCTGAACGTGCTCCATTCTCTGCCGCATCACGTCCTGAAACTGAATGTGCCCGGGTGCTTGCGATAAGCTGCCGACGCTCTCCTTATATGTTGCATCCACCTCGGTAATGACTTCGAGCGGCAGCTGGCTGTTCCTGGCGAACTCCGCTTGCATCTCACCGAGGTCCCCATTGACGCATCGCGTCCCTATTCTCATGCTGCTTTAGCGATTCCCTGGCACTCGCCAACTCCCCCATGCTTCTCATACTCCTGACAATACCTTCTTGATTACTTTGATCAGGTCATCGCCCGATACCGGCTTGACGATCCAGCCGGTGGCGCCGGCGCGCTTGCCCTGATCGCGCTTTGCATTGTCGCTTTCCGTAGTCAGAGTCAGGATGGGAATGAATTTGAATCCAGGCATCGCGCGGACCTTGCCGATCAGTTCCAGACCCCCCATGATCGGCATGTTTATGTCGGTGACAATCAGATTCGGCTTGACTCCGGAGTTCAATTTTTCGAGTGCTGCCTGACCGTTGCCGGCTGTCTCAACTTCAAAACCGTTCATCGTCAGGGTGGTCCTCAGGCTCATCACCATAGTGACCGAATCGTCTACTACGAGAATCTTCTTTGTCATCGTGAATACCCCACGGTGCAGATTGTCGCGCATTCTCTAGCCAGAACACTAACTCGATCTGCGCCGAGCGCCTGAATCAGAGCTACAAACCTCTCATCGGCGTCATTTGCTGGAAGCTTAGGGCGACACGACCGCATCGCCCTTTCACCACACCCGACAAACCCTTCGGGGTTCGCAGGGATTGGAGAAAACTTAAGGACATCAGCCCAAGTGTGACCTTTCGATTGCTCCACACCGGTCGACGAACAAGCGTAGCTCCGCAGCATGACCACGCAGCCTTGCAGGCCGGGAGGGAAGAGGCAAGCGGCACCCCCCAGAAGCATTGCAAGGATGGACCGGGGCATTGCAAGGATGGACCGCGTTAGTCAGGAATCGTAGAAGCCATTCTTTCAAGAGTGTTCAGAGCGCCGAAGCTGTGCGCCTCAACTGAATTCCATCTTGCCGATGCAGCGGAATGAAACGTTGGGCCGCGGAGAATCCATCACAGGAGACGGAAGTGGGAATCACTTTGAAACAAAGCAAGAAGTCGAGCGTGATCCGCCTGGAAGGCGCAGTCGACATCGGGTCGGCGGCGGAGTTGAAGACGATGCTGCTTCGGGCGTGTGGGTCCGGCAGGGAAGTTCGCGTGATGCTCGATGAAGTGACCGATCTCGATGTGACTGCAGTGCAGTTGATCTGGGCCGCAAGGCGATTGGCTGAAGGAGCGGGCATGGCCTTTACGCTCGCGGGTACGATGCCGGAGTCAGTCTCATCGGCTCTGGGTCTTGCGGCTCTGCAGCAGTTTCTGGTTCCTTTGGACGCCAGCTAGTCAACCGGCGTGGATGGATGTCGATGGCAAGGAAAGCCGATCAGTTCAAGAATGCCTTCAGAGAAGAAGCTCGCGAGGTGCTTGTCGATCTTGAATCGGCCCTGCTGGAGCTGAACGAAAACCGCGGCGACGCGGAATTGGTGGGGCGTGTCTTTCGCGCCCTGCATACTATCAAGGGCTCGGGAGCCATGTTCGGCTTTGAGGATCTGGCCGCTTTCACCCACAACCTCGAGAACGCCTTTGACGAGGTGCGTAACGGGCGGCTGAAGATCGGCGCCGAGTTGATCGATCTCACTCTCGCCGCCCTCGATCAGATTCGCGCCATGTTGGAAGAGAGCCAGGCCGCGACTCCTCCGGTCGATCAGGCTGTCTGTGCGGAGATTCTGGCCGGGGTCCGGCATCTGACAGGAAAGCCGGAAAAGGAGTCGGCTGGAGCGCGGCCCGCGAAGCCCGAGTCTGACAACGGGGCCGGTTGCGAGGCAGGTTCAGGCATTGATTCGGGAGTGGACATGGACCAGATCCACGAGTGGTCAATCCACTTTGCGCCCGGCGCAGACTTTATGTTGAACGGGGCCAATCCACTGCTGCTGCTGCGCGAACTGGGCCTTCTGGGTGGACTCGCGCTGCGGGCCAGCATGGCGGCCGTTCCGCCACTGGAAGAACTCGATCCGGAGCGCTGCTACTTGAGCTGGGACATGGTTCTCGCCACGTCCGCCGAGCGCGACGGGATTCGAGATGTTTTCATCTTTGTCGAAGACAGTTGCGAGTTGACGATCGAAGCGGTCACGAGTGCTGCTTCGAGATCGGATCGGATGACGGCGGCAGGAGAAGACCCGAATTCTGCCCAGACGAATACAGCGTCGGTGAACACAGCGGACTTGACGGCGAAGGGGCTCGAGGACATACGTGCCACCTCTGGCGGTCGCCGCCATTACGACGCGCCCGACAACGCCTCGAGCCTTCGAGTTCCAGCCGCCAAACTGGACCAGTTTGTCAATCTGGTGGGCGAGCTGGTGACGGTGCAGGCTCGGTTGAGTGAGATTGTCGCGCAACGCGACGACGTTGAGATCGCAGCCGTCTCGGAAGAAATCGAAAGGCTGACCTCGTCCCTGCGCGAGAACTCGATGAACATTCGCATGATGCCTATTCGCGCCACGTTCGAGAAATTTCGCCGCCTGGTCCACGATCTTGCCCGTGACCTGGGCAAAAAAGTCGAGCTGACGATCGCGGGCGCGGAGACGGAACTGGATAAGACGGTAATCGATCAGCTTGGCGACCCTCTGATGCACCTGATCCGCAACAGCATGGATCACGGCATCGAGCTGCCCGATCTTCGCGTGGCTCGAGGCAAGCGATCCACGGCGACTATTCATCTCTCGGCTCGGCACTCCGGGGCAAGTGTGCTGATCGAAGTCTCGGACGACGGCGGCGGCATTGATGCCGAGGCGGTGCAGAGGCGCGCGGTGGAACGGGGACTTGTCGTCGCCGGGACCCAGCTGAGCGAGCGCGAAACATTCGCAATGCTTTTTCAACCAGGCTTTTCGACCGCCAGGCAGGTCACCGACGTCTCCGGCCGTGGTGTGGGGATGGACGTGGTCCGGCAGCGTGTCGACAGCTTGCGGGGATCGATTGATGTGACCAGCCAGCCAGGCCGAGGTACCCGTGTAACGCTGCGCCTGCCGCTGACCTTGGCTATTATCGATGGCCTGCTGGTGAGCGTCGGAGAGGCCTGCTACGTGCTGCCCCTGGCGAATATCCTGGAGTGCATCGAACTAACACTCGCAGACATTCAAAGGGCCAATGGGAAGCACATGGCCAATGTTCGCGAGGAGATTGTTCCGTACATTCGCCTGCGCGAACACTTCAACATTCCCACTCCGCGCCCGGAGATCGAACAGATCATGGTGGTCCAGACAGAGCAGGGTCGCTACGGCTTTGTGGTCGACCGGGTACTGGGGAACTGCCAGACAGTCATCAAGAATCTGGGCCGCTTCTACCGGCACGTGCAGTTGGTCTCCGGGGCAACGATTCTGGGCAACGGAAGGGTGGCGCTGATCCTTGATCCTGAGCGGCTGGCAGAGGACGCGGTCCGCGCCATCTCGCACTGCGCGCGCGGACGTCCGGCCGGGGCTGCGCTACGGGCAGGCCGCTGAGCGAATGGAGGCCGCGCGGGCAGCTTTTTTAGGCCATCGTGGGTGCTGGATCGAGCGTCAGCACTCTTCAATCACCGTTTAACTGGCTGGATTCGTACTCCTTCCGTTCCGGATTCTCGCGCCGAGCGAATGGACGAATGGCAGAGGACGAATCTTGGCGAAAAGAGGAGCAGACTTCATGGCGACGACAACACTGGCAAGAGAGGGCCGGAAGCTTCATGGCAATGGCAATGGAAACAGCGGAAACGGACATGAGGCGCACGAGCGGGCAAATGCCAAGGCGTCACTGACCGAAGGCGACTCTCTGCTTGTCTTGCAGGAGATCATGCGATTGGTCGACGCGTCCAAAGAGGGCCGCCTCTCCGAACGCGGCAAGGGAACCATTTTCAACGGCGTCCATCGCGAGATGATCCAAGGCGTCAACGAGATGCTGGACGCGATCTTGCTGCCGATTGGCGAAGGGAATCGCGTCCTGGCGCAGATTTCGAGCGGCAAGATCGACGAGTTGATCACCCAGACTTATCAAGGCGACCACGAAAAGATGAAGGTTGCCGTCAATAATGTGGCTACCGTCGTTCAGGCGCTGGAGAAAGAAATGGGGCGGCTCACCGAGGCCTCCAAAGAGGGGCAGCTTTCCGAGCGCGGCAAGCCGGAGCAGTTCCACGGCGCATATGCGGAGATCATTCGCGGCGTAAACACCATGCTGGACGCGATTCTCCTGCCCATAGGCGAAGGCAATCGCATTCTGGCCCAGGTCTCAAACGGCAAGATCGACGAGTTGATTACGCAGACTTATAAGGGCGACCACGAGAAGATGAAGCAGGCCATCAACAATGTGGCCCAGGTGCTGCAGGGGTTGCAAAAGGAGCTTGTGCGGTTAACTGACGCCTCCAGGGAGGGTCAACTCTCCGACCGCGGCAAGCCGGAGCAGTT
>Ga0182030_10016321_pt1 | contig 14473 bp, 9 predicted proteins | sample 812S3MmetaG_FD_121299 | JGI IMG/M metagenome (GOLD analysis project Ga0182030, IMG submission 121299) | Permafrost microbial communities from Stordalen Mire, Sweden - 812S3M metaG (Illumina Assembly) | ecosystem: Environmental > Terrestrial > Soil > Wetlands > Permafrost | place: Sweden... | reverse complement strand
GTTTCCCGATGGCGTCCCGACGATGAAAGAAATTCGCAAGGATTTCAAGAAGGCGGAAATTCCGTTGAAGGATGAGCGCGGCCATGTGGTGGACTTTCATGCGCTGCGGACGACCTACATAACCCGCCTGCAACGCGCTGGCGTTTCGCCTCGTGAAGCGATGGAACTGGCACGGCACAGCGATATGCGGCTGACAATGAAAACCTATACGGACGTGGCGCAACTGCCTTTGGCGGCAACCGTCCGGGGATTGCCTTCGATTGGCGACTCACAAATAGACTCACAAAATTTAGTCGCCGACCGTCCTACGGTGTCACCTGCTGTCATCGGTTTGAAGGCCATCAAGGTAGGTAAAACCGTTGGAAACATTGACGAAAACCATCATGCGTCATCCATTGTCACTTTCGGTCACGAAAATGAAAATGGCGGAGAGAGGGGGATTCCCACCCCTTGAACTCACACTTTGTCCAGGCCACAACTGGACACTCCGCTTTGCCATCAAGTAGTCTCAGTTATGGTTCTAATTTTGCCATGTCGCATGGGAAAAGTCTTCGAGAACTGTGGCAAACTGTTTCGAATTAAAATCGGGAGCGGACTGCGCGAGCTTGAACAACTGATTGAGTGCGGATTGTGCCGGCGCGTTGTTTTTCAATTCCGGCAGCGCGGCGACTAGGCGGTCAAGCGCGAGCACCAGCCGTTCGGCGCGGCGGGCGTAAACCTGTTGTGAAAGCGTTTTATCGCTCTCCATAAAATCGCGCAGCCCATCGCCAACGACCGTGGTGAGTAGTTTTCGCGAAATCTCAGAAGACCAATCCAACGTGGCTGTGGTTCGAGCAAACTGATCACTCCATGCTTGAATTGCTTCAGTTTTGAGCGGATCTGCGAGGGGCGGACATTTCGGAAAACGAGAATCCACTGTGCTGGCGCTGCTCAAAAGCCAGAGCAAGCCCCTCCAACGAAAACCTTGAGCATCGGTTGCGGATGCCTCGCGCGTGGCCTGCCAACTCATCTCACGGAGCGCCACAGCCTGCCCGATCAGCCACGCCTGTGCGCCATTGCCGTTTTTTTCAATGCTCCAATGTATCGGCTCGGCGACGCTTTGGCCGTCCAGTTCAAAAATCAATTCGGGATGGCCGGCGTTCAAAATATCGGCGTCAACATTCTGGTGGCACGCCACGCAGGTGTTGGCGCGGACGTAGAGATTTTGCAAATCACGCATCCCAGAAGCGGTGCGATCGGCGCGCGTCCAGTCTTGCCGCGTGTGGCTGCGCAGCCAGTTTTCCGCCGGGCCGTGGCAGCTCTCACAAGTCACGCCTTCGCTCACCTTGAAATTTTCGCCGCGCAAAATTTCAGGCACTGAATTCAGCGGCGCGTGGCAGGTCGTGCAGCGCGCGTCCGCCACCGGGTCTTTGATAGCCAGCGCGTCAGCGATTTGTTTTGAGCGTGCGGTCGCCAGTGTGGCCGGCGGCCGCTGCGAATGAAAATCTTTCAGCGACCAGACCAGCACCTGATTTTGCTTCACTCCGCCGCCGCCGTGGCAACTGGAACTGGCGCAGGAATTGGCCCCGAGCAATTTCGGCGGCGGTTCCGCCGCTTGCGCTGAGACGAGGGCCAAAACCAGTCCGGCGGCGAGTGGATGATAAATTATTTTACTCACTACTTTAAATTTGTTAATGGAATGGCAACGTGAACGCAACCCTAATTGATTTCCTCCGCAATGCAAGCCGGGGTGGTTTGAGTTTCACAATTGGATTGGCGCTGCTGGCCGGACTGCTGGCATGGCTCGTGGTGGAGGTTTTAAGGGCGCTGCTGCGTGTGAATGCGGAACGCCTTCAGAATCGCGCGACGTTGGAAAAACTCCGCGCCCAGTTGCACGAGATAAACCTGCGCTGCCGCGAGGCCGAGCAGGCGCAAATGGGCTGGAACGGCATCCGTAAATTTACCGTCGTCAAAAAAGTCTGCGAGTGCGAGGACGTGAATGCGTTTTATCTGAAGCCGCATGACGGCCGGCCGCTGCCGGCATTCAAGCCCGGCCAGTATCTTACTTTTCAGCTCGATCTTCCCGGCCGCGACAAGCCAATCATCCGCTGCTACTCCCTTTCCGACAGTCCGAAGGATTATTACCGCGTCACGATAAAAAAAGAAAAAGCGCCCCCGGACAAGCCGGAGCTGCCGCCGGGTGCGGGTTCGAGTTTTTTCACCGACCTGGTGAAGGAGGGCGACATCCTCAACGTCAAAGCCCCGACCGGTCATTTTTTTTTGGACATGATGAAGTCGAATCCGATTGTGCTGCTCGCCGGCGGCGTCGGCATTACGCCAATGTTGAGCATGGCCAACGCTATCGCGGCCAGCGGTTCCAAACGCGAGGCGTACTTTTTCTTCGGTGTGCGCAATGTCCGCGAACACATTCACAAGGCCGAACTGGAAAAACTGGCGTCGGAAAACGACAACATTCATCTGCATGTCGCTTACAGCAAGCCGGGCGAGCAGGACGTGAAGGGAAAAGATTTTCAGCACGAAGGCCGCGTGGGCATTGAGTTGTTGAAGGAAACTCTGCCTTCGAATAATTTTGAATATTATCTCTGCGGCAGCGGCGCGTTCATGAAGAGCCTGACCGACGGGCTCGAAGCGTGGGGCGTGCCAGAAAGCGTTGTCCACTTTGAGGCGTTCGGTCCAGCGACAGTTAAGAAAAAAGCCGCCGCGCCCTCGCCCGCCGAAACCATGCACCTGCAAAAAATCATGGTCACGTTCGCGCGGTCCAACAAAGCCGTGCGTTGGGAACCCTCCGCTGAAAATTTGTTGGAATTTGCCAAGGCGCAGGGCGTAAAGATTGATTCCGGCTGCTGCGCGGGCAGTTGTGGTTCGTGTGGGGTCGCCATCAAATCCGGTGAGGTCAATTATCTGAAAAAACCTGACACGACACCGGAAGCCGGCACCTGCCTCACCTGCGTTTGCCGTCCGAAAAGCGATCTCGTGCTCGACGCTTGACCATGGCTGCCGCCCCCACCATTCTCGAACGCCCGCAACGCTGGGACGCCGCGTTCGACGCGGAGATGACGGACGCCGACGTCGAACGGCTGCTGGCCACCGCACCTTTCCGCGACATGGACGCGGAAAAATTTCCCAAGCGGACGCCGCTGCGCGAAATCCTCCGCAATGACACGCGCATCCTCAAATTCCGCAAAGGCGAAATCATCGTGCGGCAGGGCGATTATGGCACGTCGGCATTTTTGATTTTGCAGGGTGCCGCCCGCGTGGTATTGAAACCGGACCTTCCGCCATCGCTGCTCGGCCGTCAGGCCCCGGGCAAGAAAGGACTGCTCCGCACGCTCGCACAGATTTGGAATGGGTCGCGGCCGGCGGAATTAATCTCCCGGCGGCAACTCGAACCGTCCACCGGGCTTGGGGCACGCCGCGCTGCGGGGAAAGTCCGCGTCTTCTTGCAGGACGTGCCGCGCATTCTGGATCAGTATCGCACCGCCGAGCTGCTGGCCGGGGATTTTTTTGGCGAAATTGCCGCGTTGAGCCGTATGGCGCGCACCTCCACGATTTTTGCCGACAGCGACGGCACCGAATTGCTCGAAATCCGCTGGCAGGGTTTGCGCGAGCTGATGAAATACGACGGGGCGCTGCGCGCTCACATCAACAAGATTTACCGCGAGCGCGCCCTGGCTTCCTATCTGGTCTCCACGCCGTTATTCCGGCATTTGAACAAGGAACAGCTCGTCGAAGTAGCCAAGGCCGTCGAATTCGCCACGTTCGGCGATTATGATTGGTCGGGAGAATACAAACGCCTCGCGCAATCCGGCAGCGTGCGCCCGGAAAAAGAACCGGTCATTGTGCAGGAAGGCGATTATCCGAACGGCATCGTTTTGCTGCGGGCTGGCTTTGCGCGGCTGGGCCAGAAATTTGGCGGTGGCGAACGCACGTTAAACTACATCGGCGCGGGACACTATTACGGCCTGCGCGAAATCGCCCATAACTGGCGCAACCGGGACGCCCCGGTGAATTTTCAATTTTCGCTGCGCGCTATCGGTTACACACATTTACTCATCGTGCCCACGCGCGTAATGGAGGAAATCGTGCTGCCATCGCTGCCAAAAACAGAACTGCCCGCGCCGATGGAAGTCACGAAAGAGGCATGGCATTCTCAGCCCGTCGCCGAAAATGTGGCACGCAAAAAAATCGGCGCTGAGGTTCTGGAGTTTTTGACCGAAAACCGGTTTTTCAATGGCACGGCTTCGATGGTAATTGACCTGGATCGTTGTACGCGCTGCGACGATTGCGTCCGCGCCTGCGCCTCGACGCACAACAATAATCCGCGTTTTTTGCGCCACGGTCCGACGACTGGCAGCCTCATGGTCGCCAACGCCTGCATGCATTGCGCCGATCCGGTCTGCATGATTGGCTGTCCGACCGGCGCGATCCACCGCGAATCATTTGCCGGCCAGGTCGTCATCAATCCCGAGACCTGCATCGGTTGCAAAGCCTGTTTCAACAACTGTCCCTACGACGCCATCCGCATGGTCGAGATCCGTGACAAAAACGGCGGCTTCGTCGTGGATCAGGAGATGAAGCCGATTGCCAAAGCAACGAAGTGCGATCTCTGCGTTGAGAGTCACGGTGGCCCGGCGTGCGCACGGGCCTGTCCGCACGGCGCACTCTCCCGTCTGAACCTGAACAATCCCGACGCGCTCGCCAAGTGGCTGAAGCTATGAATCGCTTCCGCCGACAATTTTTTATCGGCCTGTTTGCCCTCGTCGCGGCTACGGTCGCGGCATTGTGGGCGCACCGGCGATTTCACCACGCATTGCCGGACTACGCGTTTCTCACCGGCTGGGCTTTGTTCGCCGCGATGTTCGTCCTGACTTTTTTCAACGCGCGAAAAAAACTGCCATTTCTGCCGCTCGGCAAGACCGAGACGTGGTTGCAAATCCACATCTACCTCGGTTTTTTCACCGTCGTGCTGTTCTTGATCCACCTGAATTTCCGGCTGCCGCACGGCGGGTTTGAGATTACACTCGCTTGGCTGTTCGCGCTCGTCAGCATCAGTGGTGTGGTGGGGTTGATTTTTAGCCGCACCTTGCCGCGCCGCCTGGCCACGCGCGGTGGCGAAGCCATCTTTGAAAATATCCCCGCGCTGCGCCACGCGCTGAAAACCGAGGCGGAAAATCTGGCGCTCGGCCCGGAAGCGAAATCGCCGTTCATCGGGGAGTTTTACACGCAGCGGCTCGCGCCATATTTTGCCGGCCCAAAAAACCAGTGGCGGCATTTCACCGAATCGCGCCGCGCGCTGCATGCGCTGCTCGCCGAACTCGACGACCTGCGCCGCTTCGCCAACGACAGCGACCGTGAAAAAATTGAGAAGCTTGCCGCGCTTATGCGCCAGAAGGACGGACTCGATTATCACCGCTCGTTGCAGCTCGCGCTGAAGCTGTGGCTGTTTATCCACATTCCGCTGACTTACGGCTTGATAGTTTTCACGCTGCTGCACATCGTTTTGGTGTTCGGATTTTCGGGAGGTGCGCGATGAGTAATCAACCGTCCGTGCCGAATTTTGACGCGCAGAATTATGCGCGGCCCAATCAAAACTGGATCTGCGGCCACGCCTGCGAAGGCCATGCGTGCCGTCAAGGTCCGGATGCCAATGGCCGCTGCCGCGCAACCGCCGAGTGCAAGCCGATGCTTGAAACCAAGCCCGGCGAAATCAAAGGCCGGTGGCGTTGCACGCGTTCCGGCGGCGAGTGCGAAGCCGGTCCGCTGCCGGACGGTAGTTGCTGTCGGCCCATCGCAAAATGTTCGCCGGTGCCGACGTTGCGCGTCTGGCGCGGTCGCATGACGTTGGCGGTGGTCGCCGCGTCGTGCGCGGTGCTGCTGGTTTTGGTCGGCCGGCCGCCGTGGCGAAATCAATTTATCAGCCCCGGTGAAATTTCCCACGCGCATTCCGGCGAGCTGTTTGCCGCAGTGTTCGCGACCAATCATTTCAAGGAAAATTGTCAAGCCTGCCACGTCGCGGGGAATTCTGGTCCCGGTGGAATCGTGACTGCGGCGATGCACGCCAAGCCGGGAATTTTAGACTTTCAAGGCCTCGCTAACGCACGCACGGCGGAACCGACGGCAATTGATGCGTCCTGTTTGAAATGTCATGCCGGCAGGAATTTTCATCAAGCGAACGCCCCGCCGATTTCCTGTTCATTCTGCCACGCGGAACATCAGGGGAAAATCATGGCGGCGCCGACCGATGCGAATTGCGTTTTCTGTCACGGGAATTCGGCGACGTTGGTTGCGGCACGCGTGAATGGCGGCGTTGTGCCGGTCATCCACCATTTCGCCGGGGATCATCCGCAGTTTCGTTTCCTTTCTGAAAAGTGGCGCGATCCGGACACGTTGAAGTTTAATCATGCGCTGCATCTGACCAGCGCGACGATTCCGAAACTGCCCGGCGGTGAAAAACTCGATTGCACTTTTTGCCATCAGCCGGACGCCACGGGTGCGCTGATGAAGCCGGTGACGTTCGAAAACAACTGCCGCGTCTGCCATTCGCTGCAATTCGATCCGGCGACGCCGCAGCTGATGCTGCCGCACGGCAGCGTGGAATCCGTCACGGCATTTTTGCGCAGCCTGCCCAAACAATATTTGAACCTGGCGATTAAAGAAAACACGGCGGTCGCCAATGCTTTTGTGGCGCAGAAACTCGCGAACCTGCGGACGCTATTTGGCAGCGGCGAAGAACTGGAACAGCGCGTGTTTTTCAGCACGGCCACCTACGGGCCGGAGACACAGATTGGGACGTTGAGCGGCAGCACGCGGGCGATGTTTCCGGGCTGCGCGCACTGCCACGAGGTGAAAGCGACGGCGTCTGGTTTGCCAGAAATCAGGAAGCCGGTGATGCCGGAGCGCTGGCTGTTGCAGGCGAAGTTCACCCATGCGAAGCACACGGCCATTGGCTGCGCCCAATGCCACGACGCGATTCATAGCGAGGCCACGGCGGACATTTTGCTGCCGCCAAAGGAAACCTGCGCGGCCTGTCATAGTCCGCGCGGCGGCGTGGCGGATTCGTGCGCGGAATGCCACACTTACCACAAGCCGCGAATTGCCGCGCGATGATCCACGCTTGCTTTCCGGAAACAAACATTTTCTCATGGAATTTATGCGGCGGCCTAAACCAGCGGACGAAGGGGGTTTTCTCCAGCGACTGGTGGTTGCCGGGCTGGTGGCTGGAGCAACTTCGGCGGCTTTCGCCGAGGACGCGTTAAAGCCGTATCAGGCGGTCAGCACCAACACCCCGCCGGCGTCGCCGGAAATTTTCAATCCCGACCCGAATGCGGTGACTTTGCCGGAGCCGCCGCCGACGGAAGTTCGTTGGGTGCACCGTGTGGTGGTCAGCACCAATGTGCCGCCGGCGGCCCAATTCAATCCCGATCCCGGTGCCAGTTGGAAAACCCCAACGATTGCGCCGCCCGCGCTTTTCAACGAGCCAGCCGCACCCCCGGTGTTCTTGCCGCCGAAGATTCCCGCCGACAGATCGTTGCCGCGCGCCGCTGTCCGCGCCGGCGAATATTTTTCACCGACCAATCCGCCGGCGCGCAGTTTCGGTTACGAGCCGCTGCCGGACAATCAAAAATTGCCGCGCGCCAACGTGCGCCGCGAGTTGAAAATCGACCAGGATTTCATCGTGCCGGAATATTCGCTCCGCACCAGCGTTTATCCTACGAACACCGTGCCGGTGCCCGACCGCTGGCGCATCGGGTTCACGCCCTGGAAACGTTACACCAGCGGCAGCATCGAGACGCCTTACGAGTCGCCGCAAACTTTTTTGTGGTATCCGTATCGGCAAAGTCTGCTCAAAGGCGATGTGCCGATCATCGGCCAGAATATTTTTCTCGATCTCACGGCGTCGGCGGAATCGGTGACGGATTTCACGCGCGTGCCGACCGTGAGCGGCGCGGGCGAAAATGAGTTTTTCGGCCAGAGCGAACAGTTGAGCATTCAAAATAATTTCGCGTTCTCGGTCAATTTGTTTCAAGGCGAAACCGTGTTCCGCCCGGTGGACTGGGCGGTCGAGCTGGAGCCGGTGTTCAACGTGAATTATCTCGAAACACAGGATTCCGGTGTCGTGTTGCCCGTTCCGCGCGGCGCGCTGGGTGAAAATAATAATTCGCCGCCGCCCGGCACCGGCGGCATCACCCAGACCGGCCCGGCCGACAGCCACCACGCCGCGCAAAGCACGGAGCGGACGCAAACTTTTTTTGCGCTCCAGCAGGCCTTCGTCGAACTCCACTTGAAAGATTTGTCGGACAATTATGATTTTGTTTCGTTGCGCATCGGCAACCAGCCGTTCAACGCGGACTTCCGTGGATTCATTTTCAATGACGTGAACCTGGGTGCGCGGTTGTTCGGCAATTACGCGAACAATCTTTACCAATACAACCTCGCGGTGTTTTCCATGCGCGAGAAGGATACGGACTCGGAGTTGAACACCTTTAACAATCGCGACCAGGAAGTGGTCATCGCCAATTTATACCGGCAGGATTTCATCTGGCCGGGCTACACAACGGAATTGAGCCTGCTCGCGAACTTTGACCACGGCGGTTTGCATTATGACGACAATGGCGCCCTCGTGCGGCCCGAACCGCTCGGCACGGTGCGCACGCACGATGTGAATGCTTACTTCCTTGGTTGGGGCGGCGACGGCCACATTGGACGCCTCAACATTTCTCACCAATTTTACGAGGCGCTGGGCCATGATGATTTCAACGGCTTGGCCGGTCACGCCGTGGAAATCAACGCGCAAATGGCCGCGCTGGAAGTGTCCTACGACCGCGACTGGGCGCGCTACAAGGCGTCGTTTTTTTACGCGTCCGGCGACGACAATACCACGGGCGGCACCGCCACCGGCTTCGACACGATTGTGGACAACCCGAATTTCATCGGCGGCCCGTTCAGCTTCTGGACGCAACAAGGTTTTAACCTTGGCAGCTCGCCGGTGAACTTGAAAACGCCGGGCAGCCTGGTGCCTGATTTGCGCACGAGCAAATTCGCCGGCCAGGCGAATTTTGTGAATCCCGGAGTTTATATTTTTGGCCTCGGCACGGAATTCGACCTCACACCCAAACTGCGTTCGTTTCTCAACGCCAATTACATTCTTTTTGCCGAGACTGACACGATCAAAACCGCGGTGTTCGCCGACCATGTGGCCAACGAGGTTGGCTGGGACTTAAGCCTCGGTTTTCAATACCGCCCGCTGCTGACGGACAATATTATTTTTTCCGCCGGTTTCGGCGTGCTGATTCCGGGCCAGGGCTACCGGGATATTTACACGCCCGTCACCGACCCCGCCAGCGCGGTGAATGACTTTCTTTTCAGCGGACTGCTTGCTGTCACGTTCACCTATTAAAACATGAAAACAAAATCGCCTTTGTCCCTGTGGTTTGCTGCGCTCGCGTTCGCGGGCTGGCTCGCGGCTGGATTTTTTGCAATGGCGCAAAGCGACGGCTCCGGCCCGGAGATTTCCGTGTCGAAAAATTCTCCTGCCGCTGCCGCGCCTGTGCTACCGTCACCGAATTGGATTGACCAATCCCAGGCCGCCGCCGACCAAAAATCGCGCGGGTGTCTCGAATGCCACGCGGGCAGCGAGTCCATGCACGCGTCGAAAAATGTCGTACTCGGCTGCACGGATTGTCACGGCGGCAACCCGACGCCGGGCTTGAAACAGACGCAGGCGCACGTCGCACCACGCAATCCGGTTTTCTGGGAAAGCTCGGCGAATCCGAATGACTCGACGATTTTGCTCAACCACGAGTCCGCCGAATTTATCCAGTTTGTGAATCCGGGTGATTTGCGCGTCGTGGAAAAAACCTGCGCGCCGTGCCATGCGGACATCGTCCATAACGTCAGCCATAGCATGATGCGCCACGGGGCGATGCTTTGGGGTGCGGCGCTCTACAACAACGGCGCGTATCCGGCGAAAAATTATCGCTTCGGCCAGGCTTACGGAATCGATGGCGTGCCGTTGCGTTTGGAAAGTCCCGTGCCGTTGACGCAAGCGATGACCGACCGCTGGGGCATTTTGCCATTTATTGATCCGTTGCCGCGATTTGAAATCGCGCAGCCGAGCAACATTCTGCGGATTTTCGAACGCGGCGGCGAGGCGCAAAACCAGCTCGGTAATCCAAACCCGTTTGAGGAACCCGGCAGGCCCGCGCGACGCTTGAGCGAACGCGGCCTCGGCACATTGAACCGCATTGACCCTGTGTATTTAAATCTGCAGAAGACGCGGTTAAACGATCCACTGCTCGATTTCATGGGATCAAACAATCATCCGGGCGATTATCGCAGCAGCGGCTGCACGGCGTGCCATGTTGTTTATGCGAACGACCGTTCGCCCACGGATTCCGGCTGGTATGCCAAATATGGCAATCAGGGACTGAGCTTCACCGCCGACAAAGCCATCCGCAAGGACGAGCGCGGCCATCCGATCATCCATCAGTTCACGCGCGCCATCCCGACGAGCCAGTGCATGAACTGCCACATGCACCAGGGCAATCTGTTTGTTAATCCGTATCTCGGCTACACCTGGTGGGATCAGGAAAGCGACGGCGAATTCATGTATCCCGCCAAACAAAAAAATCCCACGCCGGAAGAACTCGTGAAATCGCTCCGCGACAATCCCGAAGCCGCCGCCGCGCGCGGCTTGTGGGGTGATTTGGATTTCTTGGAAAAGGTCGCCGAGCTAAATCCAAAATTGACGAACACACAGTTCGCCGATTACCACGGCCACGGCTGGATTTTCCGCGCGGTGTTCAAACATGACCGCGAAGGCAATCTGCGCGACCGCGATGAAAATATCATTCCCTACAATGACCCACAGAAATTCGCCAAGGCCGTTCATCTCAAAGACGAACACCTCGCGCACGGGATGCAATGCGCCGATTGCCACTTCGATGTGGATGTTCACGGCAACGGCCTGCTTTACGGCGAACCGCGCGCGGCGACGACCATCGAGTGCATTGACTGCCACGGCACGATTCAAAAACGCCCGACATTGATGACCAGCGGCAACGGCGGCATCTGGACCGGCACAAATATCGCAGGCGTGGACTTGCGCGCGAACAACGCCGCCTATGGCCCGCGCTTTTTCTGGCAGGGAAAAAAATTGTTCCAACGTTCTTCGATGGCGCCAGACATGATTTGGGAGGTGCCGCAGACACTTGACACCATTGATCCAACTTCATTGCATTATAACGCCAAATCGGCTTATGCCAAAACGCTGCGGCGCGACGGAAAAAATTGGGGCGCGGTGCCGGAGCCGGAAAAGTGCCAGCGCGACTTGGCCCATGACAATTCCAATGTCGGTTGCCAGATATGCCACTCGTCCTGGGCGACGAGTTGTTTCGGCTGTCACCTGCCGATGCGTGCAAACCAGCGTGTGCCGGCAAACAAATTTGAAGGCACGACGACGCGCAATTTCACCAGCTACAATCCACAAGTGGTGCGCGACGACGTGTTCCAGCTTGGCGTGGATGCAAGTTACAAGAGCAATCGACTCGCCGTGCTGCGGTCATCAAGCGCGGTTATCGTGAGTTCGCAGAATGCAAATCGCGAATGGATTTATTCGCAGCAACAGACCATCAGTGCGGAAGGCTACAGTGGCCAGGCCTACAATCCACATTTGCCGCACACGACCAGCGGCATCGGCACCACGAAAAACTGTGAGGACTGCCACGTTGCGAAAGCCAATGACAACAATGCCTGGCTCGCGTCGCTGCTCGGCTACGGCACGGGCACGGTGAATTTCTTCGGCCGCTACGCTTACGTTGGCGAAGGTAAAGGCGGAATGGACGCAGTCATCTGGACGGAGCACGACGAACCGCAGGCTGCGTTCGGCAGTCATTTGCAACGAATCGCGTACCCCGACAATTACAAAAAATTTATCGAGGAAGAGCACAGCATTTTGCCGGAAGCCGAACACAAGGAGGCAACCGATATTCTCGACCTCGTGCAGCGCGGCGAATATCTCTACACCGCTAACGGCGCCGGCGGCTTTCAGGTTTTTGACCTCGCGGACATTGATCAAAAAGGATTTTCGCAACGCATCAGCACCGCGCCGGTTTCGCCGCTCGGCCAGCGCACTTACGTCCGAACGAAATATGCCACGAGCGTCACGCTACCCAGCACCCTCGGCGTGGACCCGCTACGCTCTCGCCGCCCGGAAAATATGGAGCAGACTGTCAGTCCACTTTACGCATGGGTCTTCGTCACCGACCGTGAGGAAGGCTTGGTGATGGTCACCGTCGGCACGTTGCTCGACGGCAATCCGGACAATAACTATTTCGACAAAGAAAAAATCGTCCGCTTCAATCCGGAAGGAAAACTCACCGGCGCGATGCACTCTTTCATGGCCGGAACAAATCTTTACGTCGTCGGTAAGAACGGATTGTTCGTCGTCGGTCTCCGCAATGACGCGCTTCAAGCTCCAATGCTCGCGGGCGAATTGACTGACGGCTTGAAAAACCCGCGCGCGGTCGGCGTGCAATTCCGTTATGCGTTTGTGACGGACGATGAAGGTTTCAAAGTGCTCGACGTCAGCGAGCCGACTAAGCCGAAATTGGTTCCCGGCGCATTTGTGCCGTTGAACCACGCGCAGCGCTTTTATCTTGCGCGCACGTATGCCTACGTCGCCGATGGCGCGGACGGCTTGGCGTTCATTAATATTTCCAACCCCGAAAAACCAAGGCTCGAACGGCTTTTCAATGCAGATGGAAAATTGAACGACACGCACGCCGTGCAGATTGGCTCAGTCAATGCGTCGGAATTCGCGCTCGTGGCGGACGGTAAAAATGGTTTGCAAATTTTGCAGATGATCTCGCCGGAAAATGTTCCGGGGCACATGGGTTTCAGTCCGGTGCCGAATCCGAAACTCATCGCAACCTATCTGACGAAAGCACCCGCCATCGCGGTTGGGCGCGGGCTTGACCGTGATCGGGTGGTGGATGAAAGCGGCAATCAAACGGTGGTGTTCGGCCGCAAAGGTTCGCGACCGTTCAATCTCGCCGAGATGAAAAAATTCTACGAACGCGATGGACAGCTTTACAGCGTGGAAAACGTCTTCATGCGCGAAGGAAAGCTGTTCACAAAATCAGGCGACGAGGTGAAACCGACGGTGGAATTTCAACCGGCGGAAATGGAAACCGTTTCGCCGAGGCCGGACAACGAGCGATTGATGCGCCGAGGCCGGGATGCGCGTCAATGAACACGGCGAACGGGTGGATCCCTGGGGCAGACCATATTTTCCCCATCAGGTTTCCGGCTATCAAATGAATATCCGCTCCGCCGGCGCCGATGGGGAAATTGGGGCAACCCGTTAACAATTAATTCCGCCGTCCCGTGGTATCACAATCCGTCATTGGTTGACCAGGCAATCTGGGCCGGTGGAAAACCTATTCAGGGACAGGACACGGCTTTGATAAGATTTTGCGGATCCTTCTGAAAGAAATGGGCCTGGAATACGCGCGGCATTTTCAGTTTTGCATCTTGGAAACTGCGGACACCAACGCCAGCGAAGAGGATGTGATTGACCGCGAAACGCACTGGGAAAAAGCCCGGTGTAGCTGGGAAAACCACGGCAGTTACAATACGAATTGCGAGTTTGGAACTGGAGCAAGTTGAGCAAATTCCGGAAAAAACTAAACAAAGCCACTGACAAATTCGCCAAGCGACCGAACACGCGCCCGGCGATGAGTCTCAATGCGGAAAACGTAGCTGGAACGAATCACCGGTTGCCGGCTGAATCAGCATCTTCCGCTGCGCCGGTTTGTTTAGCCAGCGACGGTGTTTTCTTCGCCGCCGTGAACATTTCATTCACGACCCACTTGAAATCGTCCAAACCGGTTGATGGAATAATGATGGTACTGCGCCGTCCGCCCGCATCTTCCGTGATGCGGAGGAATCGGCCCTTGGCGTTTTCTTTGAGCGCAAAAACAAAGAATTTCCGTTCGATTTGAATCTCGGCCGTCTTCAGGGTGTCTTCCTGAACAAATGGCCGGGGCGCTTGTTGTTGGTAATCCGGACCGGGCCCGGGGCGCCGGAGATGCGGCCATGAAAGTTCGTTCGAGATCATAACTCCTTTTTCCTTTCAGATTGCACCCTAGCATTCCTGGCTTGGCATTACAAGCCCCCGGCGGACTCAAGTGATATCTGGCATGCGATGCTTTCGAATGAACTGCCAGCAACCGTTCGGAAAGATGCCCGATGGCTTTCAACTTCCCAGACTGCTTTGCTTCCGGCAAAGTCTCAAAAGTTTTAACGGCCTGCCGCAACGAATGCTCAATGTCTTGCACCTTCGGCTCGTGCGTTAATCCGCTAAATTGTTCTGCCCATTGTGCCATAGCTGACGTTATGGCAGTTGGTTTAGGTGCGTGATGACCGAACCTTCGGAAACCTGCATCGCGGCGAGGCTCATCTCCGGGGCATG
>Ga0182030_10016320_pt1 | contig 14473 bp, 11 predicted proteins | sample 812S3MmetaG_FD_121299 | JGI IMG/M metagenome (GOLD analysis project Ga0182030, IMG submission 121299) | Permafrost microbial communities from Stordalen Mire, Sweden - 812S3M metaG (Illumina Assembly) | ecosystem: Environmental > Terrestrial > Soil > Wetlands > Permafrost | place: Sweden... | reverse complement strand
GTTACGCCGCGAAGGACAAGAGATCAGCGCTTGGAAGTTCCTGGCGCTCGGGGTTCTGGTGATGCCGCCCGCTTTGCTTGCCGCGCTCTTGAGTTTCACCGCGCTCGCGCTGCGATGATCCCCCTGCCTGGGGCCACTCACCAAGGCTATCTGACGATGCCGGGCGAAATGATCTTGCAATACGCGGTCGTACAGCCTTCCCGTGCTGGCGCCGCCCTCTAAACTGCCGCTATATGCGGCCGGTAACCGGCAGCAGCGCTCCGGTGATATCCCCGGATGCAGGCGACAGCAGGAACTTGATCACCTCCGCCAGCGAGACGGGCGATACCCATCGATCAAACGCAGCGTCCGGCATTTCTTTGCGATTCGCGGGAGTGTCGATGATGCTCGGAAGAATGGCGTTGACCCGGATGCTTTTGTCCTTGAGTTCTTCGGCCAGACTCTCGGTCAATCGTGCGACAGCGGATTTGGATGCGGCGTACGCGCCCATCCCGAGCGCCGCTTTCTGCGCCGCCGCCGCTCCGATATTGACGATGGCGCCGCCGGATGAGCGAAACAACGGCAGTGCCGCCCGGCAGGCGATGAGCGCCGTCCGCACGTTCATCTGGTACATCAAATCCCAGGTATCAAGGCTCCCCTTCTCTACCGTTTCCCAGCGGAATCCGCCGGCAATGTTCACCAACCCATCAATCTCGCCGAGCGTCTGCTTGATGTGGGCGAAGGCCCCCCGGGTGCTCGTCTCGTCAACCAGATCGATACCGCCGAGAGCAAGCGCCATGGCTTGACTGTGCGGTATCGTTTCGGCCCTATCTATCCCGACGATGCGCAGTCCCGCCTGAGCAAGGACCTCGGCGACCTGCGATCCCAAGGCCCCGGCAACCCCGGTCACCACGATAATTGACTCGCGCATATTCATCTCGTTCACGCAGCCTGGTAGCCGACCACACCCTTGGTCTCCAGAAATTCATCCAGGCCGAATTCCGCCCACTCGCGGCCATTGCCCGACTGTTTGTAGCCGCCGAAAGGCGCGCCGATATCGAAGGCCGCATTGTTGAGATACACCGTGCCTGCGCGCATGCGGTTCCCGACCCGGCGCGCGCGTTCCACGTCAGCCGACGACACATAGGCCGCGAGGCCGTATACCGTGTCGTTGGCCATCCGAACCGCGTCCTCTTCCGAGTCGTAAGGCAGGATGCTCAGAACGGGGCCAAATATTTCCTCGCGAGAAATGCGCATCGCCGGGGTGACGTCCGCAAACACGGTGGGACGAGCATAGTACCCATGGGTCAATCCCTCGGGCCGGCCAAGGCCGCCCGCCGCCAAGGTCGCGCCCTCCTTGAGTCCCGCGCCGATCAAATCCTGGATCTTCACGTACTGCACTTTGTTGGATATCGGACCCAGGTTCGTCTTTTCGCTCTGCGGATCTCCCACCACGTAGGCGCGCGCCACGTCGCGGGCGATTGCCACCGCTTCCGCCTGGCGCTCGCGTTGTACGAACATGCGGCTGGGCGCACTGCACGTCTGGCCGCTATTGCTGAACAGAGTGGCAATCCCCGCCGGTACCGCAACCGACAGATCGGCGTCGGGCAGCAGGATATTCGCTGACTTGCCGCCAAGCTCCTGATGAACGCGCTTCACCGAATCCGCAGCGGACTTGGCAATCAGAATTCCGGCCCGAGTCGAGCCCGTGAAGGAAATCATATCGACGTCCGGATGTGCGGCGAGCCGGGCGCCCGCGTCGGACCCGGTACCCTGCACCAAGTTGAACACGCCCTTGGGAACTCCGGCCGCATGCATCACCTCGGCGAAGATCACCGCGCTGAGCGGCGCGATCTCGCTGGGCTTCAATACCATGGTGCAGCCCGCCGCCAAGGCGGGCGCCACTTTGCAGGCGATTTGGTTCAAGGGCCAATTCCAGGGCGTGATCATGCCAACGACGCCGATGGGCTCCTTGACGATGCGCGTGCTGCCCCGCATGCGCTCAAAGCGGTAGGTCTTCAACACCTCCAGCATTTCGGTAATGTGCGCCCGGCCGATCCACACCTGCGCAGCGCGCGCGAATGCCAGAGGCGCCCCCATCTCATGGGACACGGCTTGGGCGAACTCTTCGTACCGCTTGTCGTACTCCGCGCCGATGGCCTCCAACAACTGGATTCTGTCCGCGACGCTGGTGCGCGAAAACCCCTCGAAAGCCGCCTTCGCTGCCGCCACCCCACGATCGATGTCGATGGAGGAGCCCAGCGCAATCTCGGTGAACGGCTGCTCGGTGGAAGGGTCGATCACATCGAGGCGCTGAGGCCGGGCTGGGTCCGTCCAAGCGCCGTCGATGTACAATTTCAACCTGTTGTCGGTCATACCGGTGTCTCCTGGTCGGGAGTGATTGATTGGAACGGCTGTGCCGTCCGCGGGGCAGATGCCTGAGATGCTCGGCGAGTCGACAACTGGTGACGCTCGCAATCCCACACGGCCGCGGCATTCGCCTCTATATAGTCCCGCAATTCCTGTTTACGCACCTTTTGCGTCGATGTTCGCGGCAGCTCCGCACGAATGTCGATGTACCGCGGCACCATGTAGTGCGGCATGTGCAGACGGCAGTATTCAAACAAATCCTTTTCGGTGAGCGTCTTGCCCGAATCGATGACGATGGATATGGCGACATCGTCTTCGCCGGCGCTGCTGTTGATCGGATACGCGGCGACATCGGCCACGGCCGGGTGCCCGGCGATGAGCGCCTCCACTTCGAACGTCGAGATATTTTCACCGTGACGCCGGATCGCGTCTTTCTTGCGATCGACGAAATAGAAGTAGCCGTCCTCGTCCTGGCGGCCCCGATCGCCGGTGTGAAACCACAGATTTCGAATCGCCGCGAGGGTGGCCTCGGGCATTTTGTAGTAGCCGCCGGCCACGGCGAAGGGCATGTCGTCCTTGCGGATGATGATTTCTCCAATGGAACCCAAAGCCACATCCCGATCGAAATCATCGACCAGCCGAACCTGGCATCCCGGCATGGCCCGGCCGATGGAGAAGCGCTTGCTCGGCGGATCGCTGAGCGATTGCGACAGCGGCAGGCAGCAATCGGTCAGTCCGTAGGCCTGCGTCAGCCGCACGCCGAAGCGGTCCTCGAATTTCTGCGCATCTGCCATCATGGGCACGGCCGTGGCGGTGCGCAGGCGATGCGAGCGCTCATGCGGCGACGGAGGCTGCTGCAGCAAAAATCCGCCGATGCTCATCATCATGGACCGCGTGGCCCCGGAAGAGCTCACTTCCTCCCAGAATTGGCTGACGGACAGGCGCTTGGCCAGCGCCACCGAGCCGTCGACGATGAGCATCACCAGCAACGCGTGGTTGAAGCTGGCGACATGAAACAGCGGCAAAGCGATGTGGTAAATATCGTCCGCGTTGTAATCAAGCGCTTCGATCAGAGGCGTAGCGAAGTTCAAGGAGTGGATCTGGCTGAAGATATTACCCTTCGACGGGCCCGTGGTACCCGACGTGTACATGAGCGCCGCGGTATCGCTGAAGCTGACGTCAATTCCGGGTGGTTTGCCGTCCGCATTCTGCAAGGCGCGGAAGTCGCAAAAGCGGATTGTCCGATCCGAGTTCGGCAATACCGCGCGCCCCTCGCTCGAAAACACGATGACATCGGCAAGCAAGGCGTCTTTTTCAATGGACAGAAAGCCGTCGAGAAACTCCTGATCGACGACCAGCGCCACGCTGTCCGAATTCCCGAGGTAATACTCCAGGAAAGCGCCGCGCACCGCCGTATTGATCGGAACCACCACCGCACCGATTTTTCCGAGCGCGAAGTAGGTCAACACCTGTTCGGGCGAGTTCTGCATCAACATCGATACGTGCGCGCCCTTGCCGATACCGCGGGCCAAAAAGCCGTTGGCAAGGCGATTCGACAGCACATCCATCTCCGCGTAGCTGAACCGGCGGTTGTCTTGCAGATAGGTCAAAAACACCTTGTCGCCGAGCTTGGACGCCTTGTCCGCGAGAATATTCGCGTAGGTGAACGCCGTGCAATCGTAGCTCGCGCGGTTACGGCTTATCACGGCTGCGGGCTGACTGCATTTGCACAAAGGATTCGACTGCGGCGCCGTGCTCCTCGGTATGGTGGGCGAGCGCCTGGAATGCAGCGGACATCTCGAGCAGCGAGTCCAAGCGCATGTGCTGTCCTTCGCGAAGAAGCCGTTTGGTCAATCGCATGGCGGGACCCGGATTGGAGGCAATCCGCTTCGCCAGCGCCCGCGCGGCGGGCATCAGCCCTTCCGCTGGAAGCCGTTCGGTGATCATCCCCCAAGCCAGCGCCTGCGCCGAATCGATCGTGTCGCCGGTGAACGCCATCAGGGTGGCGCGGGGCATGCCGATGATGCGAGGGAGCAGCCACGCACCGCCATCCCCCGGCACGATGCCGAGTTTCACGAAGCTTTCGGCGAACCGAGCCGTCTCTGAAGCCAGCCGGATGTCGCACATGCAAGCCAGATCGAGACCGGCACCGATCGCGGCGCCGTTGATGGCCGCAATCACAGGGATCTCCAACTCGTACAGAGCCAGAGGAATTCGCTGGATGCCGTCTCGATAGCGGTTTCTCAGGGTGTACGGAGAGCCCTCGAACATGCCGGCGCGGCTGTGCATGTGCTTGACGTTGCCGCCCGCGCAAAAAGACGCCCCGGCGCCCGTCAGAATCACGGCGCGCACGGAATGGTCAGCGCGCATATCGGCGCAAAAATCACCGAACTCCTGCATCTGGGCGGGGTCGGTCAGCGCATTGTGTTCCTCCGGCCGATTCAGGAGCACCGTCACCACTGCGCCATCGCGGCTAATTGCTAAGAACGACGTAATTGGCGGCCTCCGCGACCGACGCTCGGTCAAATGTTCCGTTGGTAATCGTCGACCAGAAATTGCTCTCGCCGACCTCGCAAGTAAGCTTGCCGATATATTGTGCCCACACTTCCCGCGAACCATATTCGCTGCGCCAAGCCCAGAGCCGCCGGGTGACGAACTGCAGCGCATGTTCGGAGGCCAGGCCGATTGCACCGTGTATGCCGTGAGCGAGCGCGGCACCCGCGCCGGCGGCGTCGCTGGCAACGATCTTCGCCGATCCGACATGCAGCAACGGCAGGGACACCTGCGTGCTCGCAAAGGCGATCTCGGCGATGCGGCTGGCCGCCGCGGAATGTTCGGCCAGGACCGCAATGTCGTGCTGGACGGCCTGAAAACTGCCGATGGTCCGTCCAAACTGACGCCGGACCTGCGCATATTGAAGGCACTCCCGCAGAACTCGCTGTAGTCCGCCTGCCATCTGCGCGGATCTAAGCAAGGCGCCCCCCAGGCGCATGACATCCCCGTCAAAGACATCGGGAAGATGCCCGGCCGCGCTCGGCAGGGCATGGTCGAAATTCAGGGTATCGCGGGGCTCGCGTGCAATGTTGCTGCCGAGTTCCATCGCGATGTTCTTGGTGCTCAGTTGCACCAGGCTGGCCCGCCCGCACGCTCTCTTGGCGATCGCGATCACATGACCGGCGTTTCGTCCCCACGGCACGTTCTTGAGCCGTCCCGACACCCGCCCGGTCTCCGATAAATGCAGCGGATCGGTTGCGAACGTCATCGGCCCCGATGGCGCCTCCAGATCCGCGCCGGCGAGCAGCCAATGCGCGAACAAGGTCTCAGACACCGGCAACGGAACGGCATGCTGTCCGATCGCACGGACGATCACGAAGATGTCGGACCAAGGCACGCCCCCTCCCGCCGACTCCGGGCCCGTCGCGCGAGTAATCCCGGTCTCTTCGATCGCGCTCCACAGAGCCGCCGGCCACGCGGCTTCAGCCGCCGCGATAGCCGGCGCATTCAGCTGGTCCGCGAACAGACGCTCGACGGAATTTTCGATGATTTCACGCATGATTCAGCGTAGCCCCAAGCCGCGAGCGATGATGCCACGAATGATTTGCCGTGTACCTCCGCGTATCGAGAAAGCAGGCGCCATCTGCATCAGCAGCGCCAGCGTCTGCGAGTAGGCCGTGCCGCCTTCACTCGTGGGTTCCGCCATATCCAACAATTGGGCCAACTCCGGAATCTCCTGCTCGAATGCCGTTCCAATGTCCTTCATGATGGCGGCATCCAATACAGAATCCTCACCGGCTTGGAGCTTGGCGGCCACCGCCAGCGACATATGCCGAAGGGTGCAAAGGCGGGCCACGAGGCGGCCGATGACGGACGCCTGGGTCGCGTCGGGGTTCACGCCCACTTCTTTGATCAATGTGCGCAGCAATATTACGCTGCTCAGATAGCGTTCAGGTCCACTGCGCTCGAAGGCCAGCTCCGCCGTCACCTGATCCCATCCCCGTCCTTCCTCGCCGATGAGCGCATCGGCCGGCAGCCGTAGATCGGTGAACACGACCTCGTTGAAGCTGTCCGCACCGGTCAGGTCCATGATGGGCCGGATCTGCACGCCGGGAAGCGACAAATCGATGAGCAGTTGCGACAGGCCCGAATGCCTGCCCGACACACGGTCACCCGTCAACACCAAGGCAATCATGTAGTGCGAACGATGGGCATTCGTGGTCCATATCTTGGCGCCATTGACCACCCACTCGTCGCCGTCGCGCCTGGCCTTCGTGACGATTGCGGCCAGATCGGAGCCCGCATTCGGCTCGCTCATGCCGATGCAAAAATACAGCTCGCCGCGGCAGATCCTCGGCAACAGAGATTCGCGTTGCGCTTCCGTACCGTAGCGCAGAATGAGCGGGCCGCTTTGCCGATCGGCGATCCAATGCGCGGAGACCGGTGCGCTCGCGGCCAACAGCTCCTCACTGATGACGTGGCGCGCAAACGGACCTGCTCCCAAACCGCCGTAGCGTTTCGGCAGGGTGACACCGATCCAACCTTGCTCGCCCAGCTTGCGGCTGAAGTCGGCATCGAATGACATCCAGGATTTGGCCAAGGTCGGGGCCGCGCGGCCATGCAATTCCCGCGTCAGAAAACCCCGTACCGCGTGGCGCAGAGCTTCGTAATCCTCGAGCTCCTGACGGGGCTTAAACTCGGCAATCGTCATGATGAATCGCGCCCTCCATGCCGGCTATTCTTTCTTGAGAGAGACTTTGGATCCCCTTGCCCACCGAATCGCGCTGACGGGTGACGGTCGATACGATCCAAGTGATGGCCAAGGTGACGGGAAGCGCAATCAACGCGGGGTAGTCCGAGGGAAACACCGCGCTGGCATGGCCGAGCACCTTCACCCAGCAACTGGGACTCAAAACGACCAGGAGCACCGTGCTCAACAGCCCCACGGCGGCACAGGCCATGACTCCCGCCACCGTCAGCCGTTTCCAATAAATAGCCATGATCAGCAGGGGAAACGTGGTGCTCGCGGCCAACGATGTGCCCATCACGATGAGGAAGGTGATGTTCTGATTTTGCAGCAGGATGGCCGCACTGACCGCCACCGCCGCGGTCGCAAAGGCCGACAGACGGAAAACTTTCAATTCGGTCTTTTCGCTCAACGGCGCACCACGCCGGAGGAGGCCGAACACATCGTGTGCCACGGTGGAAGAGATGGTGATATTCAGGCCCGCCACGACAGCGAGAATGGTGGAAAAGGCCACCGCGCTCATGACGCCGAAAAGTACATCGCCACCCAGCGCCCGGCCGAGGTGCAGCGTCATCATGTTGGAGCCGCCGATGAGCGCTCCGGCCGCCGTGTGGAACAGCGGTTGCCGGGCGACGAAGGCCAGCGCCGCCGGGCCGAGGATCAACATCACCGCCGACATGGCCACGCCGATCAAGACGGTCGCGATCACGAGTGAGCGCCGCGCGACGGCTTCATTTCGCACCGTGAAGAACCGGATCAGCAGGTGCGGCAGGCCCATGGTGCCGGCAATCATTCCCACCGACAGCGACAAGGCGGAAAACACGCCCATTTTCTGCCCGCCGAAAACGAACAGACCGGCGCCCGCGGGGTTGACGAGAGCCGCCTTCTCATAAAGAGCCGGCAATCCGCCCGCCTTGAGGGTGCTCAAAACGGCAATGAACAGCACTGCCGTGAGCAACAGTGCGCATTTCACGATCTGCACCCAGGTCGCGGCCAACATTCCGCCGAACGCCACGTAGGCAGTCATGAGCAAGCCGACGGCGATCGCCGCCGTGGCGAATTTCAAATCGAACACGATGGAAATGAGCGCGCCCGCGCCGACCAGCTGCGCCACCAAATAGACCAATGAGATGGAGACGGAGCAAACCGCCACGGCCAATCGGGTACGCGGATCGGGTAGTTTTGCGCCGAGAACGTCGCCCAACGTGTAGCGCCCCAGGCGGCGCAGCGGGCTCACGATCAAAACCATCATCAGGCACAGGCCCGCGATCGGTGTTGCCAGGTACAGGGCAAGATCGACGCCGACGATGCTGTACAGACCGACCGCACCTAGCACCGTGCCGGCCGACAGGTAATCGCCGGCGATGGCGAAGCCGTTTTGCCAACCCGAGATCTGCGATGAGGCGGCATAGAAAGACGCGCGGCCGTGGCTGTTCCTCGCGGCCCACAAGGTGATGAGCAAGGTAATGAGCACCACGCCCACAAAATACCCGATGGATATCGCGGTCATGACTACTGCCGGGGAGGGGCCGGGGGCGCGCTGTAAATCGCGGTGAGAGCAACCAACGCAAGAAATAGCACCACGCTCGCGACTGCCGTCATCGGGACGCCCCCCATCCGATGAGAGAGCCAGGAGGGTGGGATGGCGTTCCACCCTTCGAGCAGGACCAGCGGCGCCAGCAAGAACAGGACCAGCGCGCACTTCCACAATAGATGTCTGCTGATCATGTCGATTACCTCGTTGGTTTACCCCGTCCGCGCCGGAACCGGCGATCAGCCACGCCGGCACAGCGAACCCGCTGCCGCATCGGCGCGCGGGTCATATTGGCGTCGCTGAATTTAAGCCGCTGCGACCCTCTTCTCTGGTGCGCTGCGCAGAATGCGCCCGGGACGCGCACCCGTATCGACGCCATTCTCCGAGATCACCACGCCCGACTTGAACGTTTTGACGTAGCCGGAGGCGCGCTGCACCAGCCTGCCGGCGCCGCTGGGCAAATCATTGACGTATTCAGGCAGCAGCAATTTCAGGTTCTGGTAATCGATCAAATTGATGTCGGCAATCATGCCGGGACGCAATAGGCCGCGATCCGGCATATTCAAGGTCATCGCGGTGTGCCGTGTCTGCTTGTGGACCATCCATTCCAGGGGAAGCTTGGGCCCGCGAGTGCGGTCCCGCGTCCAATGCGCCAGCATGAACGTGGGCATGGCGCCATCGCAGATGGTGGAGCAATGGGCACCGGCGTCCGATCCGCTGATGACCGTGAGCGGATGCTTGAGCATCTCACCGACCGCGCCCAAGTCTCCGTGCGTGTACCCGATGAACGGGAAGTGCAGAAATGCCCGTCCTTCATTTTGCAGCATGAGGTCGTAACCCACCTCCTTCGGCGGACGCCCCTCGCGTTTTGCGATGGCCTCGATGCTCTGATCCGCCGTCGGCTCGTAATCGCTCCCATCCTTCAAGAAATAGGTCTCGGGCCACGGGTTGAGCGACAAGCGCGCCCACTCATCTTTATTGGGATCATGATCGGCCAGGATGGCGGCGCGGATTGCCGGGTCGCGCAGGGCACGATTGCGGTCTGCGTAGGACATCTTCGCGAGCGGCGCGTAGCTGGGAAAGCGGCTGAAGGGATTGGTCGACTGAAAGCTGAACAGCACTCCCACACCGCGTCCGAAGACGCCCGGCTTCATTCGGATCCCTTCCTTGTGGGCATCCTCGACGATATCGAGAATTTCACGCCAGGCATCCGGCCGCTCGTTGTATTGCAGCAGCGTGAATATGACTTCGACTCCCGATCGCTGCGCCAGTCGCTTGAGGAGCTTGATTTCGCTGATGTGGTTGCCGAAATTGTCGCCGCCGGCACCCATGGGAACAATCTCGAATACCCCGTGGCCGGATTCGCGCACCGCCTGGCCTATGGCGACGAGTTCATCCTCCTCCGCGTAGGTGCCCGGAACGAGCTCGCCTGAGGTTGAACGGTGAAACAGCGAGCGCGACGAGGACACTCCGAACGCGCCGGCGTCCATCGCCTCCCGGGTCAAGCGGGCCATTTCGCGATTGTCGGCGGGATCAGCCACCAACTGGTGTCCGGCACGATTCCCCATGACGTAGGTGCGCAGCGCGCCATGCGCCAGCAAGCCGCCGATGTCGATGGCGTGCGCCCTCTTGTCGAGCGCATCGAGATACTCCGGATAGCTCTCCCAATCCCAAGTCATCCCGTCGTGCAAGGCGGTGCCGGGTATCTCTTCGACGCCCTCCATCAATTTGATCAGCTCTTCGTGATCGGTTTTGCGCACCGGCGCAAAGCCCACACCGCAGTTGCCCATGATCACGCTGGTCACACCATTGTGGAACGACGGGCTCAGCAGCGGGTCCCAACTCACCTGGCCATCATAGTGAGTATGAATATCGACGAATCCGGGCGTGACGAGCAGCCCGTCCGCGTCGATGGTGCGCTTCGCGCGAGAGGTGATTTTGCCCACCTCGGCGATGCGGCCGCCGATGATTCCGATGTCGGCCGTGGTGGCTTTGGCGTCGGCGCTTCCGTCCACGACGGTGCCACCGTGAATAACGATGTCAAACTCTGCCATGACTGCTCCTTTGATTCACATTCGCAATGTTGTGGGACGCAAGACACTCGACAACGAGGCAATCGCATCGCCTCTGAAATTCATACCCCGGCGGCGCGGCGCTCACCATCAGTGCGCTGCCTGGAAGCGCTTCTTGAAGGAGAGGCCCCACTCGCGGGGACGACTATAGTAACCCTCGTCGTACCCCAGAGAGCCGATACCGATGCCGTTGGTCAGGTAGATCTTATTGGTCAGATTGGTGCCGAAGACCGCGACATCGATCAGCCCGGACGAGGTCGTATAGGTGAATCGCGTGTTGACGACCGAATAGGGGTTGGTAATGAGCGTCGGGAAATTCTGAATCGAATGATAGATCGTCGACTTATAGGAGTCGTCGACTTCCCACGACAGGTCACCCCCGGTGCTGAGGCCCCAGGTATAGGTGGATGACAGCTGCGCCGTCCACTTGGGCGTCTCGATGAACTGGTTGGTCAAGGACACGCCGGAACTGATGACTGAAGGGTCCAACTGGGTGTATCGGGCGTGCGTCATGCCCGCCGATCCCGTCAACACCCAGGGCGCAATCGGCCGGGCCTGAATTTCGACCTCAGCTCCGTAAATCTTCGAGGCCCCGGCGTTCTCCACGGTGGTGCAGATGCCGACGCCGCCCGGACAGGGGATGAGCCCGGTCAGTTGCATGTCCGTATACTTGCTGTTGAACACATCGGCATTGATGGTCACGCGACGCTCGAACAGCGAGGACTTGATCCCCACTTCCTCGGTCGTGATGTATTCGGGGTCGAATTCCTGCATCACCGTCGTCCCCCAGACACGGGGATTCCAGCCTCCGGCCTTGTAGCCTTTGGACCACTGCGCGTACGCCATCACCTCGTCGGTGAGCTGATACTGCAGGTTCACCTTCGGCAGGAAATTGCTCCAGCTATGCGACACGTCCGCTGCAAAGCTCGGCCAGGGGCGGCCGACGCCGTAATACGGATACGTGGTCGGGTAGCCATCCTCGAATGAATATTCAAATTGCTTCTGGTCGCGATTCACGCGGCCGCCCAGGGTCACGCTCCACTTGTCGGTGAACTTGTACGTGACGTCGGAGTAAGCCGCCAATGATGTCGACTGCTCGGTGCCGTGCGGATGGATGTCGAGGTCAGTGGGATTGATGTCCAATACCGGCGCGTCGTATTCGTTGTTGCCGTCGAAATGCAGGGCATAGAGCCCGACGATGTAGTGCAGCCTGTCGGCGAGCGATGTTCCCGACAGCTGAAATTCCTGCGAAGACTGCTCATCGTTCTCATTCTGAGTCACGGTAATGTCATGAAACGGCGTGCGATCGCTGTCTCTAACCGTATGCACGTCAACGTGCCGGAACGCCGAGATGGACTTGAGACTCAGGGAGCCGAAGGTCTTCTCGATGGTCAGCGCTACGCCGTAGATGTCATTGTTGTCGGCCGTGTCAACCACGGAATAATTATTGTAATCGTGGGTGATGTCCACACGATTGACATACGCCGGGCTGAACGTCGCCAGCGCGCCCGTCAGGCCGTAGCGCGCCGCCACCGCCGCGCTCGCCGCCGGACTATTGGCATCGAAATACCACCCTACGGTTCCGCCGACGCCCTGATGCTGCCGCTGACGCGAGGCATCGCCGGTCAAGGTAATGTCGAGATCGTCGCTGGGCGCGTAGCGAACCGACGCGCGGATCATTTTCTTGTCGATGTCGCCGAATTCATCGCCGGTGATCAGGCTATGCCCGTAGCCATCCCGGCTTTGTGAGTTCACGGAAATGTTGGCGAATACGTTGTCCGCCAGCGCGAAATTCGCATGGCCCGTGAAATCCAGGCGGCCATACGAGCCGGTGATGGCCTCGAGCGAGTATTGCTCGTCTGCGTCCGGACGCTTGGTGACGATGTTGATCGCACCGCCGATGGTGTTCTTGCCGTACAGGGTGCCTTGCGGGCCGCGCAAGACTTCGATCCGGTCGAGATCCAGGAACGCGAAGTCGCCGGCCGAGCTCGTGGCCACATACACGCCATCCAGGTAGACGCCGACCCCGGGTTCATTGGGGAAGGCGGCATCCTCTTGACCCACGCCGCGGATGAATATCTGCACCGAACTCGGGCCCGCGTCGGTGCGTCCCGGATTCATCTCGAGATTGGGCACGTAGTTGTCGAGGCCCCCAAAGTTATAGACGGACTTTCTCTCCAGCGAGGCGGCGCTGAAGGCCGTCACCGACACGGGGGTGTTCTGCAGGTTCTCCTCGCGCTTGCGGGCGGTGACGATGATCTCGTCCAAGGTGGAACTCTGCTTGCTGTCGGCGCCCGCCGGACGATCATCGGCACGCGATGGGCCGCCGGCCAGCATCAGGACGCCCGCCGCCAACGACATGTTTATCGGCAGCGTGTATTTTCCGCGCTTCTTCATGAACTACTCCCCCGTATTACGCCACTGTCTTTTATGAACTTCCCGCCTTGCGGCGCCGAGCCGCCACGCGCGGGAAATTGTCAATCTCTTTATTCAACTTCGCTGAGGGGAAAGGCGCCTGCCCACGAGGCAGCTCGACCCCACCGCTAGTCGGGCGGATTCACATCACACAGGCAGCATTATGGTCAGAACAAGCCGTGTGCCATGTGGTCCGAGCGCGACTGTTAGGGAGCCTACGCCTCGCCAGATAGCGATTCTAGATGCTCTATTCTGCTATTAGAATGGCGGTAAATCCCGAGAATGCGGGTCGCCGGTGGCGGTCTGTTTCATCTATTCGCGGGCCGCTTCGCGCTGTACGCGGCGCTACTTTGGAAACAATTCGTGGGTCAATTCCCGACTTAGTCCGATGAGACGCGAACCCAGACGTTCGATGGCCTTCAACTCGAGCTGCCCGCGGAACATGATCGCCACCAGAATATGCGACACACGATTCCCTCCATCGAACACGGGCACGGCAACCGTCATGACGCCGGCCTTGTAATAGCCATCGTCGTACGCCCATCCGCGTTTCGCCGCGGTCTGAACGTCAGCCCAGTAATCTTCGAACGGCAATGGACGGCTCCAGCGCAAGGATTGGAACTTCTGCTTTATCTCGGACTTGGTGAGCCCCAGATGACTTGCGGCGGCGCGGCCGGTTGCACCCAGCAACAGCGGCAGACGTTGCCCGGTCGGAAGATGAATCTGCACATTCCCGGAGTAATTTTCCGTCAATACCAGCAGCATGCGATCCTCGCCGGAACGCCGCCACAGCATCATGGTCACGCCATAGCGCTCGGCAACGCTCCGGAACTCCGGCTTCAACGCTTCGAGCCTCTGGCGTTCACTCAATGCCGCTTCCGCCAGTTTCGTCACGCCCGCTCCCACCTCGTAGGCTTTCGCGTGTCCGTCGAACTCCAGCAGGCCCTCCCACACCAGCGTGCGCAGAATCGCAAAACAGGTGCTGGGGTTGATCTCGAGTTGCCGAGCAATCTGCGTCACGGTGGCGGGCCGCCGCAGCTTGTTGAGGTAGCGCAAAATCTCGATGGCGTTGGATACCGGCTTGACCGGGCTGAATGGGGCCGCTCGCTTGTCTCTGCTCATGCCGTTGATCGCCGGTAGCGGCGCATCGTCATTCTTGATTCTTGTTTTGCCTGCCATCATCGCCCCCTCACTGGACTTTTTCTTGGCGTCCTCGTTCGAAGACCGTCGATCTACCCTACGGCCCCCGAACGGCGCAGCTCTTCGATCCTCTCGGCATCGTAGCCTATCTCCGTCAACACCTTCTCGGCGGCATCGCCGACGGTGCCAAAGGCGCTCGGCGCGCCGGTCGCGGTGTCGGAG
>Ga0182030_10016319_pt1 | contig 14473 bp, 13 predicted proteins | sample 812S3MmetaG_FD_121299 | JGI IMG/M metagenome (GOLD analysis project Ga0182030, IMG submission 121299) | Permafrost microbial communities from Stordalen Mire, Sweden - 812S3M metaG (Illumina Assembly) | ecosystem: Environmental > Terrestrial > Soil > Wetlands > Permafrost | place: Sweden... | reverse complement strand
GAAATTATTTCTTAGATTTAACGGTGCAATTGGCGCAAAATCCGTGAACGGCGATGTCGTAATGATCCACTTTGAAACCTGGCGGATGCGGCATGAACGTCGAATTGGCCGGCAAAGCGACGTCGAACACTTCCCCGCACGCATCGCAAAAATAGTGGCAATGCTCCTCCATGTTCGGGCAAAAGCGCGTCGCGCCACGTTCGAGCTGCACCTGGCGGACCAGGCCGCACTTCACCAGCGCGTCCAGGCAGTTGTAAACCGTGGCGTGGGAAATCTCCGGCATTGTTTTTTTGGTGCGGATGAAAACGTCCTCAGCCGTCGGATGGTCGCGCTTGTGCAGGATCACGTCGTAAACATGCTGCCGCTGCGGAGTGAAGCGAAAGCCGCCCGTGCTCAACTTTTCAGTCAAGTGCTGCTCGGATTTGCTGTGGGCGATGACGCTCATTACGAACCCGAAGTTTAACCGGGAACGCGGTGTCGTCAAGATTTAGAATAGTTCTAAATTGAAATGCCGGCCGGTATCTCACTGACTATTTCTGATAAACGCTGACGCGGGCGGGCGGGAAGTTCAGCCAGACGATTTTGGAGGCGCGCAGCCGGAAGCTGGCGGTGCCGTGCGAACGGCGTTTGCCGATCTGATAGCTGTATTGCACCCAGTTGCCCTGCGGTTGCAGCACCCCGCGGATTTTTTGTGCGAGGGATTCGGCTTCGGACGGTGGGAAATTCAGCAGTGGGAGGCTGGAGATGACCGCGCCAACCTTGTCCACCAGCACCGGCAGGTCGCGCAGCAGGTCGTCCAACTGCCACGCGTCGCCGGCGATGATGTGGGCGCGCGGAAATTTTTTCTGGAGCCGTTTGGCGAGTGTGGGATTGTGTTCGATGGCGATCAGGCGATCTTCGCGCAAACCATATTTGAGCAGGGCATCGGTGACGGCACCGGTGCCGGGGCCGAGTTCCAAAACAAAACTTTCGGGATTGTGAGGCAGCCACCGCGCCATGGCCGCGCCGAGCTGCGGCGAACTGGGCGCCACCGAGCCGGTGCGCTGCGGATTCACGAGCCATTCGCGGAGGAACAGCGTCGAGTCGGCGATAGCCGCAATAATTTTTCTTGCCATGTCGTTCCCGGATTCGATGCGGAGCTTAATTCATCTGTTCGATCATGCGCCACAGAAATTTCACGCAGGGGCGGTCAGTTTTTTTTGACCGGAGCCAACCGCACGGCTTCCGCCTTGACGGTCAGCCGCCGCACGCGCCAGTCTTCCCAACTGGATTCCCACTTTGCTCCGGCCAAATTCGTCTGCGCGGCTGGCCAGAGGAGATCCAGTTTTTGCAGCGTTTTATCCGCCTCGGCGGCCTGATGCCATTTCAACTGCGCCTCGGCAAGGTTCAAAAGATTCTCCGGATAGTCTGGCGCGAGCGTGGCGGCGCGTTCGAGCCATTCGCGCGCCTTGCGTTTGCCGCCGACGCTCACCGGCCAGCCGGGGGCCTGCAAATAAAGTTCGCCGAGATTCCGCACCGGCCCGGCGAAATCAAACTGCTCGTCCAGTTCCGTCGCGGTCTTGAACTCGCGTTCGACTTCCTTCACCAGCTTGTAGGCGGCGAGGGACGGAGCCTCGGCATCGGCCAACTCACCGTAATTCATCGCCAGATAATAATGGCCGGGTGCGGATTTGGGTTCGCGTGCCACCAGCTGGCGGCCGGCGGCGATCCCCAGCCGGGCGAGTTCGGCGCGCCGCGTCGCATTGGTGGCCAGTTCGGCGCAATCGAAGCACGCGCGGGCAAATTGCCAGACGTTGGTGGCATTATTGGTGGCCGAAAGGAACTGCGTCTGGGCCCGGCGAAATTCACTTTCCGCCCGTTCCCGGTCGGCCAGCTTGAGCGCGTCCGCGGCGGGCAGGCCGGCAACCATGTACAAAAATAGTCCGCCCATGGCCAATTTTGTGTTGGTCATGGATTTAGCAAGGGAATAAAAAGTTGCCATCGCGTCTGGCTATTTTATAATGGGCAAGTGAGATTAAATTGGAAAATTCCCGGTCTGGCAATGTTTGTCGCACTGGCGCTGGGCGGCGCCGGGTGCAGCGGCATCAACGCCAGCCAGGGCGTTTCCCCGGCCAGTTTCTTTCTACCGGGCCTGCTCCGCGCCGACCCGCCGCAGACGAATGCGCCGGTTTTGTTGGGTGAGCCGGCGGTTCAACTCGCCGTGGTCCGTTAAAAAAAATATGCGTTTCCCATTCGCGCTGACGAAGAAAATCGCCAGCCACATCATCAAACATAAAGTCCGCAAGACGCCGAAATTCGCGATGGTCTTGCAGCTCGAACCTCTGCATACCTGCAACCTGACCTGCACCGGCTGCGGCCGCATCCGCGAGTATTCCACGTCGCTCAAGGACATGGTGCCGCTGGAGCAATGCCTGCAGGCGGCGATCGAATGTGACGCGCCGATGGTTTCCATCTGCGGCGGCGAACCGCTGATTTATCCGAAGATCGAGGAACTCATCGCCGGCCTGCTCGAACAGGGCCGCGTGCTTTACATCTGCACGAACGGGATGTTCATGCGCAAAAAAATGCGCGATTACCTCGCCGCGATTTATTCGCCGGAGCTTGAGCCGAAGTTGAAAAAGCTGCTCGAAGCCAAATTGATTTCTGAAAAGGAAGCCGAAGTCATCCGCAAATCCGACGATGCGGCGAAGAAAAAAACCGTCATCCGCCCGACGAAATGGATGTATTGGAATGTCCACGTGGACGGTTTGGAATTCACGCACGACTTGATCGTCGAACGCGAAGGTGTGTTCAAGGAATGCGTTGAAGCGATCAAGATGGCGAAAATTTGCGGTTATCAAGTTGCCACGAATACCACGGTTTATCGCGAAACCGACGTTCAGGAAATCGAGGACATGTTCAAGTATTTGAGCTCGCTTGAAGTGGACGGCCACACGATTTCGCCCGGCTACGATTACGATGCCGCCAAAAAAGACATGGTGTCGCGCCTCGGCAAAGATCCGAAACAATTTTTCCTCACACGCGACATGACGCGCCAGAAATTCGCGAAGATCCAAGACTGGGGCAAGGCGTTTACCATTTTCGGCACGCCGGTGTATCAGGAATTTCTCGCCGGCAAACGCGAGCTGACTTGCACCGCGTGGGCCATTCCGACTTACAACGTCAAGGGCTGGAAAGCACCGTGCTATCTGATGACCGACGGCCATTACGCCGGCTATCACGAAATGCTCACGAAGGTGCAGTGGGAAAAATACGGCGTCGTCAACGGCGTCGCGCGCGACCCGCGCTGCGAACATTGCATGGTGCATTGCGGCTACGATCCGAGCGGCGCGCTCGGTACCAATTATCAGAGCGGCGACAACTGGAAAAATTTCCGCTACAACTTCGGCGCGAAACCAAAACCATTTCCGTCCTCGCCGGAGCTGGCCAAGCGCGCGTTTAACGGCGTGACCATCGGCAAAGGCCATCTGGCCGAGGCGAAGGCCATCATCAATTCACCGGCGGCGGGCGCGCGCGGCGCGTTTGCGAACGAAGTGCATCACGAGGCCCATGTCGCCAGCCACTGCGGCACCGGCGACACGTCCGAGCGCGACGAGTTGCTGGCAAAAATCAAAGACGTGAAAAAAGCGGAATAATTTTTTCGCGGTGAACTGGTTTTGAATTGAAATGAGCAAGACCCTGTTTCTTTCTCCGCCGTCGTTTGACGGCTTTGACGGCGGCGCTGGCGCGCGGTATCAGGCGCGGCGCGAAGTCACCAGCTATTGGTATCCGACGTGGCTGGCGCAGCCGGCCGCGCTCGTGCCGGACAGCAAGCTGCTCGACTGCCCGCCGCACGACATTGACTTGGCCAAGTGCCTCGCCATCGCGAAGGATTTTAATCACGTCATCATCAACACCTCCACGCCGTCGTTAAAAAATGATTGCAAGGTGGCCGAAGCGATCAAGGCGCAAAAGCCCGACACAAAAATCGGTTTCGTCGGCGCGCACACGATGGTTTTGCCGACCGAGACGTTGAAGGCGTCGCCGGCAATTGACTGGGTCGCGCGCAAGGAATTTGATTTCACGTGCAAAGAAGTCGCCGAAGATCGCGACCTCGCAAGCATCGCCGGTTTGTCTTACAAAAATCGCGACGGCAAAATCATCCACAATGCCGAGCGCGAAATGATTTCGGACATGGACACGCTGCCGTGGGTGGCGGACGTTTACAAACGCGATTTGCAGATCGAGAAATATTTCATCGGCTATTTGCTGCATCCGTATATTTCGATGTATACCGGCCGCGGCTGTCCGGCGCAATGCACCTTCTGCCTCTGGCCGCAGACGATCGGCGGCCACAAATATCGCGTGCGCTCGCCGCAAAACGTGGCGGATGAAATGGCTTACATGAAGAAAATTTTCCCGCAGGTGCGCGAATTTTTCTTTGATGACGACACGTTCACCGCGAATCTCCCGCGCGCCCGCGAAATCGCCAAGAAGCTCGCGCCGCTTGGCGTTCACTGGAGCTGCAACAGCCGCGCGAACCTGGATTACGACACGATAAAATCTTTCAAGGATAATGGCCTCCGTTTATTCCTCGTCGGCTACGAGAGCGGCAATGACGACATTCTCACGCGCATCAAAAAGGGCGTGACGATGGACGAGATGCGCCGTTTCACCAAAGCTTGTCATCAAGCGGACGTGGTGATCCACGGCACGTTTATTTTGGGATTGCCCGTGGAAACGCCGAAGAGTATCGAAAACACGATCAACTTTGCTAAGGAGTTGGATGTTTTCTCGCTGCAAGTTTCGCTCGCCGCGCCGTATCCGGGAACGGAGCTTTATGAGATGGCCAAGCAAAACGGCTGGTTCGTGAAAAAGGATAAAACCGATTTGGTTGAAAGTGACGGCTTGCAACAAAGCACGCTCGAATATCCCGGCTTGGGCAAAGACAAAATTTTCGAGGAAGTGGATCGTTTTTATCGCACGTATTATCTGCGGCCGAAACCGATTCTGCGCATCATCAAGACTATGCTCGAAGACAAAGATATTCTGGTGCGCCGCTGCCGGGAAGGATATGAGTTTTTCCGCAGCCTGAATGAACGCAAGGCCGACTTGGCGGCGTCCAAGGCGGCGGCGTAAAAAGTTTTTGGCGTTCTGAAGTTTTCAGCTGGCAACTTCCGTCGCGCCTTTGCCCTTGCCGTGATCCAGGTTGATGAATTGTTTGGTTTCGGTGACGTAGCCGACGATGTTGAATTTGCCGACGGATTCCTGCTTGGCCGCCTTGAAGGCCGTGGCCGTTCCGGAAAAATGTTTGCCTTCAGTGACCGTTTTGCTCCACAAACCTTCGCTGGTGAAAAACTTCAGAGTGTCCGCGTCTTCGATGAGGATGTTCATAGACAATCAGCTTAACACAGTCGCTGGCGCAAGCCGCACATAAAGCGAAATATATTTTCGCCGGCCATTTGTAGCGGCTTTCGGGAGACAGCCGGCTAACCCGTGTGGAAGAACTGCTGCGGTCGGTGGGCACGCCGCCGTATGAATCAATCCATTCCCACTGACCGCCGGGCTGCTTTCTTTTCGCCATGATGCGATTTGTCGGCGAGCATCCGGTTCTTGGCGCGGCTGGAGCGCTTCCGTTTCTGCCGCCGGATTTTTTCCATCTCGGCGCGTTGCGCGGCGACGAACCCGTTTTTCCTTTCTTCAATTTTGTCGAGCAGCAGGCGGCGCGCGAGGAAACGATTCATCCCTTGCTGGCGCGTCGCCTGGCATTTCACCTGCACGCCGGTCGGCCGATGCACCAGCATGACGCACGTGGAAACCTTGTTCACATTCTGCCCACCGTGGCCGCCGGAGCGGACAAACGATTCCTCGATGTCCGCCTCGCATACGGCGAGCGCGGCCATGCGCGCGGCGAGCTGGTTTTCTTTTTCGAGGCTGACGGGAAACGCACTCATGCCATCCAATGTAGCGAGATGTCGCGCTGGCCGCCAATAGCGGATGGAAATTATCTTTTGGCAAACGGCGCTATGGCATAGCTTGCCGTCGTGACAATTGAACCGCGCAAAGCCAAATCGCCGCGCATCCTCATCGTGGATGATGACCCCGGCCAGCGCAGCTTGCTGGATTCGTTTCTGCGCGGCCAGGGTTTTGAAGCCGTGCTGGCGGATTCCGGCGAACGCGCGCTCGAACTGCTGCCCGCCGGCAAATTCGACATGATGATTTCCGATGTGCGGATGCCCGGCTTGTCCGGTCTCGATACGCTCCGTCGCGTGCGCGAAAAGTTTTCCGACCTGCCCGTTTTGCTCGTCACCGCCTACGCCGACATCCGCGAAGCCGTCGTCGCCATGCGCGATGGTGCGTTGAACTATCTCGCCAAGCCGATTGATCTCGACGAATTGCTCGCCACCGTCCGCCAAGCCACGGGCATGACTGAAGCCACGCAGTTGCGATTTGCCGAAACTAAAAAAATCCCGGCCCACGTCGTCGCGCACAGCCCGCTGACTATCGCGTTGTTCCAACAAATCGCGCTTATCGCGCCATCGGAAACGCGCGTGCTCATCACCGGCGAGAGCGGCACGGGCAAGGAAGTCATCGCGGATGTCATTCATTTGTGGAGTGCGCGGGCGACCGGCAAAATCATCAAGGTGAACTGCGCCGCGATTCCCGAGACGCTGCTGGAAAGCGAATTGTTCGGCCACGAAAAAGGCGCGTTCACCGGCGCGACGGCGCAGCGCATCGGCCGATTTGAGGAAGCGGATGGCGGCACGATTTTTCTCGATGAGATCGCCGAGATGTCGCAGCCGTTGCAGGCGAAACTGCTGCGCGTGACACAGGACGGCCGGTTTCAGCGCATCGGTTCCAACCGCGAAATCCGCACCAACGCGCGCATCCTTGCCGCGAGCAACCGCAACCTCGAAGACGAGGTGAAGCACGGACGGTTTCGCGAAGATTTATTTTACCGCTTAAACGTCGTCGAGCTGAACGTGCCGCCGCTGCGCGAGCGCCGCGAGGATATTTTGCCGCTGACCAATTTGTTCGTCACCGAGCTGGCGCGCAACCGCACGCGGCTTTCCGAGGCGACGGTGGTGTGCCTCCAAAATTATGCCTGGCCCGGCAACGTGCGCGAGTTGCGCAACGCTATCGAACGCGCTGTGCTGCTCTCGCGCAGCGAAATGATCTTACCGGAGCATCTGCCGGCCAAAATGCGCGAGTCCGCAAAATCCAACGGCACCACACCTCTTGCCGACACACAGCAGTTGGACGAAATGGAGCGCGCCGCAATTTTGGCGGCGCTCGCGCAGCACAAATCCAATCGCACGGAGACCGCGAAAGCCCTCGGCATCAGCCGCCGCGCGCTGCTCTACAAACTGCAGCGGCTGCGCCAGCAGGGCTTTCAGTTTGAGTGACCGGAATTTTCCGTCGGCGATTTCACCGGCGAAAATGTCAGGTGCAGGGAATAATTTGTTGGCGGCACGGAAAACTTTTCCAGCACGCCCGGCCCGCAACTGCTGTTGCCCAGCCCGCACATCTTCGCGTCGAGCGACAAAATGATTTCCGGGCGCGGCTGCAACTCATAATTGTGCCGCACCGAAATCAGATCCGCCGCCGTGAAATGCAGCGCGGAAAATGAAAAGGGATTTTGTGCGGCGGTGATTTTCAAACCGCTACCGGTTGCGTCCGTCAATTCCAGCCAGCGTGTGTCTTCTTTGTTGCCATTTTCCTGCGGACGCACGTACGGAATGTATTGCCCGGTCACGGTGCTTTGCCAAACCCCGACATCCGCGCCGTCTTTCCGGTCTGAATAATTTTCCCACGGTCCGCGACCCAGCCAGCGGGCGTTTTCAAAATCTTTGGAAAACTGCATCACGAGGCCGACACGCGGCAATAGCGGCAAAGCGCCGAACGACTCAAATTGGTTTTCCATGTCCACCGCGCCATTAGTGCGAAGCGTCCAAGCTGTTTTTAATTTATAGCCGCCGCCGGCGGCGCTGCTGGTGACGACGGTTTTGATTTTAATTTCGTCAGCTTTCGCTTCCACAATTTCAAATGAATCCACGTGGCGAACGAAGTTAGTCAGTCCCGCCTCGCGCCAGTCGCGCGCCAGCCATTTGCCAAAACCCTTGTCATTGTCCGTCGGCGCGCGGAAGAGCTGCAAAACCGGCCCCGCCAATTCATTCGTCGCCAACATTTCACGCCCGCCAACATTGAGTGAAGTCAACGTCCCGGCCAAGCGGCTGAACTTCACGGAAAAATTTGTCCCGTCAATTGCAACCGAGTCCCCGTTTTGAATCAGGGCTAACTTGGAACCGGCGGCGGATGGGTGGGTCGAGCGGCCTTGTGAGCCGCTAACTTTTAGTTGCATTTGCTGCCACGCAACTTCGTCGCCGGCTTTGGCCCAAAGCGAATCTGTTCGCGTGTGAAAACTCACGCGCAGCCAGCATTCCGCTTCAGGTTTGGGACGGTGAATTTCGCCGACCGGAATGTTCAGCACGCTCGATTTTCCCGGCGCGCAATCAACCGGTTTCAAAATAGCTGACTGAATAATTTCCCCGCCGCTGCCCGTCACCAACCAGCGTGCTTCAAATTCATTCAAATTCAAAAACGAATTCCGATTTGTAATTTTCACCGCGACTTTGCCCGGTTTCAAATTCACCGCTTCAATTTGAATTGGCTGATAAACTTTCTTCACCTCCCAATACTTCGGAAACACTTCCCGCTCGGCGCTGACGAGCCCCTTGATGGCAAAACCGCCGTGATTCGGCACATCGCCAAAGTCACCACCGAACGCGGTGAAAACTTTTCCGCCCGCCGTGCGCTGATGCAAACCCTGGTCGCACCATTCCCAAATGAAACCGCCGAGCATTCGTGGGTTGGAATATATTTCGTTCCAATAGTCCTGCAAATTGCCGACGGCATTGCCCATCGCGTGCGCGTATTCCGTCGCAAGCACCGGACGGTTGTCGTTCTTGCGCTGCGCCATTTCCAAGGTTTCATTCCAGCGCAGATTCCACGGATCATCCGGCTTCGCGTAAGTTTCCGTCGCCAGCCGAGGATAAAATCGGCCAATGATATCCACCGTTTTTGGCGCGTCGGTTTCCGTTTGCGCGCCTTCATAATGCACCGGGCGCGTCGGGTCAAATTCATGCAGCCAGCCGGAAAGCGCCGCGAAGTTCGGGCCGTAGCCGGATTCGTTCGCCAGAGACCAGATGATGACGCTCGGATGATTTTTGTCGCGCACGGCCATGCGCTGCGCGCGATCTAAAAACGCCGCGGTCCAATTCGGTTCGCTTGCCAAAAAGCCGCGCGTGCCGTGCGTGCAAATGTTCGCCTCGTCCAAAACGTAAAGACCATAACGGTCGCACAAATCATACCAGTGTGGATCGTCAGGATAATGGCAGGTGCGCACGGCGTTGATGTTCGCCTGCTTTATCAGCGTGATGTCCTGCACCATGCGCTCCGTCGAAAGCGCGTGGCCGGTGTCGGGATCAATCTCGTGCCGGTTCACGCCCCGCAGGCGAATCGGCTGGCCGTTGATTAAGAATTTTCCGTCGCGGATTTCAATTTTTCGGAAACCAATTTTGCAACAGTCAGCTTCAGCTACATTTCCATTTTCGTCATTCAGTGTGAGCACCAAGGTATAAAGATTCGGCGTTTCCGCCGTCCACTTTGCCGGATTTTTTATTTTGGCTTCGAGCCACGCAAATTTCGGCTCGCCGCGCTGCGGCATCCGGTCGTCGAGAATTTTCGCGTTGAATTCAGGATTCAAAATTTCCGCCGCGTCATGGCTCAACTCGTTCGTGAAAACCGGATTATCATCCGCGTCAAAAAGTTGCGCGCGAATGGTCCAGTTCGAGAGCGAAAGATTTTTCGCCGCCAGTTCCGGTTTGATTAGCAACGTCGCGTCGCGGTAATCGGCAGCCAATTCCGTTCGCGCGGTAAAATCGCGGATGCGCGCGGCGGCGGCCGAGTAGAGATAGACGCTGCGATAAATCCCGCTCATGCGCCACATGTCCTGGTCTTCGAGATAGCTGCCGTCCGACCAGCGATAAACTTCCACGGCGATTTGATTCGCTCCGGGTTGCACCAAATCCGTGAGGTCGAATTCCGCCGGCGTACGGCTGTCTTTGCTGAAACCGACGCGCACGCCGTTTACCCACAGATAAAACGCGCTATCCACACCGTCGAAATGGATGAACACGCGGCGGCCTCCCCAATTGTCTGGCAACTCAATGGATTTGCGATACGAGCCGACCGGATCACGTTGTGCGAAGGCGGTCCAATTGGTCGGCGGTTCACTGGTCACGCGCGGCGGATCAATCTTGAACGGATAACCGGAGCCGAGATAAATCGGCACGCCGAAACCTTTCATTTCCCAATTCGACGGCACGGTAATATTTGTCCAGGCCGAGTCGTCAAAATTCGCCTCAAAAAAATTCGTCGGCCGAAGCTCCGGTTTGGGCACCCAATTAAATTTCCATTCACCGTCTAGCGAAAAATAAAACGATGAGTTGGTGGGATCGTTGTGCAAAGCTTCCTCCGTCGTAGCAAAAGGAATGAACGTCGCGCGCGGCGGCTCGGCGTTGATGTGCAACACCTGCTCGTTTTCCCAATCTGGCGCGGCGGCGAACGCGGCGACCGCCAAAAAATTCAGCCCGGCCAGCGCGGCGATCCGATGACGATAAGTGAGCATGGCGTGTGCTGAAACATTTAACGCTTTTGGACGGAACAAGCAACCGCGCGGACGAAGCTGGCGCTTTTCAAAAGTATTTCGGCAGATTTTACATGACTCGCCCGCGCCGATTCCGGCAATATTTTGCCGAACCAGATGAACCTGTCCGCCGCCAGTTTTTTGTCCGCCGTCTGCGTTGCCTTGGTGGCGATGTCCTGTGCCCGTTTGCCGGCAGAGAAAAATTACGCCGCAAGTTCACCGCGTTGGACGAACAGTCTCGGAATGATTTTCGTTCCGGTGCCGTCCACGAGAATTTCGTTTTCAATTTGGGAAACGCGCGTGAAAGATTTCGCCGCGTTCGCCGCGATGCAGCCCAAATTGGATGGCAAGAACTGGAACCGGGCGTTTTATCACGACGTCACGCCGGTTTCCCCCGGGCCAGATTTTCCAGTCGTCAACGTTAGCTGGAATGATGCGCAGGCATTTTGCGCTTGGTTGACCGAAACTGAGCGCGCCGCCGGCAAAATATCCACGAACGCAATTTATCGTCTGCCGACGGACGAAGAATGGAGCTGGGCGGTCGGCATCGGCGGACGCGAAACGGGCGCGTCTCCGAAAGCGAAGAGCGCACAGCTCGAAAATATTTTTCCATGGGGCACGCAGTTTCCGCCGCCGCCGGGCGCGGGTAATTTCGCGGATCAGTCCGCACTGAATTATTTCACCAACTGGCCGCACATCGAAAATTACAACGACGGTTTTGTGACGACCGCGCCGGTCGGCAGTTTTACGCCGAATGCGCTGGGCATTTTCGATCTTGCGGGCAACGCGCTGGAATGGTGCGGTGATTTTTACGATGGGTCACAGCGGCAAAAAGTTTTACGCGGCGGCGCGTGGAACAACTGCGGGCCGAAGAGCTTGTTGTCGTCATATCGCGAACACGTTGCGCCGGAACGCTTCAGCGTCGTGACGAGTTTTCGTTGCGCGCTACAAGTAAATCCGTGACCTTTTCCAAAATGGATCGCCTTTTTGCCACTTACTTGGTTGAGACACCGCTGGCCGTGGAGAACGCTGCCGCAGTGCTGGTGGGCGAACAATCGTCGGGAACTTTTGTTGCCGTGCCGGGCGAAACCGAGGCATTGAAACAGCGTTTCGCCGCGCGTGTGGAAAAAATCACGCCGCTCGAAACGGTGAGCCAACCCAGTTTGCCCGGCGGCCGCTACGCTAGTGGCAAATTTCAGCGCGCGGAAATCGTCGTTTCGTGGGCGGTTGAAAATTTTGGTTTTAACCTGCCGACGCTCGTCTCGACGATTCAGGGGAATTTATACGAACTGTCGCAATTCTCCGGATTGAAATTGATGGATTTGGAATTTCCGTCGTCATTTGCCAGCCATTTTCGCGGTCCGAAATTTGGTGTGGCCGGTTGCCGCCAATTGACCGGAGCGCAAAACCGTCCGCTCATTGGCACCATCATCAAGCCGAGCATAGGCATGTCGCCGCAGCAGACGGCGGAGTTGGTGAAAATTTTGGTTGAAGCGGGAATTGATTTCGTTAAAGACGACGAGCTGATGGCGAATCCGCGGCACTCGCCGTTTGACGAGCGGGTGGATGCCGTCATGCGCGTAATCAACGAACACGCCGACCGCACCGGCAAAAAGGTGATGTTTGCTTTCAATGTCAGCGACGAGCTCGATGCGATGCAGCGGCATTATGATAAAGTTGTTTCCTCCGGCGGAACGGGCGCGATGGTTTCGCTGAACAGCGTCGGGCTCGCGGGCGCGAAGAAAATATGCGATCTCGGCGCGCTGGCGGTTCACGGCCATCGCAATGGCTGGGGAATGCTCAACCGGCATCCGCTGCTCGGCATCGAATTTCCCGCGTATCAAAAACTTTGGCGGCTTGCGGGCGTAGATCAGCTTCACGTCAACGGTATCGCAAACAAATTCTGGGAAAGCGATGATTCGGTCGTGCGCTCCATTGAATCGTGTTTGAAACCGCTGCTCGGTGGGATGTCTGTGTTGCCGGTGGTTTCCTCGGGTCAATGGGGCGGGCAGGCGTGCGAGACTTATCGCCGAACAAAAACCGTTGACCTGCTCTACTTGGCCGGCGGCGGCATCATGGCGCATCCGAACGGCCCGGCGGCGGGCGTGCGTTCGTTGCAAAAGTGGTGGTCGGCGGCGGTTGAGGGACTGAAGTTGGAACAGGCGGCGGCGAAATATCCCGAACTGAAAATTTCCGTGGGGAAATTTGGAAAGAAAGGCGGATGAGCAAGCTGCTGCTGACATTTTACGGCGACGATTTCACCGGCTCGACCGATGCATTGGAGCAACTCGCGAATTTTGGCATTCGCGCCATGCTGTTCATCGAGCCACCGACGCCCGCGCAGCTGAAACGGTTTCCCAATCTGCAAGCCATCGGCGTGGCGGGCATGACGCGGGCGATGACGCCAAAGGCGATGGAAAAGGAACTGCGGCCCGCTTTCAAAAAATTGCAAGCGCTCGGCGCGCGGCATGTTCACTACAAAGTCTGCTCGACGTTTGATTCCTCGCCGACGATTGGCAGCATCGGCCGCGTGATGGATGTGGCGGCGGAAATGTTTCATGCGCCATTCGTACCGTTGTTGGTGGCGGCACCCGCACTGGGTCGCTACACGGTTTTCGGCAATCACTTCGCGCGCTTCGGCATCGGCAGCGAAGGCGCAATTTGCCGGCTCGACCGGCAGCCGTCCATCAGCCGGCATCCCATCACGCCGATGGGTGAAGCTGATTTGCGGCTGCATCTAGCGAAGCAGACAATAAGGAAAATCGCGCTGTTCGATATTTTAAAAATCACGCTGCCCAGAAAAGAATCACGCGTTGCGCTAAAAAAAATTCTCGCTGGCAAGCCGCCTGTGGTTTTGTTTGACGCGGTTGACGCAGCGCAATTGTCGCTTATCGGCGGATTGATTGATGAATATGCGACCACGAAACAGCCGCTGTTTTCCGTCGGCTCGTCGGGGATAGAAATAGCGCTGGGCGCCCATTGGGGAAATAAACGGCCCGCGCAGATGTTCGTAAAGCCCGTCAAACAATTGCTCGTCGGTTCCGGCAGTTGCTCGTCGGTCACGGAAAATCAAATCGCCTGGGCTTTGAAGAACGACTTTGCCGAAGTGTCGCTGGATGTGAGTGCGCTCGCCGGCAAGCAAGTTCAAATGCAAATTCTGCGCGCCACCCAGCTGGCGACCAAACACTTGCTTGCCGGCCGCAGCGTGATGATTCATACCACCAAATGCGGCTCGGACAAACGCCTCGCCGCGAAGTTAAAAAACAATTCGGCGAAAGTTCTCGGCACGGCGCTCGGCACAATTTTGCGCGCCACGCTCGCCCAAGCAAGAGTCCAGCGCCTCTGCATCGCGGGTGGCGACACGTCCAGCTTTGCGGCGCGGGCTTTGGGCATTACAGCGTTAGAGATGGTGGCACCACTGACGCCCGGCGCGCCATTGTGCCGGGCGTTTGCGCCGGGTTCGCCCGCCGCCGGGTTGGAAGTGGTTTTCAAGGGCGGTCAGGTCGGAGCGGAAAATTATTTTGATATCGTGAAGCGCGGAAAAATTTGATTATGAAACAAAAAACGCTCGGTCTCGTCCACACATCGGCCACGCTCGTGCCGGTATTCGCGCAGTTGTGCAAAGAAAAACTGCCCGGCGTGAACGTTTTCAACATCGCCGACGACAGCCTTGTCAAAGGCATCATTGCCGCTGGCAGTTTGACGCCGACCATCGCGCGCCGAGTAGCCGGCTATCTGGAATCCGCCGAGTTGGCCGGCGCGGATTACATCATGGTCACCTGCTCG
>Ga0182030_10016318_pt1 | contig 14474 bp, 11 predicted proteins | sample 812S3MmetaG_FD_121299 | JGI IMG/M metagenome (GOLD analysis project Ga0182030, IMG submission 121299) | Permafrost microbial communities from Stordalen Mire, Sweden - 812S3M metaG (Illumina Assembly) | ecosystem: Environmental > Terrestrial > Soil > Wetlands > Permafrost | place: Sweden... | reverse complement strand
CGCGGAGACGCAGAGACGCGGAGGAAGACGCGGAGAAAGCGAGGACAAGAACAAGCTGGCGGGAAAGAGCAGGATTCGCCTCTTCTCCGGGGCGCGCGCGGAGAGAGCGGAGATCGCGGAGGAAATATTCTGCCAATTCCGGGACGAATCCGACCCGGTAGGTACTCACGGTCGCCGCTCGGATTAGGGCGTCGCGGTCGTTATTCCCAGCGCAGGGCGCGCATGGGGTCGATGGCGGTGGCGCGGCGGGCGGGAAGATAACCGGCGACCAGGGCGACGGTGGCGATGCCCAAGGCGGAAAGTGCCATGGTGAGCGCGTCGGTGGGTAGAATGCCGAAGAGCTGTTTCTGCACGAGGCGGGTGGCGGCGTAGGCGCCGGCGCCGCCTATGGCCACGCCGATCGCGGACAGCAGCAGCACTTCGCGCATCACCAGCCAGACTACCGAGCCGCGGTTGGCGCCTAGAGCCATGCGGATGCCGATTTCGCGCGTGCGCCGCACCACCATGTAAGCCATCACGCCGTAGAGACCGATGGCGGCCAGCAGCGTGGCCAGAAGTCCGAAGACCCCGGAGAGGGACGCCAGGAGACGCTCGCTCATCAGCGACTTGTCGAGCTGCTGGTCGAGGGTGCGCATGCGGTAGATGGGGACGTTGGAATCGAGCTCGTTGACGGCGCGGCGCATGGCGGCGAAGATGGCGGTGGGGTCGCCCAGGGCGCGCGCATAGACGGTCATGCCCTGCACGAAATCCACCTGGCGGTAGGGGAGGTAGAGTTCGTAGGGGATTTCGTCGCGCAGGCTTTCGTACCGGGTGTCCTTGACCACGCCGACGATTTCGATGTCGGTCCTGGTGCCCGGGTTTCCGCCCATGCCGAGGTGCAATCCCACCGGGCTGCGGCCGGCGAAGTAGCGTTTGGCGAAGCGCTCGTTGACCACGGCGACTTGCGGAGCGCCTTTCTCGTCGCGGTCGGAAAAATCGCGGCCGAGCAGGACGGGGATGGCGAGCGTTTGGAAGAATCCCGGGGAGATGAATTGCATGTGCGGGTCCTCCCACTCGCCTTCCTTGGCGGTGTAGCCCTCCACGGTCACGGTGCTGTCCCATTCGTTGCCGTCGAGCAGGGGCATGACGGCCAGGGTGACGGCGTTGACGCCCGGAGTGCGGCTGAGGCGCTCGGTGAGCTGCCGGTAGAATTGCAAAACGCGCTCGCGTTTGTACCCATTGAGCGTGGGGTTGACGGCGAAGGAAAGCAGGCTGCGGGTTTCAAAGCCCGGACGGATGCCCTGGAGATTCTTCAGGCTCCGGATGAAGAGTCCGGCGGCGATGAGCAGGAGCAGGGAGAGCGACACCTGGGCCACCACGAGAGCTTTGCGCAAACCCACGCTGGCGCCGCCCACCACGGAGCCTGCCTGGTCCTTCAGCGTGCCGGAAAGTTGCGGGCGGGTGGATTGAACGGCCGGCGCCAGGCCGAAGAGCAGGCCGGTGAGCGCGGAAATGGCCAAGGTGAAGGCGAGCACGCGCCAGTCCGGCGTGGCCGAAAGGGTGAGCGGAGTGACGCCGCGCGGCAGGAAGCCGATGAGGGCCTGGTCGATGACGATGGCGAGCCCGATACCCAGGATGGCGCCCATGCCGGAGAGGAGGAGGCTCTCTTCGAGGAGTTGCACGATGAGGCGGCGGCGGCTGGCGCCGAGCGCCAGGCGGACGGCGATCTCCTTCTGGCGGGCAGTGGCGCGGGCAATCAGCAGATTGGCCACGTTGGAGCAGGCGATCAACAGCACCAGGGCGACGATCGCCATCAAAGCCAGCAGCGGATTGGAAAACTGCTCGCGCAGCCCGGAGCGGCCATTGGCGGCGGGCAGGACGTCCATCCACATCTTGAGGAACTGCTGACGGGTGTGTTCGGTGGCGCGGGCGAAGTCTTTCTCGCGGACTTCCATCGAGAGGATCTGGTAGAAGAGCGGCTGCAATCCGGCTTTGGCCTGTTCGAGGGTGACTCCCGGCTTGAGGCGGCCGAAGACCTGGGCGAAGCGGCCGCGCCGGTTGTTGAGCGAGTAGAACGAATCGGTGAGCTGGTGCTTCATCATCATGGGGACGCGGAGTTGCGGCGCGTAGCCGGGCTCCACCCCATCGAAACCCTGCCGGCTGACGCCGACGATGGTGAGGGGGTAGCCGTTGAGGACGATCTTCCGGCCGATGACGGAGGGGTCGGCGGCGAAGCGGGTTTTCCAGTAGCCGTAGCTCAGGACGGCGATGGGGTGGGCGCCCTGGATGAGATCGTCCCGTGCGGTGAAGACACGTCCCAAGGCGGGGCCGACGCCGAGGACGGGGAAGTAATTGCCGGAGACGAGCTCACCCTGGATGAGCTCGGTGCGGCCCTCGTAGGTGAGACTCAGGCTGGTGCCGTAGCGGCAGAACATGCCCTGGAAGACTTCGTTCTTATCGCGGAAGTCCTGGTACATGGGATAGGAGATGGCGTTAGAGCCGGTATTGCTGCCGTAGTGCTGGCCGCGGGCGGTGAGGAGGACGAGCTGTTGGGGGTCGCGCACCGGCAGCAATTGGAGGAGGAGCTGATCGACCAGGGTAAAGATGGCGGTATTGGCGCCGATGCCCAGGGCGAGCGAGAGCACGGCGACGGAGGTGAACAGGGGCGCTTTGCGCAGGGTACGGAAGGCGTAGCGCAGGTCCTGCAGGAAATTTCCCATGCAGATTATACTGCGGCGGGGGGAAAAGGTTACGGGAGATTCACACGCCCGAAACGTCCGAGCTGCGAAGCGGGTGCACAAGGCGGAGCCTTATGCCACTGTGTGCTAGGATCACAGCAAATGGCGTTCGTCGATCTAACCAAGCAACTGGCCAAGGAAGCGTTCCTTTCGGCCACCAAGGATCCGCCCGCACCCCCGTCGCCGGCGCAGGCGGACAATACCGGCGCCATCGTCTTCGGGCAGATTCACGGCTTGCAGAAGGCGCTCAAGGAAGACGAAGAACTGGTGGTGTGGTTCACCAACGCCACAGAAAAGCTGCGCGTGATGGAGATTTATCTGCCTTCGCCGAAGGTGGCCGTATTGAGCGGGCACGATGCGGAGCGCAATCTGACGCGGGTGATTTCGCCGGTGGACGCGCTGCAACTGGTGGCCAAGGTGATGAAAGTGCCGCCCGGCGCGAAGCCGGCCCGGGTGGGCCTGATCATGCCGAAGGCGAAAGATTCCAACGGGTGATGACGCGCGTCTGGTGTTCGTAGCCGAGGATGGAAACCGTGGCCGTGCCGAGGGCGAAAAGACAGCCGTCTTGGGGCGGCAGGCCGAGCCAGCGGGCGGTGAGGATGCGCAGGATGTGGGCGTGGGAGAAGAGGGCGACGTCGCCCGCCACGGGCAAGGCGCGCGCGAGCGCGGCTTCGGCGCGGGCGGCCACCTGGGAAACGGTTTCGCCATTGGGTACGCCATCGGTCCACAGCGACCAGGCCGGGCGTTCGGCCTGGATCTGGGGTGTGGTGTGCCCTTCGTAATCGCCGTAATCCCATTCGCTGAGGTCGGGGTCGATTAGGGCGCTTTCGTATCCGGCGAGGCGGCAGGTTTCGCGGGCGCGCTGGAGCGGTGAGACCAGCACGAGCGCGAAGGGGCGATGGTTCAGGTAGCGGCCGAGGGCGGCGGCCTCGACGCGGCCGGCCGCGGTGAGGGGAATGTCCGTGCGGCCGGTGTGGGCGCCGGAACGGCTCCACTCGGTTTCGCCATGGCGGAGCAGCCAGAGTTGACGCATGAGAACGATGGTAGCGCGTCCGGGTTGGCCGGCCGGGCGGGGCGAAGCGCGGGCGTGAGAATATAGAAGCAGCAGTGGCCAACTTTCCCCTGGATCTGACCCTTATCGTTATCTTTGCCCTGGTGCAGTGGCGGGTTACGCAACTGCTCGTGGCCGCCACCTCGCGCCGCTGGATTCGTCCCGCTCTCATCCTCTTCGCGGTCTTCCTGGCAGTCGGTTACGCCTTCACCTTCTCCGTGGTACTCACGCGGGTCCGCATCCCCACGCGCATCGGCAGCATTCTGGGCGCCGGTTCGCTGACCTACTTTCTGACCGTGACCAGCGCGCTCGCCATTTACTACACGCTTGCCGGGCTGCGCAGGATCTTCCACACCGATGTGGACCCGCTGCGCCGCCGCGTGCTCCATGCGGCCGGCGGGGCGCTGATGGCCGCGCCATTCGCCGTGGTAGGCTACGGCGCCTTTATCGAGCGCACCGATTTCCGCGTCCGCGAGGTGGATATCGCGCTGGCCGGCCTGCCGGTGGATCTGGATGGCCTGCGCATCCTGCAGCTCAGCGACATACACCTCAGCGCCTTCCTCAGTGAAGGCGAATTCGCCCGGGTGATCGATGCCTGCCTGGACCTCCACCCGCAACTCGCGGTGGTCACGGGCGACCTGATCAGCGGCCACACGGATCCGCTGGATGCCTGCATCCGCCAGTTGGCGCGTCTGAAAGCCGATGCCGGCATCTTCGGATGCATGGGCAATCACGAACGCTACGCGCGCGCGGAGGACTATACGGCGCGCCAGGCCGCGCGCGTGGGCATACGCTTCCTGCGCGGGCAGGCGCAGACGCTGCGCTTCGGCAACGCCGTACTGAACCTGGCCGGTGTGGATTTTCTGCCGCAGAGCCGGCGGGCCGACTATCTGCACGGCGCCCGGCGCCTGATGGTCCCGGGGGCGACCAATGTTCTGCTGGAGCACAATCCCGATGTGTTTCCGGCGGCGGCGCGGCAGGGTTATAATCTGCTGCTTGCGGGGCATACACATGGCGGACAGGTCGCGGTGGAGATTCTGGCCCAATCAATCAACCCGGCGAGCTTCTTTACTCCCTACGTCTACGGGCTCTATCGCCGGGGAAACGCGGCGGCGTATGTCACGCGCGGTATCGGCACCATCGGCATCCCAGTCCGCATCGGAGCGCCCCCGGAGATCTCGCTCCTGCGGCTCAGAAAGGCTTAACCCAACCTCCCCGTGCGCTATCTCATTGTCAGCGACCTCCACGCCAATCTGGAGGGTCTCCATGCCGTGCTGGCCCAGTCCGCCGGCGGCTACGACCGCGCCCTCTGCTGCGGCGACCTGGTCGGCTACGGCGCCGACCCGAACCCGGTCTGCGACTGGGCCCGCCTGAACTGCGCGGTGGTGGTGCGCGGCAATCACGACCGCGCCTCCACCGGGCAGGACGATCTCGAATGGTTCAACCCGGTGGCGCGCAATGCCGCCATGTGGACCTTGCAAGCTCTTTCGCCGGAAAACGCCGGCTACATTCTGGGGCTGCCGCGCGGCCCGGTGACGGTGGAAACCTTCCAGGTGTTCCACGGATCTCCCTACGACGAAGACGAATACGTGATCGCCGCCGGCGAGGCGGGGCAGGCCTTCAGCTACCTGGAAACCCGCGTCGCCTTTTTCGGTCACACCCATGTGCAGGGCGGATTCATCTGGAACCAATCGCGCGTGGAGACCATCCTGCGCGTTCCGGCGCGCGGCGATTCGCAGTCCCTGTCGATCGACCCGGAGTGCGCCTACATGATCAACCCCGGGTCCACCGGCCAGCCGCGGGACGGCGATCCGCGCGCGGCCTACGCCATCTACGATACCGAGGCGAAGGAAGTGATTTACCACCGGGTGGTCTACGACATTGCCGCCGCGCAGAAGAAAATCCACGCCGCCGGGCTGCCGCCCATTCTGGCCGACCGCCTGGCGGTGGGCCGCTAGCGCGCAGACTATGAAACCGAACCGGGAGAAGCTGACGGCCCTGGGCATCCTGCTGGCCGTACTGGTGCTGAACGGCTGGGCGTTGCGCGCCGAACTGCACACTGGCGGCGTGGACTTGAACGACAACGTCGCTCACTTTCGTCTGGCGGCCGACATGGCCGGTGTGCTGGGGCGGGGAGGCAATCCGCTGGATTTCTGGAGTCCCGAGTGGTCGCTGGGATTCCCGCAGGTGCGGGTTTACCAGCCGCTGGCGCATCTGCTGGTCGTGCTCGGATACTATGCGCTGGGCAAGTCGGTCAGCCTGCTGACGGTGTTCGTGTGGATCCGGTACCTCTCGGTGGTGCTGTTGCCGTTGAGCTTTTTCGCCATGGCGCGCTGGTGCCAACTGCCGCCTCTGACCGCGGCCGCGGCCGCCTGCGTGGCCCCGCTGATTTCCACTCCGCAACTCTACGGCCTGGAATACGAAAGTTACGTATGGGCGGGGTTCGGGCTGTATCCGCAAGCGGTGGCCACGCACTTTCTGCTGCTCGCTCTGGGATGCGGCTTCCGCGCGCTGCGCCGCGGCGGATCGGCGACGCTTGCCGGCCTCATGCTTGGCGTGGCCTTTCTCTGCCAGTTCGTCTACGGGTACATGGGGGCGCTGTCGATTTGCCTGCTGGCGGTCATCCCCGGTACCGCCATCCCGCGCCTGGAGCGCGCGCGCCGGGTGCTGTGGATGGGCGTGGTGGCGCTGCTGGTTGGCGCGTTCCAACTGGCGCCGCTGTGGATGGACCGCGCTTTCATCAACCGCGCCCCGGCGGACCAGGCGTGGAAATCGGATTCCTTCGGTGCGGGGCAAGTGCTGGAGTGGCTGGTCACGGGACAACTGCTGGATAACGGCCGCTTTCCCGTGCTCTCGCTCCTGGTGCTGGCGGGCGCGATCGTCGTGTGGATGCGCTTCTTCTCGCCGCGCGGCGTGGATTTGGCCGGCAAGTTCGCGCTGGCCGGGGCCGCGTTCTGGATCCTGCTGTTTTTCGGCCGGCCATTTTGGGGCCCGGCGTTGTGGCTGCTGGGCGTGACGCCGGACCTGCCGCTGCACCGCGTGCTGGGCGCCGCGCAGGTCTTTCTGATTATTCTGGCCGCCATCGGGCTGGCCGCCATGTGGGGTGAACTCGCGCGCCGCCTGCACCTGGCGGCCGCCGTGGTGGCGACGCTCGTACTCTTCTATCCGATGGTGCGCGAACGCGGCCGGTTTCTCGACATGAATGCCGCGAGGTTGCAGCGCACGGTGCAGGCGATGGAGTCCGACCGCGGTTCGCTGGATGCGCTGGTGGCCGCATCGAAAATGCGCGGCGGCAGGGTGTTCGCCGGGCTGGCTACGCCCACCAGTTGGGGCCCGAGCTTTCGGATCGGCGCCATTCCGATGTATCACGTCCTGGCGGCGGCAGGAGTTCCCACGGTGGGTTACCTCTCGCACACCATGGCTCTCACCTCGGGCGTCATGCTGAGCTTTGACGAACGCAATCCGGCCGATTACCGGCTGTTCGACATCCGCAGCTTTATCGTGCCCGCCGGGACCAAATATCCCGTGCCCGCTTTCCTCACTCCCGGCCCGATCTTCGGACGCTTTCAAATCTTCGACACGCCCGCCGACGGGTATTTCGACCTGGTGGATGTACCTTCCGCGACGCCGGTGAATCGCGACGATTTCTTCGAGATCAACGACCGCTGGCTAAAAACCGACGGTCCAGCGCGCCGGCAGCACGTGCGGCTCGACCTGGGCGGCGGCGCGGGCGGGGCGCTATCGACTGCCAGCGCGGGGTCTCCGGGTGAGATGGTGAGCGCGCGGCAGAGTGGCGAGGAGTATGGGGCGGAGTTGGTGGCGGCGCGGCCGGCCTGGGTGCTGTTCAAGATGACATGGCATCCCAATTGGAAGGCATGGCTGGACGGCCAACCGCGGGAGACGGCCATGCTCACGCCCGGGTTCGTCGGCGTGCCCGTGCCGGCGGGGCGCCACACGCTGCTGTTCCGCTACGTGCCGGGAAACTGGAAGCTCTGGACGGCCCTGGCGGGATTGTTGGCGGTGGCGGGGATGGCGATTGGCGAGCGGGTGCGACCGCGAATGCTGGAATGAGAAGAGTCCGGGCTTGGCTCGGATTGGCCGGCCTGCCCCACCTACGAGCGGAGGGCGATGGCGGGGTCCACGCGGGTTGCCCGGCGCGCCGGAAGATAGCTCGCCACGAGCGCCACGACGGCGAACAGCGCCGGGCCGGCGATAAAGGTGACGGGGTCTGTCACACTGACGCGATAGAGCAGGGTCGACATGAGTCGGGTCAGCGCGAACGCCGCCGCCAGGCCGATGGCGATTCCCGTTCCGGCCAGCAGCAATCCGCGCCCCAGCACCAGGCGCAGGATGTCCCGCCCGTCCGCGCCCAGGGCGATGCGAATGCCCATCTCCAAGGTGCGCTCGGCCACGGAGTACGCGATCACGCCATAGATGCCCACCAGGGAGAGCAGGAAGGCCGTCAACGAAAGGCCGCCCAGAAGGTAGGTGGTGAAGCGCGGTTGCGCGGCGCCGGCTTCCAGCACCTCTTCCATGCTCCGGATTGCGGTCACCGGCTGATCGCGATCGAGCGCCAGCACGCGCGCGCGCACCGCCGCGGTCAGGCTGCGCGGATCGCCCGCGGTGCGCACGACGAGGTTCTGGGTGGCAAAAGGAATCTGTGCGAAGGGCACGTAGATCTCCGCTTGCGGGTCCTTCCCCACGGCCAGGTTCAGCACGTCGCCCAGGACGCCCACGATCTCCGAGGGCCCCGGCTGGCGCCCCAGCAGAATGTGTTTGCCCACCGGATTCTCAAGCGGCCAGTAGCGGCGTGCCAGGGCCTCGTTGACCATCGCCACGCGCGGCGCGGCGGCGTCGTCATGGCCGGTGAATTCGCGGCCGTAGCGGACGGGAACCCGCATGGCCGCGGCGTAACCGGGCGTCACCTGCTGCACGTTGAAGATGGGGCGCTCGGCCAAGGGGACCATCGGCTGCCCTTCCGGCAACGCCATGGAAAAGCGGACGGCGTTCACCGGCAACGCCGTGGTGCCGGCGGCGGAGCGCACGCCGGGTAGCGCCCGCACCTGCCGCAACAGCTCATTGAAGAACGCCACGCGGCGGGGACCGTCCGGATAGCGCGCCGGCGGGAGGGTGATTGCCAACGTCAGCAAGTGGTGCGGATCGAACCCCGGACTGGCCGCGCTCAATTGCACGAAATTGCGCAACAGCAAGCCCGCCGCGAGCAGCAGCACCGTGGAGAGCCCCACTTGCGAGACCACCAGCAGATTGCGCAGCGCGTTGTGGCGGCGCCCGCCGGTGGATCCGCGGCCTTCGGAACGCAGCACGGTGTTGAGGTCCGGGCGGGAAACCTGCAGCGCCGGCATCAGCCCGAAGAGGAAGCCGGCGAACACGGAGAGGGCCAGCGTGAACAACAGCACCGCGCCATCCATACGGATCTCCGCTGCCCGCGGCAGCGTCCCCTGCGCCAGGCGGGCCAGCGCGCGCGTGCCCCACGAACTCAACAGCGCGCCCAACCCTCCGCCGAGCAGCGCCAGGAGCAGGCTCTCCGTCAGCAACTGGAGGATCAGGCCACCGCGGGTGGCGCCCACGGCGATGCGCACGGCGATTTCCCGCTGGCGCCCCAAGGCACGCGAAAGCAGCAGGCTGGCCACGTTGGCGCAGGCAATCAACAATACCAGCGACACCCCGGCGAACAGCACCAGCACCGCCGTGCGCACACCGGACACCATTTCGTCGCGCAGGTTGCCGGCATGGACCACCAGCAGGGGATCGGAATCGGGCATCTTCGGGTTTTCGGCGCGATACTGCGCCGAGAGGCGGTCCAGGTCCGCCTGCGCTCCGGCCACGCTCACGCCCGGGTTGAGGCGCGCGATCAAATTGAGAAAGCCTACTCCGGCCTGCACCATGCCTGGATTCACCGCGTTCAGTTCGAACACGCGCGGCGCCACGATATCCAAGGTGGGGCCGAAAAACGCGAAGCGAAAATCCGCGGGCAGCACGCCGACGATGGTGTAGTCCCGGGAATCCAGCGTGATGGTGCGCCCGATGGTGGCGGCGTCGCGCGCGAAGCGGTGCTGCCAGAGCGCGTCGGAGATCAGGACGACCGGATCTCCGCCGGGCTTATCCTCTTCGGCGCGGAAGCCGCGGCCGCGGGCGGGGGCAATGCCCAGCACGTCGAAAAACCTCCAGGAAACCCGCGCCGAGGGAACCTGCTCGGGATCGCCCTTGCCGGTCAGGTTGAAGACTTCGGGGGTGAACGCCGCGACGGCGGAGAAGGAGCGGTTGCGCTGCTCCACCTGCTCAAAGCGGGGCACGGAGAGCGGTCCCTGACTGACGTTGGCGCTGCTCTTGCGGCGCGCATCGATGAGCACCAGACGGTCGGGTTGCCGGTAGGGCAGAGGGCGCAGCAACAGCGCGTTGGCGACAGAGAAAATTGCGGTGTTGGCCCCGATACCGATGGCCAGAGTGAGCACCGCCGCAGCGGCAAAACCGGGCGCCCGCCGAAATATCCGCAGCGTGAAGCGAACGTTCTGGGCGAGATTGCTCATGGGGGAATAGACGGCCTGCTCACCGCTTCGTCATGCCGACCCGTCCGGACCAAGCTCTCGCTGCGCCACCTCAGCGGTTGGTCGCCTCCAGCGCGGGAACTACTCTCCGCCCTCGATCTCGGTCAATCGCTTTTCGTGGATCTCGGCGATTCGGGCGAGGGCGCGGATATTCTCGCCGTCCTGCTGCGCCAGCGCTTTCAGGGTCTGCAAATCGGCGGTAATCAACTCCACTGTCTGGGTCAGAGCTTCGTGCCGTTCCGTGAGCTTCTCCAGCCGCTCGTCGATTGTCATTTGATTTCAGTGTAGCGCGGGGGCACGCCCGCTTAGTCATGCAGAGCCTTGGCCGGTGAAGCGGGTCTGGCTCTTGGCGATGATCCGCGGCTCGAAGCTCAGGCCAGCAACTCTACCGGCGATTTGGCCGGTCCAGAGAAGCCGCAATCTCGGCGACGCTAAGATCCTTCTGCCACAGCATGCGATCTTCGGTATAATTTCCCCTGCCCGACCGGTTGAGCCGAAGGAAGCGCGCCAACCCATCAGGACCAAGCTCTCGTTGCAGCAGTTCAAGGGCGTACCGCTCGAACTGCTCATCGGTCATGTGTTCGGCAGACGTCATGTTCCCTGCTCCCGTAACCATTCTACCGGGTTCAGGACCCGGATGCGTGGTGAGCCCACCGCGCGCGCAGCCCGCTTGATGAATCGATCGTCTGTGGTGAGCAGAACTTGTGCATTACCGGCTTCGGCGGTGCTCAAATGCAGCGCATCGAAGGCGCCGTAGCCAACCGCTTCGAGTTCTTTTGCGCGCTGGATAATCTGGCTATCCAGCGGGATGGTGTCTGTCGCCAGCAACAAGAGCACCTCGACCTCGTACCGCCGATCCGTGTCGGGGTTATTGGCCGTTTCAGCCTGCAATACAGCGCTGGACAACCACTCAATCGTCTCCGCACCAAGAAGCCGTAAGATCTGTTCCACAGCTTCCGCCTCTTCGGCGATGCGCGGCTGGCTTTGGTCGTCCGTCAAGCGGTTCAGGCAGCAGGCGTCCAAGTATATTCTCACGCGCGCTCCCATCACCGGCCCGATCCTCCCACAGACGGTTCTTCGCCAGGCTTGAAATACCAGGCCCAGTGGGTGCGGCCGATGCGGAACTGGGGTTGCAGGGCGCCGATCCACCCCGGATGATTGAAGACTTTCCAGCCGCCCAGGCTGACCACGTTCCAGCCCGGCGACGCATGGTACCAATCGCTGGCGGTGACTTTGGGAAAGGCGTGCCCCGCCTGAAGGTAACTGACGTTGTAGGGCCTGAAAGAGACCTCGGTGGCGCCCACCTGGCGCAAGAAATCGCCGACACGATGCATGTCCTGGCCCCAATCCAGGTCGGATTCGGCGACGAAATTCTCCGGTCGGCCGCGGGTGATTTCGTTGGTGTAGGAGAGGTAGTCGGGATGCGCCAGCGCGCCCGAGACCACCTGCCAGCCGAGAAGAACGAAGAGCAGCGGCGCGCCGAGGGCCGCCCATCGCCCCGGCCTCTGGCGTAGCAGGAGGGCGGCGCCCGCGCCCGAGATCACCGCGAGCCCCACGTAAACCGGCAGCACGTGCCGCACGCCGATGTTGATGCGGCTGCTCATGGCGATGGCCAGGATGGCGGCGCAATACGCGAGCGGCGCGGCGATTTTCAGCCGCTTGCGCCAGGCGGCCCATAGCGACCAGGCAACCAACAGCAGCATAGCGAGCGGCGTCTTCACCGCTAGCGTCACGGGAAAGAAATACCAGACGCCAAAATGATGCCGTTGGCCAAGAACGTACGACGCGTGCCCCGCCGTGTTGTGCAGCCGGATATCGTCGAGCCCGTCGAAGAATCGCGGCGCGGGCAGCGATGTGTGGGCGAAGCGCGGCGGTCCGAAGGAAAAGCGGAATGCGGCCCAGACCACCAGGCACGCGATGGCGGCCGCCACTAGTGCCGGCCGCCAGTGGGTGCGCAACTGTCCCGGTACGGCGCGCACGCCGCGCCATTGACACAGATACATGGCTATCCAGATGGCCGGCAGAAACACCAGCACCGAATACTTGGCGATCATCCCCAGACCCACGGCGACGCCGAGAGCGATGGTGCGCCGGCAGAGCGGCCGTTCCGCCCAGAGCAGCGCGGCGTAGGCTCCGGCGGCGGTGAACGCCGTAGCGGCCATATCCGTGGTCACCTGTCCGGCATGCGCCAGCACGGGTGGAATGGTGGTGAACAGGAACGTCGCGAACAGCCCGGCCAGCGGCCCGGCGATACGGTTGCCCCACAGAAAGACCATGGCGCAGGCCAGCAGAAAGAGCGGCAGAACGCCCAGCCGCGCCAGCGCCAGTATGCGGTCGTAGTGGGCGCCGCGCCCCAGTATGGCGACCCCGTCCAGCAAGGTATTCCCAGCCGGCGTCCAGCGTTCGCCGGCGAGGTACGGACCGACGGCCGAAAGGACGCGCGCCAGCGGCGGGTGGGAGGCATCGCCGGTAATGGTGCCGCGATCCAGCCACTCCATGCCGGCGCCCAGGTGGATTGGCTCATCCATGGTGTGGCTCAGCACGGTGTACGTGGAAACGATGCGCAGCGCGGCGATCAGGACCAGCACCGCGCTCGCCAGCGCGCAGCGGCGCAAGGAGAGCGCGTCGGCTGGTTCAGCGTGCAACGTGGGGAACCTGCGCGTACGCACCGGATTTGGCCAGGCGCATGGCATTCTCCATCAATTTGAGCCCATGGCCGTCTTCGGCGGTGAGAATCGATTCGGGATGAAATTGCACGGCCTCGATGGGCAGTTGGCGATGGCGCAGTCCCATGATCACCCCATCTTCGGTTTCCGCGGTGATTTCCAGGCACGCCGGAAACGTCTCGCGGCGCGCGAAGAGCGAGTGATAGCGGCCCACGGGAAACTCGGCGGGCAGCCCGGCGAACACGCCAAGCCCGCGATGGCGTATGATCGAAGGCTTGCCGTGCACGGGGTAATCGAGCACGCCGAGGGTGCCGCCGAAGGCCTCCACAATGCCCTGCAAACCCAGGCATACGCCGAAAACCGGCACGCCCAGGCGCACGGCGGTCTTCACCAGATCGGGGACGCCGAATTCCGCCGGCCGGCCCGGGCCGGGCGAGATCAGGATGAGGTCGGGCGCCACCCGCGCGATCAGTTCCGCCGGGAAGCCGGCGCGGTAGGTCACCACTTCGGCGCCGGTTTGGCGGGCATAGTTGGCCAGGGTGTGGATGAAGCAATCGTCGTTGTCCACCAGCAGGAGTTTCGCGCCGGAGCCGGAAGGTATCCCGGCCGCGCCGCGCACGATTTCGGCCGCCTTGGCTTCGGGCGGACCGAGCGTGCGGAAGAAACCGGTGGCCTTCATGCGCGTCTCGCGCTCTTCCATGGCCGGCACCGAATCGTAGAGCAGGGTGGCGCCCACCGGATACTTCGCCATGCCGTCGCGCAGATACGTGGTGCGGATCAGAATCCCGGTATTGATATCGCCGTTCAGCGAGATCATCCCCACGGCGCCTCCGTACCACCCGCGCGCGTCCTTCTCCAGCGCCTCCACGGTCCGCGCCGCGGCCTTCTTGGGCGCGCCGATCACGGTCACCGCCCACATGTGGCTGAGGAACGCATCCAGGGAATCGAACCCTTGCTTGAGGACGCCTTCCACGTGATCCACGGTGTGGAAGACGCCGGCGTAGCTTTCGATCAGCCGCCGGCCGATCACCTTGACTGTGCCCGGCTCGGCGATGCGCGATTTATCGTTGCGGTCCACGTCGGTGCACATGGTCAGCTCGCTTTCTTCCTTGCGGCTGACCAGCAGCTCCCGGATGTTGTCGGCATCGTGCAGGGCGTCTCCGGTGCGCTGCGCCGTGCCGGAGATGGGGCAGGTATCGATGCGCGTGCCCTCCACCCGGACAAACATCTCTGGCGATGCGCCCACCAGTTGCTCTTCGCCGAATTGCAGCAGGAACTCGTACGGGCTGGGGCTGGCTTTCTGCACCCGCTGGAACAAGTCGCTGGCTCGGCCGGAGTACGGCGTGCGGAAGGTCTGGCGCAGCACCACCTCGTAATAATCGCCGCACCGCATGCCTTCGCGCACCGTCTCCACGTTGGCCATGTACTCTTCAGGCGTGTGGTCGCAGGCAATCGGACCGCTCGCGGCGGGCGT
>Ga0182030_10016316_pt1 | contig 14476 bp, 12 predicted proteins | sample 812S3MmetaG_FD_121299 | JGI IMG/M metagenome (GOLD analysis project Ga0182030, IMG submission 121299) | Permafrost microbial communities from Stordalen Mire, Sweden - 812S3M metaG (Illumina Assembly) | ecosystem: Environmental > Terrestrial > Soil > Wetlands > Permafrost | place: Sweden... | reverse complement strand
TCGAAATTCATGTTCGCGGGCTGCCGCATCCGGAACGCCTGGAAACGCCGTACGCCGCCGTAGTCTACCGGCGCACGCCGCTGAAATATTCTGCGCCGCTGCCCGGACGTGCGTCCATGACGCTGCACTCCTGCGCTTACGACCCGATTGCGGAATTGGAGCCGGAGATTCTGGGCGCGCACTTCATGGTGTCCGATGTGTATGGCGGCGGCTTTGATGTCGAAGATCGAAGGTTGATCAAACGTCTCACCCCGTAAAGCCCCGGGCGTGCCCCAAGAAAAGAAGATCCGCGCAAGATCAATATGCGGACGGCTGGCGTCGGAGGAAATGCGCGGCTTTGAAGCTATCGCTTCGCGCCGAAACAAGAGAGGTTTTCGCAATGTTGACGACCGCATTGTCGCGCCGTCGAGTGTTACTCGCCGGAATAGGAGCTTCTATATTGTGCTTGTCCGGCTTCGGCGCCCATGCCGAGGACGCCGCGCCTCTGCGGCTCGGTGTGCTGAGCGATATGTCGAGCCTCTACGCCGATATCACCGGACCAGGGTCGGTAGCCGCCGCAAAAATGGCGGTGGAGGATTTTTTGGCGTCGCCGCACAAGCTCAAGCGACCAATCGAGGTCATTAGCGGCGACCATATGAACAAGGCGGACGCTGGCGCCAACATCGCGCGCGAATGGATCGATCGCGACGGGGTCGATGTCGTGATCGATGTGCCGAATTCGGCAGTCGCTCTCGCCGTGCGAAATGTAGTGCAACAGAAGAACCGGGTGCTTCTGGTGTCTGGAGCGTCTTCGTCCGATCTTACCGGTAAGTCCTGTTCGCCGAATCTGGTGGCCTGGACCTACGACACCTATGCGCTGTCGTCAGGCATTGCGCGCGCTATCGTCGCTTCTGGCGGCAAAAGCTGGTTCACGTTGACCGCCGACTACGCGTTCGGTCACGCCATGGAACAGGAAATCAAGAACGTCGTCCAACAGCTGGGAGGCAGCGTCGTGGGTGGCGTCCGCACGCCCATCAATACCCAGGACTTCTCTTCCTTCCTGTTGCAGGCGCAGGCGTCGAAAGCCCAGATCATTGCGTTGGTCAATGCCGGCGGAGATACCATCAATTCGGTCAAGCAGTCGGTGGAATTCGGTATTCCTGCTGGCGGCCAGCGCGTAGTCGCGACCGTGCTCTACCTCAGCGACGTGCATTCGCTCGGGTTGAAGGTTGCGCAGGGGCTGCAGTTCACGGAGGCCTTTTACTGGGACCTCAACGATGGCACGCGCGACTTCGCCAAACGGTTTGCGCCGCGCAACAACGGCCGCTATCCCACCGCGATCCAGGCCGGCGTCTACGGCGAGGTCCGGCATTACCTGAAAGCCGTGGATGCGCTCGGTAGCTCGAATGACGGCAAAGCCGTGGTCGAAGAGATGAAGAAGCTGCCGACGGATGACCCGCTGTTCGGCAAGGGTACTATCCGCGTCGATGGCCGCAAGCTCCACAATATGTACTTGTTCGAGGTCAAGAAGCCCGAGGAGTCCAAATACCCCTGGGACTATTACAAAGTCATCAAGACCATCCCGCCGAGCGAGGCTTTCCGGCCTTTGGAAGATGGCGGCTGCGATTTTGCGAAATCATAATGCAGGATGCGACAGCAGAGCGGCCGGTTGCGCTAGTGACCGGAGGCGGGGGACATATCGGCCGCGCGATTGCACGGCGGCTGGCGCTTACGAGCTCCGCCGTTGCGATCGTCGATCTCGACGAGCAACGTGGTGCCGAAACCGCAAGGTTGGTCGACGAGGCGGGTTGCAAGGCAACGTTCATCCGTGCGGACGTTTCCAGCAGCGAAGAGACGTCCGGCTTTGTGGAGGAGGTCGAACACACATTCGGCCCGATTGCGATATTTGCGAACAACGCCGGCATAGAAGGCGTGGTCGCGCCAATCCACGAATATCCCGAGGACGTCTTCGATCAGCTTTTTCTCGTCAATGTAAAGGGCATGTTCCTCGGACTGAAGCACGTTCTGGCGAGAATGATTCCGCGCGGAACAGGCGCCATCATCAATACGGCGTCGACGTCGGCGATCCGGGGCCGCGCCGGACTTGCCGGCTATGTCGCTACCAAACACGCGGTTCTCGGTCTGACACGGGTGGCGGCGCTCGATGTTGCCGGCACCCAAATTCGCGTCAACGCGATCCTGCCGGGGCCGGTAGAGTCGCGCATGATGGATGCCCTCGATGAACAGGTGCGCAACGGTGCCAATGGCCTCCGCCGGTCAGAGGCGGCGGGCTACGGACAGGCGGAAGACATTGCCAATGTGGTGGCCTTTCTTGCCTCGAACGAGGCAGCCCATGTTAATGGCGCTGCCTGGGTCGTCGATGGCGGGATGACTGTGCCGTAGCCCTCGGGCACCATCTTCATTTTGCCGACAAGGAAGCAACGCACCGTGAGAGTTGCCGAAAAAGTCGCGATCGTAACCGGAGGGCTTTCCGGAATTGGCGCGGCAGTCGCGGCACGATTGGCCCGAGACGGCATGATCGTTATCGCAGCCGATATTTCCACACAGTCGACGGAGCTTGACCGGGCTCTCGGTATCCACCCGTTTCGCGTCGACGTTGCCGACCAGAACAGCGTCGCAACGCTGGTGCAGGCCGTCGTGTCCATCTACGGCCGTCTCGATTGTCTGGTTCATTGCGCCGGCATTGGCCGCGTCTTGCTGTTTCTGGAAACACCCCTGGAGACTTTCGACTTGGTTCTCAAGACGAATTTGTACGGAACCTTCATCGTCGGACAGGCCTGTGCGCGTGTGACGGCGGCCGCCGGTAGCGGTGCCATTGTCATCATCGGCAGCGTTTCCGGCTTGCGCGGCAACGCCGGCCGCGCCGCATACGGCGCCTCGAAGGGCGCTATCGTTACCCTGACTGAAGTCATGGCCGTGGAACTGGCGGAGCACGGCGTTCGCGTCAACGTCGTTGCCCCCGGTCCGATAGAAACACCTCTTGCGGCGACGCAGCACGACGCCGACGTGCGAGCCTCCTGGATCGAGACTGTGCCGATGCGGCGCTATGGGCGCCCGCAGGATATTGCGAGCGCAGTGGCTTTTCTTTGCTCCGATGACGCCTGTTACATAACCGGCGCGGTGCTCGCCGTTGATGGTGGTTTTAACGGCGGGGGGATTTTGCCGCGATCTAAAAAACCGGAAGTAGCGTCCTGATCAGGGACTGCGCTCGTCAAGACTGCCCGCGCCGATCCTCTCGGATACTGCTCAAGCTGCGGATCGCAGGCCCTTTGTTATCTTCGCACCTTTATCCAAAACATTCCGACACCGTCGAACAAATTTCATATATGCAATTATAGAATCAGATATAGAGTTCGTTGCGTTGGCCGGCAAAGTAGCCCTGCGTGTAAACGGCTGCGTGTGCGCGATCCTATGGTTCGCTCAACTGCGCTATGCGTTGCCAGATCTAACTTTCACACCGCTGGGTGACCTGATCAGGCAAACTATGATCCTGGGCGCCGTCGAGCATGCCATTGATCCCAATGTGCGTTTTTGAAACACCTCATGGCTGTTGCCTGGCATTGGTTTCGTTGTGTTCGAAGGAAATGCCCCCGCGCTTCCGAGGAAGGCGGCAAAACCAAGTGCGGGTCGTCGAAGGAAAGGCCCCCAGCGGGGCGATTCACATTTGGGTAGCCATCAGCTATCCGGAAACCGAGTGGCTTCGATTGGGAGAGCTACCGAAGACGCTGTCGGCGCTGTCAAGCCGAGGTCAGCTTCAACGTACTGGTGGTGAAATGTCGCTTTATTTTTTCTTGATTCGAAATGGTAGATATTCCGGCGGCTCCGACAGCATGGAATTCGCCGATCAAGATGCGGCTCGGGTAGAAATGACCCAGGTCTGTGGCGATCTCGTCGGCAGCGTCTGTCGCAATCTGAAGGAAAGCGCCGATTGGAACATGGAGCTTTTGGATGAGACCAAAAAGCCGTTGTTCCGAGTTCGCCTTGTGGCAGAGGCATTGGATTAGCCTGCATTATTTAGCGAGGCTAGGAGTTTGCCGTGAGCTCTTGATCAAGGGCTGCCCCGCTCCCGGCTAGACAAACCGTCAGAACTACTCCCACCGATCCTCTCGGATACAGCCTTGGCAGCAGCCCGCAAGTCCTTCGTGATATTGGCGGCTTCGCCGGAGCCTATTTTTTCTAGGCGCAACAGCGGTACAGTCAGCGCGGCGACGGCGCGTCCCGATGCTTCAAGGATTGGGCAGCTGAAGGCCAAGATGTTGGAATAGCCTTCGTCGTTGTCGAAATTGCCGCCCTCCGACAGCACCTTGTCGAGAGCCGTCATCACCCTCTTGACGCTGACGTGATCGAATTTGGCAATATTCTCGGCCAGCTCGTGACGCCTTGCGTCGAGTTGGAACGCGGCCAGCACCTTGGCGGAAGCGTATTGCTGGGTAAGCGGAAATACTGCGCCCAGTTTGACCGACCAGCCCATCAGCCATTCGGGCTCAATTCGCGCGATCACCATAAACTGTTCGCCGTGCAGCACCGAGAGGTGACAGGACAACGTGACCCGGCGGGCCAGTTGTTCCATGATGGGCAGCGCCGCCTGCAAAAGCCGCTCGGTCGGCGGAAACTGCGATGCTATCCGAAAGAGCTTCAGCGTCAGCGTATATTCGCCGGTCTTCAGATCGCGCGCGACATATCCGCGCTGCTCCAGAACGACCAGCATTCTGAAAATCTCGCTCACGGAGCGGCCGACGCGCTCCGCAAGCTGCCTTTGGTTCAGCCCGTGCGAGGCACACGCAAGTGCTTCAAGCAGATCGAGACCTTTCTCGAGTGCGGGAGCTCCGGGCTGGACGGTCTTTTTGGTCGCTCTCACTCGGCCTCTCACTAAACTATACTTTGTTATAATACGTTCTGTGATGATCGTGCTACACAGTCCGCCGTAATCGGCGCGACGTCCCCAAGCCGGTCGGCCCGTTAGGCTATTGATCCACCTAGCGGTGAAGGGGGCACTCTCGGACGCTTTTTTGCAAATGGTCTTTGCTGGGATTCCCAGCATCTATGGGCAATTTCTGCCTCGAACCGGTAGCTCAGCGTACAAAACGGTAGCTACATATAGTTGCGTTTTCTATTCACAGCAACCAGTAATTCTCGCAGTCTCCGGCACAGAGCAGAAACCTGAGTGTTTTTAACCGCGTCCCGCATCTTGGGCAATACTTCGCCGACTTGCACACTTCGGCGGTTGTACTCAACTTCGACTGTGCTCAACAGTGCTCAACTTCAATGTCACGCATAATATACTGGCTGGCGCTCCAAGTCGTTTCTGGTGGATGAGGCACTCAGCTCGTCCCGCCACATCCCGGCGCTGCTGGCCTTTCCGGGACCGGTGCGGGTTCCGCGGGCTCGCATCTGGCGGGCTTGCCGAACCCCGTAGGCGCCAGCCTCGCCAACTCAGAACGGCCGGTCGTCTGCTTCTCGGGAGACGGGAGCGCGATGTACTCGATCCAGTTCCTCTGGACGGTCGCCAAGCACAAACTGCCCCACACTGTGGTTGCGTCGGAAGCCAGCGCACTAACTTCAGTAGAACTACGGGTCTCTCTCGATATCCTCCCTTCCACTGAAGCGGCGCCTAGATCTTTCGCTCGCCGAGCCACACAAACTCGCTGAGGAGAGCCAATAGTAGATCGTTGAGGGACTTGATAGCAGCCGTCGCTGACACGGCGGCGCTGCCATCTTTCATCGCTGGCCTGATCAGAAAGCTCGCCGCTGATAGGCAATCCCTATCAGCGGGCGGCAATTTCCGATTGGCGACAGATTGGCACCCCCTTCATTCTCACAGCAGTAAGGTTACCAGCTAGTCACAAAACTAGCCCACGAGGGTGACCAAAAAATGGATAGGGAGGATGCGCTGATGAGACCGACACATCAATTCGATGTGGTCGTCGCGCCGGCATGAGGACTCCAAAGGAATCGGAGCCGATGCCTGGCCCCGATCCTAAGACAACACCTCAAAAATTAGACTCTGGCCCTGAAAATGGAGGGCCCGAAAAAAGCGGCGACTAAATCAACAATATCGGCGCGAAGCGGCCGTTCACTAACCGCAACGCTCTCTATCGGTCTTGACAAACCCCTCACCCGCCGCATCGTCGCCGATGCTGCAGATCAGCATCTGTCGGACTCGGCGGTGCTAGACGGATGAGCGCTCGACAAAATATCGATCGTCTTCGGTCAGCATGCCCTCCATCACGGTCAAAAAACCCCTCACGGCAGCGAGGCCGGCTAGATTAAATGCTTTCGCGATGCGCCTATGTTGATGGCTAGACAGCCGGGCAACGAGGGTCTGCCCTTTTGAAGTAATGAATAGACATCGCTTCCGGCGGTCGGTGCTCGAGTATCGCTGTTGGATATAACCTTTCTCGTTCAATTGTCTCATTGGGGACTGTACTGCCTGCGGTGTCAGCCGAAGGGTGCTGACAAGATCCCCCACGCTTGTCCCGGGGTTGACTGCTACCAAGTACAATATCCTGTGATGAGTTCGATGAAACCCGAGAGATCTCAGCCCGGCATCGGCATCGGCGGCTAGGTTAAGGTGGGCAAATAGGAAAAATTCCAAGGCCCTTTGGATGTCGGAAGTATCGTATGTCGCGTTTTTTTTCTTCCGGCTCCTTGGCTCTATCATAAGTTTTCTCGTGTTGATCAAGCGAAGCTTGCCATGTGCGATTTCGGATTCCATCGTGCTTTCCTAATGCAACTGCGGCCATCGGCCTGAGTGGTCGCAGTATCCCGTACCGGGCGTTCTCGAAGTTGCCGCATCGTGCTTCTTCGGCGCAACGAGTGCGATGCGCCATGTGACCCCGGGTTGTTTCTGCCCAATCGCGGGGGCGCTTAACGCCTTCATAGCCGCGCTGGCTCCCAGACCCGTAATGACTTCGCCGACGCTTCGTCCGCTTTCTCCTCATTTTATATTTGGGGACCGAAAATACTACAAGTGATTTGCTATAATAGATCGGCATGAGTTATCATGCGTTTGCCCCAACAAAAGCAAACCAAAAAATAGTGGGTTAGGCGGGAGGACGACATGTTCTGGAATCGCATCACTTGTGTCGCAGTCTTGGCTGCATCGATCCTCATTCCCGGTTTGGCTCAAGCAGACTCGGCCACAAAGCCAATCAAAATCGGTGTTTTGAATGATCAGTCGGGGCCGTACGCCGACGTCACGGGACAAGGTTCGGTTGTTGCAGCGCAATTGGCCATAGACGAGTTTGGCGGCAAAGTCCTGGGACAACCCATCCAGCTCATTTTTGCTGATCACCAAAACAAACCAGACGTAGGAGTGGCGATCGCGGGTCGGTGGCTCGATAACGAAGGCGTCGACGCTATCGTCGATTTGCCGAATTCCGGCGTGATGCTGGCAGTCCAGGATCTTGTTAGGAACAAATCCGGTGTCGTTCTGGCCGCTGGCGGAGCGGCAGCAAAATTCAATCAAGCGGCGTGCACTCCTTACAGCTTCCAATGGGTCTACGACACGTACGCGCTCGCCAACGGTACGGCGACCGCGCTGACGAAGGCGGGCGGCAAGACATGGTACTTCGTCCAGGTCGACTATGCGTTCGGTCAGGCCATGGCCGCCGACATGAAGAGCTTCATCGAGGCGGCAGGCGGTAGCATCGTAGGGACCGTGAAGCATCCACTGAACACTGCGGATTTCAGCAGCTTCATCCTGCAGGGGCAGGCATCGAAGTCCGACGTACTACTGATGATCAACGCCGGCGCAGACACGGTCAATTCCCTCAAGCAAGCCGCCGATTTCCACATCGTGGAGGGCGGACAGAAGCTTGCTTCGTCTCTTTTCTACCTCACGGACGCGAAAGCACTCGGACTTGAGGCGGGGCAAGGGCTGACGATCACGGACGGATACTACTGGGCGCTGAACGATGCCACCCGCGCCTTCGGGGACAAATTCGCTGCGCGCCATCAGGGTCGCAAGCCCACATCGGTCCAGATCGGCGTCTATTCCGCGGTGCTGCACTATCTGAGGGCTGTTGCGGCGGCCGGCAGCCTTGATCGCACGGCTATCGCGGAAAAGATGCGCGAATCGCCGGTCAACGATGACTTCGTGAAAGACGGAAAGGTCCGAAAAGACGGCCTGATGCAGCACGATATCTATTTGCTGCAGCTCAAGAAGCCAGGCGAGGCGAAGGGAGACCCTTGGGACATGTTCAACGTGTTGCGCACGATCCCGGCGGATGTCGCGTTTCGCCCTCTCGAAAAAAGCGAATGCCCGTTGTTGAAGCAATAGGAGCGGAAGCGACGTGAGATTGATCGACTATTTCGACAGCAGTGCTGTTTTACATCCCTCGAGGATCGCTTTCGTCCAGCCGGACGGGTCTTCGCTGACATACGCGCAGGCGCAGCAACAATCCGGACGTATCTCAGCCGCCCTTGCGGGTTCCGGCATATCGCAAGACGGTAAAATCGCCGTCTACAGCCCGAACGACGCCCGGGCGTTCATCGCGATGCTCGGGATCTTCCGGTCCGGCCGCATCTGGGTTCCGCTGAACGCGCGGAATACGGTCGAAGACAATGCGGCATTCATGAACTACGCTGACGTCGAGTGCCTGTTCTACCACAGCAGCTTCGAAGTGGAGGCTCACCAACTTAGAGCGGTCGCGACTAATTTGAAATTGATCATTAGTCTGGATGATGCCGGAAAACTGGGGCGCCCCCTCTCCGAGTTCTGTGCAGATGCGACGTCGGCCGTTCCGGACATCCCGGATGATCCGCTTCGACCGTGCAATATTCTGGCGACCGGCGGGACCACCGGGCGCTCCAAGGGCGCTGTATGGACCAACCAGACCTGGGAGACGCTGATCGCAAACTTCTGGACATCGACGGACGCGACGGGCCCTTCTCCGGTCCATTTGTGCGTCGCCCCCATGACCCATGGTGCGGGAGTTTTGGCCCTGATGCTGATGCCCAGGGCTCCGACCAACGTGATCCTCAATAAGGCCGATCCGGCCGTGATCCTTGATGCAATTGAAACCCACAGCGTTACGCATCTCTATCTGCCGCCGACCGTTCTTTATGCCCTGCTCTCGAGCCCCGAATTGAAGACGAAGAAGCTTTCGTCGCTGCGGTTCTTCCTGATCTCCGCAGCACCGGTCGCACCCGAAAAGCTCCGCACGGCGGTGGCGGCGTTCGGTCCGGTGATGGCTCAGGCTTTCGGTCAGGCGGAGGCACCGTTCTTCCTGACGTTCCTATCGCCCGAGGACCACAAGCGCGGCATCGGCGACGGGTCCGATCTGCTGCGAAGCTGTGGCCGTCCGACCATGTTCAGCCGCGTCGAGATCATGGATGAAGGTGGAAAGCTTCTGCCACCGCGCTCCGTCGGCGAAATCGTGGCTCGCGGCAACTTGGTCATGAAGGAATACTACAAGGATCCCGAGGCCACTCGAGCGGTCTCCGGTTTCGGCTGGCATCACACCGGAGACATCGGATTCAAGGACGAGGATGGATACGTCTACATCGTTGACCGCAAGCGTGACATGATCATCTCGGGTGGATTCAATGTCTTCTCGACCGAGGTAGAGGCGCGATTGCTTGCGCATCAGTGCGTTCAGGACTGCGCGGTCATCGGTGTCCCCGACGAGAAATGGGGCGAGGCCGTAACCGCAGTCGTGGAGCTCAAGGTGGGCGCGACCGCCACGCCCGACGAACTGATTGCCTTCTGTCGTTCGACGCTTGGCGGCGTAAAGACGCCGAAAGCGATCGAGATATGGCCGACCTTACCGCGCAGCCCGGTTGGGAAGGTTCTCAAGCGAGCGATCCGAGATCGTTATTGGGAAGGCCGCTCGCGGGCAGTTTAGCATCGAACGAGGGAAATCATGAGCGACGTCTTCATCATCGGCTCGTTCTCGACCGAGTTCGGCAGATGGTTCGGTAAGGATCACCGCGCCCTAGCCCGGGAAGCCGTGCACGGCGTCCTCCGTGATGCGGGTCTGAGCGACGGATTGGCTGTAGGGCAGGCATATTTCGGGAATTGCTTATTGCACGTGTCAGGCCAGACCATGATCCGGGGGCAGGCTTGCTTGTCCGGTTTGATGGAAGACCGCACCCTGCCGGAAAGGCTTGCGATCGTGAACGTCGAGGGAGCGTGCGCAACCGGCTCGCTCGCACTCCATTTGGCATGGAAGGACGTGCTCTCCGGCCAGAACGACGTCGCCCTCGCGATCGGTGTTGAGAAGCTCTACGACCCGTCCACCCCCGGCCAGATGCTCAAGGAACTTGGCGGCGGTTTCAACCGGTTCGATCAAAAACGTTTTCTCGATGAATACCGTGAGCTCGCGGCCAGCGCGGGCGCCCAATGGGCGCCGTCAGCCGACCGGTCGATCGCTATGGACACCTATGGCGTCCAGGCGAGCTATCACATGCATCGCTACGGGACGACACGCGAACAGATCGCGATGGCCGCTGCTAAAAATCATGTGCATGGATCACTAAATCCGAAGGCTCAGTACCGCTTCCGGATGACGAAGGAGGAAGTCCTGGCCGACCGGTCGGTCAGCGGGCCCTTGACGCGGGCCATGTGCGCTCCGATCGGTGACGGAGCAGCCGCAGCCATTGTCTGTTCGGAAGAACGGCTTCGGAGCCTGCCCGAAGGAACGCAGGCCCGCGCGGTGAGGATCAGGGCAAGCGCGCTCTCTGGCGGTAAGCATCGGGCTCCTGACGAGCCTAGTCTTAGCCGACTGGCCGCTGACCGCGCATACGCAATGGCCGGGCTCGGTCCGAAGGATATCGATGTCGCCGAGGTGCATGATGCGACCTCGTTCTGCGAAATCTATCAGATGGAGATGCTGCGCCTCTGCCCCGAGGGCGAAGGCGGACGGCTTGTTGAATCCGGTGCGACGGCCCTCGGGGGCCGAATCCCCGTCAACACGTCCAGAGGACTTGTCTCGAAGGGGCATCCGGTAGCTGCGACTGGCCTGTCAATGGTGTCGGAAATCGTCACCCAGCTTCGAGGCGAGGCTGAGGGGCGCCAGGTCGAAGGCGCTGACATCGGCCTCATCGAGAACGGCGGCGGGGTGATCGGCTTGGAGGAAGCGGTTTGCGCGGTGACAGTTTTGGAAAGCCTCGCATCCCGCAACTAGACTAGATCGCTGCTCTGCGAAAGCCCTCCACAGCTCACCCAAGCGGTGGTTTTTTCCAAATCTACTCGCGTGGCAAGTCGGGCGACCATGCGATCTCACGCTATTTTCCGTGAACGGCCACTTGTGGCGCAAAGCGGTCGATCGGTCGGTCGATGTTCCATAACAATGGATGTGCGAAAACCGCGGTTTCTGCGACTATGCGAAGGTTTCATCAATAATTTAAAGCACGGAAGGATACTCTAATGAATGGCCCACCAGCGCCAATCTCTATTACAGGTAACGTCATTGGTCTCGACGCGAGTGGCATTGGACCGAACTCGGGCGAAATCACTCTCATTATCCAGACCGATGCCGGCCCAGTAGTTGAGGTATTTGCGGGAATTCTTGGTAGCTCCAATCCCAGTGCAAATGGCATCGAACAGGGTGTGTACGCATCCTATGTGACCGTTGCGCTGGCCGCCATGACGAGCGGCAGAAAGCTTTCGTGCAGTTACCTCCCGCTCGATAAATATCGGATCAATGGCATGAGCATCAGGCCCTAATCGACGAAAAGACGGCGAAGACCAGCGATTAGCGTCTGGCAATTGGGGTGACGATGCCGTCTTCCAGTCCCCGCCGAAGATGTTGATAACTCTTCCGCGTCAATTGACGCTTTAGGCTGCGCCGCTCAGTTTACAACTAAAAATTGCTTAGACCGAATATTGCGTATTTTGTTGCGCCGCAATGGCATTGATCTGTCTTGCGAAGGGGGTTTTATGTCCGGGAAACGCATTATCCTACTTTCGGATGGCACAGGCAACTCGGCCAGCAAGGTTTGGAAATTGAACGTCTGGCGCGTTTTTGAAAGCCTTGACCTCAGAGGCAGCGAGCAAGTCGCCTTCTATGACGACGGCGTCGGTAAGTCCTCTTTCAAGCCACTCGCTATTTTGGGCGGTGTGTTCGGATGGGGTCTGAAGCGAAACGTTTTGGACATCTATAAATTCCTCTGTCTGAATTACGAGAAAGGCGATCAAATTTTTGCCTTCGGCTTTAGCCGCGGGGCCTTCACGATTCGGGTGTTAATCGGTCTTGTCCTTAGCCAGAATCTCGTAACGGGCGCGACAGACGCGGAGGTTTATCGCAACGCAAAGATGGCGTATCGCGCCTATCGTCGCGAAAAGTTTCACACAATTTTGCAAATCGAATCTCTCTTCCGATTTGTGCGCGATGCCTTCCTTTTTCTTTTTGGTGCGCGTTACGATAAGGACAAGAATACCGAGGTCAAGGAAATCGAATTCCTCGGATTGTGGGACACCGTTGCAGCCTACGGCCTCCCTGTCGATGAAATGGCCAGAGGCGTTAGCCAATGGATTTGGCCGCTCGAACTTCCCAACCGGATGTTTGATACACGTATACTACGGGCGTGCCACGCATTGTCGCTCGACGACGAGCGGACGACCTTCCATCCGGTTTTATGGAATGAAAACGGCGTACCGCCAGGCGTCTTGACGCAAGTTTGGTTCGCTGGTGTCCATTCCAATGTCGGGGGTGGCTACGCTGCATCGTTCGCAGCGCTACGTTGAGGGCTAACTCGAGACCTTTGGAGGTCGCTGTTGCAATAGCGTGCGAAGCGGAAGCGGGGAGGACGTTTCCAATAAATTCTATTGGCTTACCACCATAATAGTGAGGCGCGCTGCAAGACCAGGGTGTTCAAGCGACTGAACGGCTCTTCGCAGCGCCGCCAGGTCTTCAGGATTTATGCTTGTCAAGTCAAATCCCCAACGACGTTGATCAATGCTTCTCTGCGACAATTGTGTTTATTAGCTCGGAGACAAGCAAGGCCATTTCTGGGAAATGCCCGGTTCGGTAGACGCCGATTCCAGCCGTCCGATACCTCCGAACATGGCCGACGCACCGACTATCGACACCCCCGGGGACAATGTTTCCTGGTCTTGTCGAACTGCACAATCATCCGAGCTGCCGAGGATTACGGTAAGGCGCCCAGCCTGTTACGGAGTTTCCACAGCCGCGACTGCGGCCTCGTTCCTCCGTAGGAAGGGCAGCGTGAATGGAGCGTCGTAATTGAGTGTGTAAGGCTCTCCGCTCGGTTGCCACCTCAATCCTACCAGACACGCGATTAGTTCGGTCTGGCGTTCTGCGAAATCGTGGCCCGAACCGGAAAAACGCAAGATCGCAATCGTCTCGCCCGAAGTCGTGACAAGTCGAACCCGGGGGTTCAGGGGCTTTGGCGCGTTTTCGCGGCTGTATTTCGCGGGCAAGAAGAACCGCATTTTCAGCGCGCCGTTTGTTTCCGAGGTTTGAACGGGAACTGTCATTGCCAGCCTTTCCTTGCCGCTCACTTCGACCGGCACGGTCATGGCGATTCTATCGTTTCCGGAAACTGATGCGCGGTTTGCGCCCGCGATATAGGCAAACAGCAGCTTGAAAGCTTCGCTACGGCCAGCCTCGCCGGGTACTGTAAGATCAACTTCGGCTGCGAGACGGGGCGCGTAATGGCGGATTTCGATGCGATCCCCGATGCGGTCAATCACGTCATACCGCGCCTCTTCATAAAGACGGATGCCAAACACGCCTATCAGGGATTCAACCGCGAGCGCGGCATAATAGGAGATCGATTGCCACACCTGGGTGTATTCCTTGTGGTGATCACGAGTCGGGCCGACTAACCGTCTCATTCATCGGATGCCATGGGCTGGAAGGTGTCCGGAAGTGAATCGACAAGTGACCTGAACGGCGATAGTTCCAGCGGTCACATCGATCCCGAGAGTTGTTTGATTAAACAACATTGACCAGTGTGTCAGTACCTGGGCGCGGCAAGCGAAGCTGGGCTCGGCACGAGCATCGTCAAGGCGCGAGTTTAAAGTTCAAAGATTTGATTGGGCCCCGGCATTTCGACACGAGTGCCGGTAAGATGTGCCGCGAACTGCATCATGATGTCCTCTTCGCCGTGAACAAGGAACGTACGTTTCGCGCTGGTTTGTTTTTGCCACGTCAGCAGCTCAGCTTCGTCGGCATGGGCGGAAAACCCATTGATAGTGTAGATGCGTGCCTTAACCGGGATGTTCTCGCCAAAGATAATCACTTGCTTGGCGCCGTCGATAATACGGCGCGCGAGAGTTCCGACGGCTGCATAGCCGACGAACACGATGCTCGAATCCTCGCGACCCAAATTGTGCTGCAGGTGGTGGCGCACGCGGCCGCCGGTGCACATGCCCGAGCCGGCCATGATAATGGCCCCGCCATGAATGTTGTTTATCGCAACGGATTCGGCGGTCTCCCGCGTAAAATGCAATCCTGGTAAATCAAGAGGGTCATGTCCCTCTTGAAACAACTGTGCGGTTGCCGGC
>Ga0182030_10016315_pt1 | contig 14477 bp, 12 predicted proteins | sample 812S3MmetaG_FD_121299 | JGI IMG/M metagenome (GOLD analysis project Ga0182030, IMG submission 121299) | Permafrost microbial communities from Stordalen Mire, Sweden - 812S3M metaG (Illumina Assembly) | ecosystem: Environmental > Terrestrial > Soil > Wetlands > Permafrost | place: Sweden... | reverse complement strand
GGTCAACTCACCCAAAAAATGATCCAACCTTCGATCCAGCTGCTTGAGGGCTTGCGATGTCATGCCGCCAAACCTCGCACAACCAGCCAAACCTGTCAAGCTATACTTAACCTAGTATTACTAAATAAAAGTGCAGCCATAGATTCTCGTCGGCGAGACGCCAACGAGTGCGACCGAGACGGTCGCGCTCCCAGAAGACACCACCACATGCTGTTAATACTCTAACGAACAAAAAGCGTAAAACTTCACGATTTTTTCCAAACCTCCCTTCAACTAAACGTCGCCGACTTGGACTCACGGCCCGCCGATGTGCAACGGAAGCTTGGCCCGAATATCGTCCGAGGCGGCGCCCACTAAAATCTCATAGTCCCCTGGCTCGACCGCATATTGCTTCCGGCTCGTGTCCCAATAGCGAAATCCTTTGACCGGCACTACGATGTCCACGTGCGCGGATTGCTGGCGGGGCACCGGCACGCGTTGAAATCCGCACAACGCCTCCGATGGTTGCGGCACGGCCGATTTGACGTGCCGAAAATAAACCTGCACCACTTCGTCGCCGTCGCGCGCGCCGGTGTTGGTCACGTCCAATCTCACATGAATCATGTCATCCACGCCGGCGTTAGTTCGGTTGAGTTGGACGGCGCCATATTTGAACTGCGTATAACTCAGGCCATGCCCGAAGGCGAACAACGGCTTGCCTTTAAAAAAGCGATAGGTGCGGTTGGCCATGTCGTAATTGGTAAACGCCGGCAAGTCCTCCGTGTTGCGATAAAATGTGATTGGCAATCGCCCCGCCGGATTGGCGTCGCCGAACAATATTTCCGTCAATGCCCGTCCGCCTTCCTGGCCGGGATACCAAGCCTGCACTATGGCGGGCAGGTTCTCCGCCTCCCACGGCATCGCGATGGAGCTGCCGCTGCAATTGACAAAGATCAGCGGCTTGCCCAAGGCGCGCAACGCTTTCAGAAACTCCGTTTGCACTGGCGGCAATTCAATGCGCGTGCGATCGCCAAAGAAAAATCCCTCAAACGGCACTCCCATCGATTCCCGTTCAAGGTCCGCGCATATTCCGCCAAAATAGACGATGGCATCCATTTTTTGCGCTAAGTCCAGCGCCTTGGCGCGGGCCTCGTCATAAACCGCCTGATTCGTATCTCCCACCCGCAAGGCCAGCGGACAACCAGGCTCATAAAAAACCTGCGCGTTTGTGCCAAAAAAATCCAATAGGCCTTGTGCGAATGTCACCGGATGCGAGGGCTTGCCCTCGTAATTGCCCAGCAGCGTTCCGACATAATTCGCATTAATTCCAAGGGCCGCAATCTTGTGAATCTTGGTCCGGTCCAACGGCAGCACGCCGCCATCGTTCTTCAACAGCACCACAGTCTCACGCGCCATCCGCAACGAAAGCTTGTCATTCGCAGGCGTATCGTATTCCGTCGCCGGAATTTTCGCGTAAGGCACCATGGCGGGCGGATCGAACATTCCAAGACGGAAGCGGGCTTCCAGTATGCGTCCGACGGCCCGGTCCACGTCTCGTTCCTTCAGCAGACCGTCCCGCACGGCATCGGTGAGTGCCCGATACTCCATTCCACAACAGAGATCGCACCCAGCCAGAACCGCGCTGGCCGAGGCCGCCTCCAAAGTGGGCGAATAATTGTGCCCCATGAAAAAGTCGTAGATGGCGTTGCAATCGGATACCACATGGCCTTTGAAGCCCCACTGTCCGCGCAGCAGGTTGCTCAACAAAAGAGGACTTGCGCAGGCTGGTACGCCAAAAAGCCTGTTGTAAGCGCCCATCACCGCGCCCACGTGCCCTTCTTTCACCGCCGCTTCGAACTGTGGCAGATAGAGCTCGTAAAGATCCCGCTCCGTTGGTTCCGCATCGAAAGAATGTCGTCCGGCTTCCGGCCCGCTATGCACGGCAAAATGTTTGGCGCACGCCAGCGCCTTGTAATATTTCGGATCATCCCCCTGCAAACCCTGGATAAACGCCACCGCCATTCGCCCGGTCAGAAACGGGTCTTCGCCGTAAGTCTCCTGGCCGCGGCCCCAGCGTGGATCGCGAAATATATTGATATTGGGCGTCCAAAACGACAATCCGGTATAATTGACGCTGTCACCATCGTGCGCCTCGGTATATTCGCGGTTCTTGGCCCGCGCCTCGGTGGCAATCGCATCGGCCACCGTGTGCAGCAAGGGTGGATCAAAGCTGGCCGCCATGCCGATGGCCTGTGGAAATACTGTGGCAATGCCGTTGCGCCCCACGCCGTGCAGGCATTCGTTCCAGTAATTATAAGCCGGCAGTCCCAGACGCGGAATGGAGGGCGCTTCGTTGCAAATTTGCAGCGCCTTTTCTTCCAGCGTCATGCGCCCCACCAGATCGCGCACTCGCGAATCCAACGGCTGGGTCGCGTCCTTCCACAAAGGGGGTTTTGTGTCCGCAGGCGGATCGGCGGCATTGGCCGACCGTGACGGTAACAGCCACGACACGAGAATGATCAGAGCCAAAAGAGAAGATCGCCAACGAAGCGGTGACTTCGTTTGGCCGGGGCCGGATTGTATCAGGGACAATCTCACGGGCGAAGCTTGGGCTCTCACTGCCGTACAGTCAACCCTTGGTATCAGACCACTTCCAGTGGGCACTTGGGAGCGGAATCCAGAAAAGCCTGGCCGTACCGCTTGGTCAGGATTCTATTATCAAGCACAACCACTATGCCCTGATCGGTTTTGGTCCGGATCAAGCGCCCGATGCCCTGGCGAAATTTCAGGATCGCTTCCGGCAACGAATATTCCATGAACGAATTGCCGCCGCGCGCCTCGATGCTCTCGATTTGCGCCTCGACCAGCGGATGGTCCGGCACCGCGAACGGTAGCCGCGTGATAATCACGTTGGACAACGATTCGCCCGGCACATCCACCCCCTGCCAGAAACTGTCCGTGCCAAAAAGCACCGAATCGATGTCACTCTTGAATTTTTGCAGCATGAGTGAGCGCGGCGTGCCGGTGCCTTGCACGAAACATTCCACGCCCAAGCGATCAAAAAATCCCTCCATGCACGCGCTGACGTCCAGCATCAATTTAAAATTGGTGAACAGCACAAAAGCTTTGCCATGCGTCATTGTGACGAAATGTTCAATCCAATGTATCAGGCTCTCCTGGTATTTTGCGTCGCGAGGATCGGGCATCTTGCCGGCCACGAATAATTTCATCTGCCGTTCGTAATCGAAGGGCGATCCGGCTTGCAGCAACACGGATTTTTCGCCGCCGACTTGGCGGGCAAAATAGTGCAACGGCGCTTTTGCGCCGACGGATGCTGTGGCGTCTGCTCCCTGGCCCGCGGCCACGGCGAGCGTCGCGCTGGTCATGATGACCGAAGTGTCCGCCCCGAACAAACGTTGCCGCAGATAATCGGCCACGTTGATCGGCGCGGCATTCAGGGCCAGGTTGCGTTGCGTCTTGCCGGTTCGCTCCACCCAATAAACATGGTCCGCCGCGCTTTGGCTCAAGAATATGGCCAGTTCCTCCCGCAACTCCGCCAGGCGGCGGTTGCATTCGGTCAATTCCTGCGCTGTATCCTTGTCATTGACAATCTTGATCAGCCCGCTGACTTCCTCACGCACCCGTTGAAGCGAGAGGGTAAGATTGTCCGGGACAAGGTCGCTACGGCGGATGCGCAGTTCGCTCCACCGGCGTGTCGCTTTATCGCGCCCGGTCCGTTCCGCGGCCAGGACGTCACAGGCTGCCTCCACGTCCTCGAAGAATTTTTCGGACTCCTTCAGGACGTCGCTTACCAGCTTTTCGCCGCCCCGCCGCAAGACAGCCAGCAGGCCTTTGCCGGTTTGGGGATTCCACAACCGCTGCAAGCCGTAACGCAGTTGCGCGCTGGAAACGCTCAGCCCAATGTGCCGCGACGCCACTTTTTCGACGGTATGCGCCTCATCAAAAACAACAAAATCATTCTTGAACAATATGCCGCCGTCCACTTCCTCCTCCAATCCGCCCAGGTGCATAAAGAACAACGTATGATTCAGTACCAGGACGTCTGCGGCCAGAATCCGGCTGCGCGCTTGCTGAAAAAAACAAACATGGCCGCCATCCTTCACGAAATCGGAGGAATGCCCGCACGATTTGGGCGAGCATAAACCGCGTTCGGAACAGACCTGCTGCCAGACGCGCGGGTCCGGCTCGATCTCGAAATCCGACAAACTGCCGTCTTCGGTTTTTTTGGACCATTCGTAAATGCGCCGCAATTCCTCCGCTTCCGGCGTGGTAAAAAGCTGGCCGGCCTGGCGCGCGACCTTTTCCAGGCGGCGTGTGCAAAGATAATTCTGCCGGCCCTTCAACATGGTGAACTCAAATCTGACCGGAAGAATTTTGGCCAGCATGGGCAGGTCTTTCTCGATGAGTTGCTCCTGCAAATTGATGGTGTGCGTGGAAATGACGGCCTTTTTGTGATGGGCCATGGCAAAAAGAATCGACGGAATCAAATAGGCGAGACTTTTGCCGACGCCCGTGCCGGCTTCGACGATTAAATGTTGCTGGTCTTCCAGCGCCCGCGCCACGGCCACGGCCATTTTCTGCTGCTGCGGGCGGTATTCGAAGTTGGACGCTTTGGATAAGATGCCGGTAGGCGAAAAGATTTGCTCTACCAACTCAATCAGGCTGGTGGGCTTTCCTGCGGGAGGATCTTCGATCAAACGGATCATCGCGCCGCCTGCTGCTCATCGTCCCGCCGCCGGCGCGCCACGATCTCCTGGGCTGACTTGTTCTTGACGATCATGCCCTCGGGCAAAATGCCGCGCCACGAAACGTTGGGATAAATGAGCGAACCGCGGCCAATAATGCTGCCCGGGCTTAAGACGGCGTTGCAACCGATCTCGCAGCCGTCTCCCAACAACGCGCCGAATTTGCGCAAACCCGTATCGAATGGCTCGCCGTCAATCTCCACGGTGATAGTGCTTCCGAATAAGGTGAAATTAGAAATTTTGACCCCGGCTCCAAGATGAGCCTTGCAGCCGAGAATGGAATCGCCCACGTAATTAAAATGCGGGGCCTGGACGTTATTGAAGAGCAGGGAATTTTTGATCTCCGTCGAGTTGCCGACGACGCAATTATCTCCAACGATGACGTTTTCGCGGATGTAGGCGTTATGGCGGATACGGCAGTTTTTCCCGATCATTGCGGGGCCCTTGATCATCACGCCGTCCTCCAGCAACGTCCCTTCTCCGATGAAAACGCGTTCGCCAATGTAAGCCGCCCCATCGCAGCGGTTATGCAAACTGGGTAGCAAATGAGCGTCCAGAAAAGCGGCGATTTTCGGCAGAGCCTCCCAGGCATAACGGCACCCGTCAAAAATTGGGGCGTGCTGCGTTTGGCTGAGATCAAACAATTCAGAGGCTTCGAACATCGAAGGAAGGGTAGTCGCGACGGAAGCAAACTTCAAAGTGAAAATGGGGCAGACAATTCGCGGTCCCGTACAGCGAACTGCCGGCTAAAGCCAACCCCGCGCGCGGAGTGCTCCACCGCTGGGATAGCCGGTAAAACTATGCAGCCGTCATACGGAGCCGACAATCGCAAGCGGCGGCTGGTGTTTCCATTCTCCGCGCGTGAAATCCGGGCAATCCACTGGCGCGCTGCCTTTTGCCACCGAGGCGACGCTGAGCGGGAAAACGCTGCTCCAGGCAGCGGCGTCGTAAACCGTCATGTCCAACGCCTGGCCTTCCCGCAGGCATTGCACCAGCCTCCAGTTCAAGACGAAGTCCATGCCGCCATGGCCGCCTGATTTTACGGCCATGTTGCGCACCCGTTTCCAGAGCGGATGGCCATACTTCTCATGGTACTTCTGGATATTGTCGTCCCAGTTTTCCGATTGTTGTCCTTCCAAAAAAACCCGGGGCGGATAATCACAAAGGATGCCGCCGGTGCCGCTGACCAGATTGACGCGGCTGTAGGGACGGGGCGTGGTAACGCAATGCTGGACCTTGATGCTGCGGCCCAACGCTGTCTTGATCAGCGTCGTGTTCATGTCGCCACAGACAAAATTCTCCAGCCGCCGCGGGTCGCCACCCGGCAGGCTGTCACGCCGTTTGCTTAAGGAACGCTCCAGCGAACTGAGGGATACGAGGTGATCGAACTTATCCCCGCCGTTAATCCCCAGGTACTGGGCCACGGGTCCCAGACCGTGCGTTGGATAAAGGTTGCCGTTGAAGCGGGCATGGTAGCGCCGGCGCCAATTCCCTTCGCTTTGCTGGTCGTAGAGCACCGCGCGCAAGTCGTGGAGGTAGCCTGCCTCGGCGTGGGTTAGATCGCCCAGCAAGCCGAGGCGTGTCATGTTCAGGAAAAGCATCTCCGTTTCCCCGTAACAGCAGTTTTCGAGCATGATGCAATGCCGCCGGGTTTGTTCGGCGGTTTTGACCAGTTCCCAGCACTCATCCAGCGTGGTCGCGGCCGGCACTTCAATCGCGGCATGGCGTCCGTTTTTCATTGCGCACAACGCCATCGGCACATGCCATTCCCAAGGGGTGTCAATATAAACGATGTCCAAATCATCGCGCCGGCAGAGGTTCTCAAAATCGGTTTCGCCCCGGGTGTAGCCGGCTGGCTCGGTTTGGCCGTGCTCGGCGATGATCCGTTGGTGACGTTTCACCCGCTCTGGAACCAGGTCGCACAGCGCTCTGATCTCCACCTTGTCGATGTCAAGCAGAGTATGAACCAGACTGGAGCCGCGGCCACCAACTCCGATGATCCCTGCCCGAACTTTATCCATCGGCGGAAATCTCAGGCCAAAAACGCTGGATTGCCCGCGGCGGCGGCCCGGTTCAGCGCCCGCAGACCGGACGAAGGCGCCTGCGAACCCGGCGGCGGCCGCGAGCGTGGCAGTGGAATGCAGGAAATCGCGACGGGAAAGGGAATTTTTGGATCGTTTCATTTGAGTGCTTTCTGTCTCGTGCCAATGCTATTAAATACCCGGCAATTGAGGCACCGTCGAGAAGTTGTGTCAATGAGGTTCGTCTCCCGTTCTGGCCTTGGCTCGAATTCGGGGCGCAACGCCGACACTAGAACCATCATCGTGCCGCTGCCGCCCCAAGAGTCAATTACAAGCCTCAGATTTCGATGAACACTTTTTCCTTGGGAAAACGCACTTTCGGGGCGGCGGCGTATTTGTCCGTGGCCGCGCGGTATCCAAGTGTGGCCACCATGGCCGAAGCCAGGTTCTTTTGCGGCAAGCCGAGGATCGCATCGTATTGGGCGCGGTCAATTCCTTCCATGGGACAGGCATCAATCCCCAGCATGGCGGCGCTGGTCAAGAGATTGCCCAGCGCGATATAGACCTGGTTCTTCGTCCACGCGTTCCGAGCCGCCACATCCATGCCTTGAATCAATGTGCCGACCATCATGGAACGGAACCCCGCCAGTTCTTCCACGGCGACGCCACGCACTTCGGCGGTGCGTTTCAAATGCGCATCCAGGTCGCTCTCGCTGAGATTTAGCCTGGACGTAAAAACAACCAAATGCGAGGCGTCCACGATTTGCGCCTGCCCCCACGAAGCGGCTTGGAGTTTGGCGCGCATGGCTGGATCTTTCACTACAATAAAGGTCCACGGTTGCAGCCCGCAACTGGAAGGGCTGAGCAGTAGCGCTTGCTCCAGCGCGGCCCAATCGCGGTCGCTGATTTTTCGCGTGGGATCGAATTGCTTGGTGGCATAACGCCAGTTGAGTTGATGAACTAATTGTTCGGAATGAATGGTAGTGTTCATAGTTTTGCGTAAGTGATTTGCTGTTTCAGTTCAGATCGAATAAAAGGACTTGTGCCCGTTCCAGAGCTTTCACTTCGGCCCCGGTGGGTCCGTCGAGCGCCGCGGCGTCTCCTGCGGTCAGTTCCTGGCCGTTCAGAGTAACTCTGCCTTCCGCAACATGCAACCAGCCGTGGCGGGCCGCCGCCAGTTCATGCGCGACTTTCTGTCCCGCCTCCAATTTCGCCAGGCAAAGATCCGCGTCTTGATGGATCGCGATTGAGCCTTCCCTCCCGGTCTTGCTCGTGACCAGATGCCACTTGCCAGTCTCCGCCGACGCCAGCGATTTTTCCGCATAGCGCGGCTGAACGCCCTTCTTGTCAGGCTGAATCCAGATTTGCAACAGGTGCGCGGCTTCGTCGGGTTTCGGATTGAATTCGCTGTGCATCACGCCGCTGCCCGCCGCCATGTACTGCGCCTCGCCCGCGCGAATGACACGGCCGTTGCCCATCGAATCCTTATGCTCCAACGCGCCGCTCAACATGTAAGTAATGATTTCCATGTCCTGATGCGGATGGGTCCCGAACCCGTGACCCGGCATGACGATGTCGTCGTTGATGACGCGCAAGCTGCGAAAGCCCATCCAGCGCCGATCATAATAATCCGCGAAGCTAAAAGTATGATAAGTGTCCAGCCAGCCGTGATTGGCGTGGCCCCGTTCGTTTGCTCTTCTAATTTTCATAACGAGAAAACCTTACCGCCCTTTGTGATGGCGGTGAAATACCATGTTTCTTGCCTTAGCATAACCTTTATGCATACTTGAATTCCGATGGAATTGCGTCATCTCCGCTACTTCGTTGCCGTTGCGGAACAACAGAATGTTTCGCGGGCGGCGTTGCAGCTCCACGTCTCCCAGCCGGGGCTGAGCCGGCAGATTCACGATCTGGAGGATGAAATCGGCTTCCCGCTTTTCCAGCGCAGCGCCAAGTCCTTGCGTTTGACAGACGCGGGGAGGACTTTTTTGGACCAGGCGCGCGCGGTCCTGCGACACGCGGACGATGCGGTCAAGGCCGCGCGGGCCGTCGCCCAGGGCGCGCCCACCGAGATTCAAGTGGGCTACGCGCCTTCTCTTACCGTCCAGATATTGCCGCAGGCGTTGAGACTCTTTCAGGCGAAATTCCCCAAGGTCCGCGTCGCGCTGAACGATCTGACGACGGAAGAAATGCTGGCGCAATTGCGTTCCGAAAAACTACAAGTGGCGCTTATGGTGCGGCCCCCGCCCCGCATGTTGCGCGGCCTGAGTTTCAAGGAACTGGCCCGCTACCCGGTGCGCGTCGCCGTCGCCCCAAAACATCACCTTGCCAGGGCAAAGTCCCTCAGTCTGGCGCAAGTGGCGGCCGAACCGTTGTTGGCTTACAGCCGGAAGGAGTATCCCGAATTCCTCGAAGAACTGGCCAAAATATTCCATTCAATCCGGCCCAAGCCCAGAATCGCCGAGGAACACGACGGGGTCACCGGCCTCATCATCGCGGTGGAATCCGGACGCGGCGTGGCCCTCCTGCCCAGCCTTCTTTCCTGCACCGTGGGACCAAGGTTAAAGCTCATTCCCCTCGTGGAAGCCGTGCCGGAAATCATCATCGGCGCCGCCTGGAAAGGCGCAGCTCCCCCGGCGTTGGCAGGGCAATTCATCGCCGTTGCCTCCGAAGTTCGGCCGATCGAACTGTCAAATTGAAACAATCCCGGCTTTCGCAAGCCGCAAAGTGTTTGCTAAAATGCCCGCCGTGACCGAAATTACAGCCGCATGAGCATTGCTGCGGAGAAAATGGCCGAAGTGCTGGCCCTGCCGGAACAGGACCGGGCGTTCCTTGCCAGACAGCTTATCGCCAGCCTCGACGACGCCGTGGACGCTGACGCCGAAACGCAGTGGCACGACGTCATTGATCGCCGCTCCCGCGAGATGGCTGAAGGTCGGGTGGACACCCGCCCGGAGGCAGAGCTGGTTGATGACATTCGGGCTAAGCTTCATGCGCATCGTAAGGCATCCTGAAGTTCCAGAGGAGTTGGAAGCGGCCGTATTCTGGTATGAGGATCGCCAGCCGGGCTTGGGCGGCGATTTTCTTGGGGAATATCAGGCCACCCTGAGTCGAATTCTGGACGAACCGGAACGCTGGCGCAAAACTTGGGGCGACAATCGCAAACTCAACTTCCACCGCTTTCCCTACGCCATCGTTTACAGCGTCACTGCGGACGCCCTCTACATCAAAGCCGTGATGCACCTGCGTCGCCGCCCGTTTTACTGGGCACAGCGCAAGCCCCCGGCAAAATAAGCGAAACCCTAATTTGGACCTTCGGACATTCTCTTTTGCAGTTCCTTGAGCACGTCTTGAAGGATAGCCCTGCCATTGGTAAGCTGCCGCATGGCATTGAGAATGTGAATTTCTCTATCCGAAAAAGGCATGGATTCATCAATCTTAACCGTAATTAAGGATTGCTCAGTCTCTGCCATTATAAGTTGTGCCTGCACCAGTTTTTTTGCGAGTTGAGAAATTTCCCTTCCGCTCATGCTGCCACCTTTCTATCCTCCAGTGGAGGGTGCAACGGTTAGATTATCGGCTCTCGAAGCGATAGGTCCCCGAACCGACTGAAAATACGGCGCGGTCGTTTTCCATTTTCACGAACGTTACTCCCGGAGCTTGCGCGGCGGGACGGCCATTCTCCGTGACGCGGTCCGCTGCGGCTGCCGGCACCCAAATGGTTGCAGTTGTGTTGACAGGAACGGTGACCCGCCACTGGAAACGGTCACGCTCCTGCTGCCAGTCACTGGCAATCAAGCCGTAGGGAGAACGATGGGTGGCCTTGACAAAACGCATCCCCGCAGCCGGCTCGGGCCGCATGAGAATGTGTTTGAAGCCCGGTTGCTCAGGGTCCGGCTTGATGCCGGCCATATTCTCGAACAGCCACGTGCAGAGATCGCCCACCAGCATGACGTGGTTGCCGGAATTCATGGCTGGGTCGGCGGTGTCACCATTCCAAAGTTCCCAGATGGTCGTGGCGCCTTTCGAAACCATGTAGCCCCAGCTCGGATAAGTTTGTTGACTGGCCAAAGTACAGGCCAGATCGGCGCGGCCATTGTCTGAGAGCACCCGCATCAGCCATTGCCCGCCAATCAATCCGGTTCCGACGTGGTTCCTGCTTTCCCCGGTGATCTTGTTGACCAGCAGATCAAAAACGCGCTGGCGGCTCTCCGGGGGGACCAGCCCGAACGCGAGCGGCAGCACGCAGGAAGTTTGCGAGCCGTTATCGTATTGACTGCCGTCCGGCTTCAGGAATCGGGCGTTGAAGGCGGCCTTGATGACGCCGGCCTGGTCGGCGAAACGCTGCGCGTCGGCGGTTTTGCCGAGCAAGTGCGCGTATTGCGTCATCAAGCCCAGGTCGTAATAAAAATAAGCGCTGGCCAGAAGTGTCTGGTCGGTTTTGCGTTTGGGATCGTTGGAATGAATCAACTTCTGCGACTCGGGCGGCACGCACCAATCCCCGTAGGAATCGCGCGCAATCAGTCCGTCCTTGACGAAGCTGTTCATGTGATCGATCCAACGCCGGGCGCTATCGTAATGCCGGCCCATGACGGCCTCGTCGGCGAATTGATCGCGCAGTGTGCCGGGGATGATGACGGTGCAGCTTGGCCAGGTGACGTTGTCCGAATAAATAGGCCAATAAGCCGGGCACACATCCGAAACGCTGCCATTTTCCTTTTGAGCATCGGCCATGTCCTGGAGCCATTTGCCGTAAAGGGGCGCGGTGTTGAAAAGATATGTTTCACCTCTGGCTTCAGCCGCCCGGTCACCCAGCCAGCCCTGGCGCTCGTCGCGCTGGGGGCAATCCGTGGGAATACTGCGATAATTGCCGCGCACACCCCAGCGGATATTCCGATAAATGTGATTGACCAATGCGTCGGAGCAATCGAAATCCCCGGCGCTTTCCAGATCGTCATGCACCACCCGGCCTTGCAGGCACGATAAAGCCGGCTTGCCCGGATAACCGGTTATCTCGACATACCGGAATCCATGATACGTAAAGCGCGGTTCATAAATCTCCCTGCCTTTGCCCTTGAGAATGTAGGTGTCTGTGACTTTGGCGGAACGAAGGTTATCCACGTACAAAGTGCCGTCAGGCTTGAGCGTTTCGGCATGGCGCAGGGAAATTTGCGTTCCGGCAGGCCCGGCCACATTCAAACGGCACCAGCCGACAAAGTTTTGGCTAAAATCGAAGACGTATACGCCCGGTCGAACTTCCTTTATGGCCACGGGCCGGAGAGTTTCCGTGACTCGAATCGGCTCCATCATCTGCGCTGCGAGCACTCCGCCGGGCGGCGTGACGAGTTGCGCGCGTTGCCAGGTGGAATCGTCGAAACCCGGCTGGCTCCAACCGCCGATTTCCATGCGGGCGTCGTATTTCTCGCCGTCGTACTCGTTGTTGGCGCGAATGGGGCCGTTCGTGGAAATGCTCCAGGCGTTATCGCTGATCACGGCATCGCTCGTTCCGTCCGTGTATTCCGTCCGCAACTCGAACAGCAATTTCGGGAAGCCGTACGACACCGTCGCGGTGGGCACGCCCGCGCGCGGCGCGTAAAAACGCCCGTTGCCCAGCATAATTCCGACGGCATTGCTGCCTTTCTTCAAATTCTTTGTGACATCGAATGTCACGTATAGGACTCGCCTGGCATAATCCGTCAGTCCCGGTTCGAGCACATGATCGCCGACCTTGCGGCCATTGAGATAAAACTCGAAAAGTCCGAGCCCTGAAACATAAGCCGTGGCGCGCCGCACTTTTTTTGGCAGGGCGAATTCGCGGCGCAGCAACCGCGCCGGCAACGGGTGTTCCTCCGGGGCGGGTTTGGTCGCAGACTCATCCAAACCGATCCATTTTGCCCGCCAATCGGATGAGTTGAGCAATCCCATCGTCCAAAGCGCCGGCTTGCTCCAAGCGGACACCCGCCCCTCCTGGTCCCAGACGCGGACCTTCCAAAAACATTCCAGCCCCGAGTTTAACAACCGCCCCGAGTACGGCACATGAATCGACCGATCGGAAAGGATCTTGCCACTGTCCCAAAAGTCCGCGCGCCCTGGCTCGAGCATTTTCTCGGAGCCCGCCACAACAATTTGCCACGCTGTTTGCCCCTGGCCGCGCTCCTTCGGACTACCTGGTTGCAGAACCCAGCTCAGTTCCGGTCGAAGGGTATCAATGCCCAGCGGGTTTTTAAAATACTCGCAACGCAGATCTGAAGGGCGATCCAGATTGGAAGCCCGGGCGAGAACGGGCAGCGCGAAGATCGTGACGGCCAAAAATAAGCGAACAATTCGTAAGGACGGGAAAGACAAGCAGGGTTCATTCATAGATCTGTCCGGGCATCGTAATCGCAATCCAAATCCAGTCAAAGAAGATTCAGGCGGCTTGCAAAATGGGCCGCGCGCATTAGTCTTTGGCCCATGATCGGCCGCTTTTTCAAAGCTCATCTCCCGCTGCCACAACGATGGTCAGTGATCCTGACCGCCGCCTCCGCTTTGGTTCTAGGCGGCTGCCAGCATTCGAGCCCCAGTTGCCCCAAACCGCCGCCCGCCCCGGCCAGCAAACCCGCCGCCAAAGCCGCCAAAGATTCCGACCGCCGTTACACTTACACTCCCCGCCCGTATCCGGTGGATGAGCGCGGTTTTTCGCCGGTTGACAAGGCCCTGGCCAGGGCTTACGCGTGCGAGGAAAAAATCGTGCCCGACCAGGAAGGTTCGCTTAATCCATTTGTGCTCAAGGTCATTTCCGCCTATCCGGTCGATGGCTCGTATTCCTATCACTGCGGCTGGAATCCGCGCGAATACGATATTTACAACGGGGTGACGCAGGATCTTTGGTATCGGGGCATGGTGGTGGCCAAGGCGTTTCCCGACGGCTCGCGTTGCAGTTACTGCTGCGGCTACACCTTCGAGGTATTCGTGCGCGCCATGAAATTGCGCAATGTGCAAAACGGCCTTGACCCGGATGATTTCAACGGCATGACCTTTCACGATCTCTTCAACGCGCTCCAGCTCTGGTATGTCGAAGGCGACGGCGACTCCGAGCAGCGCGCCATTGTTTCCTACGGATTGGGCCGCGCCATCACCAATTTCGAGGACGCCCGCCCCGGGGATTTTCTGAGCTACAGCACCACGCCGCCCGGCGGGCACTCGGTGATTTTCATGGGCTGGCTGCGCGACGACCAAAATAAAATCGTCGGCCTGAAATATTTCTCATCCAATCTCTCCGGCACACATGGCGTCGGCTTTGGCCAGGCGCACTTCAGCGATTTCAACAAGAACGGCCACGGTGTGCTGCGCAATGCGGTTAAAATCGGCCATGTCGGTTCGATCAAGGATTACAAACCGTTCCGCCGTCTCGACATCCCGGAGCGCAACGCCTACGCTCCGACGCAACCGGAACACATCATCTACCTGCCCGCCCCGGCGAAATAAGGGTCCGATGGTCCAAGCACTTTGGCGGTTTGAAGCCGCGATGGGGGTATTTTTTGGAAAAGGGTGCTACAGGTGCTACACTGTTGATTATCAGGTGCTTAAGGTGCAACATTTGGTGCTACATTAGAGCATTTTAAATAAAACTATAGCCACAGGAAGCAAACCAATTTCGGGCGTCCTGGGGTGTGACTGTTTTCAGGGCCTCTGCAATGGCCTGCTCCAATTCCTCCCGGGTCCGGGCTTC